>MLJW01000290.1_pt1 | contig 31438 bp, 32 predicted proteins | sample 888231 | NCBI WGS metagenome assembly MLJW01 (sample SAMN05788063, study PRJNA343431) | mine drainage metagenome | isolation source: sample collected from the inflow into an acid mine drainage treatment plant... | place: Germany: Lusatia, lignite mining district
TTTTTCCCTCCCCCACAGGGAGGGAAACCCTCCCGCCGGTGTTACTCCGGCCGAGCCTGTCGCCTCCCAAAGACGACGCAGGACGGTGTTTTTCCTCTTGCCCTAATCGGCATCATAGCAGTGCGGAGCCGCGGCTCGTTCCTGACTCAATTCTCGATTCCCGCTTCTCGCTTCCTTTCCCGCCCCCAAAAAACAAGTTCGGGCGGACGGACCGCGTGGTGTTAGCGCGGTCCATCCGCCCGGCTGGGCTGGCGGGCACGTCCCGGCGGTAGGGGTGGGGGATTCGCCGGGACGACGGCTCAGGCCTTCGGGGGCTCAGGTTGCTTCGATTTTGCCAGCTGCGACGCGAGGCTCCACATCCACACGCACAGGGCGGCGAGGATGACGAAGGCCACGAGATTCCAACGGCGCTGGATATAGCACGTGCCGATCACGAGCTGAATTTTCACGAACACGCGGATGAGGTGAGCGAGGCCCGTCACGCCGAACAAAATGCTGGCGACGCGGAGGCCGAGGGTAGGGGAGTTCATGGGTACAACCTTTCTTGGGGTGAAGACGGTTGCTTGGGGTATCGGGACAGCCCCTTCTGGCAAACCCGCCTCCCAATCACAACGATAAAGCCCGGCGCAGACCGGAGCGGTTCATTCTCACGCAGAGACACTTATTTAACAGGGATGGAGGGGATGGAAGGGATGGATGGCTTGGGTGAGCGCAGCCCGGTGGAAGAGCATTACCTCAATTTCGGACTACCCTGGAGCTAGAGACGCCATCCAGAACCAGCACGCACCCCATCGCCCGATCCCTTCCATCCCCTCCATCCCTGTTAATCCCCAGTTCGAGTCCCGCTCACCCATCCGGGTAATACCCTCCGCGCTCTCATTCCTCTAAACTCCCCGCAACCCCGACCCCCTATGAATTTTAGATCGCTATGGAGTGCGGAATCACGATTCCGCCCTCGGACGCGAGTCTCGACTCGCGCCCTCCGCCCCCTGACCTCTGACCCCTGACCCACCAACCGAAGGCTCCGATCCAAGCTCACGCGGAGACTCAGAGACGCAGAGAAAACGGACTTCTGACTTCTGGCCTCTGTCTTCTGACCTCCGACCTCCGACCTCCGACCTCTGACCTCCGACCTCCGACCTCCGACATCCGTCCTCCGCCCTCCCTAACCCGCCCCCCGACTATGCTTCACCCGATATCGCGCCGGCGGCAGGCCCGTCTCGCGCTTGAAGGCGTTGCTGAACGCGAACGGATCCCCGTAGCCGACGCGCGTGGCGATCGACATCACCTTTTCCCTCGTACACGCCAGCAGGTCCGCCGCGAAGAGCATGCGCAGGTGCGTGAGGTGGGCGAGGGGAGGGCGTCCGACCTGACGCTGGCACAGGCGCCGGAGGCTCTCCTGGCTCATGCCCGCCGTGCGCGCCATGCGCCGGAGATCCCAATCGGCGCCGAGGTTCTGCCGTACCGCCGACCACAGCTGCGCCAGCCTCGGCTCGCCTTCGCCGGGCTGCACCATCCGAAGGGCCTGGCGATGCACCAGCGCCGCCCAGAATTCCAACGACGCATCCTCCGCGTCGGACCCCGCTTCGTGACAGAGTCCCTCGATCGCCAGATGCAGGCCGCGTGCATTCGCCCGCACCAGCCGCGCCGGCGCCTGCGCCTCGAGCGTCGGGATCCGTTCCGCCTCCTCGTACAGGACCCAGCAGATCCGCCACCGCCCACCCGCCGGCACATAGTACGCCGAGAGCGAGCGCGGCGCGTTCACATAGGCGAACCCCGCCGGACACCTCTGCCAGCGTCCGTCCACCCACACCTGTCCCTCCCCCTCGATGCACGCCAGGATCTGGCTGAACGCCGGCTTGTGCCGCACGAATTCATAGCCCGGGCGCGCGTCCGAATACCCCGCCACGATCGTGTGCGTGTGGCGAAACGCCGGCACCTCGCGCTGGCCCACCAGCCACTCGCCGGTGTGCGGACCCAGCTGGTGGATTTCGCAAAGGTTTTTTGGGACGAGGTCCATTTACGGAGTGACAAAGGTGTGATATCACAAGGGTTCTGCGCAATCTCAGATCTGCGCGAAAACCCTCTCCCTCAACCCTCAAGCCAGCCATTTTTAACTTCCCAGCCGGGCCGCCGCGTGTCGGCCGCCCCGGCCCTGTCACCATGATCACGCTACGAAACGGCCTGTTCCTCCTGCTCGGCGCCTGCGCGCTGGGCTTTGCCTCCAACTCCGCTCGCGCCGCTGCCTCCTCCCCGCGCGAGAAGCTGCTGATGGATTTCGGCTGGAAATTCCACCTCGGCAACGACTGGGGCCCCGGCGTCAGCCTCGCCAAGGCCGGCACGGGCTACGGCCCCGCCAGCGTCGAGTTCAGCGACGCCAGCTGGCGCTCCGTGAACCTGCCCCACGACTGGGCCGTCGAGCTTCCCTTCGACAAGCGCGCCGACGGCTCCCACGGTTTCAAGGCCATCGGCGAGGGATTCCCGCAAAACAGCATCGCCTGGTACCGCCGCACTTTCGATCTCAACCAGACCGACAAGGGCAAACGCCTCTGGCTGCAGTTCGACGGGGTGTACCGCGACTGCGACGTGTTCGTGAACGGCTGGATCGTCGGGCATCACAATAGCGGATACATGGGCTTCCGCTACGACATCACCGACGTCGTCAATTACCACGGCAAGAACGTCGTCGCCGTCCGCGTCGACGCCTCCCGGCCCGAGGGCTGGTTCTACGAGGGCGCCGGCATCTACCGCCACGTCTGGCTGGTCGAGACCGCCCCTGTGTCTGTCGCCCCCGACGGCGTGTTCGTGTACAGCAGTTTCAAGGACGACGTGCCCGAGGGGCCCGCGACGATCCATCTGCAGACCCGCGTCGCCAACGCCGACAACGAGCCGACCGAGGCCACGGTGACCTGGACGATCCTCGGGCCCGACGGCAGCCCCGTCGCCTCCGCCACCAGTGCCGCGACCGAGGTCGCCGCAGCCTCCTCCGCTCGCGTGCAGCAGGTCGCCTACGTGACCAACCCGCAGCTGTGGTCGCCCGAGCATCCGACGCTCTACAAGCTCGTCACCACGGTCGTGTCCGGCAGCGAAACCGTCGACCGCACCGAGACCGTCTTTGGCATCCGCACCGTCGGTTTCGATCCCAACCGCGGCTTCCTGCTCAACGGCCAGCCCTACGAGCTCAAGGGCACCTGCAACCACCAGGATCACGCCGGCGTCGGCTCCGCGCTGCCCGACCGGCTGCAGTACTTCCGCATCGCCCGCCTGAAGGCGATGGGCTCCAACGCCTATCGCACCTCCCACAACGCCCCCACGCCCGAGCTGCTCGAGGCCTGCGACCGCCTGGGCATGCTGGTGATGGATGAAAACCGCCTGCTCGGCAGCGACGCCGCCAACATGAGCCGGCTCGAGTCCCAGATCCGCCGCGATCGCAACCACCCCAGCGTGGTCATCTGGTCCATCGCCAACGAGGAGTTCTCCGTCCAGGGCACGCCCCAGGGCGCCCGCGTGGCCGCCACGATGCAGGACGCCGTCCGCCGGCTCGATGCAACCCGCCCGATCACCTACGCCGCCCCCGTCGGCAACGACTACGCGGGCATCAACTCCGTCATCGAGGTCCGCGGCTGGAACTACCATCCGGGCCCCGACATGGACGCCTACCACCGCGAGCATCCCGAGCAACCCGAGGTCGGCACCGAGCAGGGCAGCACCGTCAGCACCCGCGGCATCTACGCCAACGATCCGGTGCGCGGCTACGTGAGCGCCTACGACGACAACGCCCCGTCCTGGGCGCAGACCGCCGAGACCTGGTGGACCTACTTCGACGCCCGCCCATGGCTGTCCGGCGGCTTCGTCTGGACCGGCTTCGACTACCGCGGCGAGCCCACGCCCTACGGCTGGCCCTGCATCAACTCCCACTTCGGCATCATGGATACCTGCGGCTTCCCGAAGGACAACTTCTGGTACTACAAGTCCTGGTGGGGCAACAAGACCGTCCTCCACCTCCTGCCGCACTGGAACTGGCCCGGCAAGGAAGGCCAGCCCATCGACGTGCGCGCGCTCAGCAACTGCGACGAGGTCGAGCTGTTCCTCAACGGAAAGAGCCTCGGCCGGAAGACCATGAAAAAGGACTCCGAGCTGAAGTGGATGGTCCCCTACGAGCCTGGCACACTCTCCGCCATCGGCTACAAGGACGGCAAGCAGGTCGCCGAGACGAAGGTTGAGACCACCGGCCCCGCCGCCGCCGTGGCGCTCGCCCCCGACCGCTCGACCATCAACGCCGACGGCCAGGACGTCTCGGTCATTACCGTCTCCGTCAAGGACGCCGAAGGCCGCGTGGTTCCCGTGGCCGACAACCTGGTCACCTTCGCCCTCGACGGCCCCGGCCGCATCATCGGCGTCGGCAACGGCGACCCGAGCTGCCACGAGCCCGACAAATACATCCCTGCGCTACCCATGCACACCGTCGACATTGGCGGCTGGCGCTGGGAGAAGATCCCCAGCATCTACGCCAAGGACCTCCCGGAGGTGACCGTCGGGTACGACGACTCCAAGTGGGCGCTCGCGGACGTCACCGTGGAGTCCGGCCCCCTCGGCCCCCGCGAGAGCGGCGTCTTCCGGACGACCTTCAACGTCACCCCCGACGAACTCGCATCCCGCGCGGTTGAGCTCTGGTTTGGCAAGATCGATGGTGGCGGTTCGGTTTACCTGAACGGCCAGCGTATCGGTTCGAACGGCGACTCCCGTGCCCCGTCGATCTACGACGTCAAGGCGCTCCTGCATCCCGGCGCGAACACCGTGGCCGTGATCATGGAGAACTACGGCGCCGCCGCGGGCCTGAACAAAGGCGTCAAACTCCGCCTCCAGGGCCAGCCCAGCACGGTCACGTGGAAGCGCAGCGTCTTCAACGGCCTGGCGGAGATTATCGTCCAATCCCGCCGCCGCCCCGGCACCCTGCACCTCACCGCGACCTCCCCCGGCCTGAAGCCGGTCACCGTCGAGCTCACCGCCCGCGACGTCCCGCTCCCCCCCGCGGTCCCCTGAGCGTGTAAGACGGCACCCTTCCCAAGCCGGCGCCCCCTCCAAGGCCGCCGGCTTTTTATTGCGTTTCCAAATTGGAAACGCACCAGGCAAAGTCTGCGTCCACGACGCAACGGCGCCCGGTCGCCCCAGAAACGCCCGTGGATCCCCCCCTTTTTTTGGAGTGCGGAACCTCGGTTCCGCTTTCGACGGGACGACTCGACGTCCCGCACCGCGTCACCCGCCCCAGCGCCAACCATGTGGAGTGCGGTGGCCCGACACCGCCCTTCGACGCGAGGCCCGACTCGCGCGGGGTCAGCCTGCATTGCCAGGTTAGCCTCCCAGCCCCACCGCGCCTGCGTTTCCGCCTCGGAAACGCCCCGGGCAAAGTCTGCGTCCCAAGACGCAACGAAGCCCGGCCTCCCGCTTCGCTCCCAGCCTCCCTGGTAGGGCCAGATCTCCGAGCCGGCCGAACCGGCCTAAATCCGCCCCAGCACCACCCATGTGGAGTGCGGTGGCCCGACACCGCCCTTCGACGCGAGGCCCGACTCGCGCCCTCCGTGAATGGACCCCTCTGCCCGGTAGGGCGGGTTATCCCTAACCCGCCGTTCCCCCCAACCGCGTCAGCCTCTGCGCCAGCACAACGGCGTCAATCCGCCCCAGCGCCACCCATGTGGAGTGCGGTGGCCTGACACCGCCCTCCGACGCGAGGCCCGACTCGCGCGTCAGCCTGCATTGCCAGCTTAGCCTCCCAGCGCCAGCGAAGCTGCGTTTCCACCTCAGAAACGCACCGGGCAAAGTCTGTGCGCCAACGCACAACGCCGACCGGCCGACCAAATCTCCGATTTTCCGAATCTCAAAATCTCCGAATTTAGAATGCGCCCGGCCGACCCAAATTTCCGAATCTCAAAATCTCCGAATCTCAAAATTTCAGCGTATCAGCTTTTGGCTTCTCTTTTTCCGCCTTTCCTCTTTTCTCCCGTCCGTCACCCAGCCCAACGTCGCCACCAGCCCAAGCCGCGCGTTGAACCCAGCCCTCCAGCCTACCTCCATTCCAGACGTCACCCCATGCCCCGGACGTGACGGGGCGAAGCTCGCAGTCACCCCATATATATCGCAATATTTCCAGCATTAACATCTTCCATATTATGCCATTAGAGGCGCAAAATCCTAATCGAAATATTAGGCGAACAAACGTAAGTGGTGCGTCGGATGCTTCCGTTTTCTAGGAACAACGGCGTAACAAAGCTGCATATACAGCTTCAATCACCAGCGCAGCTGGTAGATTACGCATGCCGAGGCCGCGCATTGGCTTCAATGAATTATGAGTATCTCACCTATTGATGAGTTGCATGACCGAGTCGAAAAGAGCGCAAAGACGCGTTTTAATGCTGACCGAAGGTTGCTGAAACATGCTAAATTATCGGTGTGGACCACAGCTTTCACTTCTATAGCTTTGATTGCAATATCTGTTTGGGATGCTTTGGGGCTTACGCACTTGCAGCCGAAGCTGTTAATCAGCGCGTTACAAATAATATCGTCTGTGTTCATTCTGGTGTATTCGGTTATACTTAGTACTAAAGACTATGGGGTTAAGGCCAAGGAAATGCATCTTTGTGGTTTGGCTTTGTCAGACCTTCGATTGCGACTATATCCTTTGCTAGGTACGGCGGTCAGCTTGATAGATTACGCCAAGTATTCCCTTGAATACAGTGAAATTATGGCGAAGTTTCCAAATCATGAGGATGTTGATTACCAGCGAATGAAAATCACACATAGCTACTATAAAATTGACCGAACGATTTTTGGCCATTGGTCAGATCGTGTGATGTTCTATTATCACTATTGCGTGGAGTTTCTACATTACTATGTAGTCATAGCGATCGAAATCGGCCTCGCGTATTGGGTGATCACAGCAAGGGCGTGAACGAGTCGAGTTGAAGAGGTAGGAAGTGTATCATTAAATTCGGTAATCGAATCTTTATTAACCCATATTTGCCGGATTGAGGCCTCAACGGCCTCATGTATCCCGAATGCATAGGGGCGATCTATTCGGAACTGAGTTCTGTTTTATGAAACCTTCACAAGGATTCTTTGGAATCGCCGGCGCGACTCCGTCGGCCACATCAATAAAGATTGCGAGTGATAATTGAAGCGCCGGCATTGTCATTCGGCTCCCTGAGGAGACGGCGGAGGGCTTGGCGTCAGGCTGGCCAGCTGGCTGGTGGGCTTAAATAGAAGAAATTAGATCGAGGTCTCTTTGTATTGTCCGTTATATGTATCGAAATGAAAAGTTCGGTCTAAGTGACCAAATTGGGCCGATCGAATGCATTAAGTGTAAAAAACTGGGGCAGATTTGATAAATCAACATCTATATACTATGACCGAGAACGCGAAACCACGAATCGAAAAAATACAAGTGCGAGGGCTATTTGGACTATTCAATCATGACATCTCCATCCTTAATCGCGATCGAATTACAATTCTGCATGGAGTAAATGGATGCGGCAAGACTACTGTCCTTAGGATGATAGATGCGATATGCAGTTCTCCTATTGATACTAGTGTATTTCAGTCGGTTGTGTTTGAATCTTTTAAGGTCGATCTTTCCGATGAGTCTCAAGTTGTGGTTAGCCATAAAGCTCTTGATGAATCGACGCAGGGTGCTTTGCGCTTCTATTACCGTCCCAAAGTGGGCGAAGTGATCGACACGATATTGGTGGTAGTGCCAGGTGATGTCTTAAATCTGATAGATCGACATGTTCCCCGTCCTTATAGTCGGTATCGACACGGATGGCATGTTCGTGGGGAAGATCGTATATTTACATTAACAGAAATCGTAAAAATGTTCCCCGAGGTTGTTTCTGCTGTTCCAAAGCAATATAGAGACGCTACGGATAAGATACCGTCGTTGGAAATCGCCCCAGTATACTTCGTCGAGACTAAGCGCCTCGAGGCTAATCGGCCTGCGTCTCATAGACAATGGACGCCCGGGATTCAGGGGCTCTCAATAGTTGATGACGATGATGAACCTGGATTTAGCTCTAGGGTTGATCAGTATTCGAATGATATCGTTACGAGGATCAAATCGGTAATTAGTGACTACGCGCAGTATGCGCAAGAACGCGATCGGACATTTCCAGCTCGGTTAGTGGAATTTATTAGGCAAAATGGGCCAATGGGAAATGCTAAAGAAATATTGGCGGAGCTCGACAAGCTCGAAGACGCAAGGCTAAGGTTGATATCTTTAGGGCTAGTGGACGCGGAAGTTGGTTTGCCGAAACTGGAGGAGGCTGACCTGAATAGGGCATTGGCGCCTCTGGTAATCTATGTTGAAGATGTCCATAAGAAGTTAGAGATCTTTTCTGATTTCTCGAATCGCTTAGGGATGCTTATTGATATGCTCAATTCTCGTTTCAAATACAAGAAAATCATGGTAAACAAGAGTAGCGGATTTATACTCAAATCCCCCAGCGGTAACCTTATTCCGTTGAGTGCGCTATCGTCAGGCGAGCAACATGAATTGGTGGTCTATTACGATCTGATATTCCGAGCGCCAAGCAATGGGCTTGTCTTAGTAGACGAACCGGAAATATCGCTTCATGTTGGATGGCAATCCAGGTTCTTGGATGACTTCAAACGAATACTTGAATTGACTAACTGTTATGGAGTTATCGCAACTCACTCGCCAACCATAATCGGTTCACGCTGGGACCTAACTGTGGAATTGCAGGTTTCTGATCAAGTTGGAGTATAGCATGAAGCGGGAACCTTTGATTCAGGAAGTTGCGAATCTAGTCTGCATGCTTCGATCGGACGTTGTCGGAGCAATTATATTGACAGAGACCAGAACTGATGAGGCCGCGTTATTGAAGATATGTGATCCATCTTGCCGAATTATTGTGACGAAAGAGGTAGTGTCAGTGATCTCGCTTGTCGTGCAACGGGGATATCAAGGAGTCTGCGGAATTTCTAGTGCAGGTCAGGTCGATAACAGCGCGTCTATCTTTAGACCTGAATCTGGTTGTGCCTTAGGATTGTTGCTTGACTATGAAGTATGTGACGAAGCGGCTCGTGCGACTGCCGGCCAGAACTGGGTTCGGGCATTTCTTGCGGAAGGGCACCGGCTGCTATCCTACGCTATAGTGGAGTTGCTAGCGGAAGAACCTAGTAATACAGAAAGGCCTTTAGCGCGGCACAAGACTGAAAAAGAATGGATTGACAGCGCAGCGGCACTTCCGGAGCTCGTTGCTAGTCTTAAAGCGGAAAATATTGTTGATAAGATGCTGGCTGTTATCGATGCGGTCGCTCCGCGAGGTGTAATGCCGGAGTTGGTCCCGGCATCAAATGAGTGGGTGCGGCAAATAGTAGCAAACGCAGAGCCTGTGGTTGTTGAACGGGATCGACTGTTTTGGGAGATACTTCAATGGGAAAGAAGGAATCGCTCCTTTAGAGTGTTCCGCCAGTGGCGAGTGTTCGAGCCTTTTGGTATGTTATATGATCAGCGCTACTGGATTCATGATCTAAAGGCCTTTTGCATGGGGAGGATGGGTGTCGATAGGATTTGTGTATTTAAGCTGGACCTTGATAATTTCAAAAATGTTAATACTCAACTAGGGCATTGTGGAGGAGATGAGGCGATCATGTTGGCATCAGCTATAATTCGCGATCTCATGGCTGGCGAATGTTTGCTCTATAGACGAGGTGGTGATGAATTTGTAGCGCTTGGATTGGATATGAGCGCTGATCACGGGCGGAGAGTTGGTGATCTGCTCCGTGAGGAAATGGAGAAAAGATTCTCTGACTGGTGCTCGACAAGAGCGGTAAGTCCTGCCGTTACCGCAAGTATTGGCATCGTGTTTGTGAGGCAATTTCTGCGATTTGATTGTTTGACCGAGAGTTTGGATAGAACACAAGAAGCCGCGAAGCGGAGTGGTAAGAATTGTGTTAGGTTTGAGAGTTTAGATGGGGATCGACCCTAAGGGGAGTCGATCCAATAGGGTCACGACTTGACTCTTGACAGAGCGCCGTCGTGTAAGGGGAGGTGAGTCAATTCTCCGGGCGCAGGTTGGATTCCCATAGGCACAGCTCCAGAGCATTCCGTGAAGAACCCAGAAAATCATAAGGTAGGAGTCCTTGATTTGCTAGGTCCACGAACAGTCAGGGGTGTGGTTTGCTTTATGTGGTATGTCTTGTGCGTCGCGTGTTTAAACCAATCCTAGGGGGTCGAGTTTTACTATTTACCTTGCCCTTGAGGGAATTGGAGGCGCGGTTGTTTGAGAGCTTTGTGATTCCCGCAATTCGGCGCCATGGAAGGTGGCGCTGGGATAGCGCATGAAAGAACACTCGAGCGTGAGCAGCGGTTGGCTGGCTGAGGACCCGGGGATGGGTTCCGGCGTTTATGTTAGCACGCAGGTCGGAATGGCTCGAACAGCAGGGGATCCAGTTGGCTTCCTAGTCGATAGGCTCAACTAGGAGATAAGTGAAAATGGCCCCCTTGAATTGGATCGATCAAACTTTTGGCGTGCGGTAATTCAATATGTCTATGAGAAATCTCACTAAACTCATCGCGCTATTCGTTTGTATCCAAGTGACACTTTGGGCGAAGTATCCGCCCTTCGTGGGGAAGCCGGACCAGACCGGGCTTCATTTCTACAATCTTTTTATTAACCGGGTCGCGCCAGATAAGGCGGGCAACCTGGTTCTTTCGGTCGCGGGAAACGATGGAAATACCGCGGTTGGTGTTGATATTGTATTAGGCAAGTCCTGGAGGCCGCCACTGCATTCGGCTGATAGAATAGCGGCCCGAGAGGGAGCCCAATCGGGTCAAGGAATGGCGATTGGGAAAATCACATTGCGAAGCATTGGAAACGCGTCTAATGCTCTCGTGGAGGCGCTTGCGAGGAGTATGGGCATAACTTTAAAGAAAGCCCGCTTTCACGACATGGAGTTCAATGCGATCTTACTCGGTGGCGGTCTAAATAATCTACAGACTCGGGCGTTGGATTTCAAGCTGACTGACGGCGCGATGGATACAAAGTACTCGGATTTGCTGTGTCATATCGACATCAAGAAACATTTCGTTCAACTCCAGGAGGAGTACAATAACCCCAGGTGGCGGCGCAATCTGATAGAAGCGCTGACTAGAACGAAGGCAGGTGGTTGATTCAAAGGGGGGGGCATCGCGATCCATGCGGGGCGACGATTGCAGAAGAAATGAGGTTCGCAATCACAGCCGTTGATTACGCTCCCGACGAGCTGCATGCGCAGGTACCACTTGGCGGGATAATCTTGCGGCAGCTCCCGGGTGCGGATCGACGGGACTACTATTTGGCGGAGCTTGATCGCCCGCTGCTGTGGAAGAATGATGGCTGCATAATCAGTATTTCGCACCTTGTGCTTGGACCCCGTTGGGTCGGTGGCGTACTCGCGCCAACGATGTGCAGCATGCCGGTGAATATCGCATATGTTATCGACCAGTCAGTTTTGTCCGACTCGAAGCTCGATTTTGGAAAATGTAGTAATGTCGCCACCGGCATTGCTGATGGCGTAGAATTGAGACAACCCACACGCCAAAGCTGATGGATCTTTCCAACGGGTTCACGACTTGACTCTTGACAGGGCGCCGTCGTCTAAGGGGAGGTGAGTCGATTCTCCGGGCGCAGGTTGGATTCCCATAGGCACAGCTCAACAGCATTCCGCGAAGAACCTTCTTGGGGGCGCGAACAAATCTTCGAATGATTTCAAATATCGCTAGGGTAATCTTCTATTTCGTGGTTGGCTTCTTTGTTTATGGCGTGGAATTGTTGGCGTTTATAAATTTGGGACCGGGTAAATATCTGACCACGCTCGGAGTGGGTGTGGTCTCGGCGGTGGTTGCGATCCTGGCATTGGTAGCAGGTTCCGCCTTTGATCGTTTCCGGCACATGGTGCGGGACTCTGGGATCGTGCTGCTTTCGGTCGGAGGGTTTGTCGTCGTCGGGGCCCTGTCGTTTGCCTGGTTGATGGGCTCAGAGGATTTTAGGAAGGCGTTGGGTCCGCAAGCCGTGGCGGCACTGACTGACTATCTTACGGGCTTCAGTTGTTTGATCGCTCTAACGCTGCTCGGATTGATTCTGGTGATTGTTGGAGTGCGGAAAAGCCGTCCCAGGTCTACTAGTTCATGAGGGAGCAATGCGTATAAAGGACGATCCGATGGGGTCCAAGTTGCCGCCCTGCATTGTCTCAGTACTGCAAATTCGGACACAACTGTATAAGTCGATCCAATGGGGTCATGTTTGAATGGCACTAACTTAGTGCCATTCCGGCCTGACCCCGTAGATCGGATCTACTATAAAACTGAAGAAAAAGAAGGCCGTAACAATACTGGCCCGGACCCAAACCGCGGTGACGCATTTGCAGGACCTTTTTGCAGCCTCAAGGGAGTTAAACCACCTGGCTGATAGACGTTGAGTATAACGAGTTGATCCGGGCGGACACGACTTGTCTCGCGACAAGCCTGAGGGGCATGACGGCCAAAGCCGAGGGAACGATGAGAACGGATCCTCAGAGCTGTCGCAAATTTCCTCAAGCATAGTCAATAACCTCAAATCAAATACGGCTTATGATCATCTGGCGCGGTTTCGGAATCCTTGTCCCCATCATAGCTGGCATCTTCAGTCTTGGCACAAACTACATTGTGGATGTCATCATGAAGAATGATGATTACTCAAAGTGGCACTATTGGCCGAAGGCCCTGGGCGCGGTGCTCGCAGCGGGAGCGGTTTGGTATGTCGGCAAATATCTGAATAGCCGGCCGGGGAAAGTGGTCATCGAGAAGACTACCGGAAGACAAGTCGTTCTACGGAAAACCCACGACTTGTTTTTCCTAAAGTTTGAATATTGGGCGTTCGTGCTATTGGCCTTCAGCGTGATCGGCTATTTCGTCTGAGAGGAATGCCGGACCAGTTGGGAGATGGATAGCACATCGGCGACATAGGCGCCAGCTGGACCCGTCATTTACCTTATCCATCTCAAGAGTGCGTCATTATGAGGGATAGCGCAATTGAGGGGGGATTCGATCGTTTGCTACGACCGATATTACTGAAGCTCGAATTCGAGGAGGTTCGGCTTAAAAACTGCATGCGGCCTGAGTTTCTTTTCCGGAGGGACCGGGTATGGTTTTCGCTATCGTGGGACTGGCGTGATCAATATCTCGAAGTGTGTCTGGGCCGCTTGGTGTGGTTTGAAGACGTCATGCCGCGCGTTGTTGTTCTCGGTGACTACTCGTATTGGGATCGGTCTGTGACCTGGGATGCGATCGGACCGGGATCGGACTTCGGCTCCGTCTTGACGCGCATACAGGTTTCGCTTCCGGTTGCCTTGGCGAGAGTGGAAGAAGAGTATCCGCGAATAGTGGAAGACTTGAGAAATAAGTGGGCGCCTCGGGATACCGTGGATTATCTTTTGGGCAAGGAAGTGGCCCTGGATGCTCTTGAGAATTACATGGCCTAGCCGGTCATTGAATGGTTCATGATGGAGCCCGTTCCGCTTTCGTGTATATCGGGTGACGTCTAAAACACATGGTACGCCGACCAAGCATTCGGGTTGTTGCCTTCGTCGCCATTTTCGTTCTGGCGCCGCTGTTAGCGGCCTATCATCTTTTTCGCAGGTCGACACTGCCACCCGATCGTGAAGCCGTTGCGTATTTCAAGAACCACCGGAAAGACTTTGACGCTATTGCCTCCATTCTCGAGAAGAACCGAGCAATTACGTTCTGTGCGACCTACGAAACGGATGTTTCCATTTCTGGTCCGGAGGCATCTCGCCTTAGATGGGACTGTATGAAATGGCTTTGGAGGTCGGGAGCGAAGTCCTTCGTTAATGACCGGGATGGTGGATGCGTCCAGATTACCGTGTGGGGATTTGGATGCGCCATTTGTGCTGATGACTGGGAGGGGTTCGACTTTTTCGAGCCCACTTCGAGCGTGCTTCGGTATGCAGCGATTCTTCCGAGCCTAGAGGATAAAGCGATTCCGCACGGCAGACGCGGGGGATTGGAGCCGGGTCTTTATCTGAAACCTCTAGGCGGTGGATGGTATATCTTTCGGATCGAGGGCAGCTAGTCGTAATCGAGCCCGCAGGTCAGACCGGAATGCACTATTTCAGGGAAAGTCCAGCGCTGGCAATCGACAGCTTTGCATAGGCGAATGCCTTGAGGTCGCGATTAACTCAGTGTCAGTCAACAAGACCACATCCTCCGATTCGGCCAAATTCGAATCGTACATATCCAAATACCAACTAAGCGATGGGTGAGCCATTTTATCTGGAGAAGAGCCTATTTTCACATAAATCGTATTTTGTGGAAGGGGTATGTTTGGAAATTAGCGGGCCTCGGAGTGCAGAGAGATCTATCCTATTGCGGGATTTGAAACCGATCTATAACCACCGGGAGGAAAGAATGATTCTGGCGTCAATATTGATGCTCTTGCTCGGTGCTTTATGCAACTATACGGCCTATTATTGGGTAGTTCATCTTCCCGCTGGTTTGGCTTTTTGGGCGGCTTTCATTCCCGGGGGAATAGGGTTAGGCTTTTGGGTGGGTTCGGTGGCATCGCTAAAGAAGAGGACGTTTACGTCTTTCTATTTTCGAAATGGAGCGGAAGCCTTTTGGATGATCGCAGGGAAGAATAAGATCCAGGAACAACGGGCCTTCGCCGAGCAGTTGCAATTTCGCATAGAGGCTAGTCGACCGGGCTAAGGGGGCAGTCCAACTGGAGTCGAGCCGACGGGGTGATGCCGTTTATTATCATATCTGGCCCACATTTGCACGCAATCGGCATTTACCTGATGGGAATTTCCAAGGTCGCATTGATGTATTTAATCGCGCCGGGTTCATCACTGTGCTGAGCGGCCCCCTGACCTGTTTATCGCTACCCTCGCTATCACTATGAGATTTAGTGCCCTTTACGAAACTGCCTGCAGTTGCGGCCGCCGTGTCGCGGTCAATGCGACGATTGCTATCTTGGGGCTGCTGTCAGTCATGCCTGTCGTGAAGGCGGCGTCTGCCTTGGGGAAGGGGAATGTCATCAAGCCGGTCGTAGTATCGGCGATTTCGGCTCCGGCGGGTGGCATCCAAGCAGCGCAGAATCGGCGGTATTTCGATGCGAGCATCATTCCGGTCGCGACCCAGGAAACACGCGGACTGGGACATGTGATCCGGGCTGCGCTAGGCAGCCAGCAGATGGAGCAGACCATCCGATTTTCGATTGCCCTAAAGATGCGCAACCTGGACGGCTTGCGTGCATTGACTGCGTCCGGACGCCGGGTCTCGCAGTCAGTGATGGAGGCCAATTACCTGCCGAAGGCCGCTGACTATGCGGCCGTGGTCACCTGGCTCAAAACCCAGGGTTTTACCATCATCGCGCAGGATCCGAATCACACGGTCGTTTTTGCCGAAGGGACGGTATCGCTCGCGGCGAAAGTTTTTGGCGTCACGTTCTCCGTGGTGAGCTCCGGCGGAAGTGAGTTCACGTCGGCCGTAACTGCGCCGAGTTTGCCGACAGATCAGGGGCTTCCCTTGGATGCAATTCTTGGAATCGACGGCCTCCAGCCGAATCTTCGGGCGCGACCGAATACAGTCGGTGCGCCGCTGAAACCTCTCGCGGTTTCCCAGCCGATTTCAACCAATCCGGGCCTGCTTGCACCGGTCGACATTGCGAACGCCTATCACGCAGACGCCTCGCTGACGGGGTCTGGGCAAACGATCGCGATTCTCATCGATGCAATGCCAACACTCTCGGACCTCACGGCATTTTGGAATTCCTATGGTAGCAACCAATCGATCTCCCGTTATTCGGTCGTGACTGTGAACGGCGGACCTTTGACTATTTTAATTGGAGGCATCGCCCGCGACCAGTCGGAGGCCACGCTCGACGTTGATTGGGCAGGTGGCATTGCGCCGGGTGCCTCGATCAGGCTGTATGCGGTACCGTCCCTCATGTCGTCCGATCTTCAGTTGGGTTGTACTCAATTGCTAAGCGACCTCGCCAGCCATCCGAGTATTCATGAACTCAGCATAAGCGTCGGTAGCCCGGAATCGCACTGGGCGCCCGCATCGATTCAGGCTCTCTCCCAAACCTTGGCCCAGCTGGCGGCGAATGGCGTCACAATCGTCGTTGCTTCGGGTGACAGCGGATCGAATCCCAATACGAATGGAACGAACGGGTACAGTGCATCCAATCCGCTCGACGTGGAGTATCCCGCGAGTGATCCCAGCGTCCTCGCCGTGGGCGGAACGAACCTTCAATTGAATCAGGATGGCTCGGTCGCGAGCGAAAAATCCTGGTCATTGTCGGGAGGCGGCTACAGCCAGGTCTTCGCCCGTCCATCTTGGCAGGTGGGTCCTGGTGTTCCTACTGGTAGCTCCGGAACCGCAATGCGTTGCGTGCCGGACGTTGCAGCTGTTGCGGCGGCTTCCGGTACACTTCAACTCACCCAGGGCGGCACGACAACCACAGGAGAGCAAGCCCCCTATATCATCTTGAACGGCGTTCCAAAAGGGTACGGGGGGACCAGCCTTTCTGCACCGGTGTGGGCGGGCGTGGTCGCCCTGGTGAACCAGGCGAGAAGCAACAACAACCTGGCCGCGCTGGGCTTCGCAAACGCTGCGTTTTATAGCTTCAAGGGAACTGCACCATTCACCGATGTGATCTCGGGAAGCAACGGTGCCTACGATGCGGGTTCGGGCTACGATTTGTGCACGGGGTTGGGGGTCCCCAACATCACCGAACTCGTCGCACATGGGGTAAATGAGCCGAGCATTATCCAGCAGCCTGTGGCTCAATCTGTTGAACAGGGCAAGAGCGTGTCGTTCTCCGTTCAGGCGACGGGCGCCAACAACACCTACCAGTGGTATTTGAATGGAAAGGCGATTTCCGGTGCGAATTTAGAAAGTTACACAATAGCGACGGTGCAACCCGCAGACACCGGTGATTACAGCGTCAGTGTCGAAAACGCTTATGGACGCGTCACCTCGGATGCCGTCGCTTTGACCTTCATTGTAATGCCAGTCATCACGACCCAGCCCGTGGGTCTGGATGATCTCACCAGCGCCCAGGTGGCGCTGTCGGTCACGGCGCAGGGGGGGCAACTGACGTACCAGTGGCGACTCAATGGAAAGCCCATCACAGGAGCGACCGGGTCGACGTACATCGTGACGAATCCATCCGCAGGTGGAAGTTATGATGTGGTCGTCAGTAATGTCGTCGGCAGCGTGACGAGTACCGCAGTGCAGCTCAGACCCAGCCAGGGGTTCGCCTTCGCTGATTATGCGGGCCGGACCGGACAACCTGGGTCGCAGGACGGGCAGAGGATGTCTGCAAGTTTTGGTGCCTTGGCGGACGTCGTTGCGAGTAATACCAATCCCTATCTTTTTAACGGTCGGTCTGTCTTGGGCGTGGTTGGACCGACAGCGGTTGCCATTGATTCAGTCGGCAATGTCTACGTTGCTGACACGGGCAACCACATCATCCGAAAAATCTCAACCTCCGGTATGGTGACTACGGTGGCGGGTATCGCGGGCAAGTCTGGGGCCAGCGATGGCAGTGCGTTGTCGGCGACGTTTAACGGGCCATCGGGTATTGTCGTCGATTCGTCGGGCAACCTCTACGTGGCCGATACTGGGAATGACACCATCCGCGAAATCGCGGTCAATGGGACGGTGTCGACCATAGCGGGCGCCGCAGGTTTGAAGGGGGCGGTCGACGGTACGGGCTCTCACGCCAGATTCAATCTACCCTACGGTCTCGCCCTGGCGGCCGACGGATCGATTTATGTTGCGGATGCCGGGAACGATGCGATCCGACGCATCAGCCCCGGTGGTGTCGTTTCGACCATTGCAGGAATGTTAGGGATCTCGGGAGCCATCGATGGCGTGGGAAGCAGCGCGAGATTCAATTTTCCGATGGCGTTATCCTTCGATGGGCAGGGGCGCCTTTGGGTAGCCGATACAGGGAACGACGCGATTCGGATGGTCACCGCAGACGCCGTCGTATCAACCGTCGCAGGGGTATTGGGGAAATCTGGTATCGTCGATGGAGCCGCATTGCAGGCCTCCTTCAATGGGCCATCGGGCATCGCAGCCGATTCGAGTGGCAACTGCTATATTGCCGATACCAAAAACCATACGATACGCTACCTGAGCACGGCGGGAATTGTGTCGACCCTCGGAGGTATGTATAACCGTGTCACCGATGGCTCTGGTATTATAACGGTAGCAGCGGGAATCACTGTAACCGGAATATGGGGCATTCAGGGGGCGGCGAACGGTATAGGGTCCGCTGCTATGTTCTCTGACGTGACAGGTATCGCGCTTGATGCTTCGAATCGTATCTACGTGTGTGACTCGTCGAACTGCACGATCCGCGTCGGAATGCAGGCGGTTTCTCTGGCAATCACCCAGCAACCACAAGGCGTCACGGTGAATCCGGGGGCAACGGCGACGTTTTCTGTCAAAGCTCAAGGGTCTGGAACCCTGAATTATCAGTGGTACCTGGACGGAATCGCCCTCAGTGATGGGAATGAGTACTCAGGAGCCAGCTCCAGCGCCCTCACTATTGCGAATGTTCAAGTCCGGGACGCTGGGAATTATAGTGTGCAGGTGACAACGTCAGTAGGGCCTGTTGCGGACGCCGGAGAGGTGGCTAGTTCCTCCGGCGAGCTGGTGGTCGCGGCGGCTCCACAGATCGTAGTTCAGCCGCAGGATATCGAAGATGTACGCCAAGCGGCCGAATTTTCCGTCGCGGCGCAGGGCTCCGGGCTGTCGTACAAGTGGTCGACGAATGCGATATTTAAGAGCGATCCGACAAAGCCGTATTTCTATGTAAATGGCCCGCCTGATGAGACGCCGACAGTGCAGGTAGTGGTCAGCAATGCCTATGGTTCGGTGACGAGCCGGGTGGCAAAATACCAAACGATACAAGGGTATGCGATAGGAACGCTGGCAGGACAGATGAAAGTCGAGGGCTATCAAGATGGAAATGCGAAGCAGGCCCGATTCAATAATCCGACGAGTGCTGTCGCGGATGGAGCCGGGAATGTCTATGTTGCAGATTACGGGAACCGCGTCATCCGCAAGATTGGGCCGGACGGAACCGTCTCCACGTTCGCAGGCCTGGCCGGATCTTCTGGCAGCGTCGACGGAACTGGATCCAACGCTCGTTTCACCGCTCCCTGCAGCTTGGCTATAGACGGCAATGGTAACCTCTACGTTGCGGATATGAACTGCACGATCCGGAAGATCACGCCCGCAGGATTGGTCTCCACGCTTGCGGGCAAAGCTGGGGAACCCGGTGCCGCAGACGGTAGTGGGAGTGCCGCCCGGTTCAATTTCGGTGGATTGAGTCCAAATGGGGGAGGATATACGATCGGTTCCTTCTTTTTCCCCGGGATCGTCACAGATGCGACCGGGAATGTCTACGTCGCGGATTCGGCCAATGGCACCGTGCGGAAAATCACACCCGACGGAGTGGTCACGACGATCGCAGGCCAGGCTGCGATCTTCGGGTATCGGGACGGACCGGCTCGTGATGCCCGGTTTGGTTGTATCTCATATGCGGGTTACGTCTTCGGCCCCACGGGCGTAGCGGTCGATGGGCAGGGAAATGTCTATGTTGCCGATTATGGAAATGGGTGCCTGCGTCGGATCGACACGGGCGGCGAGGTTTCCACAATCGCTTCGCTGTCGGACGATGGAACCTATGTGGCTATTTATAGCGGCGGAGCGATTTCGACCAGTCTTGCAATCGACTCGGCTGGAAACCTCTATTTTAATCGGGGCGCTTATACGATAGGAAAAATTACGCCACAGGGCGTGACAACTACGTTGGGCGGAGACTATGGCGCGAACGACGGAGTCGGTCTCGCCGCCGGAATCGGTTATATATACGGCGTGAGTTCGGATCCGGCGGGAACACTCTATTTCGCGGACTCACACAATGAGACGATTCGTATTGCAATGGCGGCGGAGACGCCGAGCATCACAACTCAACCAGTTTCGCTTAGCCTGAATCCGAACGACGAGGCGACGTTCTCTGTCGCGGCCCAGGTGCCCAAGGGAACTTTGTCCTACCAATGGTACAAGGACGGGGTGGAGTTGGTGGATGGCTCAAATTTGTCTGGGACTACGACAGCCCAGCTTACGATCAACCACGTCCGGCTATCGGACGTCGGTGCTTACACGGTGAGCGTGCAAGCTTCCGTCGGAGTGGTGCAAGACGCCGGGAGCGTGACCAGTGCGGCAGCCCAGCTCGATGTGTCGGGCCCCCCTCAACTTGTCTTGCAGCCACAAGGCCAGGGTGACCTGAGCGGTGAAATCGTGTTGCTGTCGGTGAGCGCCTGGGGATCAGGCCTGGCCTATCAATGGAGGCTAAACGGCCAGGCAATACCTGGCGCTACGGGATCTTCCTATGCATCGACCGTGGGTACGCAGGGATATTATGACGTGGTCGTCAGCAACACCCTGGGCAACGTCGTCAGTGAGCCGGTGTCGTTGTCAGTCGTGCAGGGGTATGAATTCACGACGTTCGCCGGACGTGCAGGCGTGTCGGGAAATCAGGATGGCGGCCGGAGTGACGCGTTGCTCGCCAATCCGTCGGGACTGGCTTTCGATTCGAAGGGTAACCTCTACGTGGCTGACAGTGGCAACGACAACGTGCGGAAAATGGCCCCAGATGGAACAATCACGACTCTGCCGTTCACTTTATATGAACCCGAAGGGATTGCGATCGACGCCTCCGATAATCTATATGTAACGGATTCTTTCGGCGCATATCGGATTAGTCCGGGCGGAACCAAGACGACATTGTACTCACAAAATTGCGATGGCATAGCAGTGGATAGTTTGGGTAATGTATACGTTGCCCAAGCTCAGGATGGAGTCGTGATGAAGATTGCGCCAGACGGAACGAATACCATTTACGCCGGTGTGAGTGGACGGTTCGGCTATAGGGACGGCCTTGCGTCCACGGCGCTCTTTGGTAGGATTTTTGGTGGCCTCGCCATTGACTCTTCGGGCAATGTGTTTTTGGCAGACACTTCGAATGGTGCCATTCGGAAGATCGCACCGGATGGCACGGTATCGACCTTTGCAGGCGGCGGCTCGAGATTGGGGGCAGACGGTTCAGGAACCAACGCCTTATTCGATCAGCCTCAAGCGTTGGCCGTCGATGCCGGGGGAAATCTATGGGTTGTCGATCAAAGCAGAATCTGCATGGTCACCGCTGCGGGAGTGGTGCAAACGATCGCAGGCGTGCTCTTTCAGCCGGGATACGCAGATGGTGTCGGCAGTGATGCACGGTTTAACTTTGTGGGAGGTGGCCACTATGCAATTGGAGGAATAGCATTTGACGCGAGGGGAGCGGCATATGTATCGGATGGCGGCAACGACGTAATTAGGAAGGGCACTGCGGCCGGCGCCGGTTCTAGCGGGCCAGTGATCATGTTCCAGCCTTTGCCGTCGATCGTCCGGCCGGGAGAGAGCGCTCAATTCTCGATCAGTACCTCCGGTCAGGGGAGCTGCGCTTGGCAGGTGAGCACCGACAGTGGCAAAACTTGGGTGGCGCTGGCGGACGGGGGGCCCTATTCAGGAACGAAGACAGATACTCTTTCGATCAGCGCCGCGACCGATGCGATGGATGGTTGGGAATATGCGTGCCTTGTCACAGACTCCTCAGGCAGCGTGACGTCGAGTCCGGTTGGTTTGTCCGTGCTTGAGAGTGCGGTCAGTTTGTCCGCCCTCTCGGAGTACAACCCCAACGCGAAGATCATCGCCATCTCCACCCGCTCGTGGATCACCCCGGATGCCACCCAGACTGCAGGCATCATCATCAAGAATCCTGCTGGCGGTACGAACAAGGCCTCCATGCTCTTCCGCGCGGGTGGCCCCGCCCTCGAGACTTACCTCTCGAACTTCCTGCCCGATCCCAACATGACGCTCTACAACCTGGCGGGCACCGTCCTTGACCAGAACGACAACTGGGGCTCCAACAGCAATGCTGCTTCCCTCCAGGCCACCGCCGATGCCCTTGGCGAATATCCCTTCGCCGGCGGCTCCAAGGACGCCGCGCTCCTCGAATCCCTCTCCCCGGGTGCCTACACCTCCATTGTGGACGGACACTCCGGCTCAGGCGTGGACCTCGTTGAAGCCTACGATGCCAACCCCAAGATCATGACCGGACCCCGCTTGGTCGCCATCTCCACCCGCTCCTGGGTCGATGCCGGAACCAAGTCCGAGACCGCGGGCTTCATCATCGAAGGCTCTGGCCTCAAGACCATCCTCATCCGCGCTGACGGTCCCTCCCTTAGTGCCCAAAATGTGTCCAGCCCCCTTCAGGACCCCCTCCTCACCCTCTACGATGTTAATGGCAAGGTCCTCGCCACTAACGACAACTGGGGCGACAACACAAACTCCGCCGATATCGTTGCCGCCGCTGCCGCCGTGGGTGAGTTCCCCTTCACCACAGGTTCCAAGGACGCCGCCCTCCTCGTCACCCTCCCTGCCGGCATCTACACCGCCACCGTCACCCCCAAGGACGGTACCCCCGCTGGTGACGGCATGGTGGAAGTCTACGAGGTCAAGTAGGGGACTTATCAGACCACGGTCATGCCACCGGGAATCTCGAGTGAGTCTTGCCGACGAGGTCATAAAGTGTCGGAAATGTGATTGGACCTTTGCGATTCGTATAGCCCGAGGAGTGATTGAAGCCCTCCCAGCCGCTAAAACGAGAAATTGGGGCACAATCGCACAGGAGATTCCCGAAACTTCAGCAAACTAGAATATGTATAAAGAAATCTTGCGACGTTGTGGCCTGGTCTTGGTCGCCGTTGGGGCTCTGGACATCCTATACATGATTTGGTGTATTGCGAACCAAGTATCGTACCAATCGAACCTGAATATCTTCGCCGTCGTTGGAGGTATTCTCTTGATGCGTGGCGGTCTGAAAACGTCCCGATGGGTGATTAGTCTTCTGACGTTCATGCTGGTAGCCGCGGGAACTGCACTGATTACGATGCCGTTTTTGTTTCCAATTGGTTACTGGTACGCGGCTGTGCTTCATGGTCCTGGATTAACGATCGGTTTTATGGTGGCGGCCCTATTGATGGCAGTCCTGTTTTGGGTTCGGAAGCAACTCCTGCGGCCGGAGGTTCTGGAGGCGCAGGCGGCGGCTGGGTTGAAGGCGCCGCGAATCAAATTTCCCTTTGCTGTCGGCCTGATTCTACCTCTTGGGTTGGTCGTGTTGCTGGGGCTGATGGTCCACGGCAGTTCCGCGCATGAGGCGATTCGTCGGGCGAGCGAGCGTTACGGTTCGAAATATCAATATGCCGTTACCAGCCTTCAGACGAGTTGGAACGGATCGCATACCCGCATGGTTGCAACAGTAGCGGTTTATAATGATTCGGTATTTAAAGATGTCCGAATTACGTGGGAGAAGTAAGAAAACCCGCTTGCTGGATGGGAAGGCAAAATAATGGGGTTAAGCCTCCGATTATTGATCTTATCTCCTTTCGATTGTCGAAACCGATGGGAGTTGTACCGCCGTCGGAAATCGCGCGTCTCCGCCATAAGGTGCGGCGTCGAGAGGAATTCATGACTTTACATCCTAAATTCCGCGATTGAATGGAATGGAAGACAACGTCGGGAACGAAGGACGAACTGCATAGCACAGAATTGAGAGCATCGATTGATTGACTGTATTGTTGAGTGGAGTTTGGCTCGGTAATTCCGTGTAATCGCTTGGCTCGGCCTTCTTTGTTATCTTCGTTTCCTTCTGTTAACTGCTTTTCTTAAGTGTATATGAAATCGCTGATCACTGTATTGATACTGTGTGTTCTGGGCCTGTCGGCTCCTGCGCTGCGGGCAGCAGAGGCCAAGACGTCGTGTTTTGTCGACATCGGCTTCGATGCGGCACTCAAGAAGGCGGCCGCCGAGAAGAAGCTCGTGCTGATCGATTTCTATACCACGTGGTGTGGACCGTGCAAACGGCTCGATCGGATTACCTGGGGAAACCCGAAGGTGCAGGCCGTGCTTGGTGATTTGACGGTTCCATTGAAGATCGATGCGGAAAAGGAGGTCGCGCTCGCGAAGCGGTTCGCGATCGACGCCTATCCCACCGTCGTGATCCTGAATTCCGACGGGACCTTACGGGATAAGTACGTGGGGTTCGTGCCGCCCGTGGGATTCCTCGCGGAATTCTCCGAGACGCTCGGGGGCCGATCCAATCTTCCCCGCCTGGCAGCGGAAAAGGCGGCGGCGAAGAAGCTCGATGAAGAAGTGACGTCGCGTTTCCGTCGGGCGGTCGCCCTCCAGGCGAAGGGGGCTAACCAGGAGGCGTTGGCGGAATACCTCTGGTGTTACGACGACGGCATGGCGAAGGATCCGGCCTATACGGGCGTGCGCGACTCGTTCCTGCTGTTGCGGTTGCAGGTACTCGGGAAAGCCTATCCGCCCGCTCACCAAGCCCTGGTGGTACGGAGGGACCAAGCGCTTGCGCTGATGACGACGTCGCCGCGAAACTTGTCCGCTTGGGGCGATTACGCGGCCTTGAACAACGTCTTGGGGGAAAATGCGAAGTCGCTGGCAAAATTCGATGCCATTCCGAAGGGGGATTTTCGTAGGCGGGAGCTCGGTCTTTATCTATACGGTGACCTTGTAAAACGGAAGTCGTATGCGGACGCGCTAGAGGCGTGGCCCGACGGGGCCTTCGATCAGGTCCTCGCGGCTGGTACGGCAGAGGCATCCAGCCCGATGGCCAAGGGCAATGCGGAGATCAAGGCGCAGATCTGGCGGGGAGTGGCGGGTCGAGTTGCGGAGCGTATCGTGGTGCTCGCTGGAGTTGGTCGCAAGGGGGACGCAATCAATCTGGCGGGTCGACTTCTCTCTCTGGACGCCTCGCCTGAAACGAAGCAAACCCTGCTCACGGCCCTACGTGGCATTGGCGTCGACCAGCTCCCGGCCGTCGGAGTCGCCAAGTCCGCTGCGCACGGTTGATATTGTCCAGGAGTCCTACGGCCGAGTGTAACAATAATCACTCTAGCCATATGCAGGAAAGAGGACATTCAGCGGACTATTTCGGAGACACACGGGACTTCTGGTGGAACCGTGACTTCCTGGAGCTCATGAGCAAACGATGGGCTCTTGGGGAGGCGCGGTCTGTTCTCGATGTAGGGTGCGGAATTGGGCATTGGGGACGGTGCTTGGCGCCGTTCTTGAATCCGACGGCCACCCTGATCGGCGTGGATCGAGAGCCGCGGTGGATTGACGAAGCGGCGAAGCGATTGCCGTCGGAATATCTCGGCCGAGTTTCCTATCAAGTCGGCGATGCGGGATAGACGCGAGTTGGTCGATGCCTACGAACGAAAGGCGATCAACATGGCGAGCGGCTCGCTCATGTATCTCAGTTCTGGGAGAAAGGAGGCGTGGGTTCGGAATGAGGATCAACAATGCCGAGGTTGAACCACAGAGACACAGAGGGCACAGAGAAAGGCTATTCTAGAGAGAGCGCAGGCCAGATGGATTTCGCCTACGCCGTTCGGAGACAAATCTGGAACAGGGGATTGCCGTCCGAGCGGTTGGAACCAGCTTTTTAGGATCGCAGAAGATTAACGAAAATCATGAAACATACGATGGGGTAGATAGAAACGAATGAAGACTCTCTTGCATGTAGGCGAATTGGGAATGTTGTGTCTCGTGATTTTGTATGTTATCCATCGTTCGAAGGATGTGTGGGTGACTGTGGATTCGTATGGCATTGAGGGCAGGCAGGTGCTGGCTCACGTTCAGTTTGTTAATGAATTGCATGCGCCTGTTGTAGTGGATTATGATCTAAAGCTCGTCCAGGACTACGGCGTTGACCGCTATGGACGCACTGGTTTGAGGTCGATCAAAACGGAGCATTTCTCGGGCGTCCGGTTGGCTCCCGATGAAGAGAGGGAAGATCTGGTAGCCATAACTCTTCCGCCGAAGTTTGGCGTCGGCACCCCAGTGGTTCGGAATGTGGTCTATAGAAGGTTGAATTGAGGCACTAATGGGTGCGGGCATTCTTTGGATCGTGGCATGGAAATAGTTCGGCGAAATTCTTTAGCACGTTGTTATGACTCATCCATCTAATCTCTATCTGGGGTATACGATAATCGTAGTAGCTCTGGCCATCCAGGTCATCACGATGATCTGGCTCTTTCGGGATGCACGCGCGCGGGGGCGGTCCGGGTGTCTGATCGCAGCCTTGGCGCTAATCCTCTCCGCGCCTACCGTCGCGATCATGTGGCTGCTGCTTCGTCCTTCCTCGAAACACCGATCATAAGGCAGGGCAGTTATACTCGAGCATGGGCCGCGGTGCAGACGAAGGCGGGTGGGAGACAGGACATTCCTTTGAATTGGTGTAGACTTTGGAGTGCGGAATCTCGATTCCGCTTTCGATGGAGCGCCTCGGCGCTTCGCCGTGACTTGGGAGGCGCCGCTTGGAGAAGCATTTTATAATGCACTGTAGTTGAGTGATGGTGGACTGTCGTTTCAGCAGACAGGTGGATGGTGTGTCGGTCAATTGGATGGCGAATGCATGACGGCTTCGGCAAAATCGTTCGTTTGGCTATGTGTCTTATTTGGAGTGGCTGGGGCGGCCCCGGCTGTGCCTGCAAAACGGAGGGCGTCGGCGAAGCCAGTGGTCGCGATCTATATGGACTTTTTAGGCTCTACTGGCTGGCTCCGTTGCCCCGCCGGCTACTATTCGAAGGGCGGAAAGAGGCGGCTGCTCGAGTGGATCGGTGGGCAGGGGGGCGCACCGGCTGAGAGTCCGGTATATGAGGTGAAGCAAGACGTGTTGAGTCGCATCGAAAAGATTGCGCTAGAATTTAAAGGGAAATCCCGGGAGAAGGACTTCTTTCGGTTGACCTTTCTTTCGGAGGACGGGGCTCAGTTTTACCGATTCGTTGATTTCAAAACGATGGTTGATGTTGTGCGTATCCTGCCGTCGCAAGTGGCTACGAGACCAAAATACATGACGGACACGATTTCGCATATATACCGGAAGGATTTGCTGGATTAGCGTAAGATCATCACCGATAGGATGTCGCGATCGCTCGATTAAATAGATAGGGCGACGCGTGCCTTAAGATTTATGACTACGAAAATACTCCTGTGTCTCGTTGTGTTGTTAGGCGGAACTGCGCTGTGCTCTGCGGGGCCTTGTCGTGCTGTTCGCCCATTTCCGGAAGTGGGGAAGAGCTACAGTGTGGAGATTGCTTCCGCGGGCGCGGTTGGAAACGCGATCGCGCAGGATGGGGAATCGCTCAGGTCCCGTGATACGGTAAAGATCATCGCCAAGGGCGAACACGAATGGTGTCTGGTTGAATGTTTTAGATTCGTCCGAGTCGATGAGAAGACCAAGAAACCTGAGTTCAGTATCACAAAGTTCTGGTTGAACTTCGGGACATTGACACTCGCGCGCGAAGTACCGGCCGATTGGGAGCATGGGATTATAGTACTGCGTTGATTCGATAGATCCCTGTTGGCGCAGGCTGTGCGGATTTCATAGTCGGCGTTCACTCAGACTGGATGACTGGGCCAATTGCGGTCCATGAAGAAGCCGAGATGCACCGTAATTGCGGTGCTGGCTGTCTCGGTTTTGTCGCCATGATTAGGCCCTGAGCTATTGGTCGATAATCCCGCGGCGCTGGGTGATATTGCACTCGAGAGTGCACCGCCCGACCAATTCCTCCGACTCGCCTGGCGCCATTGACAAGCTGCCTGCTATCGAGGCGAATCAGATATGCCCGAAAAAATTTCAGTGAAGGCACACGCCAATCGAAAAGAGGTTTTGGCCCGGTTCTTGAAGGAAGTCTGGACTGATGGAGATGCGGACGCTGCGGACAGGTACGTCGCGGACTGTTACACCATCCATCATGATCCCGGCGATCCATGGGAGAAGCGCGAGCTCGACCTAGCTGGCTACAAGGAGCGGGTTCGGATTTCGAGGACCCCGTTTCCGGATCAGTCGTTCGAGGTTCAGGCGATGTTCGAAGATGGCGATGCCGTCGTGGTGACCTGGCTCTGGACCGGCACGCACCTTGGGGAGATTCCCGGCTTCCCGGCCTCGGGAAAGGTTATCCGCATGAGCGGTGCGACCGTCTACTATTTCAGCGGCGACCGCGTGACCGGACACTGGCAGATCACGGACCGGCTGGGAGTGTACCGTCAGCTGTCGGGGCGATAGCTGATCCGGGAACAGGCGAAGTGCGTATTGATTGTGAATGAGCCCTCTCCGTCGGCTGTTTGATTGGCTACCGTAGTACGACAGGGAGGGACCAATTTTCTTACGGAACGCCGATGGGTTGGCGCCGATTAGCAGCGACTGCGAAACTGCCGTTTTCGGCGCTGCAAGGGCTATTGCGCCGAGTTTATTGGGGTCGGAAAAGAGTGGTTGGAAGCGGATTGATAAACCCTCTGGTTTCCGCCGTATCAAATTCTATGCATAAATATATCGTGTTGCTGGCCAGCCTGGCACTGTCGGTTCTCGCGTATGGCGAGGACATCAGTCACAACCCGAGTGTGACGCTTGCGGGGGAGACGCTCTATCTCGCGAATGTGGAGGCCGGTCCGGGTGTCGTGCTGAATGAGTATATTCGAAAGAGCGAAACGTTTGATAATTGGAAGGTCTTGTTTGCGGTGCGCTACGTTCAGACGGCGTCGAGCGTCGACGAGGTCGTGCAGCGATGGAAGGCGTACTTGGGGCAGGTGGTAAGCCCTGGCATGTCGTACAGGGAAGCGGATGGCTCCAAAGCGACCGATCGCAGGTATATTTTGTCAATTCGCCCGCCCGGCGATGCCTACTGCGAGAACGATGTGCTGCGCTTCATTCCGGGACCGGGAGGGCGGGGCGTGATCTATTACCAGGCGGCCGTGCGAGTGGATCCGAAGAATTCGACCGACATCATGAAGGGTTTGATGAAGGAAACCGAGCTCGGCGCGGCCCTGAATTCGCTCACACTGCAACCGGTCGATAAGATGCCTGACCCGGCACAGGGAAAGACTTCGAAAGGGTGATCGGGCACTGTGTTGCTCAGACTATGTGCGCTGGCTTTGGGAAAGCGAAAACTAGGCGGATTCGAGACTCGCGAATCCAAGGTCGAGCTGTGAGGGACACACATGGAGTTTAAATCCAAGCGAAATGGGAAATCGGGCCCTGGCGATGCGCGTGAGCGCGATCCGGTGAGAAGCGCGGGATTTCCATTCACGCGACGCCAGTGGTTTTCGACCTTGGGCTGGTCGCTGGTGTTTGGAATCGCGATTGCCCTGTTTGCTCCCAAACATCAGCGCGGAGGTGGAACGACTCAGGTGGATGCATGGGCAGTGAGCGTGGTGCTGTTGTCCGGCGGTTATGTCGTCCTGAGGTCGCGGTCGGCGGATATCGATTTCTATCGATCCCAGGCTGGTAGCGACGAGGTAACCGAGCGGCGCCTCAGACGGCGGTATCGGTTGCTAAGGGTCGTTGGTTGGTTGTTCCTCGGGGTCGGCGGGTTCCGGGTGCTGCTGCTACTGGTGCAAGCTTTCGGTGCATAGAAGTATGTCATGGGCGGGGGGCGCTGTCGTGATGAACCAGTGGGTGCGCCGGGAAGCCGATCGATTTGTCGGGTTGCCTCGAGATTCACATTGAAGGTGTGCGCGTGGCGCGCCCTTCGTTTCCTTCGTTGCCTTCTGTTCAATCCCTCCGGTGTATTGACCGGATGAAAAACAGTGCGAAACAGTGGGCGTTGACGGTGCTGGTCATCGACGTCTTCGCCTTCGCGGCGTTGGTCGTGCTCGGCTACAGCACGGTGTCGTACTACATGCACACCGGGAAATTCCGGCTGTTCATCGGGGTGCCGACGGTGGTGTATGCCGTGGTCTATGTTTTGATTCGCCGACTGGCGAAGCGACGCAGGGATGAGGCCTTCGAGGCCGAGGCTAAAGTGGGCAAGAAGGGGCGGAGATAGGGTTGAGGTCAGAGGTCAGGGGTCAGAAGACAGAAGTCAGAGGGCAGAGGTCGGAAGTCGGAGATCGGAGGTCGGAGGTCAGAGGCCAGAGGACGGAGGTCGGATGTCGGACGTCGGAGATCGGAGGTCGGATGTCCGAGGGCGGAAACCAGAAGTCAGAGTTCAGAGGACAGAGGTCAGAGGGCAGAGGACAGAGGTCGGATGTCGGAGGTCAGAGGGCGGCGTTTCCGATTCGGAAAGATGGGGAGCCCATTCGTAAGCGTCCGACCGAGTGCCCCCTATCGGAATAAGTGACGACTGGGTAAGCTGGGGGAATGGGAGCAATCACTACCGAGGTCGTAGACGATGGAGAGAAACGCGACGTGCGAGGGCGACGGATGATGGCGCGAGCGCGACGCCTGGAGTTGATCGAGGCGTATCGGGCGAGCGGACTGACGATGGCGGAGTTTACGCGACGGGAGTCGCTCAACTACACGACGTTTGTGGGTTGGATGGCGAAGCAGGGAGGGCCGAGAGAGGCGGGCAGCCCGATCAAGTTTGCAGAGGTGAAGCTGGCATCGGTGAGACAGGCGGCGGCAAGGACCGACACGCAACTTGAGGTCCGGCTGCCAGACGGGACCGTGATTGCCGGCGGGACGCCGGCGCAGATGGCGGAGGTGATACGGGCGCTGCGGAGCTGAGCGATGCTGGCCTTTCCTGCAGCGATCCGAATCTACGTGGCAGTGCAGCCGGTGGACATGAGGAAGTCGTTCAACGGGCTGTGGGGTGCGGTGAGCGAACAGCTCCGGGAGGACCCGAAGAGCGGAGCGGTATTTTGCTTCATCAACAAGGACCGCACACGGCTGAAGCTGCTGTACTGGGACGGCACGGGGATATGGGTGCTGGCAAAGCGGCTTGAGCAGGGCCGGTTCTCCTGGCCGGTGCCCGGCGACGAGCGCAGGAAGCTCTTGCTGACGCCCGAGGCGCTGGCGCTTCTGGTCGGAGGAGTGGATCTCAAACGTGGTTCGCTCAAACCCTGGTACGAGCGATAACCAGCTGCAAATCAGGCACGTATCCTGCTAATGGAGACGCATGCCCACGCCTGACCAAATGATCGCCGAATACCCGCTGATGGTGCAGCGGATCGCGGCCTTGGAGGCTCAGGTGTCGTGGTTCAAGAAACAGGTCTTCGGCACAGGCAAAAGCGAGAAGCTCGACCCGGCGCAGCGGCAGCTGCCCCTGCCCGGAGTCGAACAGGCCCGCGAAGCGGTGGTCGAGCGCACCGAGCGAATCGCCTACGAGCGCACGAAGAACCGGGAGCCGAGGCCGACGCCTGCGGAAGCCTTCGCGCACATCCCGGTCACCGAGACGGTGGAGATCGTGCCGGAGGCGGTGCGGCAGGATCCTGAACTGTACGAGCGCATCGGTGAGGAAC
>MLJW01000291.1_pt1 | contig 31289 bp, 23 predicted proteins | sample 888231 | NCBI WGS metagenome assembly MLJW01 (sample SAMN05788063, study PRJNA343431) | mine drainage metagenome | isolation source: sample collected from the inflow into an acid mine drainage treatment plant... | place: Germany: Lusatia, lignite mining district
CTGGACGACAGGTGCGGCCTGGACGCCCGAGGAGAGCAGGCTGCCCGTGGTCGGATCCGCCGGCCAGCGGCCGGTCAGTGCGGTGTAGAGAAGGCGGACGAGCCCCACGGTGTCGGCGCGGGTCGTCGACCGCGCATCCCCGATGCCGAGGTCGAGCAGGACGCCGTCGACCGCGATGCCCGTGAGAACGACACCCCCGGACGACGTCACGTGGACGGTCGACGGGCGCAGCGCGAGGTGGTGGACCCCGCGCCGCCGGGCGACCTCGAGAGCGCTGGCCGTCTCGCCGATGAGCGCCCGGGCCTGGTCGGCCGCGAGCGGTCCGATGGCGACGAGCTCGGCGAGCGACGGTCCGCGCACCTGCTCGCTCACGACGTACCCGACACCCTCGTGCTCGCCGACGTCGAGGATGCGGACGAGTCGCGGGTCGGCGACGAGGGCGGCTCGCCTCGCGGCGTCCAGCGCCTGCGAGATGTGGCCCGAGGCGATGATCGTCACGTGCACCGACCGGTCGAGGATCTGGTCGGACGCGGTCCATGCGCTCGATCCGGGGAGCGAGGACGGCAGGGACTGCAGCACCCGGTAGCGGCCCGACAGCAGCGTGCCTCGCCCGACGACGTCGTTCACCTGGCCTCCTGCGTTCTCGTCGCGGTGACAGCCCGTCCGGACCTCGGCAGCACGCGCCTGGGCCCGATGCACCCGCGTGCGGCCCATGCTACGCGGGCTCCCCGGGTCGAGGGCGTCGAGAACAGGTGGAGGATGCGCAGGTCGGAGGCCTCGACAGGGCTGTCGCGCCGCTCGTCCGAGCGTGTGCGGCGACCGGGCCGGCCCTGCCGATCAGGCCGAGCGACCTCGGCGGGCCGCCGTGCGCAGCCGGCGGATCGCCGGGGCGGCCAGGTCCTCGAGCTCATGCACGTGCATGGCACGCAGCAGCGCGGCGTAGATCCCGGCCATCACCAGACCGACCACGACGCACAGGACGACCGCATGGGTGAACGCCGTCAGACCCGAGGGCGTGAACGGAGCGGCGGTCATCGCGACGTGCACGATCGTCCATCCGGCGAGCACCGCGACGGCACCGGCCACGCCGGACCGCGCGTAGAGCCGCAGGATCCGCGCCTCCTCGAGTCCCCCGAGCCGTCGACGGAGCCCGACGTTCGCGACGACGGCTCCGAGGAGGTAGGAGACTGAGGTCGCCACGCCGGCGCCGACCGTCCACAGCCGAGGTGGAAGCATCGCGAACCCGGTCCACGTGCCGCCGGCCACGACCACCGCCATCGCGCACTGGATCCAGAACAACGTCTTGGCGTCCTCGTAGGCGTAGAACAGGCGCTGGCAGAGCGACCAGTGGCCCATCGGTGCGAGGCCGATCACGAGGGCCACCACGACGTCGGACACCGGTGAGACGGCCGAGCCGTGCAGCGACGGGAACACGACGCGGGTGAGCGGCATCGCGAGGACGGCGACGACGGCGGTCGCCAGCACGGCGAAGACGCCGATGATGCGTGCCGTCGACGAGAAGCTCGCACGGACCGCGGCGAGGTCCCGGCGTGCGGCGTGCCCGGCCAGCGCCGTGAACGTGGCCGTGAGGAGGGAGACCGTCACGAGCGAGTGCGGCAGCATCGAGACCAGGTAGGCGTTGCTGAACGCCGCGTTCCCGGCGACGGCCGTGGACCGGGCCGCGTGCGCAGCGTCGGCGGCCGCAGACGTGACCCGGATGAGCAGCAAGAACCCGGCCTGCCCGACGAACACGGCCGCGAACGTCCATCCGGCGACGTGCGCCGCGCTGCGCAGCCCGACCCCCCGCACGCCCCAACGGATCCGGTACTCGAAGCCGAGCGACCGGAAGGGTACGACGAGCGCCGCCGCCTGGGCGGCCACGCCGAGAGTCGCGGTCCCGGCGAGCAGAGCGACGCGCCCGCCGGTCCACCACGCGAGGTGCGACGTCGGCCCGGTCTGGGTGAACGGGCCCGCGACGGCGATGAACAGCGCCAGACCGGCGATCGTCACGACGTTGTTGACGACCGGCGCCCACATGTACGGACCGAAGCTGCCCCGCGCGTTGAGCACCTGGCCGAGCAGGGTGTACATGCCGTAGAAGAACACCTGCGGGATGCACCAGAACGCGAAGGCCGTGGCCAGGGCCACCGACTCGGTCCCGGCGCGGGAGAAGAGCGAGACGAACACGCCGGCTGCCACCGTCAGCACGACGGTCAGGCCGAGGAGCACCGCGGTGCCCAGCGTCAGGATCCGGTTGACGTAGTCGTCGCCGCCGCCCTTCGTGTAGGCCAGCACGACCTGCGGGACGAGGACGGCGTTGATCACACCCGCGGCGATGAGCATCACGAGGATGTTCGGGAGGGTGTTGGCGACGTCGAACGCGTTCGCCGCCAACCCGGCCGCGCCGATGGCCCACACGAGCATGGCGCCCCGGACCATCCCGAGAACCCGAGAGACGGCGGTCCCGGCAGCCATCACGCCGACGTTGCGCCCGAGTCCGGCGTCTCGCCGCGGCTTCGGGCGTGCGGCCACGTGCCGGGGGGTGCCCGACGGGCCCATCACGTGCCCGCCCGCTGGTTCTCACGCATCCGCGCACGCCGTGCCGTCTGTCCGCGTCGCACGGTGCGCCAGAGGCCCACGACGAGGCCGAGCGCGAGGAGGCCGGCGGCCACGGCCATTCCGACGTTCTCCCAGTCGGCGTGCACCCGGACCGTGAACTCGGTCGAGTCGGCCACCGGTGTGCCGTCGGCGGTGAGCAGCGAGACGTCGACGACCACGTTGCAGCTGGCGACTGCGTCGAACGGCACCCGGAAGGAGACCGTCTGGTGCGCCGGGACGGTCACCGTGGGCGCGTGGGGGACGGCGAGGCAGGAGTTCCGCGGCTTGAGGCGCAGGGTGACGGTCGCGTCCTGGTCCAGCGTGTTGCGCAACGAGATCGGGACCTCGCTCGACTGGGAGATCAGGGTGACGTTGCTCCCCTTGATGATCGACAGACCGGTGCGCCGTGCGCGCAGGTCCGCGAGGAGCGTCGCCATCGCGGAGGCGCGGCTCGCGGTGTCGCCGCGCCAGCCGACGGAGAGCGGACCGAGCACGGACTCCTGCACGCCGTCGAGCAGGGCGGCCGGGTTGTGGACGATTGACGCGAACGTCACCAGCGAGCGCTGCGCGCTCGCGATCGTCGCGATGTCGGGCGCCTGGAGCTCGCTCGGGTCCGCCACACGGGTGGGGAGCGACGCGCGCTCGACGCCCGGGCTCGCGGTCGAGATCAGCTTGCTGAGAGGTTGCATGGTGACCCACGGAGCGCTCGCGAGCGCATCGAGCTGGGCCGCCGCGACGGCTGCCACGGGCGTCCAGTCGCGTCCGACCGTCGCGAGCACGTGCCGCTCCTCGCCGGGCCGTTCTCTGGTGATCACCGCGGTCTCGGCGAGGATGCGTTGCGCGGCGACGGCGGGAGAGCTGCCCCCGGGCGCCCGGAGCAGAGCGGAGAGGGTCGCATCCGGGACGAGTGCCGCGACGGAGCCCGACGGGGTGTGCACGGTCGCGCGGGAGGACGGCGTGTACGTGAGGTCCGTCGGGGCGAGCGCGGACGGGTCGACGACCACCGCCGATGCCCCGAGCTGAGCCGCGAGGTCGACCGTGGCGGCGTCCGTGGTGCCGTCGAGAACCGCCTGCTTCTTGGTGAGAGCGAGGGTGGACGCGTCCGTGGTGCCGTCGGGAGCCAGCTGCAGCCCGGTGAGCGCTCCGGTGTCGTTGACCCACGGCAGAGCGCTCGTCAGCGTGTCGGCCTGCTGAGCGAGGCTCGTCTCGCCGGCATGAGCGAGCGCGGCGAGATCGGGATCCGCGTAGGGGAGGGCGAAGACGTCGCGCTGGGCCGCACCGTTGTCGAGCGCCGTGAGCCAGCTGGAACCACTGGTCCCCGCCCCACGCGCTGCGTCGACGAGTGCCGGGTCGACGGCCCAGGACACGCCTGGACGGTGTGCGCTGAGGGCGACGAGCGAGGCCAGCCTGCCGGTGGGCGCGAACGTCGCAGCCACGCCCGCCGTCGCCGTCGCTCCGCCCGTCGGCGTTCCGCCGGAACCCGGGGAGGTGGAGCCGGCCGTCGACGTGTCGCCGGACGAGCCAGTGCCTCCGGTGTCCGTCGCGGTCGGCTGGCTCGGGGCGGCGATCGCGGCGGATGCCTCGGCCGCGAGGTCGGCGGAGTCCCGCGTGAGCGGCACGAGCACCGAGACGCTCGTGTGCGCAGGCTGGTCCCCGGGGAGCCACAGGGCGAAGGTGCGAGCGATGCCCACGCGCGACCAGTTGTCCAGCACCTGCAGCGCGAGCCCGCGCGCACCCCACTGCGAGGTCTGGGCAGAGAGTCCGAGCGCAGCCGCTGGGACCGTGATCTGCACCGTCGCCGACGCACCGGGATTGAGCTGGCCGGGGATGGCCACCGACTTCAGGGATGTCCCGGCCGAGCTCGTGGGATCTGCCGATGCCCACGCGTCGAGGGAGTAGCGCGTCGACAGCGAGGTCCGGCTGAGCAGGACGGCAGCCCGCGGCTGCTGGATCGCCTGGGTCGACGTGTTGGTCGCGGTCGCCGTGACCGTCAGGTCATCACCCGGTCGCAGGATCTGGGGCGTGACCGCCGTGATCGTCACCGAGACCGCTGTCGCGTCCTGCACGACCGCACCGTGGAGGGACGCGCCCGTGCGGACCTGGGCAGCAGCCGTGCCACCGGAGAGCACTCCGGCCATCAGCGCGATCGCTCCGGCCGCATAGGCGATCGCCGCGGCAGGCCGACGTCGCCGCGCGCGGGACCAGCCGATCATGTGGAACGAGCGAGCACCTGGTGTGCCGCCTCAGCGAGCCGCCGCTCGTTCGGGTAGGCCAGCCGGGCGGGCAGGTCGATCACCGACACCCACGCTGCCTCCTCCGCCTCGCTGTCGGGGTCGCCCTCGACGCTCAGCTCGCCACCGATGGCGCCGAGCAGGAAGTGATGGACCACCTTGTGCACCCGCCGGTCGTCTCCGGTGAACCAGTAGTCGATCACCCCGAGCCGTCGGACGACCTCACCGGTGATCCCGGTCTCCTCGGCGATCTCACGAACCGCTGCCTGCTCGGGCGTCTCGGTGCCCTCGAGGTGCCCCTTGGGCAGGCACCACTCGAGGCGACCGGCGCGGTTCCGTCGCGCGATGACCGCCGCGAGGTACACGCCGTGGACCTCGCTCACGACCAGGCCACCCGCGGACGTCTCCTCGACCACCGGGAGCGAGGTCGCGCCGGAGGAGGACGGGTGCCGCGGCGTGATGACCGACGGGTCGATCCGGAGCGCGTGGCCACCGGGCGGGGAGGGCACCCCGTTCGGTCTCGGCGACGACGCTGGGCTGGACATGTCGCCACTGTAACGACTTCGATGGTGCGCTCGCCCACAGGGGTGGGGCCGGAACGCTGCGCATCTGGCAGGCTTGGACGCCGTGCCGCCCCGTGAGCCCGACCGCCCCGCCCGCGCCTCCACCGCCGACCTGCGGGGCGCGGTGGCCGACGGCGCCGTGCCGCCCGAGCTTCCCGTCCTGCACCGTCGCGCCGTCGAGGCGCTCACGACCCTCGCGCCGGCCGCGATCGACCTCGGGCGTCGGTTCCGCGACGCCGGTCACGAGCTCGCCCTCGTCGGCGGCCCGGTCCGGGACGCGTTCCTCGGGAGGCTCAGCGCGGACCTCGACTTCACCACCTCGGCCGGCCCGGACCAGACCGAGGCGATCCTCGCCGCGTGGGGCCACTCGCACTGGGACATCGGCCGGGAGTTCGGCACGATCGGCGCGATGCGGCACGGGTCCGACGGCCGCCCGGACACGATCGTCGAGGTCACGACGTATCGTTCCGACGTCTACGACCCGACGTCCCGCAAGCCGGAGGTGGCGTTCGGCTCGACGCTCGAGGGGGACCTCTCGCGACGTGACTTCACCGTCAACGCGATGGCGGTCCGCCTCCCCGACCTGGAGTTCGTGGACCCGTTCGACGGGCTCTCGGACCTCGCGGCTCGGTTGCTGCGCACCCCGGTCGCGGCGTCGCAGTCGTTCGACGACGACCCGCTCCGCATGATGCGAGCCGCCCGGTTCACCGCGCAGCTCGGCTTCCAGATCGTCCCGGACGTCGCGGAGGCGCTCGCGGCGATGGCGGAGCGCATCACGATCGTGTCCGCAGAGCGCATCCGTGACGAGCTCACGAAGACGGTGCTGGCCGAGAACCCCCGCGCGGGGCTCGAGGTGCTGGTCGACTCGGGGCTCGCGGACCACATCCTCCCCGAGCTGTCCGGCATGCGGCTCGAGATCGACGAGCACCACCGGCACAAGGACGTGTACGAGCACTCCTTGGTGGTGCTCGACCAGGCCATCGGGCTGGAGACGGACGCCGCCGGGCCGGTCCCACGTCCGGACCTCGTCCTGCGGCTCGCTGCGCTCCTGCACGACTGTGGCAAGCCGGCGACCCGGCGGCTCGAGCCAGGCGGGGCGGTCAGCTTCCACCACCACGAGGTGGTCGGCGCCAAGCTCGCGGCCCGTCGGCTCAAGGCGCTGCGGTACGAGAAGGCGACGGTCCAGGCCGTGGCCCGGCTCATCGAGCTCCACCTCCGGTTCCACGGCTACGGCGAGGCGGGATGGAGCGACTCTGCCGTCCGCCGGTACGTGACGGACGCCGGCCCGCTCCTCGAGCGTCTGCACCGGCTGACGCGGTCGGACTGCACCACCCGGAACCAGCGCAAGGCCGATCGGCTCTCCTTCGCCTATGACGACCTCGAGGCGCGCATCGCCGAGCTGCGGGAGCGCGAGTCGCTCGCCGCGATCCGCCCCGACCTCGACGGACGCCAGATCATGGAGATCCTCGACGTCCCCGCGGGACCGATGGTCGGGAAGGCGTACGCGTTCCTGCTCGAGCTCCGGATGGAGCAGGGCCCGCTCGACGAGCAGCAGGCGACGGCGGCGCTGCTCGCGTGGTGGGCCGACCAGCAGCACTGATCGGCACCTCGCCGATCGGCACCGCACCGGGCCGGGGGCGGTCTGTCACCACGTCCTGCCCGCGTTCGCGTGCTCACCGCACCACCGCGCGCTCGGGTCAGCGGGCGACCCCCAGCACGGGCGCGACGGGAACGGCCGACGGCGTCCGGACCGTCGCGACCCGGTAGAGCACGGCCCCGGCGACGTACGCCGCGGCGACCGCGACGAACAACGGCCGCGAGTACCCGTCGTTCGGCAGCGTGACCGCGGCCAACGCTGCGGCACCGACGAACGCCGCGTTGTAGAGCATGTCGTAGAGAGCGAACGCGCGGCCCCGGTACGCGTCCTCGGTGTCGCGCTGGACGATCGTGTCGACGGAGATCTTCGCACCCTGGGCGGCGAGGCCGAGGGCGAGCGCGCACGTGAGCAGCACGACGCGCGTCAGGGTCACGACGAGCACGAGCTGGCTGACGGCGGCGAGCACGAGACAGCCCGCGATCCACCGGTGCGGTCCGGTCCGCGGGCTCAGCGCCGGGGTGAGGACGACCGCAAGGAAGAAGCCGACGGCCGACGCCGCGAGGACCTGAGCGAACACCGCGAGACCGGCGGCCGGGTCGGCCGGGTCGGCGAGCAGGTTCCGGGACAGCAGGATGCTTGCGATCAGCGCCACCCCGTACAGGAAGCGGTGTGCGGCCATCGCCCCGAGCGCATAGGCGGGCGTCCGGCGCCGCACCAGGTAGCGCGCCCCCGAGCCGAGCTCGACCGCGAGGGAGCGGAGCTGTCGACTCCACGGGATCGTGACCGTGCGGCGGTCGGGGCCGAGCTCGTCGCGTCCGATCCGCACCGCGAGCCACGCCGCTGCGGCGTAGAAGAGGCCGGACACCGCCACGACGACGGCGTCACCAGCGCCGCCCCTCGGGAGCAGGAGCCCTGCGCCGAGGCCGATCCCGCCGCCGATCCCGGCCGCTGCGGCCCCGAGTGTCGGGGTGAGCGAGTTCGCCGTGAGCAGCAGCGGCCCGTCCACGACGCGCGGGAGAGACGCCGACAGGGCGGAGAGCAGGAACCGGTTGACGGAGAGGTTGAGGAGGGCGAGCACGTAGATCACCGGGGTGATCCCGGTGGTCACCATGAGCAGCGCGATCACCAGCGTGATCGCGAGGCGGACGGCGTTGCCGTACAGGAGGACCTGTCGTCGTCGCCAGCGGTCGAGGAACACCCCGGCCCACGGCCCGACGATCGTGAACGGCAGCAGCAGGACGGCGAACGCCGCTGCGACCCGCCCAGCCGTCGACTGCGTCTGCGGGGAGAAGAAGAACAGCGTCGCGAGGCCGACCTCGAACATGCCGTCGCCGGTCTGGCTGACCAGACGCACCGCGAACAGCCGCCGGAACCCCGGCAGTCGCAGGAGGTCCCTCAGCTCACGGAGCACGCGCATCCCGTCAGGCTACCGGCGCGGTCCCGCGCTCTCGTGGGTGCGCGGTCGCCGGCGCAGTAGCCTGCCGAACGACCGGCGGGTGGCCGGCACGGGAGGAGAGCGCGCGATGACGATCGAGGACCCCAGGGAGAACCGGTCCGAGTCGGCCGGTGCGCCTGCGCACGCCGTCGAGCTCACCCACCTCGACGCGCGAGGTGCGGCGCGCATGGTCGACGTCAGCGGCAAGGAGGTCACGGTCCGCAGCGCCACCGCGAGCGGGTTCGTCCGGATGACGACGGCGGTCGTCGGGCTCCTGCGTGGGGAGGGTGTGCCCAAGGGCGACGCCCTCGCGGTGGCGCGCATCGCCGGCATCCAGGCGGCCAAGCGCACACCGGACCTGGTGCCGTTGTGCCACCCGATCGCGATCCACGGTGTCGTCGTCGACCTCGTGGTCGAGGACGACGGCGTGCGGATCAGCGCGACGGTGCGGACCGCCGATCGTACGGGCGTCGAGATGGAGGCGCTGACGTGCGTCGCGGCGGCCGGGCTCACCCTGGTCGACATGGTCAAGGCGGTCGATCGCGCCGCGGTCATCACGGACATCCGGGTCGACGAGAAGACCGGTGGCCGCAGCGGCACCTGGCGCCGCCCGTGACGCGCTGCGCTCGGTCCCGCGTCGTGCGGAGCTGAGGTCAGCGCTCGATGTCTCCACGGATGAAGGCCTCGACGAGCTCGCGGCCCTCGCGGTCCTCGTGCTGCACGGGCGGGGACTTCATGAAGTACGTCGCGGCGGACAGGATCGGTCCGCCGATGCCGCGGTCCTTGGCGATCTTCACGGCGCGCACGGCGTCGATGATGATGCCGGCCGAGTTGGGGGAGTCCCACACCTCGAGCTTGTACTCGAGGTTCAGGGGGACCTCGCCGAACGCGCGGCCCTCGAGGCGGACGTACGCCCACTTGCGGTCGTCGAGCCACTGGATGTAGTCCGACGGGCCGATGTGCACGTTCCGTGCGCCCATGTCGTGGTCCATGTTGGACGTGACGGACTGTGTCTTGGAGATCTTCTTGGACTGCAGGCGGTCGCGCTCCAGCATGTTCTTGAAGTCCATGTTGCCGCCGACGTTCAGCTGGTACGTGCGGTCCAGGATGACCCCACGGTCCTCGAAGAGACGCGCGAGCACGCGGTGCGTGATGGTCGCGCCGACCTGCGACTTGATGTCGTCGCCGATGATCGGGACGCCGGCGTCCTGGAACTTCTTGGCCCACACCGGGTCGGACGCGATGAACACGGGCAGTGCGTTGACGAACGCGACGTTCGCGTCGATCGCGCACTGCGCGTAGTACTTGTCGGCCTCTTCGGAGCCGACCGGCAGGTACGACACGAGGACGTCGACCTTGGCGTCCTTGAGTGCCTGGACGATGTCCACCGGCGCCGCCTCGGACTCCTCGATCGTCTCGCGGTAGTACTTGCCGAGGCCGTCGAAGGTGTGTCCGCGCTGCACGGTCACGCCGAGCGGTGGGACGTCGGCGATCTTGATGGTGTTGTTCTCGCTGGCGACGATCGCCTCGGACAGGTCGAAGCCGACCTTCTTCGCGTCGACGTCGAAGGCCGCGACGAACTCGAGGTCGGAGACGTGGTACGGACCGAACTTCACGTGCATGAGGCCAGGCACGGTGCTGCTCGGGTCGGCGTCGGCGTAGAAGTGCACGCCCTGGACCAGCGACGAGGCACAGTTGCCTACGCCGACGATGGCGACGCGGATGGAGGTCATCCTCGCTCCTTCTCGTTGTTCGGTGCCGCGACGCCAGATGCGCCGTCAGCGGGATCGGCAACGGCCGGGTGGCCACCGCCTTCAGTACGGACACGGTGGACACCGCGCTCGTTGTCGATGAGGCCGTCGAGCCAGCGAACTTCCCGTTCGGCCTGCTCGAGCCCGTGGCGCTGCAGCTCGAGGGTGTACTCGTCCATGCGCTCGCGGGTGCGGGCGAAGGACTGGTGGATCGTCTCGAGCCGCTCGGTCAGCCGGCTGCGACGACCCTCGAGGATCCGCAGTCGCGTCTCGGCGTCGGTCTGACCGAAGAATGCGAAGCGGACGTCGAAGTTCTCGTCCTCCCACGACGTCGGACCGGAGGAGGCCAGCACCTGCTGGAACTGCTCCTTGCCCTCCGCGGTGAGCTGGTAGACGATCCGTGCGCGCTTGCCGCTGAGAGCGTGCGGCGGGACGGACGTCGGGGAGTCGACGCCGACGATCCAGCCGCGTGCCGCGAGCGACTTCAGGCACGGGTAGAGCGACCCGTACGACAGTGCCCGGAACGAGCCGAGCAGCAGGTTGAGGCGCTTGCGCAGCTCGTACCCGTGCATCGGGGCCTCGTGCAGGAGTCCGAGGATGGCGGGCTCGAGGACGTCGGAGCGTGCGCGCATGCCATGCCTCCTCGGCCAGGTCTTCGGGATCGCCGCGATGCCGATGGCATGCGATGTATCAACTCGATACATCTGAAGAGTACGTCGATACGATGCAGCGAGCAAGTGTGTCGACCTCGGGAGCGCGCGTCGTGATCGCGTGGCGATCGTGTGAAGGGTGACCCGTGAGCGGTCACCGGAGCCTGGGCTCTCGGGCTCCTCCCGCATACTGGGCGGCACTGGAGCAGCATCGGCGGGCGGAAGGGCACAGCGTGACAGGCGCGAATGACCGAGGGAACGGCGCAGGCGACCGGCCCGTCGTGCGACGGACGTCGACCCGGGCCCTCACCTCCGGCGGACCCCGCACGGCGGCTGCGCCCGGGTCCGGGTCGCCGCGTCCCTCGACGGGCGGCGCGCCGCGTGGCCGACGAGGCCCGGCGAAGAAGAAGCGGTTCATCGACTACCCGCGCTCCCGGTACCGCGGCTTCCGTCGCTGGGTGCCGTCGTGGCGCTTGGTCACGGCCGGGATCCTGGGGGCGATCTTCCTCGGCATCGGCGCGCTCGTCGCCGCCTATGCGACCACGACGATCCCGAAGCCGGACCAGTTCGCGCAGGCCCAGACCTCGACCGTGTACTACGCCGACGGCAAGACGGTCATGGGGACGTTCGCGACCCAGAAGCGGGTGATCGTCGACTACGCGTCGCTCCCCACGTGGGTCGGCAAGGCGGTCGTCGCGTCGGAGGACAGCTCGTTCTACACGAACCGGGGCATCGACCCGAAGGGGATCGCCCGGGCCTTCATCAACAACCTGCGTGGCGGACCCCAGCAGGGCGCGTCGACGATCACCCAGCAGTACGCGAAGCAGTACTACACCGTCCACGCACAGAACTACCTCGGCAAGCTCAAGCAGGCGCTGCTCGCGATCAAGCTGGACCGGGCGCAGAACAAGGACGAGATCCTCGGGCGCTACCTCAACACGATCTACTTCGGCCGCGGGACATACGGCGTCCAGGCGGCGGCGCAGGCGTACTTCGGCGTCGACGCGAAGAACCTGACGGTCTCCGAGGCCGCCCTCCTCGCGGGCATCATCCCGTCGCCCAGCAACTGGGACCCCGCCGTCGACCTCACCCAGGCGACCGCACGCTGGAACCGGACGCTCGACCGGATGGTCGCCGGGGGCTGGCTGACGGCCGCCGATCGTGCGACCCAGACGTTCCCGCCGGTGATCAAGTACCAGACCTCCGAGACCTACAAGGGCCCCACCGGCTACCTGCTCCAGATGGTGAAGTCCGAGCTCACGACCAAGGGTGGGCTCACCGAGGACCAGCTCAACACCGCAGGGCTGAACATCGTCACGACGATCGACGCATCCATGGAGAACGCCGCGATCGCCGCGGTGAACGACCTGCCTCCGGGCAAGGATCCCCACACGATGGTCGCCCTCGTCTCGGTCGACCCGTCGACCGGAGCGATCCGCGCGCTGTACGGCGGTGCCGACTATCTGGCCCGCGCCCGGAACGCCGTGACGCAGGACGCGGCCCAGGCCGGGTCGACCTTCAAGCCGTTCACCCTGATCACGGCTCTGGGGCAGGGCATCCCGTTGACGACGACCTTCAACGGTCGGAGCCCGCAGAACGTCCCGGGCTTCGGGAAGGTGCCGAACTTCGCCAACGAGCAGTTCGGCAACATCGACCTCGTCAAGGCGACCGCGGACTCGGTCAACACCGTCTACGCGCAGCTCAACATGAAGGTCGGACCGGACAAGACCGCCGCGACCGCGAAGGCCGCGGGGATCACGACGACGGTCGGCACGAACCCCGCGAACGTGCTCGGCACGGACACCGTGCACCCGCTCGACATGGCGTCCGCGTACGCGACGATCGCGTCCGGCGGGTACCGCACGACCCCCCACATCGTCGACACCGCCACCTTCATCTCGGACGGTTCGGTCGCGTACAAGGGCGCGAGTCCTCCCACGAAGGTGTTCGCCGCCCCCGTCATCGCCGACGCGACCTACGCGATGCAGCAGGTGGTCCAGTCCGGGACCGCGAGCGGGTCCGTCAAGCGTCTGGGTTTCCCGGTCGCTGGCAAGACCGGGACCACGGACAAGAACGTGTCAGGCTGGTTCGTCGGCTTCACGGCGGGACCGACCGATGCCGCGACCAACAAGCTCCAGCTGTCGACGGCCGTCGCGATGTACCAGGTCGCCGACAACGGCAGCGAGCAGTCCATCACCGGCTGGGGCGGTGTCAAGGAGGTGACGGGCGGGACCTGGCCGGCGTTCGTCTGGTCCAAGTTCATGGGTGCGGTCATGGCGGGCAAGACCGCCGTCGCGTTCCCACCACGCGCGAACGTCGGGGCGCCGACGCCGACCGTGGCCGCGACGTCGACGACCGCACCGGTGCCGACGACCACGCCGACGACCGCGGCACCCACGACGGCCACGGTGCCGACGGGGCGCGTCGGGATGTTGCGCGCCGACGCCGAGGCGGCCGTGCTCGCGGCCGGCCTGCAGCCGGCGACGACGGAGACGTCGGACCCGACCATCCCGGTCGGTACCGTCCTCAGCGCGTCCCCGGCCGCCGGGACCGTCCTGCCGCGGGGCAGCACGGTCGCGCTGGTCGTCTCGAGCGGGCCTGCGCCGAAGCCCACTCCGACCCCGACCCCGACCCCGACAGCCACGCCGGCGGCGAAGACCGTTGTGGCGAAGCCCGCGAGCACCCCCTGATTACCGCGCGGGGTCGATGAACGGATAGTGTTCACCTCTGCTGTGCTCGGGGAAGACCGTCGCCTATCGGCGAGACGACCCGGCTCGGCGACGCGCACAACCCTCCTGTCACGGATGGACCGTGACCGTAGAGACCACAGGAGGTGGGTATGAGCCTGCGTCAGTACGAGATCATGATCATTCTTGATCCCGAGGTCGAGGAGCGCACCGTCGCTCCCTCGCTCGACAAGTACCTCTCCGTCGTGAAGAGCGACGGCGGCACGGTCGACAAGGTCGACATCTGGGGTCGGCGCCGTCTGGCGTTCGACATCAAGAAGAAGTCCGAGGGCATCTACGCCGTCGTGGACTTCACTGCGGCACCGGACACCGCCAAGGAGCTCGACCGTCAGCTCGGCCTCAACGAGGTCGTCCTGCGGACGAAGGTCCTCCGCGCGGACGCCCGCTGACGCCGAACCGACCTGTACGACCGACGACGACTTCGAGGAGCTGTCATGGCTGGTGAGACCGTCATCACGGTGATCGGGAACCTGACCGGGGACCCAGAGCTGCGCTTCACCCCGTCGGGTGCTGCCGTGGCGAACTTCACCGTGGCCTCCACGCCGCGGACCTTCGACCGCCAGGCCAACGAGTTCAAGGACGGCGACACGCTGTTCCTGCGCTGCTCGGTCTGGCGCGAGGCTGCCGAGAACGTCGCCGAGTCACTCACGAAGGGCACCCGCGTCGTCGTGACCGGGCGGCTCGTGCAGCGCTCCTACGAGACCCGCGAGGGCGAGAAGCGCACCGTGTACGAGCTCCAGGTCGACGAGGTCGGTCCGTCGCTCCGCTACGCCAGTGCCAAGGTCACCCGGACCCAGCGGTCCGGTGGCGGCGGTGGTGGCTTCGGCGGTGGTGGCGGCGGATTCGGCGGGGGCAGCAGCCCGAGCGCGCCGCAGGACGACCCGTGGGCCACACCGGCTCCCGGCGGTTCCGGCGGCCAGTTCTCGGACGAGCCCCCGTTCTGATCCCTCGCCCCTCGACACCAGCAGCCCGGCCGGACCGGCCCGCGTACTACTACGGACCCCGACGCCCGGCACCACGTCTTCACTGAAGGAGCACCACGATGGCGAAGGCCATTGTTCGTAAGCCGAAGAAGAAGCAGAACCCCCTGAAGTCCGCGAAGATCGACGTCGTCGACTACAAGGACACCGCCTTGCTGCGGAAGTTCATCTCCGACCGCGGGAAGATCCGCGCACGCCGGGTGACCGGTGTGTCCACCCAGGAGCAGCGTGCGATCGCACGTGCCGTCAAGAACGCCCGCGAGATGGCTCTCCTGCCGTACTCGTCGTCGGCACGCTGAGAAGGAGGTCGACCCATGGCAAAGCTCATCCTGACCCACGAGGTGACCGGCCTCGGCGCCCCCGGCGACGTCGTCGACGTCAAGAACGGGTTCGCTCGCAACTACCTGATGCCGCGCGGTCTCGCGACCGTCTGGTCCAAGGGTGCCGAGAAGCAGGTCGCCGTCATCCGCAGCGCCCGCAAGAGCCGTGAGATCGCGACTCTCGAGGACGCCAAGGCGATCCGCGACTCGCTGCAGTCCAAGGCGGTCGTCGTGACGGCCAAGGCCGGTGCGTCCGGTCGCCTGTTCGGCGCCGTCACGACCACGGACATCGCCGAGGCCGCTGCGGCCGCCGGCTCGCCCGCGATCGACAAGCGGAAGGTCGAGATCGGTCAGCCGATCAAGTCCGTCGGGGAGTTCACGGTGCTCGTGCGCCTGCACCCGGAGGTCTCTGCGACCGTCGCGGTCAAGGTCGTCGCTGCCTGAGGGCAGTCGTCACCAGCAGTTCCAGCAGGGCCCGGTTCCGTCGAGGAACCGGGCCCTGCCGGCTTCCGACGCGTCATGCGCCGGTGACCAGCCACGCCGTCCCGCGCGCCCGGACCCCGGTGGTGACGGCCCGCGCGAGCATGAACACGCCGGCGAAGGCGACCCACAGCCAGCCGAGCCCGCCCGGTCCTGCCCAGGCGCGAACGACGAGGGCGACCGGAACGTACACGACGAGGGTCGCCATCCCGACGGCGGCGAGGTAGCGCCCGTCGCCCGCGCCGATGAGGACGCCGTCGAGCACGAACACCCAGCCCGCCATCGGCAAGGTGACGGCCGCGACGAGCAGGGCGACGGTGGCGGCTCGGCGGACGTGCGGGTCCGCGGTGAACAGCACCGGGACGACCGCCGCGGAGGCGCCGACGAGGACGCCGAGCACGGCACCCGCGCCGACACCCCACTCGAGCGTCCGGCGCAGCACGGCACGGACCCGCTCGACGTCACCTGCGCCGAGGGCGTGACCGACCATCGCTTGTGCGGCGATGGCGAGGGCGTCGAGCGCGAATGCCGTCAGGCTCCAGATCGAGCTGACGACCTGGTGCCCGGCGAGCGCGACGGCACCGAGGCCGGTGGCGACCCAGACCGTGAGCGCGATCGCTGCGCGCAGCGAGACCGTCCGGACGAGCAGGGGCGCGCTGGCTCGCGCACCCGCCCAGATCCCGCGCGCTGCCGGGGCGAGCGACGCGCCGGCGGTGCGCGCTCCACGCACCACGATCACGGTCAGCACCCCGGCCATGAGGAGCTGGGTGGCGGCCGTGCCAGCGCCCGATCCGGTGATGCCGAGGTGCAGACCGAGGACGAGCAGGACATTGAGCGCCGCGTTGAGGACGGCGCCCGACGCCGCGACCACGAGGGGCGTACGGGTGTCTTGGAGGCCGCGCAGGACGCCCGTGGACGCGAGCACGACGAGCATGCCCGGGAGACCCGGGGCGGACGCGTGCAGGTAGCGGGTTGCCTGGCGTGCGACGTCGGGCTCGGCGCCGAGGGCGTCGACGAGCACGGGTGCGGAGGCGAGCAGGAGGACGGCGAGGACGAGGCCGAGGGCGAACGCGAGCCACATGCCATCGATGCCCAACGTGAGCGCGGCGGCACGGTCGCCGACGCCGATCCGGCGCGCGACGGCACCGGTGGTCGTGTACGCGAGGAACACGCACAGACCGACGACCGTCACCAGGATCGTCGACGCGAGCGACAGCCCGGCGAGCTGCGGCGTGCCGAGGTGCCCGACGACACCCGAGTCCACGAGCACGAAGAGGGGTTCGGCGACGAGGGCCCCGAGGGCGGGGACGGCGAGGGCGAGGATCTGCCGATCAGTGGATGACAGGCGGGATCTCAGATGGTGGATCGGGTGCATCTTCCTCCGGGTCCACAGGGCGGCGATGGTATCCGTGCAGATCAGAGCATCGCATGCGGGTGAGATTCATGCGCTTCCACAGGGTCCATGCACTATCCACAGATTCATGCACAGGTGTGTACACCGGGCCCGAGGCCGGTGCTGCGGAAGTCCGTCTGCCTGTGGACAAACCTGTTGTCGGGGTCCCGGGCCGACGCTCGCGACCACGGCGCGGAGCCCGTACTGTCACGCGGGGGCTTCTGTGGGCGGCCGCAGGACGTCCTGTGTCGGACCCCCGGAGTAGGACTGGGAGACGTCCCTCCGGAGAGTCCGGCGCACGACCCGCACACGCGGCCGACAGCAGTGACGAGTACGACGGAGATGAGGCGCGCATGACGATCGAGGACCTCGAGCAGGGGTTCGCCCCCGCACGCGGAGGAAGCTCGTTCGACCGGACGCCTCCGCAGGACGTCGCGGCGGAGCAGAGCGTGCTCGGCGGCATGATGATCTCGAAGGACGCCATCGCCGACGTCGTCGAGCAGCTGCGCGGCACCGACTTCTACCGCCCTGCTCACGAGGCGATCTACGACGCGATCCTCGACCTCTACGGTCGCGGCGAGCCGGCCGATGCGGTCACCGTCTCGGCGGAGCTCACCAAGCGTGGCGAGATGCAGCGCGTCGGCGGGGCGCCGTATCTGCACACGCTCATCTCGATGGTGCCGACCGCGGCCAACGCCGGCTACTACGCACGGATCGTGCGCGAGCGATCGGTGCTGCGCCGACTCGTCGAGGCGGGGACGCGGATCGTCCAGCTCGGGTACGCGACCGACGGCGGCGACGTCGACGAGATCGTCAACAACGCCCAGGCCGAGGTGTACGCGGTCACCGAGCGGCGCCAGAGCGAGGACTACCTGCGCCTCGGCGAGGTGATCGCAGGGACGGTCGACGAGATCGAGGCTGCCGGGCACCGCGGCGAGGGCATGATCGGAGTCCCCACCGGGTTCGCGGACCTGGACCGCCTGACCAACGGGCTGCACCCGGGCCAGATGATCGTGCTGGCGGCACGACCCGCGATCGGCAAGAGCACCCTCGGCCTCGACATCGCCCGCTCGGCCTCGATCAAGCATGGCCTGACCTCGGTCGTCTTCTCCCTCGAGATGAGCCGCAACGAGATCACGATGCGACTCCTCTCCGCCGAGGCCCGGATCCACCTGCAGAAGATGCGCAACGGCTCGATGGGCGAGGACGACTGGCAGAAGCTCGCGGGAACGATGGGCAAGATCTCTGAGGCGCCGCTGTTCATCGACGACTCGCCGAACATGTCGCTCATGGAGATCCGCGCCAAGTGCCGGCGCCTCAAGCAGAAGCACGACCTCAAGCTCGTGGTCATCGACTACCTGCAGCTCATGAGCTCCGGCAAACGCGTCGAGTCGCGTCAGCAGGAGGTCTCGGAGTTCTCCCGCGCGCTCAAGCTGCTCGCCAAGGAGCTCGAGGTCCCGGTCATCGCGATCAGCCAGCTGAACCGTGGCCCCGAGCAGCGCACCGACAAGCGTCCGCAGATGAGCGACCTGCGCGAGTCCGGCTCGATCGAGCAGGATGCCGACATGGTGATCCTGCTGCACCGCGAGGACGCCTACGAGCGCGAGTCGCCGCGCGCGGGCGAGGCCGACCTGATCGTCGCCAAGCACCGCAACGGGCCCACCGACACGATCACGGTCGCGTTCCAGGGCCACTACTCGCGATTCGTGGACATGCAGGCCTGAGGGCCCTGCGCTGCGGCGCGGCCGTCAGGGGCGCACGGGCGGGGGCCCCGCGCTCGCGCGCACGACCAGCTCCACGGGAATGATCGTGCGTGAGTCGGCAAGCTCGGCACCGTCCTGGATCTGCTCGACGAGCAGCTCGACCAGGCGGTTGCCGATGCTCGCGAAGTCTTGTGCGACGGTGGTGAGCGGCGGCCAGAGGAAGTCTGCCAGCGGGATGTTGTCGAAGCCGACGATGGAGACGTCCTGAGGGATGCGCCTGCCGGCCTCGTGCAGTGCCCGGCACAGGCCGGCGGCCATCTCGTCGTTGGCGCAGAACACCGCCGTCACCGTGGCGTTCTCGGCGATGGTCCGCCCCTGTTGGTAGCCCGACTCCGCCGACCAGTCGCCGCGGTAGGGCGGCGGCACCGGTCGCCCGGCATCGCGCAGCGTCGTCTCCCACGCCTCGGCACGCATCTGCGCGGGCGACGAGTCCTCGGGCCCGGCGAGATGGTGCACGGTCGTGTGGCCAAGGCTCAGGAGGTACTGCACGGCCCTCCGGGCCCCGTCGGTCTGATCGGCGCCGACGGCCGGGAGGTGGCCGAACAGGCGGGAGTCGGAGACGACGACCGGCAGGTGTGGCGGCAAGGCCAGTGCGGCGGGCGTCTCGGTCTCGGCCCGGATGATGACGAGACCGTCTATCGCCTGGTGAGAGAGTCGCGCGGCGGCGGCGGTGACGTCGTCTGAGGACGGGCTCCGCACGTCGACCAGGCTGACCGTGTACCCATGGAGCCGCGCCGCCTCGACGACGGCCTCGACGGTGCGCGACTCTCCGGTCCGCGCCAGGCGGTGGGCGATCACGCCGATCGCGCCGAAGTTTCCGTAGCGCAGCGCGCGCGCCGCACCGTTCGGCGAGTAGCCGAGCGCCTTCATCGCGACGAGGACGCGTGCGCGCGTCTCGGGCTTGACGTGGTCCGCCCCGGTCGACACGCGCGAGACGGTCTGGGAGGAGACGCCCGCGAGTTCGGCGACATCGGCCATCGACGGGACCGGGCGCGCCTTCGCGGACGTGACGTCGGCGACGGACGCCGCACCGCTCCGATCGCCGACCATGCTCGCCCCTCGCCCCTCATCGATCGGGAGATCCCGAATGTTTACGTCACCATATCGTGACCTGCCGTAGCTCGACACCGCCTTGACAGCCGACGGGCGCCATGGAAACGTACCTGTCACGCGGAATGTTTACGTAAACATTTCCGGTTCCCCATGGCCCCGAAGGAGTGGCAGCTCGTGACGCAGACCCATCCGGCCCCGGCGAGAGCCCCCCGCTCCCGTCGGCGCGCCGCGCGCTCGTGGGTCGGCTGGGGCTTCATCGGCCCGTTCATGACCGTCTTCACGCTCGTGTTCCTCGCGCCGATCGTCTACTCGATCTACCTCAGCCTGTTCCGCCAGCAGCTCGTGGGCGGGAACTCGTTCGTCGGCCTGGACAACTATCGCCGGGCCTTCGGTGACGCGCAGTTCTGGTCCTCCGTGGCGAGGGTCGGGCTCTTCCTGGCGGTGCAGGTGCCGATCATGCTCGGGATCGCGCTGTTCGTCGCGCTGGCGATCGACAGCGGTCGGCTCTTCGGCAGGAACTTCTTCCGGATCTCGATCTTCTTGCCGTACGCGGTCCCGGCGGTCGTGGCCACGCTCATGTGGGGCTTCATGTACGGCACGCGGTTCGGGCTGATCGGCAACATCGACGCCGCACTCGGCATCACGCTGTCGGACCCGCTCTCGCCGGGCCTCGTGCTCGCGTCGATCGGCAACATCGTCACCTGGGAGTTCGTCGGCTACAACATGCTCATCTTCTACTCGGCCCTTCGCGTCGTCCCGACCTCGCTCTACGAGGCGGCGGAGATCGACGGAGCCGGACAGTTCCGCGTCGTCTCCGCGATCAAGCTCCCGGCGATCCGGGGAGCCCTGGTGATCGCGACGATCTTCTCGATCATCGGGAGCTTCCAGCTCTTCAACGAGCCGAGCATCCTGCAGAACCTCGCCCCGAACGCGATCACGACCTACTTCACCCCGAACCTGTACGCCTACTCGCTGTCGTTCTCCGGCCAGCAGTACAACTACTCGGCAACCGTCGCCATCATCATGGGCCTGATCACGATGGCCATCGCCTACGTCGTCCAGCTGCGCGGCATGCGCAAGGAGGCCTGAGGCGATGACCATCCCCTCGACGTCGACCTCGACCTCCACGGAGCGCTCGCGCACTGCGGCGCGCCCGATGATGCGCTCGCGTCGGCCACGCAGCGTGGACAGACCGCGCCGCAACGTCGTCCTCACGCTGGTCACCGGTGTCGTGCTCGTCTACACGCTCGTACCGCTCGCCTGGCTCGTCATCAACGCCACCAAGACGCAGCCGAGCCTGTTCGGGTCGTTCGGTCTGTGGTTCAGCGGGCGCTTCGCGCTGTGGGACAACATCGTCCAGACGGTGACCTACGACCACGGCATCTTCCTCCGGTGGCTTCTGAACACCGTGCTCTACGTCGTCGCCGGCGCCGGCGGGGCGACGTTGCTGGCAGTCCTTGGCGGCTACGCCCTGGCCAAGTTCTCGTTCCCCGGCAAGCGCGCCGTCTTCGCGATCGTGATCGGGGCGGTGGCGGTGCCCGGCACCGCGCTCGCCGTCCCGACGTTCCTCATGTTCAGCCGCATGGGCCTGACGAACACGCCGTGGGCCGTGATCATCCCGTCGCTCATCTCGCCCTTCGGGCTGTACCTCATGTGGACGTTCGCCTCCGAGGCGATCCCGACCGAGCTCCTCGAAGCCGCACGGATGGACGGCGCGAGCGAGCTCCGGACGTTCGTGAAGATCAGCCTCCCCCTCCTCGGTCCCGGAATCGTCACGGTGCTGCTCTTCACGATGGTGGCGACCTGGAACAACTACTTCCTGCCCTTGATCATGCTCAAGGACCCGACGTGGTACCCGCTGACCCTCGGTCTCAACGCGTGGAACGCGCAGGCCGCGACGGCAGGCGGCGAAGCGATCTTCAACCTCGTCATCACGGCGTCACTCCTCACGATCCTGCCGCTGGTCACCGCCTTCCTGGTGCTGCAGCGGTTCTGGCAGTCCGGTCTCGCAGCCGGCTCCGTGAAGGAGTAGCAGCGGCCTTCGCGTCCTACCGACAGCAGCCCGACATCCGCAATCCCGACAAAGAAGTGAGAGGACATCATGCGAGGTTTCACCCATCGGAGGCTGGTGCGAGGTGCAGCGCTCGCCGGAGCGCTCACGATCGCGCTCGCGGCGTGCAGCTCAGGCGGATCCGGCGCCTCCGGCACCACTCCGAGCACGGCGTCCAGCGCAGCCGGCCAGTCCGCCCTCGAGCAGGGCGGCAAGATCACCGTCTGGGCCTGGGAGCCGACGCTCAAGAAGGTCGTGGCCGACTTCGAGGCGAAGTATCCGAAGGTCACGGTCGACCTCGTCAACGCTGGGACGGGCAACGCGCAGTACACCGCACTCCAGAACGCGATCGCCGCCGGGTCCGGCGTGCCCGACGTCGCACAGGTCGAGTACTACGCACTTCCGCAGTTCGCGATCGGGGGCTCGCTCGCCGACCTCACGTCGTTCGGCGCAGCGAGCCTGGACGGCACGTTCACTCCTGGGCCCTGGGCCTCGGTCAAGCAGGGCAACGGGATCTACGGCTTGCCGATGGACTCCGGCCCGATGGCGCTGTTCTACAACAAGAGCGTGTTCGACAAGTACGGCATCGCGGTCCCGACGACCTGGGACGAGTACCTCACTGCGGCCCAGAAGCTGCACGCTGCCGACCCGAGCGCCTACATCGCGAACGACACGGGTGACGCCGGCTTCACGACCAGCATGATCTGGCAGGCCGGTGGGCATCCGTACACCGTCGACGGCACGAAGGTGAAGATCAACCTCGCCGACGCCGGATCGACGGCGTTCGCCGCCCTGTGGCAGAAGCTGATCGACCAGAAGCTGCTCGCGCCGATCAGCTCGTGGAGCGACCAGTGGTATCAGGGCCTCGGCAACGGGACCATCGCGACGTTGACGATCGGTGCGTGGATGCCGGCCAACCTCGAGTCGGGCGTCGCAGCAGGCAAGGGTCAGTGGCGTGTCGCCCCGATGCCGCAGTGGACCGCAGGGGGCACGGCTACGTCCGAGAACGGCGGCAGCTCACTCGCCGTCCCGAAGGCGAGCAAGAACCAGCAGCTGGCCTACGAGTTCATCAAGTACGCCGACGCCGGTGCTGGTGTGCAGACCCGGATCGACGGCGGTGCCTTCCCGGCCACGACCGCCGACCTGCAGTCCGCCGCGTTCGTCAACAAGACCTTCGACTACTTCGGTGGGCAGAAGGTCAACGAGGTCCTCGCGAAGTCGGCGGCGGACGTCGTCAAGGGGTGGCAGTACCTGCCGTTCCAGGTGTACGCGAACAGCGTCTTCAACGACACGGTCGGGAAGGCGTATGTCTCGGGGACGACGCTTCAGCAGGGCTTGAAGGCGTGGCAGGACAGCTCGGTGACCTACGGCAACGATCAGGGCTTCACCGTGAACAAGTAGCCCACCGTCGCCCGGGGCCGGTGACGGAGAGCCTCTCTCCGTCACCGGCCGCCGATGGGAGACGCGAGCCCCGTCACCCGCGAGAAGGATCGAGACCGCACCGCCATGCCCACGTTCGAGATCGGCGAGCAGCACTTCCTGCTCGACGGACACCCCCATCAGGTGCTCTCCGGCGCACTGCACTACTTCCGCGTGCACCCTGACCAGTGGGCCGATCGGATCCACAAGGCCCGCCTCATGGGCCTCAACACGGTCGAGACCTATGTCGCCTGGAACGTGCACGCGACGGCTCCCGGAGCGTTCGACACGAGCGGTGGACGCGACATCGGTCGGTTCCTCGACCTTGTCGCGGCCGAGGGCATGCACGCGATCGTGCGACCGGGACCGTTCATCTGTGCCGAGTGGGACAACGGCGGGTTGCCCGCATGGCTCCTCGCGCGACCCGGCGTCGGGATCCGGAGCAACGAGCCGATCTACATGGCCGCGGTAGCGGAGTACTACGCCCGGCTGCTGCCGCTGATCCGCGATCGCCAGGTGACCCGCGGCGGCCCGGTCCTCGCCATGCAGGTCGAGAACGAGTACGGGGCCTACGGGAACGACAAGGAATACCTGCGCGCACTGGTCCGACTGGTGCGGGACGGCGGGATCGACGTGCCGTTGCTGACGTGCGACCAGGCGGACGACGACATGCTCGACCGGGGCGGACTGCCCGAGCTGCACCGCACGGCGACCTTCGGCTCACGGTCGACCGAGCGTCTCGCCACGCTGAGGCGCCACCAGCCCACGGGCCCGCTCATGTGCATGGAGTTCTGGGACGGGTGGTTCGACAGCTGGGGTCACCACCACCACGTGACCTCACCGACGTCCACGGCTCGCGACCTGGACGACCTCCTTGCGGCCGGAGCGTCGGTCAACGTGTACATGTTCCACGGCGGGACCAACTTCGGGTTCACCAACGGTGCGAACGACAAGGGCACGTACGCACCCATCACCACGTCCTACGACTACGACGCGCCGCTCTCCGAGGCGGGAGTGGCGACGGCGAAGTACGCGGCGCTGCGCGAGGTGATCGCCCGGCACGCCCCGGTTCCCGACGAAGACCCGAGCCCTGCGCTCCCGTCACCGGCGTTCGGGGTGCCCCTCCCGCGACGTCTGGCCCTGGCGGACGCCGTCCCGGTGCTCGGCGAGGTCCGCGCATGGGACCACGCGCCGACGACGGACGAGATCGGGCAGTGGAGCGGGTTCACGCTCTACCGGACCACGATCGAGCCGGACGACCTGGTGCTCACCGTCGGCGAGGTCCGTGACCGCGCGATCGTCAGTGTCGACGGAGACCCGGTGGGGGTGCTGAGCCGCACGGACCGCACCTCGACGGTGCCTCTGCCACGACGGGCCGGAGTCCTCGAGCTGCTGGTCGAGGACATGGGACGGGTCAACTACGGACCCCGGATCGGTGAGGCGAAGGGACTGATCGGCGGCGTCCGCACGGCCGGACGCGAGCTGCGGGACTGGCAGACCGTCGGTCTTCGGCTCGAGGAGATCGGCGAGCCGCTCGCCGCACTGCTCCAAGCAGCCCCGGTCCGCGCGCCCTCCCAACCGGGGGCGGGCCCGACGTTCTACGCCGGGACGTTCGCCGCGTCGTCCGGGACCGATCTCCATCTGCGGCTCGACGGCTGGACGAAGGGGCTGGTCTGGGTCAACGGCTTCCTGCTCGGGCGGTACTGGAGCGCGGCGCCGACCCGGACTCTGTACGTGCCCGGGCCCGTCGTCCAGGAAGGTCGTAACGATCTCGTCGTCCTGGAGCTGCACGGGACAACGAGCGCCGTCGTCAGCTTCGTCGCGGCACCGGATCTTGGTCCCACTGACGACTGACGACTGACGACTGTCGGCTGACCGACGCCGCGCCACGACGACGTCGAGCTCGTGCTGGCTGCGTGCCTCCGAGTCGTTCAGGACCGCGGTGACCAGGGCGACGAACTGCACGATGGCGACGTCGACCGGAGACTGTCGCTGACCTTCGGTTCGACTCCGACGTTCGCGTACCCGCGCGGCACCGGCTCACCAGGGCGCGGTGTCGTCCAGCTCGTAGCGGCTGCCGCCGCGGTCCTTGGCCCGGTACATCGCACCGTCGGCGCGGTGCAGCACCTCGTCGACGGTGACGGAAGCCGGGGCGCCGGCCGGATCGAGCGTGGCGTAGGTGATGCCGATGCTCGCGCGCACGACGTGGTCGAGACCGCGCACCGTGATGGGCTTCTGCGGCGCTCGCGTGAGGCGCTCGGCCACGTCGACGGCCAGGGCGCGTGCGCTCTCGCCCGCGGGCAGCGACGGGCCCGGGTCTGCGCGCTTCCATGGTTCGACGACGATCACGAACTCGTCACCGCCGACGCGGGCGACCGTGTCACCCTCGCGCAGCACCTCCCGGAACCGCTGGGCGGTCTCCCGGAGCACCGCGTCGCCGGCCGAGTGCCCACCGGTGTCGTTGACCTCCTTGAAACCGTCGAGGTCGCAGAACAGCACCGCGACGTCCCGGCCGTCGACCCGTGAACGCGCGAGGGCACCCTCGAGGGTCTCGAGGAGGAAGGCCCGGTTCGGCAACCCGGTGAGGTTGTCGTGGTGCGCGGCGTGGGTGAGCTGCTCCTCGGCCTCGACGACGTCGGTGACGTCTCGGAGCACGGCGAGCACCTCCACGACGGCGCCGGTCGCGTCACGGCGGAACGGCGTCGCGGTGTGGTCGAGCCACCTCCACCGACCGTCCGTGTCGCGGGCGCGGTACCGGAGATGACGCGACTCGCCGTCCGCGAGCTCCCGCGCGGCGGCGTGGACCACCGAGAGCCGTTCACGGTCGTCGGGGTGGATGTGCTCGGCAAGAGTGTCGACGGGCACGTTCGTGAAGGTCTCGGTCCGCATGCCGAGAAGTCGCTTGCCGGGCGACGAGAAGAGGATGGCGCCGGTCGCCACGTCCGTGACCAGCGTGTTGTCGGGGCTCGCGGCGAGCACCGCGTCCGAGAACGCGTTGGCGCGGCGCGCGGCGCGCTCGGCGACGGCGACGTCGGTGATGTCGATGTGGCTCCCGCGGATGCGGGACGGGACCCCGTCGGCGTCGACCAGGATCTCCGTCCGGGCGCGGATGACGCGCTCGGTGCGGTCGGAGGCGCGCCGGATCCGGAACTCGTCGGTGTGGCGTCCGGGGATGACGGCGATGGCGTCCCACGTCGCGCGGATGCGATCCAGGTCGTCGTCGACGACGAGAGCGAAGCAGCGTGCGGCGCTGAGACGCCCCGGGTGGACCCCCCAGAGCGCGCACAGCTCGTCCGAGAACGTCCAGCGACCTGTCGGCATGTCGTACTCGAACCCGCCGAGCTGGCCGAGCTCCTGGGCCTCGGCGAGCTTGCGCCTCTCCTCCGCGAGCGCCCGACGGGCCGCCCGCTCGGCAGACACGTCCGTCAGGGCGGCGACCGCTCCCAGCACCGTCCCGTCGGCAGCCACGATCTGGCTTCCGTGCACGACGATCTCGCGCCACGGACCGCCGACGGGCCCGACGAGGACGTCCTCGTGCGCGACGACCTCGCCGCGGAGCGCACGCATCAACGGGTACTCGGACGCGGACAGGTTCCGGCCCGTCGTGTCGAAGACGTCGATCAGCGACGGCAGGTCCTCGGGCCCGAGGCCTTCGAGCCCCGTCGCGAGGCCGAACATCGCCCGCTCGGCGCGGTTGCTCACCACGAACACGCCGTCAGCATCGCACGAGACGATCCCGACCTCGATGGTCTCCAGGAGCGCATCGGTGAAGCTCTGCCGGCGACCGAGCTCCGCATGGGCCTCGGCCAGCTCGGTCAGCGCGCGGTCGAGGGCGGCCGCGGTGCGATAGCGCCGCGACAGCTGCAGACGGCCGAGCCCCGCCAGTACGGCGAAGCCGATCCCCGCGATACCTGCCCCGCGGAGCAGCGCGACCAGCTCGGCGCGTGGAAGCAGCGGAGGCACGACGACGGCGGGCAGCGCGAGGACCATCGCGACGGCACCGACGCCGACCCACCGGGGGAGCGTGCTGCGCCGTCGATCGCGGACGACCGGACCCCGGTCCCGTTGCTGCATGTCACCTGCCTTCCGACGGGATGCGACTGCGTCACCGCAGCCCGTCTCCGGTGGGCGAGCCGCCTGCCTCACCAGATGCTCGCCACGTCCACGACAGAGATCGGCCGATCGTGGTGCTCGATGAGAATCCGTCGGCACCGACGCCCCGCCCCCAGGGTGCTCTGCCGATGTGGGACGGTGCTGCGGGACACGCCCGTTCCGGTGACGGATCGGGTGCGACGGGCCGGCCCGGCCCGCCGGTCGGCCGTGGATGTCGCCGCCGGGCTCAGGAAGATGAGAACCTACTCCGACGGTCGCCACCCCGTCCCGCCGCCGCCTGGAGACACGATGATCCGCCGAGGCCTTGCCGGCGCCTTCTGGGCGCTCAGCCGCTGGACGCCCCACGTCCGGCCGCTCCCGGCGGAGGGCGCCGGGCTTCTCATCGGCGCTCCGCACACGTCGAACTGGGACTTCGTCCTGATGCTCGCGATCACCTGGAAGGCGGGGGTCTCCGCGAAGTTCCTCGGCAAGGACTCGCTCTTCCGGGGGCCGTTCGCACCGCTGTTCCGCGCGCTCGGCGGGATTCCGGTCGATCGGGCCAACCCGCACGGGCTCGTCCGGGACCTGGTCGCACGGATGGCCGCCGGCGAGCAGTTCTACCTGGTCGTGACACCGGAGGGGACCCGGGCCAAGACGCAGTTCTGGAAGTCGGGCTTCTACTACATCGCTCACGAGACGGGGCTGCCGGTGACGCTCGGCTTCGTCGATCGCGCCTCGATGACGACGGGTCTCGGGCCGACGATCCGCCTGACCGGTGACAAGCCGGCCGACATGGACCTGATCCGCGCGTTCTACGCGGACAAGCACGGGGTGCGGCCGGAGCTCGCCGGCGAGCCGCGGTTGCGGGACGAGCGCCGTCGCTGACGGCGCGAGCGCATCGGGCCGGGGCTGCGGACGATCGTCGGGGTCGGGTGCACGCGCGTGGTCGGGGTGGCCTCCGGGCGGTGCGAGCGAGTCCCCCTGCGCCTCACTCGCACCGCCCGGCTCCCTGCTTCTGGCCGCGTGTCACCGCCCCGTGTCGTGCCCCTCGCGAGCGCCGCGACCGCAGGCACCCGCCAACGAGTAGATGTCCGGATCACGGGACCGATCACGCGGCGGCAAGCGTGATCCACATCACACCTGCTCGCCCGCCGTGCGCCGATGGGATGTGAGGGATCACATCGGTGGTATCCGCTCGAGCGGGTGAAAATCGGGCGTACGGCATCGAAGCTCCCGGGCAACCTCTTGTCTCCGGGGGAGATCCGGCTAACCTCGAAGTGTCAGCGACAAGGGCAAACCCGCCGTGAGGTGGGGACGCAAAGCCACGGGACCCCCAGGGTCAGCCGGGCCACCGAACGAAGGACGCTCGCATGGACCAGTACGGGATCTTCGAGTCGATCGAGTCGTCGAGTCGCCGCAACGACTCTCCGCAGTCCTACCGGGCACCCGAGGCCGCCGTCTTCCCGATGGTGCGGCTTCAGGCGTGGGCCGGTCTCGCGGCCTCTCTCGCAAGCCGCATCGACTACGTACCGGCGCAGCGCGACTACCTCGTCCGGGGCTGACCGCCCGCGAACGGTCCCGCCCGCCCGTGCACGCGCGGCGCGCGCCGTGCCGGTCCGACCTCAGAGCTCGCCGGACCGCTGCAGGATGCGCATCGACGCCCAACCCAGCGGCACGCGCAACCAGAACGTCAGCACCCGGAACAGCACGGCGACCGAGGTCGCCACGCCGAGGTTGATCCCACCCACACCACCCAGCAGGGCGATGAGCGCGCCGTCGATCGACCCGAGACCCCCGGGCATGGGGATGACCGCGCCGGCGGCGTTGCCGCCCAGGTAGATCACGGCGACCTGCACGAGGCTCAGGTTCTGGCCGAACGCCGCCAGGGCGGACTCGAGGGCGAACACGTAGCCCATCGTCATCACGACGTTCCCGGTGAAGCCAAGAGCAAGGCGACCGGGCTGGCCCACGATCTCGATGAGCCGCGGCCAGGTCTGCTGGAGCGTCGGCACGGTCCGGGCAGCGACCCACCGTCGGACCCGGGGGACGAGGAAGGCCGAGGCCACCAGGACGACCACGATCGCGACCGCGACGAGAGTCGTGGTCGTGGGGGCGAACTTGGCTGCTTCGTTGGTTCCGGAGGCGATTGACAGGATCACCAGGAGCGCGATCGTCACGACGAACTGCGAGACCTGCACCAGGGCGACGGTCGCGACCGCGAGCGACGCCGTCACCCCCCGCCGGGTCAGCATCCTCATGTTGAGAGCGGCCGGCCCGACCCCCGCAGGCGCTGCGAGCGCGATGAACGTCGCCGCGGTCTGGACCAGGATGGTGCGCCACAGCGGCAGCTTGACCGGCGAGAACGCCACCAGGGTGAGTGCCGCACCGACGAGCGTCACCAGGCCCAGGGCGAACGCGACCACGCTCCACCGCCAGTCGCTGTGCGCGAGCGCCTGGCTGATCTGACTGACGTTCACGGACGTGAGGACGACGACGACGGCGACCGACGTCAGGAGCACGGTCAGCACGGCACGGGCCCCGAGACGCACCAACCGCTCGGGCTCGATGCTCGCCTCGGGGAGCTGTTCGACAAGCGCGGCCCGCAGCTCGGCGAGGACCCGCTTCTGGGCGCGGATCTCGTCGCGGGTGCGCCGGGGCAGTGCGATCGTCTGCAGCAACGGGCCGATCGAGGCGATGTCGGAGCTCGGGAGGATCGCCGTCGCCGAGGCGAGCGCGCGCCGCGCCCCGACGCGCACCGCCAGCATCGCGACCATCTGTGTCAGGTCCATCCGGCGGGCGAGGTCGGACGACGCGACGTCGCCCGAGTCCCAGCCGGTGATCCAGACCTCGGGCGTGGCCGTCATCGGATCGCGGACCAGCACGGCCTCCGAGGTCAGCGCGCGGTGCGCGATCCCGGCTGCGTGGGCGAGCCGCACCTGGTCCCAGACGGCCTGCAGCACGGTGTCGGTGATCTGCTCCGGCGCGAGCTCACTGAGCGGGACCGCGCCCTCCGGGTGCTCCTGGACGAAGAGCATCGACGCGTCCGCCTCGGCGACGGCGAGGAGCTGGGGCGTGCGGACCCCGGCGGCGCGTGCGGCGTACGCGAGCAGAGCGGCCCGCTCGGCCGCCTGCCGCAACGAGACGACGGTCCGCCCGTCGATGCCCCGCATGCGCAGCGACCGCCACAGCCGGCTGAGCACGCCGATCACCTGCCGGTCGCCGTCCATCACGACGACCTCGAGGAGGCGGTCACCGGATGCCGTCATCTCGTAGACGCGGTTCCCGCCGAGCCGCGGGGTCGCGAGGGCGCTGACGTCGAGGGCAGCGCTGACGTCGTCGATGCGGTCGGCGTGCTCACCGTCGCGCACGCGCGACAGCCGGACGGGCTCGAACCCGGCGCGACGGATCCCGGCGACCAGCGCCGCGCCGTAGGCGCGCTCCGACTGCACGCCTGACACGTAGCGCACGCCGAGACCGGCCAGGCGACCGGCCAGGACCGCGATGGCGGCACCGGTGAGCGACACCTGACCGGTGATCAGGACGACGCCGAGAGCCACCCACAGCACGTTCCACGACCAGGCCACCGTGCGACGTCGGGCGCGAGACCCGGCCGCGGTGACGAGTCCGGCGATGGCGCTCATGTACCCCGGGACCGTTACCGTGAATCGCCCGTTCAGGAACACGGACATGCCCCGCACCAGCTCGGCCGAGCCGAACGTCACGATGCCCCATGTCAGGAGGGCGCCGACGAGGAGCCCGACGAACCCGGCCGCGAGCGACTCGAGCACCTGGCGCCACAGGCGACGTGCGGACAGCTCGATCAGGACGGTCGCCGGCAGGATGAGCGTGACCAGGCCCTCGAGGACGGCGATCGGCACGATGAGGATCGACCGTAGGACCGTCGCGACGTTGCGGACGTCGGCCGTGACACCGGTGGTCGTGCCGTGCGCGTACACCGCGAGGAGCATCATCAGCGCGATCGCGAGGGTGCACAGCACCGCGTTGAGCAGGTCGCTCGGATGGTGGACCCGGACCTCGGGCGTGTCGACGATCTCGACCCCGTGCGCGCTCTGGAGATCGACGGGGAGCTGGATCGTCGGGACTGACGTCCGGCGAGCCCCGCGGGGGCTCGGCACGGCTTCGTCAGGCATGAGGGCGAGTCTAGAG
>MLJW01000292.1_pt1 | contig 31117 bp, 28 predicted proteins | sample 888231 | NCBI WGS metagenome assembly MLJW01 (sample SAMN05788063, study PRJNA343431) | mine drainage metagenome | isolation source: sample collected from the inflow into an acid mine drainage treatment plant... | place: Germany: Lusatia, lignite mining district
CATACATGACCATGGTAATCACCTCATATACTCCTGCTCATAAAATAAGCAGGATACTGGTTTTATCTGGTCAAAATTCAACGCGCATAACTGCGATTATCTGGTCAATTTTAAATGCGCGTCAACAGGTTACTGGTCTAAACACAAACAAACTGCGTTTGAGCAATTATGCGCTGATGAAAAGATTCAACCTTCACACTTGCAGAAGCTATTACAAACCTACGAGTTTGCTAGCCGCTTGCCGCGACCTCAGGAAATCAAAGATGCACTTAACTATCAGCCTAAGGTATTAGAGCGCAAAACTATTTTGGGTCGTGTGGCTGAAAAGATTCAAGCGTTTATAGATACGTTTGTTGAGGGGATGGGTGGTAGTATTTGATGAGGGCTATAAGTTTATATGACGTATTAGATAAATTTGAATGTATGCATTCGGTGGTTTATGGATAATATAATGCAGGTACTGACCAGCGTTCACATGTTTTTTGTATGCAAATGGGCAAACATCGATACAAAGCAAACCAAAGAAGTTAAAAAAGTGACACTATAACGCTCAGAGCTTAGATTCATCCTCTCGCAGTGGTCTAGCGATATACACCTAAGTTGCTTAAGGTTTTTACAACAAAGGAAATGACTATCACTACCTTTATTCTTTAAGCAGTTAATTATGTAGGTACGTGCTGTATTTGATTTGCTATCTCAGAGTGTCAAGTCAGTAAGCAACTCACACATGCTGGTACCTAATGCCACTGAAATTCGTTCAATATTGCCAATAGAAATATTGCGCTCCCCACGCTCTACCGAACTAATGTAGTTTGGATGGAGATTAGCTGCTTCAGCTACTTTTTCTTGTGTTAGTTTTTTCTCTAGTCGAATGCGACGCATATTCGTTGCGAATAGCAGTTGTGCTTCACACTTTTGAGTTTGATTAGGCATATCGCGAGTTTTGCTGACATGAGACCTAAAAACCACACACTTTGAGTTTGGTTTGGTGTAAAGTTAAGTATTGGAAATGAGTATGCATGCAATCTATATGGCAAGCGTGCTCACTTAAATACTTACTTAAAAAAACACTTAGGTAATTATTTCGTTAGCTTCTTTATCGCCTAGAAACTAGCTGTCCATTGATAACAGTGCGAAAAAAATTTGGAGAAATGCATGGAGCGTTTTATAAAATATCTAACAATCTGCTTTGGGCTTGTGTTCGTAATAACTTTGATTGGCGTGTTTTCATCGAAGAGTGATGTGGGGTTTTTTGCTTGGGTTGCATTTCTGCTTTCCGGCACATTTTTCATTACAGTGGGTGCTTTTGTAGGTGGCTTGTTCCTTAGTTTTGTTAAGCCAGATGTGTATGTGACATCTGGTGCTATGGATGCCTTCCATAAAAGGATTTTTTGGTCAGTTGGACCACAGGCTATTGGTGGGTTTGTCGGCTATATAGCATGTAATGGATTTCTAATTAATGTCCTTGGATTAACCCAGTTTAGATAAATGGCATATGCATAGCCTCAATAGTATTGAGGCTACATGCCGTGACGGTTAACTATTTTCATCATCACATGTGGAACACGTTCAATGAATAAACTTATGCAGTATGTATTTATATTGCCATCTTTTTGCTTTTTAGTAGGCTGTGGAGATAGTAGCGATAAAGTAACATTAGAAAACTCAACCTTAGAACAAGCAACAGCTGCAGCAGCTGGGAATGCCAATGCTAAGCCAATCCTATCAGAACCTGTAGTTGCCTCTAAAGGACAATGGAAAGAAGGGTTTGGACAGGGAAACTTAGAATACTTTATTGATCAAGATGATGTACGATTTTACATCGGTTGCCCAACTAAAGACGGTAGTGCCGATGCAAATTCAGACGTGACACTCCATCAGATTAGCAGCGATCAAGATATTCCAAAATTCACTATTGATGTAAACGGTAATTCATACGAAGGCCCATTTGATACAGGCAGTCGAGTTGGAGAAGACAACTTTATATCGTTATTAGCAGACCTTCGCAAAGGGGATGCGGTTGTTAAGTTCAACGGTAAATCAATCCGGTTTGATAAAGGTAATGTGGCTGACGTTGTGCCTGTTTTTGGGAAAAAGTTTAGCTGTAACTTAGACGTTTAAATCTCTAATGACCTACCAATACATTATAAGGCTGACTAAAATTTAGTTTTAAAATGTTAGGTAGGTTGGCATTAGAAAAACAGCAGTGATCGTCGCAAAAACTCAGACACAACCCAAGTGAAGGCCAACAGCAGGCCTTCACCCACCACTACAATAGCGCACAACAACTAATGTTGAGCCACCATCTGCCCATCACCTTGTACTTGACTATTGGTACATAATTTACTGGTGAGCTTAGTCGACATCGGCACCACCACCTGCAAGCTATCTTGTGCGCCATTCATTTCACCAGTATCTGCCTGACTATCCTCAGCCTCAGAATAAAACTCCTCCACAATCGCAGGAATTTCATCTTCTGACTCTTCAAATGCGCCATTACTAAGCCCAGTTCTAACCGCTTGCTCTAAGGCTTTGATACTCGCTCCTGATTGATTTACCTTTTCTGCTTCAGCAAGTGCCATGCTTACAGCTTCATCTAACGTCACGCCATCACGCAAACACAGATCCACGTAGTACACAGGTGCACGATGCGATTGCGTAGTGGATTTAGCCCTAAGCTTAAGTTGTAGTGGTAAATAGCGCGTATTGCCATTACTCACCGCTTCAAAGTACTGTAGTCTGGCTGTGAGTGTGCGTATGGAATTAAACCCAGTAGTACGAAATACAAACGAAGCCAATTCTTCCGCTTGCCCTTCAATCGCTACATTCAAACGTCCATAAGGCTTACATCCATTATTCTTGCCTAACTCACAACCATCAGGGCTAGGGCAAGTGGTTTCCTGAATCCCATCACCCCCTGCATAGCGTGCTGTCTCACCATTACCTACACACATGGGTCTGCCAGTCTTCTTATCAAACAAGCTATATTCTGCACGCAGGTTTAAGTCACTACAGTTAAACAGCAACTTAATTGGAATCGCTCTAATCTTTTCATTAGCGGCTTCTGCTTGTAGTTTTGCATGTAATGGATGCAACAGCCATCCATCCTTGTTTTGTACTTGGGTGGTGATGGTAAAACTATCATCTTTCTCAGGTAATCGCTTACCGTTTTTCTCAACCATCTTGCCGATGGAAATACGCCCAATAATCGGCGGTGTGATTGCAAGACCTTTAATCATGGTATGACTCCTAAATAATAAATACGTACAATAAAAAAGCCTCCGTTAGTCATGACCCAATAGATGAGTCGTACTAACGAAGGCTTTGCTGACGTGGTTTAAACGTACTGCTGATGACACTGCGTAATATGTTGCTTATAACGCTACTGATGGCACTACTTAAAGCTCCAGCTAAACAAACCATGTTTGATTACTGACCAATTTGTACCAAGAAGCGACGACTACCAGGCTTGGTCATTTCATAAGGCTTGACCCAGTCTGGATGTTCTTCGCTTAGTCGATTTAAATCGGTAGTGATGGAATCTTTAGATTGTCGCCAGCTGATTTTGGCATTCTCAAACACAGCACCACTGGCAAATCCAAGACGCGCCTGCAATTGCTGTTTGAGTAACTCTTCTTGGTTTTCAAAACGTTCGCGTTGCTGACGGTGTTCCCAGTAATTGGCAAACAATCGGATCATCTCGGAATCTTGGCTATAGTCCACCATATCGCCACGATCTCTTGGGTACATATTGCTTAAGGCTCTGGCACTTGACTCAGAACCATCGACTGGGGGAGGTACGTCATCAATCACGTATTGCCAGAACTTGATTTCACGACGGATTAACTCAGCGATCTTGTCCTCATCACGCAATATGCGATATACCCTGAAGTCCTGACCACCAATCAATACCGCTACATCACACCAAGTTTTACCTGTCACTGCCAGCTGGTGTATTACCTGACATTGATAGCTGTCTGGCACACCATCTTCCCAGAACTTTGCTGAATTGACGCCTGCAGTTTTAACTTCAAGAATGCCATTGCCATCAGAGGGGTGTTGCACTACACGATCTAGGTTAGCCAACATAAACCGGTGCTCAGGATGCTGTAATACCGCATTCAAACGTCTGACCTTCACGCCAGTACGTGTGGCATAGACGTTAGCTATAATGTGTTCTAGTGTCGTACCCCAGAATACGGCATCATTAGCTGCCAGATCCGGAGCTGCCTGACGCTCTGTTTTTTCTAGCCAGAGTTCTAGGGGGCTTTTGTAGGGAGAGAAGCCGCATGCGACAGCGGCATCACTACTGCCTATGCCTTGACCACGGACTGCCAGCCATTCAGCGCGGCTCATGTTTTTTGTTGAAACCAATCGTACTGCTGCATTGTTTTTGCTCATTAGTGTTCTCCTGATATACCTGATATAAACGACAACACCCCAGACAAAAATGCCTGAGGTGTGGTCTGTTGTGGTCAAGTGACCGAGTGTTGCCTTGGGTGTTGCTTGATAGATTGTTAAGCCGCTAAAGCCAATGCTGCTTCAAACCCTTTCTGCTTGATTTGTGCACCTTGACCAAACCATGCGGAATCCAGACGATTGTCTTGATTACGTGCACGACGATGTGCATCGACAAACTCAGTCACACCATTCATCAATCCCCAAGCTGTACCATTGGCTGAAACCAGCTTGCTGCCTTTACCTTCACCTGAGTACAAGCCATACGCCATTTGTATGGCCTTCTGGTTAGGTTGCTCTTGCAGAGGTAAGTCTGGATTACCCAATACATTCACAAAGTAGTTCATGGCTTCAAACTTATTGACTGGTCGGTTCGACATTTCTTTAATGGATTGTGAGAACGTATCCCAAGCAGTGACACCTAGACCTAACGATTGCTTGACTGCCACTGGATCAAAGACAGTAGAGTGGGGCACACGTACTGCACCAAGATTGTCACCAACAGCCATTTGCAGCGTGTTATTACACACCACACGAATGCTGGTGAATTGTGCAGTGGTCGCTAAAGAGCCATCGCAGCTGGTTGCCAGTAATAGATAGCATTTCACTTTGTCTATGCCTGACAGCATGGTTTCTTCACCGGTACGTGCCAAAGCCCACAGTTTCTTGCCCCCTTTTAGTACGCCAGCTGTTTCCAGCTCGAAACCACTGACTGAAACCAAGTCACGATAGAAGCCCAGCACGTCACGAGGCTGAACGACTTTGTAACGCTTGGAGACGACAGACAATGCTTCGTTGGTGTCAGAGCGATAGAGTACGGTGGCATCTTTGTTATTACGCAGATTGAGCATGTTGCCATTCTCTGAAGCGGCATTGAATAACACTTCGGTTTGTTTGATCTCAAAGTCCATGCCTGCGGCTTTTTGCCAGACTTCGATAGGTTGGTTTTTAGGGAGTTGATTGCCTAGGCCATGCCAAGGGGTATCGCCGATATAAGCCATATCGGATGCATTTTGTAATTCGTGTGCCATGATGATATTTCCTTTAAATGAATAGTGAACGCGCACCACAAATCCGCTGGGTTAAAGAACAGCGTATGTTTTAGGTGTGCTAGGTGCGCGCTATGGGTGAGTAATATTGGTACGTGGTATTGGTAAGGGAGCTGAGTTACTGAAGTACTGGATGCTGCTGGAATTGCTGGGGTTAAATGCGTTTGCTGGTATTGCTTAGGTTTTATGGTATTGGTGATTGCAGGGTATTGCTGAAATGAAGATGCGCTTGGCAGATTACTCGTTGAACGTGTGATCGCAATCAACGCAGCGGTAGTTCTCTAGTAAGTGGTCATCGGCCATTTCACCAATATTTTCGCCTACCTTACTGCCAGTAGCTGCACCAATGAATCCACCAATAATGGCACCTATTAGACCACCGATAATTGCTCCTGCAGGTCCACCAGAGATGCCGATTGTTGCACCAGCTTCTGTGCCAGCTATCACACCAGTGGCACCAGCAGCGCCACCAGCAACTGCGCCTATAGTACGACCTGTTTTCTTACCAATGTTTCTGGTTTCGATATGTGTGGAATGACAGTGCGGACAGCGAATGATGGTGTTGGTATTCGATGTGAACGGTAATTGATGTGTGTTGTGCATGTATAACTCCTTTGCGTGAATACGGTTTTATTAAATAATGTCTATTCAATGCATTGAATAGAAATGGATGTTTAAATTGCCTGAATCAGCATGTACAGATTTCAGCTGTCTGATCGCTAGGCTGGGATGAACAAGCGTCAGGCTTATACTTCAGCTGATCTAGTCTGCAAGCGCTCAAGTCAAGATCTGTGCGTTTACCGCGATACACAGGCTGGTAAATACTGCCACCTTTGTAAGCGTACAAATACTCCACCTCTACAACATCCCCAGTTGCAGGGATATCATAGTTAGGTGGAATAGTGACGTTACCGACAGGGATGATTGAGGCTTTACTGTTAGCGCTATTACTGGAGTCGAATAAGCTTATTTTAATACTACGTTTATTCGGATTAATGGCTGAGACATAACAACTGGCAGATTCAGTGAACTTGAACTTAAGCCAATCACCCCCTGAATTTGGACGACCTGCTGTGACTGGTGCATTGATGCGTTTAAACACCACACCTTCACCTTGTTGTAGATTCACCTGATACCACAGCTTACGTTTATCCTGCGTAGAAATGGCAACAGGGATGGCCTTGATATATTGGCACTGACTGATCGCAATACTTGCTATACGCATACGCTCTAGCCAAGGCAAGGTATGTAGATGTGCACCTTGATGAATGAGTAGATCAAAGATATGTAAAACATCACCAATGATCTCACCATCGACACGAATGGTGCCACTGCTGTTAGCGATGCTCTGCAATTCATCAGCGATACCTTGCGGTAACGCTACAACCAGACCTTTACGGTTCATACCGATGACACTACTTCTACCATCAGTATATTCACCGGTTACTTCACCAGTACCTTCACTATTACCTGCATTAATAATAGCCTCTGCATGGGCAGCACGTCGTTCACCATCCATCTTTTGTTGTAAAGCCCAATTGTCATCTTGCATTAAGTCAATGAGTGCAGTGGTATTAATCGGGTTGCATAGTTGTGGCATAAAGTCAGATGCCAGATCATGGCTTACACCATTACATTGTGTATGTTGATAAGCATTCCAAGACGCATCAGAATCAGGTAGATAGCCTTTTGCGATCTTGGCTTGGATGAGCTTGGCGTAGATGCTTTGTGCCTGTGCATGATCTACAGGTGTCACAGTCTTAGTGCCAGTCGTTAATGTGCCACCACGTCTTCCATAGCTAAAGTTGACGACATAACCACCAGTGACTTCAACTAATTCTGCGTGGTACTCCTTGTTGCTACTGCCTTCTGAATAGTACAAGTTTGATTTTAATGTTGTGTTCATAATCGAGTCCTGATTAACAAACCGATATTGGTTCAATCAGGTGATATATGGCTGAAAAAATCTAGAATTGATGTTGATGAAGCATAGTTGGCAGGGAGGTTTCCCTGCCAAGTTTAGGACTGAATATATTTTAATTATTAATGGTTATCACAGAGAATGTCATCATTAATCTTAGTGTCGGGCAGATACCATAATGAACGACCATCACCTTTCTGTTTTTTGCAGACTATGCGTAAGGTTTTTTTAGCATTCATTAGTGTGCCTTTTTTTATGTTAACTTTCTCCGCCTGTTTTTCGATGTCGATCAAGAGTAGGGGTTCATCTTTGAGTATTTTCTGCAAGAAATCAATTGCAGTTGTTAATTTACTTATGATTTCAACTGGTTTTGAGTCATCAGCATTTTTAAGAATATCTTCTGCAGAACCGTATAGCTCACGCGTTATATCAATCATCGATGTCTGTATTGGGTCGTCCTGCCCTGCAATTTCTACACCTTTAATCCTATATTCGACTCCACCATCCATGCTGCCGATGTTGTTTTTCAGATGGGTCATGACATGCGTACCACCAATTTCAGATGGGCCATTTTTAATTTTAGACAAATACAGGATGCCGCGCGCTACTTCTCGTAAAGCTGGAGGTCCAGCAACTCTACCTAGAAGATCCCTGCCAAGCGTATTTTTTACAGCATGACCAATACCAAGGATGGCACACGACAATAGTTTTGCAAGTTTGCTCAAGCGCTCATAAGCCTCTCTCGCTTTAAAATTGTTATTTGGGTCACCATCTACAGCAAAATAAATAGGATCAATGATAATCAAACCTATATTATTTTTGAGTTTCTTGGCTAGGCCTAGCAGTCTATTTATGTCTCGATCGTTAGCAAATGAAAAAGGTTCGCCACCAGCACTACAGTCAATGAAGTGCACTTTATTTATATCAGCGCCAGCAACTTGAAATCGATGTATAAGTGTTTTACTCCAGCTATCCTCCCTATTTATGACAATAACATGCCCTGAGCCTGTAGGTCTTAGGCACTTAATCGGTTGGTAGTAGTCTTTACCTTGGGTAACTCCAGCCGCTAAATAGCATGTAAATGTCGTTTTACCAACACCTGGCGAGCCAATTAGAATTGATAACTCACCTTCGGCTAAAAAATTTGGATAAACCCATTTTGTTGGTTCAGCTGTGATAAATGACGCGGTTTTTATTGGTAACTTTGCAGCATCACGCATTTGTATAAGCTCATCATAATTTGCAATGTAGGTTGGATCTGACCACTTTGAGAAATCCCTAGAATCAAACTTTAAATTTTGAAACTCTGGTATTGATTGCATGTTTAGGTATTCATTTTTTTGCAGTTTAGCCATTTGTGACCCATTCTGTTAAGTGAAGCTGAATATTAATAACCAGAGCATGCGAGCTCTTGTGTATGACGGCTAATCTGACTAAAGCCTTTGGCTTTTCCAATCTAGTTGCTTCATCTTTAGTATTTTTTTTCATAAAAATTTTGTTCCCATGTGATGGTATTTGTAATAACCTGTACCTAATTTTTCTATTGTCTTCATTGATGTCTGTATGATTTGTCTCTGATGTGCACTCATCGTGCGATTTTACAAATTTCTGCAGTTGCACCAGATGCGTGAGTTCGCGACTCAATCCACTCATTAAGAGCTGATGCGCGATATTTAACTAATCGGCCTATTTTTATAAATGGGATGCCATAGCGTCCAGTTGATCTCCATACTTGGAGTGTTCCTGGTGCAACACCAAGAATTGAAGCTGCGGTGTTTTCATCAACTAAGTCTTTTGTTTCGATTATATATTTTTTCATTTTTCCTCCTGATAATTAAGTAGGTAGTGCATGCAGAATTGCCTGCAGCTAACTGTCACTAATGTAATTAAAAGCTGCATGCGACTAAATGTGCCAACCTAATTGTTTTTATGGCGTTTGACGCATTTACTTTTCAATAAAATCATGGTAAATGGAAATATTTTTTGAGTATTGATCTATATGGTTTGTACTCTTATTGCGAAGGCGTGGGAATTTTGTTTAGTTATCAGTCAGAAATTCAGCCTATCCTGAAGTTGCAGTCCCCACCATAAATGACTGCTGTTGGAATCATATCGGACTGTGCCTACCTGCCTAACTCACTTCTAACTGAGTCAAAATGGGGCAGATGGGAACGCTTTGCAAATGAGAGCACGCGGAAATTCTGATTTATTTCGTTAAGAGAAATTATGAAAACTAAGAAATGTATATTGACCGAAGTGATTTTGACGGAGGAAAACGATTCAAAAGCTCATGTATTGCCAAGTGCTCTTGGTGGTCGCTTTAAGCCAAAAGGAATTTTATCGAATGCGGCAAATGAAATTCTGAACGATAAATTTGATTTGCCATTGATTCGGACTCTGCATCCATTTATGGCTCTGTTAGGTGGTGCAAGAGATCGTGGGGAAAATACACCTACTCGAATGACAGACAAATATGGACAGTCTTATTTTGTGGTCTTTGGAAAAAGTTTGGAATTAACCGAACCCAAGTTTAAAGAAGAAAAATCAGATAATGGTACTACATATCAAATAACGGCGCGCAATATGAAAGAAGCGCGCACCTTATTGGGTATAGTTAAGAAAAATCATCCGGAATTTGATATTGAAGATGCGCTTCAGCAAGCTGTGGTGAAAGAGTCGTATGTAGATGGTATGTTACACATCAACCTAAACATTGGGGCTAATGTTTTTTTTCCTGCGGCATTTGCGATGGCATCGATATTTGCGGCATCAAAGCAGATGAAAACTCACCCAGAGTTCATCCAATATGTGCAGAGTTTTGAGGCAGAAACACCGCTAAATGAGCCAGAAAATACTAGAGTGGTGGCTGTTATGCCACCAGACACTTTTTATTGGAGTCCATCTCAAACATGGTTTAAAGTAACTTCAGAAATTAGTCATGTGCTTATATATTTTGCTGACCCACAGCGTAATAAAGCATTTTTTTACGTTGAACTTTTTAATTTGCCTGGTGTTGCTGTGGTCTTGCCATACGATGGCTCTTTAACTGAAACTCATACTTATGGAGTCGATGTTATAAGCGGTGTTGAAGTTGAAGTTGAAGTGGATACGCAATTCCTTCAAGCTAACTGTTGGCAACCTACGCATAGCAACGGAGATACTGAATTGTTTGAGTTGAGCAAATCCAAGATTGAAAAAATACTGAGTGTCGTACATGCACGAAGCCAAAATCATGCAATAGGAAAAATTATCGAAAAAGAACTTGGGCCACCTGATGGACGACAATTTACCAAAGAAGATATAGGGAAGATTAGCCAAAAAATAGCGGAATTTATGGTGCGACAAATTGTACGATGAATGAATTTTCTTGGTTTGGGTCTAAGTGAACATTTGGCATAAACGTAAGTAAGGAACTAAATTAAAAAATACTTATAAAATGTGGGCATTTAGTCGAAATTATGGGAAATTGGGCATTTAAATTTACTTTAGTTAGTTGTATGCTTAATTTAAATTTAATTATAAGTTATTGATAATTTATTGTTATTTTTATATTTTCATGAGAGATTTCTAAAATTGACTAGTGAGTTGTCTGTTAGCATTTAGTGAGTTGAATTTTTGCAAAATTCATTGCGAGCAAGTCATTTTTAGAGATATTCGCCTAATTATTAGGCTTCCACTTATGCCTCATGCGTTGGAATGTTGCTTGATTCTTTTCTAGACTTGTACTCGCGCTTTATTGCTCTTTCCAGAATTCCCTTACTTTTGATGTTATCAACGATACCCCCAGCTTGAATAAAGATAATGAATACGTTGTATGCATGTTCGTTAAATTTATCTAGAGGGTATTCTTTAAAACAATCTGAATATGTCTTTACAAAAAAATCGGCAAATTTCGTTATTAACATAGAGAGGTGATCTCGACTCTTGTTATTCCCAGAGGGTACTTTTGCAATTAATGCAGCATGTTTAACCGCATCCCTAAATTCACTCAAGGAGTTTATTAGATCATTTGGATAATATAAAAATTTTGATATTAGAGCTGGATCCTGACCTTGGAGGTCGGAATCGACTTGGTCAACTACGTCATAACCTTTGACCATATATTCCTCAAATGATGGCATAAGACTTCTGTGTGAATTAAGGGATTTGTAGTCGTTTACATCAACAGGATTTTTAGAGTTAGGCTTAAAATATAATGGGGATCTTTCTTGCATTAAATTGTAAAGTGAACGCTTAATCAATAGTTTTGTTGGGCGATCATAATTGCCTTTAAGTACTTGATTCTGATCTTGCTTTAGTGATTGCAATAAAGGTAAGAGTTCATTACATTTTTTAAGAAATTTTTCTAGGACAATCTTTTGATCAGTTGCGGTTCGCTCATAACCTATAGTAGCCCTAAAAAAAGTATCTTTACTAATGAATGCGTTAAGTTTTTTGAAGAATTTATCTGTTCCTTCTTCGTTGTAGTGTTCTTTAAGCTGCTTAAGCAATCTATGCGTCTCATTAAGACTCAATTGATTCGAATTGTTGATATTAGGTTTGGCTTCCATGAATCACCATGATTGAAAGTTTATATAACTAAAACGCGCACAATACAGTATCACTGTAAAGAGTCTATTTTTTTAAATTGGTTCGTCATCTGCAGTTTTCTGTCAGGTGATGCAAGGCTTAGATAGTTTTTGTTCAGCATATATGACTGGCTTTTTTATTCCAGCAGCTTCAAACATAGCTGTTGTTGCGGAATTTACGGATGCACGTACTGGATCAAGATCAAGTCTTGCGTAAATAGCTGTCGTTTGTTGATTTTTGTGGTTCAAACTCTTACCTATAATAGATAGGCTCGCACCTTGTTTTGCCTGCCAGCTACCTAAAGTACGTCGTAAATCATGGATGCGCAAGTCTATCATCCGGCAACCATCTGTGTCGATTTTCAAATGCTTAGCGGCATGCCTAGCTCGATCAAGTGCATCGCTCAGCGACTCGCCTTCTGCCTTATAATTTTTATTGCCTGTAGTCTCGATACGCATAGCTAGTTGACTTAACTCGTCACGATCAAATATACGTTGCCAGCCATTTTTAGGTTCAATTAGATGTCCGCTTTTTCCATTACCTGGAAATACGAAAGGCCCCTCAATAATTTCTTTTCGGGTTGTCAGAATTAATGCAGCCTCTGGTGAGAGGGTCACATTTTGTGGGGTACCATTTTTCGTGTCGGGGATACGCCATATTCCATCGGCTAAATTGATTTGACTCCAACGCATTTCTAGTACGTTGGATCGTCTTGCACCTGTCAAGAGTGACAGTAAAAAAAAGTCACGGACGGTAACATTTGTTTCTTCACCCAGTGAAGCAAAAAATCTGGGAAGCTCATTTGATTGTAAGAAACGATCACGTTTGTTGCTCTTACGAGTCTTGATCCCTCTCACTGGATTTTCGGTCAAGTAGTTCCATTCAATAGCTTTACCGAAAATTCCAGATGTCAGCGCACGTACATTATTAACGGTTGCTCCAGCTTTGCCGTCACTATCCATGTCCGATAATATACGTCCAACCATTTCCCGCGTAACCGCAGAGAGTTTCTTCGTGCCTAGTGGTTTCTTAAGATAGTCTCGAAAGCGTTGTTGATCGTCACTCCAAGATTTCTTTTTTTGCCCATGACGTTCACCGTATTCTTTGAAAAATTCGGATACAGTTGGTTCTCCCTTGAGAGACCGCTTAACCTCTGCTGGGTTAGAACCTTCCTCAATTTCAGAATTAACGCGCGCGGCAAGTTTGCGTGCCTGCTCAATTGTCATGTCAGGAAACCTTCCTAACGTCATACGTTCAGGAAGTCCACCTTTGATTCTCCTAAACAATGAGAATGTCTTGACGCCAGTGGATGTGACTCTAATCTGCAATCCAGTAGTTTTTGCATCATGATAGACTGTACGCTGTCCTAGTTCTGGCATGCGTAAGTTTGTTAATGCTTCTTTAGTGAAGTTAATAATATTGCCCAAAACATTGCCTCCAAATTTACTGGGGTTACGCTGGGGTTACATATTAGGTTAAAATAAGGTAAAGTTTATGCAATCCCATTAAGGTGAGTATGTCCATAACTCTATGCTAGGTCAAGCTTTGTTATGTTTCATTAATATGAGGTTGGTAGTGGGACCTAGAACTCATAATCCGTTGGTGCTGTGTTCGACTCACAGGGGGGCCACCAATAAAATCAAGGGCTACAGAGATGTGGCCCTTTTTCTTTTGTAAGCTAGGGACACTGGTGGAACAATTGCAAAAAATAATCCTCAAATACCTCGCTCACTATCAAGACTACATTTAGCTCGTGCCGAGTTGGGCATTGGCTTAGGTGGCTAGGTAATTCAGTTGTTGGCTTGCTCGCTATAGTATCGGACGTTCTTGGGATTGTATATAAAAGAAAAGCCCCTTGGTACAGGGGCTATTTCTTGTACATTACATAAATTGTCTTAAAACACGTAGCTAGCCAGAGCACCTACACCATAGTCAGGACTACCATTGGAGAATCCTTTGACTAGATAGCCTTGCGCTTTCCAGTTATGGGTAATCTTCTGGCTAACGAAAGCCATCATTTCGCTCATTGACGAGCCTCTAGCGGTAATCGCCGGGCGATAATCGTAAATGAGTCCAGTGCTGGTGTTTGGAGTCAACTTGTAGACCCCGCCTACAGAGCCAAAGAACACGTTGTCAAGAGTAGTCGTACTAGTATCACCGTACGCACGATAACCCACAGTACCAAGAGCCGTAAAATCGCCAAAGCCTTTGTACATGTCGACTTGGGCTGTGTAATCATTTTCACCAGTTCCAAGCCCCTTGGCTGCATCTGCTGTACCAATCTTGACCTTACCTGTTAGGTCAATTACTGGCATGCCACTGCTACCGTTAAGCAAGTTGTAGCTTGCGCCGGCAACGATATCGCCTAATCCAGACTCTGTAGTGCGTTGGGTCGTGGTGATGGTTTGAGTCTGTCCGATATTAGGCACTACACCGCCCGGACCCGTAATAGTGATATAAGGAACGGTTAACTTGAGTACCCAACGGTCGACCTGATACTTGGCTATAACGGGAACAGAAGTGATATCCGTTGCTGTAGTGCCTCCGTACTTACCAGAGCTGTAGTCAAAACCAGTTGTTAAGCTGAAGGTGCCACTATCACCAGCCCATACAGGAAGAGCGACCGCTCCTAGTAAGCTAGTGCTGACAAGCATCGTAATAAAGTGGGATATTTTCATATAATTTCTCATAGTCATCTTGATTATCGTAAATTAACTACCTGTGCTAGCTTTCTCAGGGCGTTCAACCGTCTCAGGGCGCTCAGCCGTCTCAGGGCGTTCAACCGTCTCAGGGCGTTCAACCGTCTCAGGGCGTTCAACCGTCTCAGGGCGTTCAACCGTCTCAGGGCGTTCAGCCGTCTCAGGGCGTTCAGCCGTCTCAGGGCGTTCAGCCGTCTCAGGGCGTTCAGCCTTTTCAACATGTACGGTTTCAATTCTTGTAGGGGTAAAAGTCATAGTTTCGGCATTAGCACCAAAAGTGGTAAATATTAATGCTGTCCCAACCATTACTGCAATTTTGTTAAGTGGATACATTTCATTACTCCTTAGATTAAAATAAAGTATCTTGACTACTCAAGTGAGCTTTAGGTAAAACCTTATATCAAGTGTTGACATTTATACTAAAATAATAAAAAGACAGTGCCTAGGCATAATAGGATTAACGGTACGTAAATGCAGATAAGTGGTAATTTACTGAATTTACTATGTTTATTCGCTTGGGTACTTAGTTTATCGCCACTCTTACCAGCTAATCTTATGTGCCAATTTGCTAGCTTATAGGATTATTATTAAATAAATATGACAAAATTTTGACGTCATCGCTAATGTTTAACTTCGCAAAAAAAATAAGACTTTTTTGCGGTTTTCAGAATTGGTTGAGTGATGATGTTGCAGGTCAATAGGAATTTAAACATTGCCTGTTTAGAAGAGGAGTGCATTTTGTTACTTTATGCTAAAGTAATAGCTTCAGAATTCTAAACGTGCCAGTTCTGACGACTGTTGGCGGTTGTATGCGAGCCAGTACGGGTAAATATTATTTGAATCAATGTGTTGCTGAAACTCATAATCCGTTGGTGCTGTGTTCGACTCACAGGGGGCCACCATAAAATCAAGGGGTTACGTAAATTCGTAACCCCTTATTAATTTCTATTAGCTGTGTAGTAGGCTCGGTTTTTGTTAAAGACATAGTGTGCATTCTCATTGTTGTAAGCTTATTTTTAAGTATTGACCCTAAAGATTCAATGGTTACTTACGTTAATCTAACTTATAACCTATAAACTTAATCACCACTTGTCTCTGAATGTCAAAATGAAAAAAATAATAAGATGTCATATGTTATCAACACTAATAGAGGGCTTATATTTTGATTCACAAACTCTCGAACAAATGAAGCAGGCATGTATTTCACATTTGGTTACCATGATTCCTTATAAGGATAAGGTAAACGGAAATTAACCATTTTGAAGTCATTAGTTCTTTAAATCATTAGTTCTTTAAATATGAAAAACAACAGTGTTATAGAAAGTGCTGACAAGTGTCATGCATCCTTGGCTACTCTGATTGTTGAGGACGATAGTTCGACAGTTGTACTATTAGAGTACTTGTTTAAAAGGCATAGCTTTCAGGTACAAGTTGCACGGGATGGTAATGAAGCCCAATCAATCATCCAATCGAACGAAACTCCGCCTAGCGTAGTCCTGCTGGATTTGATGCTACCTTACATAGATGGCTATGAAATACTTCAAATGATCAGAAAATCATCAGCTTGGGAGAATGTGCCCGTGCTAATTCTCTCAGGAAAATCTCAAGAAGATGACATTGTTCGTGCATTCAAGCTTGGTGCGTCTGATTATGTAGTAAAACCATTTAGTCCCAATGAACTAATGGCTCGCATTGAGCGTTTGGTAAAGCAGGATGACAGTAAGTGAAGGTGGCGTGGATTTTAGGGGTATTTCTTTTCTTAGTGATTAAGCCAGCGCAATCAGCCTATTTTTTACGTATGGAACATACACTGCGATCATCTTACTTATTAGCTGATGCTCATTTAGCTATCAAGGCTCGTCATTTTGATGAAGCTGAAGCTTTACTCAAAAATTTTATTGAGAGCAACCCTAAGCATGATGAAGCCAGTTTTTGGCTTGCTAAAGTACATGCTTGGCAGAAACATTATGATGAATCCACAATTATTTACCAGAAGCTATTAGAAAGAGAGCCTGACAACACCGACTATCGCTTAGGTCAAGCACAAGTGTTAGTTTGGAGTGGCAAGTCAAAAGAGGCATTACCTTTGATCAGTAGCGCAGAACGCTTAAATCCATCCGACCCAGATATTCTACGTCTTCATATTCAGGTATTACTATCAATGGGTGATGTTGGCTCCAACAGTGAGGCCGTAGAGTTGCAACGGAAAGCTGAACTTTTATTTCCTCAGCAAACTTGGAAAATTGACACTAAAACCTCGGATACGCCAATTCTAGGGAATGCAATTTCCGTTGAGAAGCAACCACTAATTATCTTGGACGCTCTGGATCGGAGTTTGATCAATGAGCATAACAATCAGGTTGGTATTGGCTATACATATGAATCTTTTAGTAATGGGAGAGGTAATGGCCATGCAGAGTATCTTGAGTTTGAGCATCGTTTTGCTCCAAGGGCGGTTGTGTATGGCATGATGCAGCAATCGGACAGATTTGGAAATAGCGACCTGCAACTTCTAATTGGCGGCTATTACCCTCTGCCATCTGGCATGACGCTTAACGTTGAAGGTAACTTGAGTGCATCACATAAAATGGTGCCGAAGAACAGCCAAATGGCTTCACTACAACTGCCAATAACAACCGGCTGGTATATTACAGGTGGTTTACGTCACAGCCAATACTCGGTCAACACTTCATATCAAGAATTTGGTTTATTAGAGTGGTATTTTAGTGATTACCGAGCTGCGTATACGCTGACTAGCACTCAAGCGCTAGGGACTACTTTGTTTGGGAATCGTATTTCCATATCACGTTACTATAATGACATTAGTTTTGTGACTCTTTCACTAAGTGAGGGACGTGAAGTTGAAGGTACGCAGTACCAAAATGTTTTCTTTAGTACTGCGTCTATAGGGTTGAATGGTCGTCATTGGTTTAATAAAGATTGGGCAATAAACTGGTCTGTAGGAGGCACGCAGCAAGACACGGCATATACACGTACGGGGGGGAATGTTGGACTTCGTTACGCTTTCTGACCCTAAAGTTAGGCTGGCATTTTGGATAGGTGCAATTTCAGTTGTTTTAACGGTCATTTTGACAGTAGAAATTATCTTAATGCGTATGGCTCTAACTGCTAAAAAGTCTAGAAAACGTCGCCTAATCAATCTATGGGAACCTATTTTAATAAGGTCTATCGTAGACGAGGAGCAATGTTTGCCAACATTGCACTCGGAGGATGTCGTAGATGTTTTGCTGATTTGGCTACGCTTTCAAAAAATAGTACGCGGCAAAGCGCGTTCACAATTGAAGCATCTGCTGATTAAATTGTCAGTAAAGAATGATGTTATTAATATGATGCAAGGAAAAAAGACTGATGAGCGTCTAATTGCCATTACTGTTACTGGACTTCTTGGATTTAGAGAAGTTTGGGGTGAGCTTGTGACCACTCTAAATGATCCGCTACCTGCAGTCTCCGTTACTGCAGCCCAAGCATTACTTCATATTGATGATAAACTCGCCTCTTTACATGTTATTCCTATGATTATCAATCGTCGCGATTGGGCGATTGATCGTGTTGCTATGATGTTTAGAGATGCCAGTCAGGATTTTGTAGAAGCATTTGTTCTCACAGTGGAGAAGGCTGAGCTTGAGAGTCAGCCTTACTTACTCCGCTTAATGCGAATATTGGATGTTTTGCAATTAGATAGGTCGCTTACCTTTCTTCGACATATATTGGAAAAAAGTGACAATTCTGAACTGGTAACCGCAACACTTAAATTGGTTCGTTCCACTAATGATATTGATTTGGTTAGACAGCGAATCAACGACCAGAATTGGTCTGTACAAGTACAGGCTGCTATTGTTTTAGGACGATTAGGTACTCGTGAAGATGTACCTGTGCTTGTGTCTTTGATGAGCTCTAAAGATTGGTGGGTAAGGTATCGTGCAGCCAAGTCACTTACTCAGCTTCCCTTTGTCAGTTCAATGGAAATCGAATCGATCAGACACGGTCTAACTGATACTTTTGCTCGTGACATTTTGTCACAAGTTCTAGCTGAAGAAGTTATCTCATGAATTGGTTTCCTTGGAGTGGGGCGGAGGTTTCCAGCTTAATCGAGTGGTTCTTTTTAACCTATTTCATCGCTATTAATATTGGCTACCTTACACTAAACTTAATTTGCGTATTCTCATTGCGAAGATCAGTACCTGCGGGCGTTTTAAATGACATGCCACAAATATATTCTGGCCTTGAGCCTCCTGTCACCATTATTGTTCCCGCATATAACGAAGAGGCTACGATCGTCGCTTCCATCCGATCAATATTACATATGAATTACCCGAGATTTGAAATTGTCATTGTTAATGATGGGTCAAAGGATGGTACGTTAGATGAACTAAAAAACAAATTGTCACTTATTTCATTTCCAGAAGCTTATCGCTCACGTTTGGCTACTAGGGCTGTGCAAATGGTTTATCAATCCACAAAGCATCCAAATATAAGAGTCATCGATAAAAAAAATGGTGGTAAAGCAGATTCAATTAATGCTGGCATTAACATTGCACGATATCCATTATTCTGTGTAGTTGACGCGGACAGCGTATTGCAGCCAGATAGTTTGAGAAAAGTCGTCCAACCTTTTCTGGAAGACAAGCGCGTCGTTGCATCAGGAGGCACTATTCGAGTTGCCAATGGCTGCAAGATCAGTGGGGGCTTTATCAGCAAGATAGGTCTCCCAAGTAACTTGTTGGCAATGATGCAGGTGGTCGAGTATATACGAGCCTTTTTGATGGGAAGGCTTGGTTGGTCAGTCATTGATGGGCTGTTAATTATTTCTGGAGCATTTGGAGTATTTCATAAAGAAACAGTGATTAGTGTAGGTGGCTTCCGTCATGATACCGTGGGAGAGGATATGGAACTCATCGTACGGATTCATCGAATGATGAGGCAACAAAAAAGAGTCTATCGAATAGTGTTTCTTCCAGACCCTGTGGCTTGGACTGAAGTGCCTGAGGACTTGCATACGTTGATGAGTCAACGCACGAGGTGGCAGAGAGGATTGTCAGAAAGCTTGATTGGAAACTTTGGTTTAATGTTCTCACGAAATGGAGGCACACCAGGCTGGCTTGCATTTCCTTTTATGGTGATTTTTGAATGGCTTGGCCCCTTGGTGGAAGTGACAGGTTATATTTTGATGTTCATTTTTATCTGGCTTGGTTATATTTCTTGGCCAGTATTTATGGTGTTTTTGCTTGCTACGATAGGGCTCGGCATTCTAGTTTCTATTACAAGTTTATTATTAGAAGACATGAGCTTTAATCTATATGACCAGCGTAGGCAATTGTCATTACTCATTATTGCATCCGTGGTGGAGAATCTTGGGTTCCGGCAACTAAACTCATTTTGGCGATTGATGGGATTAATTTACTGGCTATTTGGCCGTAAAAGAAAATGGGGGAAAATGCGACGCTCTGGGGCTTGGCAAAAGAATCTAGTAAGACCATCTTAATGAAATTGTTACTTATTGCTTTGCTGATTATTTTCACCGAAACGCAGGCCCATGCAGATTGGTTGTCGGTATGTCACAACCAGCCAGCTTCTGTAATCCAGAAAAAGAACAACGATCGTATCGCATATTATTTTTCACCAGATGAAAGCGTTACCTTACTACAAATCACAAAAAAACCTTTAGAAATTCAATGTAAGCAAATTGAGGTTGGCATAAGTGGTGGAGATATTTTATGGGCAGGTTTTGCACCCAATGTCACTCCTAACATGACAAATATTGCACTGCAAGGATCGACAAAGGATGAGCGATTTCTTGTTAGTGAAGTGATTCTGCCGGACGTAGCCAATGTCGCTACTGAAGAAAACTCCATTCAGAAAAAAACCTCAGGTCAAGTCAATCATAGTAAACCTTTGAGCAGATCTGCTTGGTTTTGGTCACCAGATTTATGGATAGATACACCAGAGAAGATTTTTGATGTCACATCTAAATTTGGTATCAATCGTATTTACATCTCGATACTAACTCTCCATGGGGAGGTGAGTCACGCCACTGAACTGCATAAATTTATTCAGTCAGCACACTTTCATGGCGTTCAAGTATGGGCTGTACTTGGTGATCCTCGCGCTATCATGAATGAGGGTGTATCTGCATTTTTATCGGCAACAGCTGCATATACTGCATTCAATAATGAGGCAATTCCAACAGGAAGATTGAAAGGACTTCAACTGGATATTGAGCCATATTTGATACCAGGATACTTGCAGAATCCTGAAGCGTGGCTGTCAAGATATGCAGATGTCATTAATAACATACATCGAACTGCGCCAGCACTACAAATTGATATAGTAGTCCCTTTTTGGTTTGATCCAGATACCCCGCAAGTAGCTTCAATGCTAGGTAATGTGACTGATAGTATTAATCGAATTACGGTGATGGATTACCGTACGGATCCTGCTCAAATTATGCATTTCGCTACCCCCTTTTTGAATTGGGGCATGCATAACAGAAAGGCCATAGATATTGCGTTAGAAACACTGCCTATGGTACAGGAGGATAGACGCCATTATCGACAAGCCGATGCTGGGGAGTTGCTGCAACTGCAAGTTGGGGGACAGTCTGTATTGATATTATTGAAGGATGTTTATAAGCATAACGAATCTATAATGAGCTATCGCTACACTTATACTAGGATTATAGATGGCACAGACATTAGTTTCTTTAAAACAAAAGGAGCTTTTAAGGAGCTAATGACCCCATTGGAAGCTGAGCTAAATCTGTGGCCGTCTTTTTCTGGTTTGGCTATTCATGGTTTGGATCAGTGGTAGCATCTCATCTAAATTAAGCGACTAAGCTAATTGCTGGCAATTTCTTGTTCAATGAGCCATTTGCCTCCAACCTCTTTCATAATTAGCGTTTTAATTGTAATGATTGGATTGTGATCTCCGTGATAAGACTGCTTAAAAGTTACGTTAGCGTGACTATCATCCAAGTATTTGACTTTGATATCAGATAACTCAACGCTAATTCTAAATACCTTAGTAATGCGATTGATACGTTGTTGCTCCCATGCTTTACGACTTTGACCTTTCGCGGGAATGAAGTCAGCACTGTAACTTGCAAAGTATTGATCAAGATTTTTTGATGACCACGCCTGAGCCCAATTATTTACTGAAATAGTTAAAACCTTATAATTTTTCACTGAGCTTATGATGGATCCGGATATCTTCAAGGCACTTGAGTTATTTGAGCTTGCGATTGCATTTGGCTCTCTAGATGCAATTGATGTTTTATTGCCAGCATCAATTTGAGCAGATTTAATATGTTTTAAAATACTCGCTGCTTCAGTATTTTCAGGGTTGATTAACAATGCATTCTCAAAATGAATCGCAGCATTTTTTAATTCACCTTGGCGATAAAGAGCAATCCCTAACCCTGTTAAAGCACTTTCATTTTTAGGCTGAATTTTAATAATTGATGAGAAAATTTGTACGGCATTAGTCAGTTTGTTTCCTTGTAGATCACAATATCCAAGTCCAACATTCATTTCAGTAGAGTATTTTGTAAATTCAGCTAAAGAGGAGAAGCGTTTTCGTGCCTCATCAATCTTGCCTTGATGATACACAACCCAAGCATAGAGTAACTTTGCGGCTGGGGGCTGATTTAACATGCTGTCCAGAACATTCCGGGACTCATCATAGTAACCTTGATTGTAAAGTTGTTCTGCTTTATCAAGTTCAAGTGCCGACTGGTTTCTTTCACCCTCTTTGAACATATACCGACCGGCTTTTATTTTCTTCTCTTCAAGCAGCTTGTTAACCACCTTGACTCGATGAATCCCAAGGTAGCAATGCACATAGACCTTCCCCTTAGCTGATGCAATTGCATCAGCTGCTAAGGCTGCATTTTTGTCATAATTCACCCCCATTTTATGACCAAGAATACTTATCATTGGGAAGTTAAGAAATTCAATCTGTTCACTTTTTGCAAGTTGACGCTCCTTATCAATTAAGGTGTTTTCATATGGGAGCGTAGGGTCGAGTAGGCTGATGATTTTTATGACGCCATTTTTTTTCAACTTTTCAATGTCACTTAATCCTGGATATGGACCAATAATAACATTGGTATCGACATCTGATATCTCGCCACGGAAAGCACGTATTATTGGGTTTTCAGGGGTAATAAGTACTAAATAGCTTAATAAGCTGGCTAGTATCGACCACGTGATTAATTTTAATAACATTCAGCTTCTCCCTGATCATCTAGGAGTAATTATACTCTCACTATAATTTGCATCATCCAGCAAAGGCTGCATATCCATTTAGGATTCATTTCGCCGTATATCTGATACCCTTTATTTAACTTTCTCCGCTCTAGTTCTGGCATTCTGATATTTTTATCAAAAGTGGTTAAGTCCAAAGTCATCGTAATGAATGCTGTCCTAGTTAAAAAGGCATGCCAAAGAAGGATCTGATAAATAAAAGAATTAAAAGATGAGCTCTGAAAAGCAATCTGTGCCAATTCGATGAATGAGACTTATTGGCACGACTAATGGTGTAAGTAGTAATGGTAGTACTATGACACTAAAAGCAACAACTTAAGATTTCTAAACGCGCATAGGTGTTGGCGGTTACTTACGAGCGATGGCGGATAAATGTTATTTAAACTCATAATTCATTGGTACTGTGTTCGACTCACAGGCGGCACCATAAAATCAAAGAGTTCGCTTAATGGCTAACTTTTTCCTATAGGAGGGTCTGGATTTAATTGACGTGTCTTTTGTAGGTGTTCTGGATATAGAGACTTACATCGTTGTATCCCATATACGTACACAATTTCGCCCAGCAGCTTTTGCTGCATACATAGCTTTGTCTACGCGGTCAATGGACGTTTCAACAGGTGTGGCAGGGTCAAGTAGTGTTATTCCAAATGATGCTGTGATGTGGATAGGCTCTTTACCTTTGACGCTTATTGGCATAGACGCAAACTCTTCTCGTAAACGCTCAACCATATTAAAGCCAAGTGTCAGTTCGGTGTGCTGTAGTAAAAGCAGAAACTCTTCCCCTCCGTAGCGGAAAACTTTGTCATAGGGTCGGATATGTTCAATGAGGTAGTGAGCAGAAGCAGTTAGCACATTGTCTCCTGCAAGGTGCCCGTGGAGATCATTGATAACTTTGAAGTTATCCAAATCAACCATGACAATGCAGCAAGACTGTAGCTCACGTTTTATTAACTCTTGCTGCTCTCGAAGCGCAGGTAAAATGCCTGTTCGATTAATAGCTCCTGTAAGCGAGTCATGGTTATATAGTGCATTTTCCAACTCACGTTCCAAGGCGGAAATCTCAAGGCGCATTCGGTCGAGTGAGTTAGAAAAGTTGTCAAAATCAAAAGTGACAAGCGGTTTACCTTCACTTGTTTCGATTAGCAGTTTTGCCGCTAATTGATGCATGAACTTATGTGCTTTTCCTAATGCGATGTAACCTGATCGATTGCGTAGCTTACTGGATCTTTCGCTGTAGTACCATTGTCCGAAGCGACATTTATGATGGGATTCTGAGCAAATGTCATGTTGGTCTGCAGGCAGTCGGCAAGCGAGCACACGAACCATTGCAGCATGCCACAGTTGGTGGTGAAAGCGGGCTTGCTCCAGTTGGGAAAGCATATCTTGCAGGTCTTCTCGGGTGATGTCGTAGAGTTCCATTTCCGTGCTCCCTTGGTTCTATATCGGATTCTGAAAAGCGTTAAGAAATAGAATTTTTCACTCCAAATATCTTAAAATAAGTTAGAAAACTTCTATTTTTTTTGTTGTGGGGACAAGAGGTCTTACAACTCTACACACACTGAAATAACAAGTCTTATTGTTATTGTTAAATGGGTACATAAAACAGAAGAAGATCTAATTTTTAAGCATAATTTACAATAACAATCCGGTTCGATAAATGCGTGTGAGCACGTATAGCTGCGGATTAAAGAAAACTTATAAAGTCAGTTGTCGGAAGCTTTGATTGGTAGAAAATTGACATACAGGGAAAGTTTTCCCATTGCGACTTGGATGTTTCGATAGTTTGCCTCTTAAGTTAGTGAAACCTGCACACAAATTGACACTAACGCCAATGCTGGCTTTTGAATGTTCTGTTTTTACCTTGGTTTAGGTTATTTTGAGCTTAAACTAACCTCTGTAATGGATTTGTCATGGTTATTTTAATAATAACGTTGCTAATGATAATCCGCTGGTGTTAAGTTTGACTCACAGAGGGGGCGATAAAAAAGCCGGCATTACTGCTAGCTTTTTTATCTTTATAGTTTGCTCGCTAGTGAGCATGTAAGTAGTAGTCTCCAATGACTAGTAATTGTTGGATCTATATGAATTTTTAGTTTTAGTAAAAACTATACTTCAACACAGTCGTAGTTCAATGACTAAATATGGTATGTGATATATACTAAGCTATTGTAAAGTAACGCAATGGTTATTTGTAGTGCTCTGAATTATGGGTAGTAATCTGTTGATGCTATGTTCGACTCACAGGTTGGGCTCCAATACAAAAGCGGCTGACAGGGATGTTGCCGCTTTTTATTTTTAGTTGGGTGTAGAATTCAGGCCTTTACAGTGTGTCCGCTTTACCTTTTTCCATATTAACAAAGGGATTTAATATGCACGCAACCCAAATCCTTCAGTACTTGAAGAGGCACGGGCAGAAAGTCGACTGGGAAATAGCTGCGGCAATGGATATACCGCTTGAAAGTGTGCGAGCTACGTTAATTGATCTTTCAGAGCGTGGCGAGATTTCTCGGTGCAGTGTGACTAGGTTTGTAGATGAAAAACCTGTTGAAGGCATGTTATGTCGTATCGCAGGCACTATTCCTCCTAAAGCCCCAGGCCGGAAGCCGAGTGCTTAAGCAGTGAATAAGTCTGCAACACCAGAATGTTTACAATGCATACATTATTTTATTACGCATGATGCTAGTTTTCCTTATGGTTGTCGGGCAATGAACTTCAAGAGCCGACAGTCTCCATGTAAAGAAGTCTTTGAAGCATCGAATGTTCATTGCTTGATGTTTTTAAAGAAGTCATAAGTTACATCTTCAATTGCTGTTGCATTTTGGCAGTTCAATGACTTCCTGCTTTGTTACAGGGTTGTTTGTTTAATGCTTTAATTTAGGTTCAGGCTTGGCATCATTTGGCGATAAGTTTGCCAAAGCTTGTTCAATTTGATTGCACAGTGTTTTTAGTATTTTGATGCGAGCAAAGTTCTTGTCATTAGCCTCTACCAGCGTCCATGGTGAAATTATTGTGCTGGTGCGGTCTACCATGTCACAAATGGCTTGTTCGTACTGCTCCCATTTTTCGCGATTACGCCAGTCTTCATCCGTGATCTTGAAACTTTTATAGCCGGTTTTCTGACGGTTTTCAAAACGGCGTAACTGTTCTTCTTTGCTAATCGTTAGCCAGAACTTCACTACGATAATGTTATGCCTAACCAACTGGGCTTCGAAATCGTTGATTTCGCTGTAGGCACGCATCCAGTCATTTTCATTGCAAAAACCTTCGACACGTTCGACCAGTACTCGACCATACCAAGATCTATCAAATATCGTGACTCGGCCTTTGCGTGGGATGTGGCGCCAAAAGCGCCACAGATAAGGTTGTGCGCGCTCTTCTTCAGTTGGTGCTGCAATTGGGATGACCTGATAGTCACGAGCATCCAATGCACCAGTAATGCGGCGGATGCTGCCTCCCTTGCCCGCAGCATCATTGCCTTCAAATACTACTATAACCGTCATGTTCTTGAATTTTGGGTCTCTTGTTAAGAAGTTTAGTTTCCCCTGATATTTTTCTAACTCATCCTTAAATGGTTTTTTTGCCAGAGATTTAGTCAAATCCAGCGTTTTTAGTATATGAATGTTATCAATGGATGGTAATAATGGAGGAACATTAACTTTGGCAACGGGTGTGGCTGTTTGCTCTAAGCGGTTACGCAGTGTTTCCAATATAGTTTTACCTACAGTCAGTCCGCGATAGCATGGGTCTTCGCCTTCAACGATAATCCACGGTGCTTCAGCTGTACTGGTATGGCGGATAACGCTTTCATGCACAGACTGAAACTTGTCATAAGCTTTGAAGTGTTTCCAGTCGCGCTCAGTAACGCGCCAGCGTGTGGCAGGATTTTTTTCTAAGGATTTAAGGCGTTTTTCTTGCTTGTCTTTGGATAAATGAAGCCAGAATTTAATAATGACAGCTCCCTCCGCATGCAGCATTTCTTCCAGTCGTTTGGCGCGCTCCAGACTTTGGTCAAGATCAGCTGTGGTCGTGATGCCAGACACGCGGTTCAATATTGGCCAGGTATACCAAGAGCCAAGGAATACGCCAATTCTGCCTTTGGGAGGTAATGCGCGCCAAAAGCGCCACATCATTGGGCGTTCGAGCTCCTCATCAGAAGGTTCTCCCATACCATGTGTTTGGATGTAACGTGGATCCATCCATTCGTTCAGTAGGTTAACGGTTTCACCTCTGCCTGCGCCATCCATGCCACCGATCAGAATAATAACTGGGAAGTTTGCCGCTTTGGCTAGATTAAACTGCGCTTCGAGTAGTGCTTCGCGCAGGATAGGTACTTCTTTGTCATAAGTAGCTTTGTCAATTTTGTGACCTAGTTCAGCTGATTCAAACATGATCAAAATTCCATTTGTTAAGTTTCAAGTAATTTCTATATGACTGTTGAGTGTTTGCATGATAGTACGCCCTGTGTCGCTAGAGAGCTACCTTGTGGTGCAAGATAGTTGAGGCACAAGAGGATATTGATTGTTATGAGATATATTAGAATACAGCTTCTGATTTTTTATTATATTGGGTAGCATGGTCATGCTGGCTCAATATTGCTTGGTAAGCATGACGATAGGTCTGAGATGTGACGACAGTTAATTTCTATTGCCCGATCTAATGTTGATGCAAATAATTGGGCGTATATGTTGGTATAGGCTGAGGTAAGATGTGAGTTAACCTGACTTACTGTGCTCGATAGAAAATTATGTTGCCTATTCCTGATTTTACTTTACTTTTACTTATCACATTCGCTGGGCTTTATGCAGGGACACAAAACACGCTTGCAGGCGGAGGTTCTTTTATTACCTTTCCCGCGCTATTGTTAGCTGGCCTTAATCCGTTAGCTGCGAATATCACGTCTACTATTGCGTTGTTTCCAAATCAGATTACCTCTGCATTTGCTGGACGCAAGCTGGCAGGAGGGGTTGGTGAGGTTAGCTTAAGCAAGTTGTCTGTGCTTAGTGTAGTTGGAGGTGTGATTGGTGCGATATTGTTGCTTAACACGCCAGCCACTTTTTTTGCTCACCTTGTGCCTTGGTTAGTGATGGTTGCAACCGCTATTTTTACTTGGGGAAGCTTTCGTAAGAAGCCACTTCATGCTACAAAAAGTATGTCTGCACCATTGTTATCCCTAGTGCAATTACTTATCGGCATTTATGGAGGCTATTTCGGTGGAGGCATAGGGTTCTTGATGCTGGCGGTACTTACTATTGCCGGTCAACAAGTGCGCATGGCGGCAGCAACTAAGAACGTGTTAGCGATGGCGATGAATGCTTCTGCGGTTGTTTTGTTCACATTCTCTAGTCAAGTAAATTGGTTTGCTGCGCTAGCATTGGCAATTGGTGGTGTAGGCGGAGCCTTTACAGGAAACTGGTTGTTGCATCGAGTGCCGGAGAAGCTTCTGCGTGGTTTTGTAGTTTTGGTCGGTATAGTACTAACGGTTTGGTTGTTTTTACGGTAGGTACTTTTTTGTTTTAAGAGTTTTCCCATGTGTAAGTCTTGAGTGTAGGTATTGATTTAAAAGTGATGAAACAGTTCGTCTTATTTGGGCGTCGTATGATGCCAATTATATTTTTTTGCTGTGTAGTTGTAATCACAGTAATGACGATAATTCCAAGTGCAGCGCTTCCAAAAACACTGATTTTCTGGGATAAAGCGCAGCATGTACTGGCATTTGCGACACTGTCTTTGTTCGGTAGTCTTGCTTATCCGAGTAAAACAAAACTAATTTATGCTAGTTTGTTTGTGTATGGCATAAGTATAGAGATTGTTCAGAAGTACGGCACTCGAACACATGTTGGTGATGTCCATGACTTGCTGGCTGATACAATTGGGATATTCGCAGGCTTTGTTATCTATTTTGCAGCCTGTAAAATTAGACAGCACTTTGGGTCCAAATAAAATGTGTGGTGTATAAATAAATACTAAATAATTTTTTACTATGGATGATACCAATATGGAATCTTTGCATATATGGTTGGAAAGTAAGCGTGCATGAAAAACAAATTAGATAAGAGCTACAGTAAGTTAACTGACTTATTCACTCGTGAGCTACTAGAAGCTACATTGCCCTCGATATTGCTTGTCTTGGTTGCATTAGTGGTAGCTTATAAGTTTATCGATCCGGCACCACCAAGAAAAATAGTTATTTCAACAGGCAATCCAGAGCTTAATTACAATGCATTTGCTTCTATTTACGGGGTGTATTTAAAGAAAGCCGGCATCACTCTTGAATCGCGAGCTTCAAAAGGGGATTTGGAAAATCTTAAACGATTGAAAGACCCAGAATCGGATGTGGATGTGGCTTTTATTCAGGATGGTATTGCAAGTTCTGAGGGTGCAGGGTCGTTGTTGTCACTGGGCAGTTTGTATTATGAGCCAGCTTGGATTTTTTGTCGCTGTAAAAACGAGATATCACATCTTTCAAAGTTAAAGGGTAAGAGAATTGCTGTCGGTAAGGTGGGCGAGGGTACGCGGACTCTTTCCATGGCATTGCTCGACGCGAGTGGCATTAATGCAAAGAATACATCTCTAGTGTCAATTGGAGGAGAAGATGCGGCTCAAGCTATTTTAAAGGGCAAAGTTGATGCTGTTATTTTGGTTGATGTTCCAGATTCGTATCTCATTCAAGAAGTACTGAGTGATCGCTCTATTAAGTTGGTTAGCTTAGATGATGCTGAAGCTTTTACTAGACAATTTCCTTATCTCCATCATCTAATTTTACCGGAAGGGGCGCTAAGTATTGAGCGCAATATTCCGGCGCATAATGTAGATTTGGTTGCTCCGACTGCAACGCTTGTCGTGCGGGAGGGAATGCATCCGGCGCTGGTTTATCTGATGTTGAAGGTGATTTCTCAGGTGCATAGTGGTCCTGGAATGTTGCATAGAAAAGGTGAGTTCCCTTCTGCTAAAGACACGGATTTCCCATTAAGTAGCCAAGCGGCTAGTTTTTATAAATCAGGCTTACCATTTATTGATAAATATTTGCCATTTTGGGCCGCAACCTTTGTGAATCGAACGCTTATCGTTCTTTTGCCTTTGCTGGTGCTGCTTATCCCCTTAACCAAAATAATCCCTACGATTTATACATGGCTGATTAAAAGGAAGTTGTTTAGATATTATGGGGAGCTGCGATACATTGAAGCTCAATTGAGAGGGGGGGCGCTTATTGCGGATAAAAATCAGTATATTGAAAAATTGAATGAGATCGAAGATAGGGTGAGTGAGTTAAAGCTGCCTGTCGCATTCTCTCAATATGCTTATGAGTTGCGCAGTCATGTCGAGTTAGTGCGATCTAAGCTGCATCGATTGTCTAGCTGAGATTAATTGAATTATGAAAAGTATGTCTAGCTAAAGCTGTAAATGCTTCAATTAAAAAATGCCAAGTCTTAAAAGGCTTGGCATTTTTTAATAAACCGCGTTAGGTTGCGGCTAGCGTGCTGAGATAAAACATTATCTAGTGCCGTATCTAGTAACGTGAATTACACAAATGATAACTAACAAGCTATCCCTATATCGTTTAAGCATCACACCATGGCTTCAATGCTATCAATGGCTGCAATGGTGCGTTTAGATGTTTTAGAGAACTCCCCACCCAGTAGTCGCTTCGCTTCAGGTTGGTTGTGATCTTGAACGCAGCGCACAATATGTCCTACACTTTCATGGAATTCAGCATGTGCCGTTCTTAGTTCTCTAAATGCTGGCATGCGAGCGTGCTGTTGTGCATGGCCATAAATCCAGCCACCTAATGGGCATTGGTCATCACGACATACTTTCTCTACGTCTAAATGCTCTTTTGATCGGCCTGCAATATAATCTATGAGGCGATTTTTCCATTTAATATGTGCTTGTTTTGCCTCGTCAAATGAGAAGTTCTCGCGGCTAAGGCCGTCTGAGGTAATAGCTCTGTTTGGTGCGGTGCTTCTGAGTTGGGCTGGCGCGGCAATCGTTCTGAGTTGTGTCGAATTAGTCAACCTAAACGCACTCACGGTCTCAATCAAGCCCACCGCCTGCTCAACCAAGGACTCAGCCGCTGCCGCCGCTTGCTCAACCAAGGCCGCATTCTGTTGCGTCACTTCATCCATACTCGTCACCGCAGTA
>MLJW01000293.1_pt1 | contig 30856 bp, 25 predicted proteins | sample 888231 | NCBI WGS metagenome assembly MLJW01 (sample SAMN05788063, study PRJNA343431) | mine drainage metagenome | isolation source: sample collected from the inflow into an acid mine drainage treatment plant... | place: Germany: Lusatia, lignite mining district
CCCGGGTCCTCGCCGAGCGCACAGGCGCCGACGGCCTCGGCGCCGCCGCCCACCGCGGCTTCAACCGCAGCGCAGCAGCCCGATGCCTACGGCTGGCCGCCATCCACGGAGCTGCGCTATGTGCTCACCGGAAATTACCGCGGCCCTCTACATGGCGATGGCGCCCTGGAATGGGTGCGCGATGGCGATCGCTATCGCGTCGAACTCTCCGGCGCCGCGCTCGTGAGCTTCGCATACACCAGCACGGGACGCATCGATCACAACTGGCTGGCACCCGCTCGCTACGTCGAACGCGTGTTCACCCGCCGCAAGGAAGTCGACTTCAACCACGATCAAGGCACGCTCAGCTTCTCGGCCATCAGCACCGTGATGCCGCTACCCGCCCATCTGCAGGACAGCGCCAGCATCTTCATGCAACTCGCCCATCTGCTCAGCACGCAACCCACCCACTTCAGCGCCGGCCAGACCCTGGCGTTCCAGGTCGCGCGGCCCAGCGGCACCACCACCTGGGACTTCACCATCACCGGACAGGAAACGGTGAAGACCGGTATCGGCGCCTTGAGCTGCTGGCACCTCAACCATGCGTCGCGCGGCGGCGAACTGGGCGCCGAGGTCTGGCTGGCCCCGGCCCTGCAGAACCTGCCGGTGCAAATCCGCCTGCAGCAAGACGCCGAGACCTTCCTGCTGTTCACCTTGAGCCAGGCACGTCAGTAATCCCTGATGCCGCGCGTGCTCAGCCCGACCGCACGCTCGCGGCTTTGAGCGCATCGAGATTCGTCACCTCGATGCGGTCGATCTTCCCGCGTATCCACCCCGCGCTGCGAAACCGCGAGAGCACGCGACTCACCGACTCCGGGCGCAAGCCCAGGTAGTCGGCGATATCGGGACGCGGGATGTTCGGCAGCACATGACGGCCCCCTCCCGGACCGGCGCCATGCAGCCCGGTGGCCTTGACGATGTAATGCGCCACGCGCGTCGCGGCATCGGCCTGGATCATCCACGACAGCGCATAGACCGGCACGATCCTGCGCGCAAGCACGGATGACAACAACGCCTGCGGAAAGCTGCTCGGATCTCCCACCGGCCTTGCGCAAGTCGCGCTGCAGAGACGGGAGCGCTGCACGGTGGCGTACGCCTTCTGCGGGCTGCCGAAACCCAGGCTTGCCTCAAGGCCGATCAAATGGCCCGGAAAACAGAAATCCACGATCCTGCCCCGACCGGCGGCGTCCGCCCAGATTTCCTTGACGACGCCGGACCGCAGCGCATACAGCCTGCCCGCATGGATGGGGAACTGGGCTCCCGCCGAAACGTCGTCAACCGCGATGGCGGGCTCACAGCCGTGACGCATTTCGCGTAGCAGGCTGGACAACTCACAATCCGTCCGTATCGGGCAGCGCGTGCAAACCTGGGGCGATGGAGCCATGATGGAAACTGCCGCTGCGGCTTGGGGCTTCGCGGCAAGAACGCGCGCGCCCCGGCTCGACGAGGCTGCCGGGGCGCGCGACGGCCATCGCCGCCGATTCACTCGACGTGGAGGATCTTCGTGGCTGTTTCGTCCAGACGCGGGGGGGAGGAGAAGGTATGGAATGGGGCCGGAGACGGCACTTCCCATTCCAGGCCATGCGCACCCTCCCAAGGGCGCTGGGGCGCCTTCTCGCCACGCCGGCGGATCACGGGCAGGACCACGGCGAACAGGAAGTACGCTTGCGCCAGGCCGAAGATGAATGATCCGATGCTGGAGATCTGGTTGAAATCGGTGAACTGCACCGGATAGTCGGCATAGCGACGCACCATGCCGCCGAGGCCGACGAAGAACTGCGGGAAGAAGGTCAGGTTCGCGCCAATGAGCGAAAGCCAAAAGTGGATCTGGCCGGCGCGCTCGTTGTACAGGGTTCCGGTCCACTTCGGCGACCAGTAGTAAAAGGCCATGAAAAGGGCGAACAGGACGCTGATGGCCATCGTGTAGTGGAAATGCGCGACGACGTAATAGGTGTTGTGCACCTGGATGTCGATCGGCGCCAGCGCCAGCACCAGCCCGGTGAAGCCGCCGATCAGGAACAGGACGATGAAGCCGATGGCGAAGAGCATGGGCGTCTCGAAGGTCATCGAGCCGCGCCACATCGTCGCCACCCAATTAAAGATCTTCACCCCGGTGGGAACCGCGATCAGCATCGTGGCGTACATGAAGAACAGCTGGCCGAAAGTGGGCATGCCGGCCGTGAACATGTGGTGCGCCCAGACGATGAAGGACAGGATGGCGATCGACGCCGTGGCGTACACCATCGAGCTGTAGCCGAACAGCTTCTTGCGCGAGAAGGTGGGCACCACCGTGCTCATGATGCCGAACGAGGGCAGGATCAACACATAGACCTCGGGGTGGCCGAAGAACCACAACAGGTGCTGATACAGCACCGGGTCGCCGCCGCCGGCGGCATTGAAGAAGCTGGTGCCGAAATGGCGGTCGGTCAGCGTCATGGTTACCGCCCCGGCCAGCACCGGCATGATGGCGATCAGCAGGTAGGCCGTGATCAGCCAGGTCCAGGCGAACATCGGCATTTTCATCAGCGTCATGCCCGGCGCGCGCATGTTCAGGATGGTGACGATGATGTTGATCGAGGCCATGATGCTCGATGCGCCCAGAATGTGGACGGCGAAGATCACCAGATCCATGCCCATGCCCTGCTGGATGGTCAGCGGCGCGTAGAGCGTCCAGCCCACGTCGGGCGCACCGCCTGGAACGAAAAAGGCCGCCACCCCAAGGAGTGCAGCGGGGACGAGCAGCCAAAAACTGAGGTTGTTCATGCGTGGGAACGCCATGTCCGGCGCGCCGATCTGCAGCGGGATCATCCAGTTCGCCAGCCCAGCGAGCGCGGGCATGACAGAGAGGAAAATCATGATGATGCCGTGCATGGTGGAAAACGCCAGATAGAGCTGAGGGTTCAGGAACTGAATGCCCGGCTCGAACAGCTCGGCCCGGATGCCCATGGCCAGAATGCCGCCGACGAACAGCATCGACAAGGCAAACACCAAGTACATCGTGCCGATGTCCTTGTGATTGGTCGAGAACAGCCAACGCCGCCACCCGTGCGGGTGGTCGTGGGCATGGTCGGCACCATGGGCCGGGGCGTGGGCGGGCTCAAGCACTGCGCTCATCGGGCACTCCTAGTTCTAATGGCGGCGGGAAACGGGCATTCATCGGCTGGCTGCGCACGGGCGATCGCGCAGATGGCACGACACCGCTGCCACGCGACAGCCATGCGCAGGATTCCCAGCTTTGTAGTTGTCCGCCCGCAGCTGCCGCCTAAGGGTTAGGCCTGATCCGGGTGACCCAGATCAAAGAGTTGTGGAATTTGACGTTGCGGCCCAGGCCCGGAACAGCCGCCACGAGCATGATCGGCGGCAGCGCATGAAAATGGCGCGCATGCAAACCTCCTTGAATCTCGCACTCTCCATGCTCGAGCTGGTTGCCGTGCGCGAGAACGGCACGGTCGGCGAAGCGCTGTCCCTTGCCCTGCGCACGGCCCGCCATGCCGAATCGCTGGGCTTCAAGCGCTACTGGCTGGCCGAGCATCACAACATACCCGGCATCGCGAGTTCCGCCACCGCGGTGCTGGTCGGCCATATCGCCGGCGGCACCCGACAGATCCGGGTCGGCTCGGGCGGCATCATGTTGCCGAACCACGCGCCGCTGGTCGTCGCGGAAGCGTTCGGCACACTGGCCGAGCTGTATCCAGGCCGCATCGACCTCGGCCTGGGCCGTGCCCCGGGGACCGATGGGCTCACCATGCGCGCCTTGCGCCGCGACCGCGTGGAAACCGAAGACGACTTCCCGCGCGACGTGGCCGAACTCCAGCATCTGCTCGGCCCGGCGCAGCCCGGCCAGCGCCTGGTGGCCACGCCGGGGGCGGGGACCAACGTCCCCATCTGGCTGCTGGGTTCCAGCCTGTTTTCCGCCCAACTGGCGGCCGCGCGGGGGCTGCCCTATGCCTTCGCCTCGCAGTTCGCGCCGCGTCTTTTACTGCAGGCGATCGCGCTCTACCGGCAGCGCTTTCAGCCTTCCAGCGTGCTCGACAAGCCTTACGTGATGATCGGCGTGCCGCTGATCGCAGCACCCACCGACGATGAAGCCGAATACCTCGCCAGCAGCACCTACCAGCGCGTTCTTGGCATTCTGCGGGGCGAACGGCGTCGCCTGCAGCCGCCGTCTCAGGATTTCCTGACCCGCTTGCCACCGCAGGAGCGCGCCGCCATCGCCGATTTCCTGGCTGCCGCGGTGATCGGCGGTCCAGCCACGGTACGCCAAGGCTTGGCCGCCTTGGCCGAGGCGACCCAGGCCGACGAATTCATGCTGGTGTGCGACATCTTCGATCCGGCCCTGCGGCTGCGCGCGCTCGACATTGCCGCAGCGGCGGCGCGGTCAGGCTGATTTCAACGACGGACCGATCCGGTTTTGAAGCCCGGCATCATGAACGCCTATCGTCCTCGGCCAGAACACGGATGGCCTCTTCCTGCAGCGCGCGGTACGAGCGCTCCCACGCCGAGGCCTTGGGCTTGGCCAGCTTGACCCGCCTGGCCAGGGATTCCAGCCGCTTGTTTCGCGCTTCCAGATGATCCAGCCTGGCCGCCAAGGCCAGGTAATCATCGGCGTAAACCAGCCTGACACGCCGGTCCTGGCAGACGCCAAGGCAAGGCCGATCCACGTCGATCTTGCCGCATCCGATGCATTGCCAGCCATCGATGATCTCCGCCGAGGCCTTCGCCTCCGCCTTGTCCGTCATGCCGACTCTCCTTGCGCGGGTTGGGTTGCGCGATTCGCGCCGCCAAGCGGCCCACCCCGCGCGTGGCGCCACCCGGCCAAAGCACGGACCCGCCGGCGCCGGCAAACCGGCGTCCATCTCAATGATGCAGCGTCGGCAGGGCGGGGATCATCCAGGGCAGCACATGCTGCTGCAACACCACCAGGATTCCCAGCAGCGCCGTGAGAAACACGCTGTGCCAGAAGGTGCGGGCGAACACCAGGCCTTCCTTGCCCTTGAGTTCGGTGGTGGACACGCCGGTGGCGATGTTTTGCGGCGAGATCATCTTGCCCATCACGCCACCGGAGGAATTCGTTGCCGCCATCAGCACCGGGTCGAGGCCCAGCTGTTTGGCCGCCACCACCTGCAGGTTGCCAAACAGGGCATTGCCCGAGGTGTCGCTGCCGGAAAGAAACACCGCGATCCAGCCCAGGAAGGCCGAGACCAGCGGGAACAGCGCGCCGGCGGACGCCACGCCCAGCCCCAGGGTGTAGCTCATGCCCGAGTAGTTCAGCAGGAAGGCCAGGCCGACGATCATCATCACCGTGATGATGGCGATGCGGGTCTGCACCCAGGTCTTCCACACGCAGCCGAAGAAATCCGCCACCGATGTGCGGGTCCATGCGGCGGTGATGATGGCCGCCAGCAGAATGGCAGTGCCGGTACCCATGGGCTGGAAATCCCACAGCGCCACGTAAGGCTTTTTATAGAGACTGATGTAGACCGCCTTGTCGAGCCCGGGCCACAGCACCTTGGCTTCGCCGATGGTGAACAGCTTGAGATTGACCCAGACGATCACCACCACCGAGACCACCACCCACGGCATCCAGCCGCCGTAGCCCACGCGCTGCGCGCCATTGGCCTGCGCCTTGCTGCGTACCACGGTGTAGGCGGGGTCCGGCTCCGGCTTCCAGATTTTCAGGAAACCCACCGTGACGATCAGCGACACCAGCGAGGCCAGCACGTCGGTGAGTTGGTAGCTGATGAAGTTGGAGGTGGCGAACTGGGTGAGCGCGAAGCTGCCGCCCGACACCACCAGGGCCGGCCACAGCTTGGCGATGGACTTGAGCCCGCCATACAGCCCCACCACGTAGAACGGCAGCAGGAAAGCGAAGAACGGCAATTGCCGCCCCACCATCGCCCCCAGCGTGTCCGGGTGCATGCTGGTGACGGCGCCCAGCACCGTGATGGGCACGCCCAGGGCGCCGAAAGCCACCGGAGCGGTATTGAAGATCAGGGTGTAGGTCAGAGCCTCGAGGGCCGGGAAACCGAGGCCGATGAGCAGCGCGCTGGTGATGGCCACCGGCGTGCCGAAACCCGAGATTCCCTCCAGCAGGCAGCCGAAGGAAAACGCCACCACCAGCAGCACCAGGCGGCGGTCGTCCGGCAGGTGATCGAGCATCCATTGCCGGAACTGTTCGAAACGGCCCGACTTCACGGCCACGTTGTAGAGCAACAGGGCATTGAACACGATCCACATCACCGGCATCAGCGCCAGCGCCATGCCCGCGGCCACCGAGTTGAGGGCCAGGCCGACCGGCATGCCCCAGGCCCCGACGGCAATGACCAGGCCCGTGACCAGTCCGGCCAGCGAGGCCTGCCAGGCGGGCCGGCGCAGCACGCCAAGCATGATCAGGGCCACGGCGATGGGAATCGCCGCGACCAGAAAGGACAACAGTAGCGAGCCCGCAATGGGCGTGAGTGGTTGCGTGAAGACGATGCCCGCGGGCAAGGCGGTCGAAGGGTTCAATGAAGTCTCCTGATGGCGGCTCGAAAGGCCGGCGTGGTCTGGGTGCCTGATTTTTCTCGTGCCCGAATCTTGGTTCGGCCCAACTTGGCGTTTGCGCGCTGAACCATCGGGCAGTTGCCGCAGATTGTTCCCCCCAGAATGTCCGCTGGCAACCTGGTGTCAGACAATGCACCAGTATTTACACTTAGTAATCTTATTCACAGCATTACACACATGGCTGTTGTGTCGTTATGTCGATGGATCTCGCTCGGTCTGTGCACCTGGGGGTCGCTGGCTGCGTTATGGGCACAAAGACACTGGCCGGCGCCCCCATCCGGATTGGGCTTGATTCTTGCTAGTTCGTCCCTATCTGCTGATCAAACTCGAAAACGAATGTTCATCGGGCTGATTGGCGGGTTTCGTCGCAGTGCATGAACCGTTCGGACTTTGCCGCAAATCTCAGCGAGGCTCGCCATGCAAACCATGATCTATGACTCCGACGCATTCTGCGTCTTTCAGCTCAATTGGGCCCACCACAACGAGCAGCCCTTCGAAGATGGCGCCGCCGACGCCCAGCACGGCGGCTTCGAGATTGTGGACAAATTTGCCCAGAAGGAAATTTTCATCGAAGGCCCGGTTGCCGACGGGTTTCGTCAGCGCGTGCAAAACCTGATGGCGGGCTCGCCGACCACCGACGACATCGATGAATTCCTCGACAGTTTTTCAGCCTTGTCGCGCCAGAATCTGCACGCCCACTGAACGTCGCGTTCAAACTGCCCCTTCGGTACGGGCCGGAACCAGATTCGCGTAGGGGCGGGCATGGGTTTCCCGGGCCGCCAGCACGCACGCCAGCGCAACAGCGACCCAAACCATCAACACGCCAAAAGCCACCTGAAAGGCGTGTTCGTCGTACTGGCGCACGCCGCCCAGCGCACGCCCCGTCCATAGGGCATCGAGCACCCAGCCCAGCAAAGGGAGCTGGACGAGCGCGCCGATCATCACCCCCGTGTTGTGCACGCCAGTTGCCGTGCCGGCCAGATGCTGCGGAACGGACTCCTTGGCCCAGGCAAACCCCACCACCATCGCGCCTGCACCCAGGGCGCTGGCCAGCAAGACGCCGAACAGCAGCACGCCTGGCGCCTGAGGCCATAAGCTGAGCAGCGCGAATCCAGCCAGGGTCATGCCCCCGCCCACGACATAAGGCAGCTTGCGCCGATGGAGGCGATCCGAAAAACGCCCCCAGGCCATGCCGCCCACCGAGAACGCCACCAGCATCGCGGCAATCATCCATGAAGCCTGCGGGCCGCTCATCCCCCGATGCTGCTCCAGGAAAGGCGTTCCCCAAAGCGTGGTGAAGGTGAGGAAGGCCCCGCAAATCCCACTCGGGGCGACGAACAGCAAGGCTGTGTTGCGCCAACCCCAGACATCACGCAAGCCACGCAGAACCTGGCCCAGCGAGCTTGGGACCCGCTCCGGGAGGTAATCGCGAAACCCAAGCTCATGCGGAGAGTTGCGGATCACACGCCAAGCCAGCAGCGCCAGAAGCAGGCAGACCAGCCCGACACCGGCCAGGGATTCGCGCCAACCCCACCAGCGGCTCATCGCCAGCAGCGGTGCCTGCGCAAGCACGGCACCTAAGGTGCCAGCCCCCAGCGACAAGCCCGACATGGTGCCGAATACGCGCGGCGCAAACCATCGTGCCGCGATTTCCAGCAGAGAAACCCAAGCCACCCCATGCCCCAGACCGATCATGCCGCGCGCCAACAACGCCACCGCGTAGGTGGGCGCCATGGCGAACAGGAGCGTCCCCATGGCGGTCAGGAAGGTGCCGAATACGATGAGCTTTTTGGGCCCCCAGCGATCGTTCGCAACCCCGGTTGGAATCTGGGATGCGGCGTAAAAATAGAAATAAAACGAGGCCAGATTGCCTAGTTGGGCCGCGTTGAGGTGGAAATCGCGCATCAAAGGCGCGTTGAGCACCCCTGGCGTCACACGCAGGAAAAACCCTGCCAGATAAGCCGCCGCCGCGAGTGCCCACATCGACAACGAAAGGCGCAAGGGCGGATGAGATGCGGTGTTTGGAGGACTGGACATACACGACAAGGATGGCACCGTCCACTCTAGCAGCGCGAGCCCGGCGCTGCAGATCGCCACGCCCATGACGACCCTCCGGCGCCCAGCCATCGATCCGGCGCCATGCGAAACGTCTTGCGTCAAGCACGGATCATGGCCTGGTCGGGCATGAGCTTTGTGCTGCATCAAAACATCGGCGTGCCGAATCCATAGACTAGGATGCATGGAAACTACGGCTACATCCGTCGGACACGTTCTCGACCTGTCGTCCCCAGGCACACACCGCGCCGAGATCTTGCGGGGAGATGCCGGCGCCACGGCCGTGCGGGTACTCAAGGCCATGGCGCACCGTGAGCGGCTGGCCATCCTATGCTTGCTGATGGATGGTGAAATGTGCGTGCGCGACCTGGAGCGCGAGGTGGGCATGCGTCAAGCAGCGCTATCGCAGCAACTCTCGCGCCTGCGCACCGAAAACATCGTTGCGGCGCAGCGGCGCGGTCGCTTCATGCTCTACCGCATCAAGACGCCGCAGGTACGGACCGTCGTGCAGGCGTTGTGCAGCCAGTTGACCGACTGACGCGACGCCGCCCAACCCCAACGCGCCCTGCGCCAGCCCCCGCCGGGACGGGAATCATCGGCGCGTCGAAGCCCATTCGAAAGGCGCTTACCAAGTCCCGTGCAAGCCCCAATAAATGATGAAAACGGCGACAAGGGTTGAAATCGCCCACGCCCATGGCGGCATCATGAACCACAGGCGTTCGACCACGCTGCCCGGCGCCTGCACGCCCGCTTCCCCGCGCACATTGCGCTCAAAGCGGTTGAAAAAATCCTCGATCAGGCCCTTGACGGCCTGATCCACAGCGGCCTGGCCCATCTGCGCGATCGCGCCGCCAACCTCGGCACTCGCCTGATAGTTCATCTGCGTGCCGCCATCGTTGGGCTGCAGGGCGATGAGCGCACGCCCGATGCCAAACCCGGCGTTGCCGCCATTGCCCTCGAAGCGCAGCACATAGCTGTGCGGCGGATTCACGTCCTCCAGCGTCAGCGTGCTCGAAAAGCGCGTTTTGTAGCCGGCGATATCGAGAACCTGCACGACCTCGAACTGTCCTTCGCCGATTTGGGTCACGGACTCGCACCCAGGAATGCAGGCTTTCAGCATCTGCGTTGCATTAAGCGCCTCCCAAGTTTGGGCCGGTGTAAGGGGAATGTTGCGTTTGCCTTGGACGTCCATGTTGGCCTCGATAGTCTTGGGGTTCCGTGCAGCGGGTGCTGCAATATCGTTTTGTACTTATATTCCCTGGGGATCTCAACATTCAAGCTGCAGTGCAGCAAAACTCGGGAAAAACCTGTCAGGGCTTATGGGGTTGCGCATTGCATCTCCATCATCACCCCTGATTCCACCGCCGGGCCACGTACCGCGCTACAGTTGCGCCATGAACATCGTGATCCTGGACGACTATCAGGACGCCGTGCGCAAGCTGGCTTGTTTCACTAATCTAGCCGGTCACGACGTCAAAGTCTTCAATAACAACGTCAAGGGCGCCGGCCAGCTTGCCGTCCGCCTGCGCGATGCACAGGTCGTGGTGCTCAATCGCGAGCGCACCGCCCTCAACCGCGCGGTTTTAGACAAATGCCCAAAACTTAAATTGGTCGTGCAGACCGGCCGCGCCGGCCCCCACCTGGATGTCGAGGCCTGCACAAAACTTGGCATCGGCGTCATCGAAGGCAGCGGAGATCCGGCTCCGGCCGCGGAATTCACCTGGGCGCTGATCATGGCTGCCATGCGCCGCATTCCCCAATACGTCGCCAGCCTTAAGCAGGGAGCGTGGCAACAGCCTGGCTTGAAGTCACTGTCCATGCCGGTGAATTTCGGTCTCGGACAGCGCTTGGCTGGCAAGACCCTCGGGATTTGGGGATACGGCCGCATCGGCCGTATCGTGAGCCGTTATGGTCAGGCGTTCGGCATGCGCGTGATGGTCTGGGGACGCGACGCCTCGCGCCGGGCTGCGGCCGAGGACGGCATGGACATCGCCGAGAGCCGCGAAGCGTTCTTTACACATAGCGATGTCCTCAGCTTGCACCTGCGCCTCAGCGAAGACACCCGCAACCTCATCACCCTCGCGGACCTGACGCTGATGAAGCCACAGGCCGTGCTGGTGAATACCGCGCGCGCCGAGTTGATTGCGCCCGATGCTCTGGTGGCCGCCCTGAACCGGGGCCGACCCGGCATGGCCGCGGTGGACGTCTTCGAGTCCGAACCCATCATGCGCGGCAATCCCTTGCTGCGCCTCGAAAACGCCATCTGCACTCCGCATGTGGGCTATGTGGAACTGGAAAACTACGAATACCTGTTCGGTCAGGCATTCGAAGCGATCAAGCGTTTTGCCGACGGACATACCGACGGCCTGATCGACCCCAAAGCCGTCGAGCGCCTGCGCTGAGTCGGTCCCCGCACGGCACCCCGGACCGCCACCACGATACGCCTAGTGTGGCGCGTTCACGCTGGTGTCTTGGGGATCGCGGCTCGCTTCGCCGTCGCGCTCGTGGACGAGCCTTTGAAGCGGCGCCTCCGCCGTTTGTTCGGGGGGATTTGCCGCAAGGTCGGCGTCTCGCATACCGTCCTTGAAGCCTTTCACCGCCTGGCCCAGATCCGTCCCGATGTTCTTGAGTTTTTTCGTGCCGAAAACCATCGCCACGATCACCAGAACAATCAGCCAATGCCAAATACTGAATTCACCCATCGTTGTCTCCCACCTCGGGAAGAATCGCCTCTTTGACGAAGGCCCAGGTGACGATTAGAGCGCAGCAAAACCCACAAATTCCAGGGTCTTACTTACCGATACAGAAGCGGCCGAAAATGTCGCCAAGCAGCGCATCGGCAGTCACTTCGCCGGTGATCGCCATCAGATCCTGATGCGCAAGGCGCAGTTCCTCGGCCAATAGGTCGAGCGCTGGGCAGGGCGCGCCAAGCAGCGTGCGGGCCATTCGCAAATGCTCGGCACACCCGGCCAGCGCCTGCACATGCCGCGTGCGGGCGAGAAAAACCCCCTCGGGAAGCGCTTGCCAGCCACAAGCCGCCAAGAGCGTCTGGCGCAAATCGTCCAGCCCAGCCTGAGTGCGTGTCGACAGCAGCAAGCCAGGTTGCGCTGCTTCAACCCAAGCCTGGGCGGCCGCAAAGTCGCGGCAACGCTTTCTGGCTTCGGCCTCATCGAGCGCATCCGACTTGTTCCACACATGAAGCAAGGTAGCGCCTCGCGGCGCATGCCCTGCGACGGCCTGCGCGATCTGCGCCTCGGCTTGCGCATAGGCGGGACTCTCCAGGCGTGTCAGGTCGTGCAGGAACAGCACCGCATCGGCCTCGGCGATGGCGTCCCAGCTGCGCGCCACGCCGATGCTCTCGACCGTGTCGCTCGTCTCGCGCAGGCCCGCCGTGTCGACAATGTGCAAAGGCACCCCGCCGATTTGGATGGCCTGGCTGACGCGGTCCCGCGTGGTGCCCGGAACGTCCGTGACAATCGCCAGTTCGGCGCCCGCCAAGGCGTTGAGCAACGAGCTCTTGCCCACGTTCGGCTGACCCGCCAGCACCACCCGGATGCCTTCACGCAGCAAGGCGCCTTGACGCGTGCGCGCCAGGACCTCGGCGACCTGGGCCTCCAAGGCCTGCACCCGCGCGGCGACACCTGCGGCGCGGATGAAGTCGATGTCCTCCTCGGGAAAATCCAGCGTGGCCTCGACCAAGGCGCGAAGTTCGCGCAAGGCCTCGGCAAGCGCATGCACACGGTTCGACAGTTCACCGGCCAGCGCACGGCCGGCGCCGCGAGCCGCGGTTTCGGTGGTGGCGTCGATCAGGTCGGCCACGGCTTCGGCCTGTGCCAGGTCAAGCTTGCCATTGAGAAATGCGCGCTGCGTGAATTCGCCCGGTTCTGCCGCACGCAGGCCGATGGCACGGCCCAACGCCAACAGCCGGCCCAAAAGCAGGTGCAAGACCACCGGACCACCATGCACCTGCAGCTCCAGGACGTCCTCGCCGGTATAGGAATGCGGCGCCGGAAAATACAGCGCAAGCCCTGTATCGATGATGCCGTTCTGGGCATCGCGAAACGTTAGCAAGGTCGCATGGCGGGGTTCCAGGGCGCGGCCACACAAGGTGTGGACCAAGGCGGACAGATCCTGCCCGGAAGCACGCACGATGCCGACGGCGCCGCGCCCAGGCGCCGTCGCCACGGCGGCGATCGGATCGGACTGGCGGGCCAGCAGGTTCATGGCAGCGATGACGACGCGGGGCGCGGCCGCGTCGTCAAGCCGTGCTTACTTGGGATCCGAGAATTCCGGCACGCCCATCTTCTTGTTGATGAACCACTGCTGGGCAATGGAGATCAAGTTGTTGGTCAGCCAGTACAGCACGAGGCCGGCCGGAAAGAAGAAGAACATCACCGAGAATGCCGCCGGCATGATCCACATCAGTCGCGCCTGCATCGGATCGGGCGGCGTGGGATTGAGCTTGACCTGCAGGAAAGACGTCGCGGTCATGATGGCGGGAAGGATGTAGTACGGATCCTTGGCCGAAAGGTCGTGAATCCAGCCCAGCCAGGGCGCGCCGCGAAGTTCCACGCTGGAAAGCAGCACCCAGTACAGCGCGATGAACACCGGGATCTGGATGACGATGGGCAGGCATCCCCCCAGCGGGTTGATCTTTTCCTTGCGATACATCTCCACCATGGCCGCGTTCATCGCCGCCTGGTCGTTCTTGTGGCGTTCGCGCAGCGCGTTCAGGCGCGGAGCCACCGCCTTCATGCGCGCCATCGAACGATAGCTCGCCGCAGTGAGCGGGAAAAACAGCAGCTTGAGCAGCACCGTCAACGCGATGATGGACCAGCCCCAGTTGCGCAGCACGGCGTGAATCTGCTCCAGCACCCAGAACAGCGGCTTGGCGATGATGGTCACCCAGCCGTAGTCCTTCACCAGTTCGAAGCCCGGGGCGAGGCCCTGGAGCTGGCTCTCGATCTCCGGACCGACATAAAGCGTGTCGGTCTGCACCGTCCGCGCTCCGGGCGCCAGCGTGGGGAGCGGCAGCATCACCCCTGTGGCGTAGAGGTTGGGTTCGAGCTTGCGCAGGTAGAACTCGCGCGGCCCCTTGTCGGGATGGGGCAGCCAGGCCGAGACGAAGTAATGCTGCACCATCGCCAGCCAACCATCGTCGCTCTTGATGGTTTTGGTCTGGTCGCCGATGTCCTTGAATTCGAACTTCTGGAACTTGTCCTTGCTGTCGTAGATCGCCGGGCCGGTAAACGTGTGATAGAAGTGCGTGCCGGTGCTCGGGTCGTTGCCGTCACGCACCAGCTGCAGGTAGAGCTGCGGCGTCGCTGGGGTGGTCCCCTTGTTGACGATCTCGTTGCTCACCGCAATCACATAACTGCCGCGCTTGAAGGTGTAGCTGCGCGTAAGTTGCAGGCCGCCCACGACCGGCGACTGCATGCGCACGGTCAGCGTATCGGCCCCTCCCATCTCGGTCGGGCCGGGCAACAAGGTCATCGGCGTCTTGTGGTTGGGGAAGTCGCCCCCCACAAGGCCGCTTTGCGCCATGTAGGTGTTGTTCGGGCTGTTGTCGAGCAACACCAGATTGTCCTGGGCATCGGCATGGCTGGCATATTTCAGCAGCTTGGCATAGACCAGGTTCCCGCCCTCGCTCGACACCTTCATGTCCAACACGTCGGTGCGGATGGAGGTCAGGGTCGCCTTCGGCGCCGAAGCAACTCCGGGGGCGACGGACGCGGCTGCCGCGCCGCCTGGAAGGGCGGCCGGGGTTTGCAGCGCCGGAGTCGGTACGTCTCCAGCGCGGCCTGCCGACGCGGGCGCCTTGGCCGTGACGGCCGCCGGTTCGCCGAACAAGCCGCTCTGGCCGTTGTAACGCAGCCAGGAGTTGTACAGAAAAATCACCGAGATGGTGAAAATCACCCACAAAACGGAGCGGCGAAAGTCCATGCGAAATCCTGCGGGAGTGGAGTTGGAATAGCGACCGCCGCGGCGCTGGCCGCGGCGGCAAACGGTGTATTAGACCTGAGACGGTGTGACAGCATCTTGCGCCGGCGTCGTCGCGGGCTCGGAACAAGGCTCGGCGGGCTTCGAAGCCGCCGCGAAATCCATTGCCTCGTCCATCGTGTCCGGCGCATTCGAACGCCGCCAAGCAGCCCAATGAAACACGTTCGGGACAGGATCATGTCCGCCATCGCACCACGGATTGCAGCGCGCGATGCGCAGGGCGCCGAGATAACTTCCACGCGCTGCGCCATGCTGACGCAAGGCCTCGATCGCGAACTGCGAACAGGTGGGCGTGAACCGGCACTGGCCACCCACCCAAGAACTGAACAGCAGTTGGTAACCCCGCACCAAGGCGACGAGCAAGAATCTCATGGCCGCGTCTCCGCCTGAATTTGCGAAGGCCCCTGGTCCGCAAACCCGGGCCGCGCTGGCGTCGCGGAAGGCCGTCCACGTCGTGCATAAAGGTTCAACAGCGCCTGTATACGAGCCCTCACATACCGGCTCAAAGCCGGCGAACTGGCGCTGACGAAGGTTTCCGGCAATTTTCGCGTCAGCTTGAGCACCAAGACGGGCGGCGGTGCCGAGGGCCAATCCGGCACCGTTCGCAGATGTTCGCGCAAGCAATCGCGCGTCGCGCGACGTATCAGGTTGCGCCGCACGGCATGCTTGCACAAGCGCTTCGGCAGGACGAAACCCAACACGCAAATCCGCCCCGCTGGACCGCAAGACTGCAAGACATCGTTTGCGACGTCGGGCTCACGGGCGTCGCGGAAGTGAAGCCGAAATTCCTCGGCATGCACGCTTGGCCCGCGCAAACTGGCCGAGAACGACTCTGGCCGGCTCAGGGGCAACAGCAGGGTTTCAAGCTCTGCCAGCACATGGTGGGGGGGGTGCGCCATGCGTGGCTGCTCTCGATCAGAAGGAGACGAAGCACAAGCGCAAAAACCACCCCGCATGAACCCTGGGTGGCATTTGCGACGGCTTGACGCCAGAAAACTCAGACCGCCAGGCGCTTGCGACCCTTGGCACGCCGTGCCTTGATGACGGCGCGGCCGCCAACGGTGCGCATGCGCACCAGAAAACCGTGGGTGCGCTTGCGGCGCGTCTTGGAAGGTTGATAGGTACGTTTCATGATGGTGCTCTGTGGGCGCTGCTCGGTACTGTAGCCCGTCGGTCCAGGCCGCAGCACGACATTGGCTCACCCCGTCCAAAGCCGGTTCGGCCGCGAGGATTTTGCGAAAAACATGCGATTTCAACAAATTAAGCTCCCCATGTCAATCAAACCCGCGTTGGCGGCGAGCGCTCGTGTGTTCTAGGCCCAGCCCGGCCCAGGAAGTTCTTGCCTCCCGGGAAAACGCAAAACCGCCGAACGGTCAAGGGAAAATTGAGCCGCCATCGACGGCTCCAATCTGTGGATAACTTGGCGTGTTGGACTAAAATGAAGAGCCATAATTCCTGCTCAAGGCCAAGTTTGCGCCACCGTTCCAGCATCGCTTCACGCCTTGGAACGACCCGGCGGAGCACGGCACCGAGAGCCGGCGCAGCGCCGAAACAGTCTTCGACGCTGGCGAATCACAACATCCGACGATTCCACATGCCGCACGAACACATCTGGCAAGCCTGTTGTACACAACTCGCCAGCGAAATTCCCGTCCAGCAATTCACTGCCTGGATCAAACCCCTTGCGCCGCCTAACTGGAGCGAAGACCATTCCACGGCCATCCTGTCAGTTCCCAACCGCTTCAAGATGGACTGGCTGCGGTCGCAATACAGCAGCCGCATCGCCGAAGCTCTGGCAAGCGCCGCGGGAAGGCCGGTGCAACTGGAATTCACCATCCACAAACCGGTGCCGAAAGCAGCCAAGGCCGATGGCAAAGCCAGTCATGGACAGCCAGGAAGCGACCCCTCCCAAGGCCTTGCCGGCGCCAAGCAAGCGCAAGACAAGGCCGCCGACCAGGGTCAGGATGGCCGCAGCGCTGCCGCGTCACCTGAAATCGAGGCTCTCGAACGCTCGCGCCTGAATCCCGGCCTGAGCTTCGAAAGCCTGGTTCCCGGCAAGGCCAACCAACTGGCGCGCGCTGCGGCGCTTCAGGTTTCGGAAAACCCTGGCAAGTCCTACAACCCGCTTTTTCTCTACGGCGGCGTCGGCCTGGGCAAGACCCACCTCGTGCAGGCTGTCGGCAACGCGCTGCTCGCCGCGCGCCCGGGAGCGCGCATCCGCTACTTGCAGGCCGAACAATTCGTGAGCGAAGTGGTCAAGGCCTATCAGCGCAAGACCTTCGACGAATTCAAGCGCTACTACCACTCCCTGGATTTGTTGTTGATCGACGACGTGCAATTCTTCGCCGGCAAGGAAAAAACCCAAGAAGAGTTTTTCTACACCTTCGAGGCGCTCACGGCAAAACGCTCGCAAATCATCCTCACCAGCGACACTTATCCTAAGGAGTTGCAGGAAATCGACGCCCGCTTGACGTCGCGTTTCGATTCCGGCTTGACCGTGGCGCTGGAACCCCCCGAACTCGAGATGCGGGTGGCCATTCTTCTGCGCAAGGCGGAAGCCGAAATGGTCAATCTGGGCGAGGATGTCGCGTTCTTCGTGGCGAAAAACGTCCGTTCGAACGTTCGTGAACTCGAAGGCGCGCTGCGCAAGATCCTGGCGTACGCCCGCTTTTCCGGCGAGGAGATCACGATCGGACTGGCGCGCGAGGCGCTCAAGGATCTGCTCTCGCTACAGAACCGCCAGGTCTCGGTTGAAAACATCCAAAAGACCGTGGCCGACTTCTACAAGATCAAGGTGGCCGACATGTACTCCAAGAGGCGTCCGGCTTCCATCGCGCGGCCGCGCCAGATCGCCATGTACCTGGCCAAGGAACTGACGCAGAAAAGCCTGCCCGAAATCGGCGAGTTGTTCGGCGGGCGCGATCACACCACCGTGCTGCACGCGGTGCGCAAGGTCGGACAGGAACGCACACGTCTGCAGGAACTCAACCAGCAGCTGCACGTCCTGGAGCAAACGCTGAAAGGCTGAACAACGCTGTGGATGGTTTGTGAGCCCAAGTTGAACAAGTCATGCCGAACGTCGGCATGACCCAAGTTGTTCTGTTCCGCTCGCCTAAACTGGCTGTTTTGTCCCCAACGAAAATAACATATAACCTGTTGAAAAATAAAAGAAAAATGACTTATCCGCACAAAACAGCCTCCTCCTGTTACTAGTCCTATTCTGAAAAGGAATATTCATAATGAACAGATTGACCGTATCGCGTGAGGCCCTGCTCAAGGGACTGGGGGGCGTGGCCGGCATCGTGGAGAGGCGCCAAACACTGCCTGTGTTGGCCAATGTGTTGATGCAGCCGGTGGACACCGATCTCGCGTTGACCACCAGCGATATGGAAATTCAGATGCGCATGCGCACGGTCCTGGGGGAAGGCCATGCCGCGACGGCGGACTTGCAAGCCACCACCGTGAATGCGCGCAAGCTGATCGACATCCTGCGCGCGGCGCCGGCACCCGAAGCGGCGCTGGAATGGACCGACGGCAAGTTCACGGTTCGTTGCGGCAAGTCCAGGTTCTCCCTGCAAACCCTGCCCGCGGAGGACTTTCCTCTGGTCAAGGAGGCCGCGGACTATTCTGCGCAACCCTTGGTCATCGGCCAGGGTCAGTTCAAGCGCATGCTCGCCCTGGTGCACTTCGCCATGGCCCAGCATGACATCCGCTACTACCTCAACGGCCTTCTGCTGGTTGCCGACGGTCACCAGCTCACCCTGGTGTCGACGGACGGCCACCGCCTTGCCCTGGTGAGTGCCCAGGTCGAAGGGCTGGCCGAGAAGCGGGAAGTCATCCTGCCGCGCAAGACCATCATGGAATTGCTTCGCCTGTTGGCCGACGGCGAAGAGCCCATTGCGATGCGGTTCGCGTCGAACCAGGCGAAACTGAGCTTCGGCGACATGGAGCTCGTGAGCAAGCTCGTCGAAGGTAAGTTTCCAGACTACCAGCGCGTGGTTCCCAAGGGGCACAAGAACCATTTGCAGCTGTCGCGGCAGACTTTGCTGGCAGCCCTGCAGCGCGTGGCGATTCTCACCAGCGACAAGTTCAAGGGCGTGCGCATCAATCTCGAACCCGGCGCCTTGCGCATCTCCTCGACCAATGCGGAACAGGAAGAGGCGCAGGAGGAACTCGATGTGGACTACAGTGGCGATCCCATCGAGATCGGGTTCAACGTCGCCTATCTCATCGACGTGCTGTCGAACCTGCCCGGCGAAACCGTCCGGTTGGACTTGCAGGACGGCAACAGCAGCGTGCTGATGACGCTACCCGACGATGCCTCGTTCAAATACGTGGTGATGCCGATGCGCATCTGATGCGATCGACGGTTTCCATTGGCGTCAACCACAGTCGATCCACAGATTTTCCACCTGGTTTTCCCGAAAACCGTGGGCCGGCAGCTGCCGGCCCACGTGATGTTCTGATCGAGTTTTCTCCATGAGCGACACACCCAGCAATAGTTACAGCGAATCGTCCATCCAAATCCTCGAGGGCCTGGAGGCGGTACGCAAGCGTCCGGGCATGTACATCGGCGACACGTCGGACGGCACGGGACTGCATCATCTCGTGTTCGAAGTGGTGGACAACTCCATTGACGAGGCGCTGGCCGGGTACTGTGACGACATCGTGGTCACCATCCATTCCGACAACTCCATCAGCGTGTCGGACAACGGGCGCGGAATCCCGATCGGCATCAAGCTCGACGACAAGCACGAACCCAAGCGCAGCGCAGCCGAAATCGCCCTCACCGAACTGCATGCCGGCGGCAAGTTCGACCAGAACAGCTACAAGGTTTCGGGCGGCTTGCATGGTGTGGGCGTGAGCTGCGTCAACGCGCTTTCGCAGTGGCTGCGCTTGTCGGTGCGGCGCGATGGCGAAGTGCATGTACTGGAATTTGCGCGCGGCTCCGTGCAGAACCGCATCGTGGAGCGGCGCGACGGCATCGAAATCTCGCCCATGCGCGTGCTGGGCAAGACCGACAAACGCGGGACCGAGGTGCATTTCCTGCCCGATACCGAGATCTTCGAGAACGTCGACTTCCACTACGACGTTCTGGCCAAGCGCCTGCGCGAGCTGTCCTTCCTCAACAACGGCGTGAAAATCCGTCTGCTCGACGAGCGCCAGGGCAAGGAAGACAACTTCGCCTACACCGGCGGGGTCAAGGGCTTCGTGGAGTACATCAACCGCGGCAAGAGCGTCCTGCACCCCAACATCTTCTACGCTACGGGCGAGAAAATGACCGAGCAGGGTTCGCCCATCATCAGCGAAGTGTCCATGCAGTGGAACGACGGCTACGCCGAGAACGTGCTCTGCTACACCAACAACATTCCCCAGCGCGACGGCGGCACCCACCTCACCGGCCTGCGCGCGGCCATGACCCGGGTGATCAACAAATACATCGACGACAACGAGCTGGCCAAGAAGGCCAAGGTCGAGGTCACCGGCGACGACATGCGCGAAGGCCTCACCTGCGTGCTGTCGGTGAAGGTGCCGGACCCGAAGTTCTCCAGCCAGACCAAGGACAAGCTCGTCTCCAGCGAGGTTCGCGCCCCGGTGGAAGACGTGGTGGCCAAGGCGCTCACCGACTTTCTGCTCGAGAACCCCAACGACGCCAAGATCATCTGCAGCAAGATCGTCGACTCCGCGCGTGCCCGCGAGGCGGCGCGCAAGGCGCGCGAACTCACCCGCCGCAAGGGTGTGCTCGACGGCATGGGCCTGCCCGGCAAACTGGCCGACTGCCAGGAGAAGGACCCGGCCTTGTGCGAGATCTACATCGTCGAGGGCGACTCCGCCGGCGGCAGCGCCAAACAAGGCCGCGACCGCAAGTTCCAGGCCATTCTTCCCCTGCGCGGCAAGATTCTCAACGTCGAAAAAGCGCGCTACGAGAAGCTCCTCACCAGCAACGAAATCCTCACCCTCATCACCGCGCTGGGCACGGGCATCGGCAAGGACGACTTCAACGTCGCCAAGCTGCGCTACCACCGCATCATCATCATGACCGACGCCGACGTCGACGGCGCCCACATCCGCACCCTGCTGCTCACCTTCCTCTACCGCCAGATGCCCGAACTCGTCGAGCGCGGGCATATCTACATCGCCCAGCCGCCGCTCTACAAGGTCAAGCACGGCAAGGACGAGCAGTACCTGAAGGACGCGCACGAACTCGACGCCTACCTGCTGCAAGTGGCCTTGCGCGACGCCACCGTCCTCACCAGCAGCCAGCCCGGCGCCGCCACCCTCAGCGGCGAGGCCCTGCAACAACTGGCCCGCCAGTACATGTTGGCCGAGGGCGTGATCGCGCGCCTGTCCGCCTTCATGGACGAAGAAGGCCTGCGCGCCATCGCCGGCGGGGTCGACATCGCCCTCGACACCCCCGAGCAGGCGCAGGCCTCCGCCGAGAAGCTGCAGGCCGCGCTGCTCGCCGCGCACGCCAACGGCGTGGTGCCCGTGGTACGCGCCGAAACCGATCCGCGCAGCGACAAGCAACTCCTGCGCATCGCGCGCCATCACCACGGCAACGTGCGCAGCAGCGTCATCACCGCCGACTTCACGCATGGCGCCGACTACGCCGTGCTGGCGCAAACCGCGCAAACCTTCAAGGGCCTGCTGGGCACCGGCGCCCAGGTCAGCAAGGGCCAGGGCGACAACGCGAAACAAGCCGCCGTGGCCGACTTCCGCGAAGCCATGACCTGGCTGCTGCGCCTGGCCGAAGCCAGCGTGGGCCGCCAGCGCTACAAGGGCCTCGGCGAAATGAACCCCAGCCAGCTCTGGGAGACCACCATGGACCCCGCCGTGCGGCGCATGCTGCGCGTGCAGATCGACGACGCCATCGAGGCCGACCGCGTGTTCACCATGCTCATGGGCGACGAAGTGGAACCCCGGCGCGACTTCATCGAAACCAACGCCCTGCGCGCAGCGAACCTGGACGTGTAGGCGCCTCGACACCACAGTCCCGCCTTTGCCACCGCGATGGCCACCCCCGAGCAAAGCGCCCGCAGCAAAATCGACGCTTTGCTCGCCGCCGCGGGCTGGGCGGTGCAGGACGCCGCGGCCGCCAACATCCATGCCGCCCGTGGCGTGGCTATCCGCGAATTTCCGCTGCCCGGTTATGGCTTTGTCGACTATCTGTTGTACGTGGACGGCCGCGCCGCAGGGGTGATCGAGGCCAAGAAGGAAGGCGTCACCCTCACCGGCGTCGAAACCCAGTCCGACAAATACACCAAGGGGCTGCCCGCCGGATTGCCGCGCTGGCGCAACCCGCTGCCCTTCTCCTACCAGTCCACCGGCATTGAAACCCGCTTCACCAACGGGCTCGACCCCACGCCGCGTTCGCGACCGGTGTTCGCCTTTCACAAACCCGAGCTGCTGGCCGAGTGGCTCGGCTCCACGCAGAACCATGTGCAGGAGGCATCTGGAAGCTATCTCGAGCGCGGCGCCATCTTCCTCGCCCGCCTGCAAGCCATGCCGCCGCTCAAGGAAGAAGGCCTCTGGCCCGCCCAGATCACGGCGATCCGCAACCTGGAAAAATCCCTCAAGGAAAACCGCCCGCGCGCCCTGATCCAGATGGCCACCGGCTCGGGCAAGACCTTCACCTCGATCTCCTTCATCTACCGGCTGATCAAGTTCGCCGGGGCGCGGCGCATCCTGTTCCTGGTGGACCGCGGCAACCTCGCCGACCAGACCCTCAAGGAATTCCAGCAATACGTCTCGCCCTACAACAACTTCAAGTTCAGCGAGGAATACATCGTCCAGCGCCTGCAGGGCAACCAGATCGACACCACCGCCCGCGTCTGCATCTGCACCATCCAGCGCCTGTACTCCATGCTCAAGGGCCGCGACCTGCCGGCCGACCTGGAAGAAGAATCGGTGGACCAGCTCGGCACGCTGTCCAAGGAACCCGAGCCCATCGAATACAACCCAGCCATCCCCATCGAGACCTTCGACATCATCGTCACCGACGAGGCCCACCGCTCCATCTACAACCTGTGGGCGCAGGTGCTGGAATACTTCGATGCCTACCTCGTCGGCCTCACCGCCACGCCCGGCAAGCAGACCTTCGGCTTCTTCCACCAGAACCTGGTGATGGAATACAACCACGAAATGGCCGTGGCCGACGGCGTCAACGTCAATTACGACGTCTACCGCATCAAGACCGCCATCACCGAGGCCGGCTCCAAGGTCGAAGCCGGCTACTACGTGGAAAAGCAGGAACGCGACACCCGCAAAACCCGCTGGGAAGAACTCGACGACGACTTCGCCTACGACCCCAACCAGCTCGACCGCGAAGTCGTCACCCCCGACCAGATCCGCACCATCGTGCGCACCTTCCGCGACAAGCTGTTCAGCGAAATCTTCCCCGGCCGCAGCGAAGTGCCCAAGACCCTCATCTTCGCCAAGGACGACAACCACGCCGAAAACATCGTCGAAATCCTGCGCGAGGAATTCGGCAAGGGCAACGAATTCGCCCAGAAGATCACCTACCGCAGCTATTTGCCTGGCAAAGGGGGCGCAACACCCAAGGAACTGATCTCCGCCTTCCGCAACAGCTACCACCCAAGAGTCGCCGTCACCGTTGACATGATCGCCACCGGCACCGACATCAAGCCGGTGGAAATCGTCTTTTTCATGCGCGCCGTCAAATCGCGCGGCTTCTTCGAGCAGATGAAAGGCCGCGGCGTACGCGTGATTGCGCCCGACGACCTCAAGGCCGTCACCCCCGACGCCAAGGCCAAGGACCACTTCGTCATCATCGACGCCGTCGGCGTGTGCGAGCAGGACAAAACCGACGCCCGCCCCATGGAAAAAAAGCCCAGCGTCAGCTTCGAGCGCCTGCTGCAAGCCGTCGCCTTCGGCAACACCGAAGACGACGTCATCACCAGCATCGCCGGCCGCCTGGCCAGAATGGAACACCGCATCAGCGCCGAAGACGATGCGAAGATTCGCGTCGCCAGCGGCGGCCTCGGCCTCAAAGACCTCGCCCACCAGCTCGTCGCATCCCTCGACCCCGACCTCACCACCGTTCGCCCTGAGCCCGTCGAGGGGCAAGCCAACCAGGCCCGCATCACCGCATCCAAGCCATTGTGCGACCCCACCCTGCGCCAGCTCATCCTCGACATCAAAGCCAAAAACGAACTCACCATCGACCACGTCAGCCAGGACTTGGTTCTGGAAGCCGGCTTCAGCCAGGCCGCCCTCGACCGCGCCAAAGGCCTCGTCCAGTCCTTCGAGCAATTCATCGCCGAGCACAAAGACGAAATCACCGCCCTGCAAATCCTCTACAGCAAGCCCTACAAACAGCGCCTCACCTTCGAGGCGGTGAAGGAACTCGCCGACGCCATCGAAAAGCCGCCCTACCTGTGGAACGAATCCCAGCTCTGGCAGGCCTACGCCGCGCTGGAAGCGAGCAAGGTCAAAGGCGCCAGCGGCAAACGCATCCTCACCGACCTGGTTTCGCTGGTGCGCTTCGCCATCCACCAGGACAACGAACTCGTGCCATTCCCCGAACGCGTCAACGCCAACTTCAAGGCATGGCTGGCAGGGCAGGAAAGCGCAGGCAAGAAATTCACCGAAGAACAAATGTGGTGGCTGGAGAAGATTCGCGATCACATTGCTGCAGAGTTGCAGATCGTGCCGGATGACTTCGAACTTGTGCCTTTCAATCAAAAAGGAGGCTTGGGTAAGGTGTATCAGCTATTTGGCGATGAGTTGAACACCCTCATTGAACAATTGAATGAAACGTTGGCAGCGTAAAACTTATGCAAGACGATCAAGCCAGTGGCGAAATCCTCCTCTACCAAACCGAGGATGGCCGCACCCGCATCGAATGCCGGTTTGAGAACAACACGCTCTGGTTGTCGCAGGTGCTTATGGCCGAGTTGTTCCAGACCACGGTTCCGAACATCAACATTCACATCAAAAACATCCTTTCCGAAGGCGAGTTGATCGAAGCCGCAACTATTAAGGATTACTTAATAGTTCGGCCGGAGGGCGCGCGGCAGGTGCGCCGCCCCGTCAAGTACTACAGCCTGGATATGATTATCGCGGTCGGCTTCCGTGTCCGCTCCCCGCGCGGCACCGCATTCCGTCAATGGGCCACGGCTCGCTTGAAAGAATATCTGGAAAAAGGCTTCGTCCTCGACGACGAACGCCTGAAAAACCCGCCCGGCCCCGGCGTGCCGGACTACTTCGACGAACTGCTCGAACGCATCCGCGACATCCGCGCCAGCGAAAAGCGCATGTATCTCAAAGTGCGCGACATCTTCGCCCTCGCCGCCGACTATCAGCCCGATGCGGCAGAAGCCCAACAGTTTTTCCAGATTATCCAGAACAAACTGCACTGGGCCGCCACCGGCAAAACCGCCGCCGAACTCATCGCTGAGCGCGCCGACCACACCCAGCCCAACATGGGTCTCACCACGTGGAAAGGCGCCAAGGTGCGCAAGACCGACGTCACCGCCGCCAAGAACTACCTGCGCGAAGGCGAAATCCAGGAACTCAACCGCATCGTCACCATGTACCTCGACTACGCCGAGGATCAGGCCCGCCGCCGCAAAGTGCTCTACATGCGCGACTGGCGCGAAAAACTCGACGCCTTCCTGCAATTCAACGAGCGCGACATCCTCACCAATGCCGGCAAGGTCGCGAAAGAAGTGGCAGATCGTCTGGCACTGGAGCAATACGAGCAATTCCACAGCCGCCGGCTGGCAGCTGAGGCCAGCGCGGACGAACACGCTTTTGAGGCGTCGGTAAAGAATCTCCCTGCCAAACCGGCGTGCAAGAAACTTGGCACGGCGAAAAAGCCGGAGAAAAAGAAATGATCCGCGACCACATCGCCGCCAACCTCGGCATCGAGCCGGACGACTTTGAATACGCACCCTTCGCCCAAGAAGGCGGGTTGGGCAAGGTGTATCAGCTTTTCGGTAATGAGCTGAATAGCTTCATTGAACAATTGAACGAGAGCTTGGCGGCATGAAAGTCGAAGAAGTTCGGGCGGAATACGCCGCGTTAATTAACCCAGAAACAATGTCCGGCGAGCGGCAGTGGAAAACCATGGGCGACATTGCAGAGGTTGTTGGAGGCGGAACGCCTCGAACTTCAGACCCAGGCAATTTTGAAAATGGTGATATTCCTTGGTTAACACCGGCCGACCTATCGGGTTACACAGAAAAATACGTGTCGCACGGTGCCCGCTTTATCACTCGTAAGGGGCTGGAGAGTTCCTCAGCCCGAATTCTTCCGGCAGGATCGGTTCTCTTCACATCGCGTGCGCCAATTGGATACGTTGCTATTGCTCGAAATCCAATCGCTACGAATCAGGGTTTCAAGAGCTTCGTTCTGAAAGAAGGCATTCTTCCCGAGTATGTCTATTGGTGGCTCAAAGGTGCAAAGCAGATCGCTGAGAGCTTGGCCAGCGGCACGACTTTTCTGGAACTGTCTGGCGCAAATGCCAAGAAGCTACCGATCCCCATCGTTCCCATCGACCAACAAAAACACATCGTCGCGGAAATCGAAAAACAATTCTCCCGCCTCGACGAAGCTGTTGCCAACCTCAAGCGCGTCAAGGCCAACCTCAAGCGCTACAAAGCCGCCGTCCTCAAAGCCGCCGTCGAAGGCCGCCTCGTCGAAACCGAAGCCGAACGCGCCCGCCGCGAAGGCCGCAGCTTTGAGACCGGCGCCCAGCTCCTGCAACGCATCCTCGAAACCCGCCGCAGCCAGTGGCAAGGCAAGGGCAAATACAAAGAACCCGCCGCGCCGGACACCACCGACCTGCCGGAATTGCCGGAGGGGTGGGTGTGGGCGACGGTGGAGCAGGTTTCTGGGTTAGTTGAATACGGATCTTCCTCAAAGACAAACGAAGATTTCACCGGAATTCCTGTCCTTCGCATGGGAAATATCGTCGAAGGGGAATTGGTGCTTGATGAATTGAAGTATTTGCCGATTAAGCACGACGAGTTTCCAAAGTTGTTACTGATGACCGGTGATCTTCTTTTCAACAGGACGAATAGCCCAGAACTGGTAGGCAAGACCGCAGTGTTTAGCGGTTCGCCTCAAAAATGTTCCTTCGCGTCATATCTTATTCGGGTTCGACTCGCCGAAGGAGTTGCTTCGAGGTTTCTTGCTGCTTATATCAATTCGACGCATGGCCGGAAGTGGGTAAAGTCCGTTGTGACACAACAGGTCGGGCAGGCGAACGTAAATGGCACGAAGCTACAAGCGCTAAGGATCCCAGTTCCGCCAGTGACCGAACAACACCGTATCGTTGCTGAAGTGGAACGCCGCCTTTCCATTCTTGGCGAAACAGAGGCCCAAGTGAACGCCAACCTCCAGCGTGCTCAGTCGCTACGACAAGCGGTCTTGAGAAAGTCATTAGGTGTGTAAGGGTAGGAGACGATAAAAGTGACTTTTAAACTCATTGGGATCGCTCGTCATCAGTTGGCTCACCATCTGGTACAGAGTTGCTGACCATGGTCCGAAAACTACATGCACTTGCTCGACTGATTCTTCTCAAGTTCGTCGGAGTTGATACGCACGTCGCAGCCAAGCGGATGCATGAGAGTCGCCACGTGTACCTTCCTGAATATGTTTCGCTGCAATAAGCCCAACACGTACACAGTCAAACATTCCACATTCGCTATGAACACCGCCACTATCGTCCAGAAACTCTGGAACTACTGCAACGTCCTGCGCGACGAGGGCATGAGCTACGGCGACTACGTCGAACAGCTCACCTATCTGCTGTTCCTCAAGATGGCCGACGAGCGCAGCCGGCCGCCCTACAACTAGAGCCCGGTGCTCGCCGGCTATGACTGGCAAAGACTTGCCCCCTCCCTAGCCCTCTCCCGCAAGCGGGAGAGGGGATATTCTTGGGGCGACGAGCTGTTCGACCACGACTGCCACACGCTGGAGGAACTGGGCAAGCGAAAGGCCTACTCGGCCTGATCTTCAACAAGTCGCAGAACAAGTTCCAGGACCCGGCCAAGCCGCCGCGACTGGCTTGCAGGTTTCAATCGGCCGATCAATAAGGTTTCAATTGGCCGGGTGTCTTTGTTACAATCAGCCGGATGGCTACCCAACCCCTGATTACCCGTTTTATCCGCCCACGGCTGATCGAGGCGCTCGCCGATACGCCTGTCGTCCTGGTGCATGGTCCCCGCCAGTGCGGCAAGTCGACGCTGGCGCAAACGGTGAAGGGGTACGCATACATCACGTTCGATGATGCGGTGCAACTTGCGGCGGCCAAGGCCGACCCTGTGGGCTTTGTGGCGGACCTCCCGGACAAGGTGATTCTGGACGAAGTGCAGCGCGTGCCGGAGTTGTTCGCGTCGTTGAAGGCGGCGGTGGATCGCGGCCGGCGGCCCGGGCGTTTCATCCTGACCGGCTCGGCCAATGTGCTGCTGGCGCCGAAGCTGTCGGATTCGCTGGCAGGCCGCATGGAATTGTTGCGGCTCTATCCGCTGGCTCAGTGTGAGTTGGCGGGCGTGCGCAGCAGCTTTATCGAGGCGCTGTTCTCTCGCGGTTTCAAGCCAAAGTCATACGGCCGTATGGGTGTGGAACTGGCTGAGCGTATTGTCGCTGGGGGGTATCCTGCTGCGTTGTCGCGCAGTTCCGGCCGCCGCCAGCGCGACTGGCATCGCGCTTACCTTGAGACGCTGGTGCAGCGCGATGTGCGGGAGTTGGCGCGCATCAGTTCGCTGGACGCGTTGCCGCGGCTGTTGCAGCTGGCCGCGGGCCAGACGGCGCGGCTGTTGAACATCAGCGAACTGGCCGCACCGTTTCAGCTGAGCCGACCGACCATACGCGACTACGTCACGCTGCTGGAACGCATTTTCCTGATCGAGCTGCTGCCGCCGTGGCACAGCAATCGGCTGAGTCGTCTGGTGAAGACACCGAAGCTGCATCTGGGCGATACCGGGCTGGCATCGAGCCTGCTCGGCCTGGATGCCGGGGCGCTGGTGAAAGATCGTGCCTTGCTTGGCCAGCTGCTGGAAACCTTTGTGCTGCAGGAATTGCGCCGGCAGGCCAGTTGGCACGATGACGCCATCGGCTTTCATCATTTTCGCGATAAGGATGGGTATGAGGTGGATATCGTGCTGGAACGCGAAGGGCGGGAGCTTGCCGGCGTGGAAGTGAAAGCGGCGGCGACGGTCACCGAGTCGGATTTCAGGGGCTTGCGCAAACTCAAGGACGCGAGCGGTGCGCGCTTCGCCGCAGGGGTGGTGTTGTATGACGGCGAGAGCACGGTACGGTTTGGAGAGGATTTCTTTGCGGTGCCGATCAAGGCCCTTTGGAGTATGAAATGAACACCGCAACCATCGTCCAGAAACTCTGGAACTACTGCAACGTCCTGCGCGACGACGGCATGTCGTATGGCGACTACGTCGAGCAGCTCACCTATCTGCTGTTCCTGAAGATGGCCGACGAGCGCAGCCGGCCGCCTTATAACCAGCCCAGCCCGGTGCCCAAGTCGCATGACTGGTCTAGCCTGTTATGGCGCGATGGCGACGCGCTGTTCGACCACTACCGTCACACGCTGGAGGAACTGGGCAAGCAGAAGGGTTTGCTCGGCCTGATCTTCGCCAAGTCGCAGAACAAGTTCCAGGACCCGGTCAAACTGCGGCGGCTGATCGTCGACCTGATCGACAAGGAAACCTGGGTGTCGATGAGCGCTGACGTAAAAGGCGACGCCTACGAGGGCCTGCTGGAGAAGAACGCGCAGGACACCAAGTCCGGCGCGGGCCAGTACTTCACGCCGCGCCCGCTGATCCAGGCGATTGTCGATGCCGTGGCGCCCCGGCCCGGCGAGACCATCTCCGACCCGGCCTGCGGCACCGGCGGCTTTCTGCTGGCGGCGCACGACTATGTGGTGAAGCACTATCCCAACATGACGTCGGCGGAGAAGAAGAAACTGCGCGGCGAAAGCTTCAAGGGCTGGGAACTGGTGCCGGCCACGGCCCGGCTGTGCGCGATGAACATGCTGCTGCACGGCATCGGCAGCCAGGAGTTCGAGCCGATTGCGGTGGGCGATTCGCTGGCCGCCGACCCCGGCGAGCGCTTCGACGTGGTGCTGACCAATCCGCCCTTCGGCAAGAAGAGCAGCACCACCATCGTGGGCGAGGAAGGCAAGGTCAGCCGCGAGCGCGACCCCGGCGAGCGCGACGACTTCTGGGCCACAACCTCCAACAAGCAGCTCAACTTCGTCCAGCACGTGAAGACGCTGCTGAAGCAGAACGGCCGCGCCGCCCTGGTGCTGCCGGACAACGTGCTGTTCGAAGGCGGGGCCGGCGAGACCATCCGCCGCAAACTGCTGCACGACTGCGACGTCCACACCCTGCTGCGCCTGCCCACCGGCCTGTTCTACGCCCAGGGCGTGAAGGCGAACGTGCTGTTCTTCGACAAGAAGCCCGCCAGTGAAACCCCGTGGACCAGGAAGCTGTGGATCTACGACCTGCGCACCAATATGCACTTCACGCTCAAGACCGACCCGCTGAAGCGCGAGGATCTGGACGAGTTCGTGCGGTGCTACAACCCGGCCAATCGGCACGACCGCAAGCCGACGTGGTTTGATGAGACCCACCCTCACCCTAGCCCTCTCCCTGAGAGGGAGGGGATGGGGCGCAACGGCCGCTGGCGCGCTTACGACTACGAAGAACTGATCAAGCGCGACAAGGCCAGCCTGGACATCTTCTGGCTCAAGGACGAGTCGCTGTCGGACTCCGACAACCTGCCGGCGCCGGAAGTGATCGCGGCGGAGATCGTGGACGATCTGGAAGCGGCGCTGGAGCAGTTCCGGCTGATTGCGGCCGATCTTGCCGTGGACGGTGTAGCGGCGTAGCGCCGTAGCGCCGCCTTCAGCCTTGCATGGCCATCCTCGGCATACGCTGCGCACGCGGCTGGCGCGCCGATGGTTCGGCCTGCGCGTGGCCATGACCCGCCTCGCCTTCGAGCCTGAATCCGCGCATGATGTTTTGCAGCAGGCCTGCCTGCTGGTTCATCTCCTCGGCGGTGGCGGCGAGCTGTTCCGAGGCCGAGGCATTCTGCTGGGTGACGGCATTGAGCTGGGCCACGGCCTGGTTGATCTGCTGCATGCCGGTGGCCTGCTCCTCGCTGGCGGCGTTGATCTCCTGCACCAGGTCCGAAGTCTTGGCGATGGCCGGCACCATCTGCGCGAGCAACTGGC
>MLJW01000294.1_pt1 | contig 30655 bp, 24 predicted proteins | sample 888231 | NCBI WGS metagenome assembly MLJW01 (sample SAMN05788063, study PRJNA343431) | mine drainage metagenome | isolation source: sample collected from the inflow into an acid mine drainage treatment plant... | place: Germany: Lusatia, lignite mining district
GCCGCATCAAACGTAACCGCCGAGTCGCTACGCGATACGAAAAACTCTCCGACACCTTTATCGGCTTCGCATCTCTCGCCGCGATAATCGATTGGATCAATCACGAGGTTTGAAAACACTGCCTAGTTTCTATGTTGTATGAAGGTACTTCAGGACCACCGAAACACAAGACGTCACCTAGCGGTCTGATCCAAGATTACCCGCTCCTGAGTCGCTCTAACATTTAGAATTTCTTTCATCTTTGCAAACACTTCGTCGACAGAAATCACCCTAATGCACGCCACCTCGTCTTTCTTACCTAAACAGGATGGCGTATTCATACAAGGATACTTATCACACCCACCAGAATTCCAGACACCCACTCCATCTTCGGGCAACCACATATTCGGCACAGTTGGGCCATTTATCATAACTGTCTTCACACCCTTCAATGAAGCCAAATGAACGCCCAAACTATCCATTCCCACGAAGAGCTGTACCTTTTCGATCTCGTTACCCAGTTTCCAAAATGGCACACATACAAGCGCAGGAGCGCCACCATTTCTAAAACGAATCTCTTCTGCCTCCACCTGCCTATCTGCTGATGTAAATATGCATACTCGCCAACCTGAGGCAATAATATGTTCAGCCAATTGGCACCACCGCGCCAAAGGCCATTCCCTCCATTTCAATGAAGTAAACGGATGCAGTCCAACAATTATCTGACTGTTGATTTGTTTACCCCCGGGCTTCGGACACGACTTCACCGATGAAAATCGTATTTCATCTCCCTGGCCACCCAGCTCATCAACTATTTCTTTCGAAAATAGTCGATATGCAGTATAAATACTTCCTACACCAGCCGGCACCTTTACGCCATTGATCAAAAAACGATTACCTCGTACCATATCTGCCATGGGGTGCCCAGGGGCCCAGCTGGGCGTATAATGCCTTCCATTACACACTATATTACATAACAGAACTTCTCTAAAATCCCCCATAAAGTCGCAGCTAACTGTAATATCTAAATTCCTCAAACCATAAATTGATTGAAACAAACTCCGTAAACCGGCCATCGTCAAATTCTTGTTTGTTCCCATCGGGAATTCACTTACAAAGACCTTGTCGATTACCGGCGAATCAAATAGGCTTTTCATCAATGGCCGCGTCCAAACAATTATCCGCCAACCCCGTAAATGATCAACTATGGAAAGAATATACTTAGACTGGATTACAGCGTCGCCAAGATTTCTGCCAACCAAAAATAGGATCGTATTCGTTTTCACACTATCTTATCGGTGATTGTTGGAAAGGAAACACAATTTGACTTCAAAGTCTATTCGAATGCCTTCCTAGCGTTTTAGGAATTTCTTCGATCCTCCAAGATTCCGTTCCAGATTTCGGACAAAGAGCCAGCTATCTCTTTCGCATTAATGTCTTGCACACACGAATACCCATCAAATTTCCTACACTCTTTCAATTTGCACGGGCTACATTCCGCATGCCTATGTATTACCCTATTGTGCTTCGACCCCTTATAGGGCCCATATAGCTCTTCCAACTCATTCCCCATTAGAGCTACCAACGGCACACAAGCCGCAGCAGCCATATGCATTATTAGGCTATCCGGCGCGACGCAGATATCCAATCTTTCGATCAGCGAGTAACATTGATTCAAGTTCAAGCGACCAGTAACATCGATGGGGCCGGATACCATACTCATTATACGATCCGCAACCTTCGACTCCGCAGGTCCTCCGATAAGAACCCAATTCGCAGGAAAGGATTGCACCAATTCGATTAAGATTTCAGGCCGTAGTTTCCTTATCTGCTGACTTCCTGCGAGGTGCAAACCTACAATTGGCAATTCCAAATATTCCAGCTTATCAAAAATCCAATCGGGAAGCACTTCACCACACATTTGGAGCCGATACTTCCCGATATCTTTGCGCTCCAGCCCTACCATCGATAGCATCCTCTCGACAATATGAAGTTCCCTGTGCACTCGCCGTCGATACCTGTGACTAAAGAATCGCAGAGCGCGATCGAAGAATTTCACTTCTTCATAGAACGGATTCGGTACAAAGTGCCATCGCCCTTCACAAGAAGCCAGCTTCGCGACTAGACTCGCTGGCGACCTTACCGAGTAGATATTTACATATTCCATTATATTACACCACTTCTCTCCCGCTATATCTTTTCCGCATACATCTTCCCATATATATACAAATTCCACGTTTGGGTTTCCCTTCAGGACCGGGGCAGACGACCTATTCGTCAGTACGTCAACCTTTCTACCTAGTACATCATAGAGCGCTTGAATAAGCGGGGTCGCCAAAAGCAGGTCACCGATAGTAGTCACACATACCACCAATGCTTTAGATCCCATTTCCGGGGTTGCTAACCCCATTTTATCTAACCTTCTAAATTGATTTACCGTCCGAACCGTCGTGAGAAATTTGTTTAGAGTGTCGTTCGCCATAACTATTTTCGGAAATCGTAAGATTGGGAACCGGCGAAGGTCACGAGAGAGCCTCTCCGACCTATTTTCGACCGTAACTCTCGTGATTTGAAAATCGATCACACCTATTTGGAGTTCCGGATAGATCCTCAAAGCGCAATTGTCTCTTTGGAAGCAACATCCAAATCAACATTAAAACAACTATTGCCGGAGGAACACTATAAAAACTTAAAGTATAGAACGAGGACATCTGCGCTCCTAAATTCATATACAACAACATCAACAAAGTACCAGCGTATAGACTAAGCTCAAACTTTCCCCAACGCATCAAACACCCCCACCAACCTGTAATCATACCCGAAATGAATGGGATAACAAACACACCGATCCAACCAAAATCGACGTAGCCCCACAAGCTAGGCGTAAGGCGCAATCCGCCTGAACCAATTTCCGAAACATCCAGATCAGATCTACCCATGGTCAGAGTCCAGACTCCAGGATTCCAACTATAGTGGTAAGGCACCAAACCTCCATATATAGTTCTACCATAAGTGAACTCGCCATACTTTTGAAAACGTTGCAAAAAATCTAACTGATCGCTTATATCGGGTGCACCCGATGCTACTTGTTCAACTAATGACTCGCCAATATCGGTCACTGTATCAAATCTTTGGCTACCCGTGATCGTGCCGTAGACAATATACAACCCACTACCTAATAGAAAACTAAATGCCGCAAATAGTATATAAACTTTCAACCACCCCCGTTTGGATGCGGCCAACATACCCAGGAAGACAAGTACACCTATTCCAAGGGGGCCTCTAGAAAGCGACAATGCAATTAGACCGAATGCCGAAATAGCATAAATTAGGTACCGTAACTTTCTTCTTATGTATAACGCAACCATCAATAACGGCAGTGTGGTAGCAAGCAAAAAGAAGCTGAATCTATAGAGGTAAGCAACCCGCTCATAAGCTGTCTGGTAAGCGCCTTTGAAAAAGCGCGCCATGAATGGATCAGGAGTCAACAAAGGCGCAAAACCCATCTTCCAATACGCAAGTGCCAAACCTACTAATCCGATCAAAGTAGAGATCTCAAGCGCTCTAAGCGACTTTCCTAGATTGGCTTGCATCGAAAACGACCTCGCAATATGCATTCCCAACCTTTGCGGGTTTGAAATTCGAATCCCCACAATCGTCCCCAATAACATTGCGATAGCGCCAATGGTATTTATTTCGACATATTTCTGAACTATATAGTTTGGGTATTCATCCCAGACAGCTGTAAACAGAGTCGGAATTATATATGCAGCCAGGCAAAAACCGATACTTAAATGTCCAGCCAAATTCCAGCGACTAGGCCATGCCACATAGCAAAGCATTGCTTGGATGAGCAACGCAAGCAATCCAGCTATTATCAAGATATTGATCATTTTTATCAGGATATTTTGTTAACGGCCAAATCCGTTTCGGGAGCTTACGGGATAATCAAAGCATTTGTTGCCGTAGCTTATGCCTTTCCCGACTTCAATTTTGCCTCTTCAACAAAAACGAATGCGCCTCCGGTCTTCCGTAGTGTTCCATAACCTTCGTTAGGTAGAAGTAGTTTCGTGCACCGAGCACCCAATGCATCAATTTAAAGACAAGTTCTAGGTACTTCTTCTTCTTCGAAATCTCAGTCTTTCCAATGCTACTATGGGTAATAGCCGAACCCTTTTTCTGAATTAACAATCGATTCGAGACGAAAGCATTATATACACTATCGGCTGTGTTTGTTCTGAAAGGCGCACGCGTGTCGATGTTCGGCATATTCAACATCGAACGATATAGTCGCCTGTAAAATTGATATATCGGAGCTCCATTATCGAAATAGTTATATCTATATTCGAGAGCAGAGTACAAATTGTAGCGATTCCGAAGTATTGCCTCCGCATATTCTAGCATGAGGGGCTCATATTCCGGAAAGTTTTCTATGTTATATTGGGGATGGCGTTTATGCAAAATACTCAGATTATTCGGATTAAATCCAGAAAAGTGAAAGAACACCATCGGTAGGATTTCATTTTGGATCAATCCTAACCTACCTGCGACATAATATTTTTTCCCTCTCATTACTAACCGACGCTCATGTAAATTCCAAAATGCCACATTATACCCAACATTCCTCAAAACATGGAGCCAATCGTTCGGGATGACGCAATCAAGCAAGTCCATCCACTTTTGGTCTACATGTAATCCTTCAATCTTGTCAGCGTATCCTTGGTCATAGAGCCTACACGCCCACCAACGAGCAATACTCCTCCCTCTACTGCCCCCGCTCAAAGCCACGAAGCCGCAATTATAGGCACCAACCCATAGTATTTCGGTCAAAGGAACGCACCCGGTATACTTTTCCTCCAAAGTTAAGAAATGCGGTGTGAGAACTATCGCGGCGTTTTCAAGCTTCGAGAATGCTTCATCTAAACGGTCGAATAAGACGATATCTGGATCGAGATAAATTACACTATCATAACCATCATTCTCGAAAAGCCGTTGGAAAATGAATGGCTTAACAGCGGTTGAAAATTCGATGACAGTATATTTAAATGCGAGTTGCTCATATCCGAGTATCCCCAATTCATCGCAAAACCTAATTTCATTCGATCTGGGCATTGCTCCTTCAGTCACCGGTCGATCCACAATATATATATAGAAATCTACCTCTGAGTGTATTACCTCTACAGATTCCGCAAGGCAAAGCGCTTGGCTAAGATAATTACAAGCACAAACCGTGAAAATGCATTTTTTCATAACGCGAGCGTTGATCCTTCGTCAATTATTATGGATAGTTTCCTGTGCCGCTGCAAACGCGATCAAGCAACGTCTATTCGCTCTCTGTATATCTTCTCACGCCTCCTTGCCAACGCGATCACAAGGACTTTTGGAGCGCACAAAACTGAGAGCAATTTCGATGAATACCATAGTGTCAGTAGATTCGCTTTCGTGACCTTCAAAACCATTCTAACTACGTGGAGGTTAGCTTCGTAACTATAATCGTTAGGTTTAAGCCGGGCTTCGATAGCGGCACCTACCATATAATGCCATAGATGAGATCGGATTATAGCATGATATGATCGAGAGGACAATCCTTCATCACGAGCTTGGCAAATGACCCGTTCGAACTCGACCAGAAAGACCCTGAATCTAGAATACCCCCCTGAGGAAGCTAATCGATACATCAAGATTGGTTCTGGGAGTCGGATACCATACCTTCCACCCGTGATTCCTTGTAAGAAGGCACGACTAATCACCAACAGTGTTCCGTCATATTCGGTCAATTTCTCAATATCTATAAACTTTCGTTGATATACTATCACACTCATAAATGTTAGCTCTGTGCCAAGGATCTCCACTGCTTCTTTCCAATCTATAGATTTAGCTGCACTCCAATCAAACCTCCGCAGCCCATCTGAGTGGATTCCATCTCTCAGATTCGTTCGATTTGTAAGAACGAACCCAGGGCGCGTACTTTCTAGCGTCCTTACTAGCTCGTTCAATCCGGCAGGGCAAACAACGTCATCGTCGGAGAGAAATAGAATATAGTCACCGGTGGCCCTTCGCATCAAACACAGGAAATTCCCGTCCAATCCCAAATTTTTGGCGTTCATTTCGAATCGCACCTCTATTGTGCTAAAGGACCGCAGTGACCGCTCAATGACGAATTGTGTTTCGTCAGCCGAACCATTATCTTGTATAAGTATTTCTATATCTTCATGAAATTCCGACGCCTTAAGTGCTTCTGCCAACGAGCCTAGCATTTGCGCTAATTTTTTCGGGCGCCTATATGTTGGGACGCAGATACTTAGCAATCTATTCGTCTTCATAACCCTAGTCTTAGGTACCTTCTTTGTTCGGAGTGAGTGTTCGAGCCATGGAAGCCAACCTATCGCCAACTACAAGTTAGGCGTTCTCCATATTTTGACTACAGCAGAGTGCGTCCGTACCGGACTTGATCTTTTTTCTCAGATATTCGGCATAAGGTAACAGTATCATTAGGGTAAGAAAATAGTTCCAGGTCACACCTAATACACCGAAATGTTTGCCGAAGAATAGAGTCCCTAACAGCACAAGGGATGCTTCTATCAACGAAAATTCCAAAAAAGGCTCCTGCTTGTTTGATCGCCCAAGTGCAGCCACAGAAAATATAAACTGATTCGCTAATGCTCCTCCAATCAACGGCAAAATCTCCCAGTCACTCAAAAGGCGTTCACGATAATTTGTATAATACTTCAGAACTAAAAGAAGCACCCAAAGAACGATACCTCCAAACAGAACCATCCCAAAGGCGAAATACGTTGCTTTTCTCCAACTCTTTGTTACCGACGCTACATCCCCTTTCGCGATAAAGATCCCCCACTGGGGCATCCGGGTATTTACAGGAACCTGCGCCATCGTCGCGATTGCTTGCACGATGGTCCAGGTTATACCAAAACGACCAGCGGCAACCGGTCCTTCAGTTTTGAATATTATTGGATTGAATGCCGAAAATATGAAATAGCCACAAATCCAACTTAAGGCTATCCGCCATTGCATCGGCCAGATCTCCCTAAATAGGGTCCAACTCTCGAGTTTTCCTTTGAGGGAATAGATTGAACGCAATTCGTTCTTCCGCTGTACCAATATTTGAACCAAAAGAACCAAATTCGCGATCAAAGTAGCCACACCTAGTGCGTAAAGCTGCGCCCCCCCAACGAGCAATACCAGCGTGCACAACAACCGTATAGCATTCCGAAGGATTGCTAATTTAGCTGTCCATGCAACTTGATTAAGACCATTGAATACTGCTATGAATGCATCGTAAAATATCCCTACAGAACTTCCTAATACTATAAGTGCCCATGGAACGAACCAATCAATCGAATGGGAGGGGCTTCGAAAGAACATGTAACCTGCCACTACGAGAAAGACAAAAATTCCCACTGATAACACGCTGTACCATTTGAGCGCTAATTTCGCAATCCCTCCGAGTCTTAGAATCGACTTTGAATCTCCTTCAATCTGCCCACTTCGACCAAATTTGACGTGGGCATATTCGTGACTTATGAATTGCGTGATACACACCGCAAACCCGAGTTCAAAAAAGACTTGCAGACTCAAAAGACTGGCGAATGTATAATAATACCCCTGCACTACCGGGGTGAGGTAGCGCAGCACTGCGAAACTCAATATCGGTCCGGCGATCGCGTACGCTAAATATCTCCCAAAGTTCCATGCCAAATCCGAATCTATTTTGTACCTTTTTAGCATTTCTTTAGGTTAAGAGTCGCTGAGTTATTAAAATCGGGTCTGCCTTTTAGACGCGGTTAATTGTACAGGATTTCGAGACTGCGTTAAGACTTTGTAATCCCGCGCGGCTCTTGGCCTAGCGTTTGTCAGCCCGCCCTCGGTGTTCTTATGCTAGCTGCGGACCACGCCAACTATTGAGACCAACCGCGATTACCCAAATAAGAACATTAATCTGAGCTCAACCCTTCAGCCCACTCGAGCATTCGCGATATACCTTCACTCGTATTCACATTAGGGGTCCAGCCCAGTAGTCGTTGAACTTTTCCGACGTCCGCAACGAAAAAGTCTTGATCACTCTTTCGACGAGGACCCATGTTGAATCTTAATTTTCCATCGATATCAAGCACGTCCTCTAAAAGCGCGAATAGTTCGAGCAAACTAAGACTATTTCGCATACCGCCTCCGATGTTGAATACTTCACCCGCTATTTCATTACGATGTTCAAAGGCGGAGCGATATAGACGGATAAGATCCTCGGCATGTAATACATCTCGTACTTGCTTCCCTGAACCGGCAATGGTGAACGGTTTTACAGTTTTATCACGCAACTGCTCGATGGCCTGTCTACAAAACCAGCCAATCCAACCTTGATCTATAGTTGCGTATTGTCGACCACCATATATTGAAGAGTGTCTAAAAACCACAGTTTTCAGTCCAAAGTTTCTATACCAATCTCGCACGTATTGATCTGCCGATCCTTTCGAACAGCCATATGGCGAGGCGAAATCCAACGGCATAGATTCATCGAAGCCATCCGGGAAGTCAGCTGCTTGGTAACGGGTTGGGCCTTCGGTGTAGCGGATTTTTTTTAGATCACCATAAACCTTATTTGTTGAGCTATAGGCAACAAATGTATCTGGTGAATAGGATCTAACGGCCTCGAGGAGATTCAAAGTCCCCAAGGCGTTAGTACGAAAATCTCTAAGTGGATTTGTCAACGAGGTGGTCATAGCCACCTGCCCCGCCAGATGACACACGTAATCGAAAGGACCGTTGCCTTTAACTACGTTGTTGACGTCCTCGCTATCGGCCAAGTCAATCTTAAAATGCTTGAGTTTAGTCTGATCCGCGAAGGATTGCAGCCATTTCAGATTGGAATCGCCACCCTGTCGATACATAGCATCGATTACGACAACATCTGCGCCCTCTTTCAGGTAGCTGGCGGCAATGTTGGAACCGAGAAACCCACATCCTCCTGTGATTAATAGCTTCATAGAGTCGAATTGGAAATATATAGGGCTAACCTATGCCCATATAGAGTTGCGTCAGGCCCTCAGTTAAGCTATAGGAGGGTTGCCACCCTGGGGGCATTTTCTCTGCTTTTTGAACTAAACCCATATCCCCGCGCGCCAGGCTTTCATCGAATTCGTATTTCGGGTCCCGAATTTCCGCAACCTTCGATAGCGTCGAGAGGACTTCCCCTAATGAAGTTAGAAACCCGGATCCAATATCATAGCTGGCGATTTTGGATTCCGCATCCTTGGTGGAGGAGAGAATGCCATCAGCTGCATCATCTACGTAAATCCAATCCCGGGTTAGGCTTCGCGATGAGAATTTGGCGATAGAGTCGTTCTTCAATTTTCCGGCTGCGTAGGACAGGATGTTTCCATCATCGTCACCCGGACCGTAAACTTGGAATAGTGCGTCGATAACGACTCTGCCAAGGTAGTTGGCGGCCCATGAACGAACTAATCTTGTAGCTACCGCTTTCGTAGCAATATACGGGTTTTCGTCGAGAGCGGATCGCTCCCCCAAGGCCCTTTCATAAAAGGTGCTTGTGGTCAAGAACACGGGGCATTTGGTCGCCCTTTGCTGAACCGCCTCAATTAGGTTCTGAGTCCCAGACACATTGACCTGCAATGCCTGGGACCAAGAGCGGCTTGATGCCTTTACTCCGGAAGCTGCCAAGTGATAGATCTGATCAATATCCGCCCATGGAATCTGATCGAATCCAGTCCCCACAGAAATGTCACCAATGATCTGAACGACACCGGCAAGTTCGGGTTTCTGTCGATGGTTGTATGCAATTACCGAGTGTCCGCTTTCGACCAAGCGTTTGACCAGCCTTCTACCAATGAATCCGGAAGCACCTGTGACGAGAGATATCATATTGGGTAGGCAACCAAGATCATTCTTAATTTCCGGAATCGAAGGCTTGATGGACGCTCCGTATCACATAGTTCAGTTGCTCCTCTGTTAGCGCAGGATAGGTTCCGAGAAAAATTGCCTGCCCCATGATTTGGTCAGCGCCATGGAGTTCCCCGCTGACCCTATATGCCTGCGGCCTATCTTTCCTTAGCTGCACGAAAACTGGCTGTCTCACCAGATTTCCCCCGAACAACATACGGGTACCGATCTTATTTTCATCCAGCAGCCTACCGAGCTGCGAACTAGAAATTGGTGCTCCCGATTTTACCCTGATCATGAATCCAAACCAGGAAGGATTTGTCCGGGACCTTGATGAATCCCAAGCAAATTCTGAAATTCCAAGATTAGAAGAATCGGAGATTTTGGTGCCGTTACTCGAACTCGAACTGGAAGCTAGAACCGCATCCGGTCTCCAGCCGGATGCGTGGGTGGGGAGGCTGAAGTCGAGGTGCTCTTCGAGGCCGGCAAGGCCGGCACGGAGACGTTCCCAATTGCGTTTTCGTGCTTCGACAAAAGCAGGCAGCTTCTTCAGCTGCTGCCGGCCGATCGCAGCCTGAATGTCCAGCGGCTTCAGGTTGTAACCGAGGTGGCTGTAGATGTATTTGTGGTCATATCCCTTCGGCAATTCGCCCAGCTGCCAGTCGAAGCGCTTGTGACAGGTGTTGTCCTTGCCCGAGGCGCACCAGCAGTCACGGCCCCAGTCGCGGAAACTCTCGGCATAGGTCTTGAGCGCCGGCTTGGACACAATATTAACCGCCCCACCCTCGCCCAGCGTCAGGTGATGCGGAGGATAAAACGACTGCGTCGAAAGGTCGCCCCACGAGCCAGTGGGAGCGGTCAGGAAAATATGAGATTCGGAAAATTTGAGATTGGGAGATTGAGCCTGCTCCGATTTCAGAATTTCAGCTGTCAAAATTTCAGAATTTGGTCCGTGCAACCGAATCGTCGGATGGCTCCCGGTTTCGGCGATCTTGATCAGGTGGTCGACGCCCAGGCGTTTTGCCCGCTCCAAGGGCATCGTATAGGTGCTGCCCAGGGAGTCGCAATTGTCTTCGATCAGCCAAAGGTTGTGCTTCCTGCAGAATTCGAGCACGGCGCCGATATCAAAGGGATTCCCAAGTGTGTGGGCCATCATCACCGCCTTGGTCTTTCCTTCGACGTACGCCTCCTCGAGCATGTCGACACGCGCATTGCCAGTGACCGGATCGTTGTCGATGAAGACCGGAACGGCTCCCACCTGGATAATCGGCGCGACCGTCGTAGGGAAGCCGGCGGCAACCGTGATAACCTCATCACCCGGCAGGATACGACGTTCCTTGGGGAGTTTATGGGTCGTGAGCGCGCAGATCGCGATCAGGTTTGCCGAGGAACCGGAGTTGACCAGCAGCGAGTATTTAACCCCCATCAGTGTAGCCAATTCCTTCTCGAAGGCCTCGCCTTCGGGTCCGAGCGTCAGCCAGAAATCAAGGGTCGAACTGACCGCTGCCTCCACCTCGTCTTCCGTAAAGACGCGGCCGGCATAGGGAATAGAGGACGTACCCGGCACGAACGGAGCCGGATTATCCCAGGCAGGCCGATTGGCGCGATGAACAAGCGAGGAGTATTCGCGGGTGAGGCGGAGGATCTCGGCTTTAAGCTCGGAAGGTGACTTGGACATACTAGATAAATTTTGAAATTCGGAAAATCGGAAATTCGGAAATTATGTTAGGTAGATTTCCGAAAAGATTTTGAGAGTCTGAAATTATATTAGGGGAAATTTTGAATAGATTCGGAGATTCGGAGATTTTGAAATTCGGAGATTATGCAAGAATCATGATTCGTTTAGTCGGTGACGAATCTTGCCTACCATGGCTGTGAATAGCGCCAGAAATTCCACTGTCTCAGCATTCAATTTTGCCACGGCTGGATCTGTAATCCCACAATCTTCGGAAAGCAATTCCAGCCAAAGCTGACTTTCATCAGCCTCCTGTAGCAGTCCCTCAATTTTCGAACAGAATTCGGCGTCCGATCGCGCGCGGGAAGCTTCGCGCGCATGCGCTGCTACTGACGTCCCAGAACGGAGCAACTGCCTACCGAGTATCTTCACCTCTTCCCGCTGTTTGGGTAGATTGCAGTACAAGTGAATCACGCCAGAAGCGTAGTGCTTCGTCCGGGCCCTGATTTCCTCTGATAACCGACTCATTGATTATTGAATTCGTAAATTTCTCAGAATTTCCGAATTTCAAAATCTCAGAATTTTCAGCCGTTCGCCGTCGAACCCCGGCCGAGTTCGTGCACTGCAGTCGAGTATTCGCTAATTGCGCTCTCATTCGTGGTGCCACCTGGGCCCATCATGAGCGCCCTTCACGTCTGGCACGTTCACTGATCACGAGAGCCTCGATCCCTTTGGGAAGCGTGATCGTGGGCTTCCATCCCAAGAGGTCCCGGGCGGCGGTCCAGTCACCCACAAGGCGCCACATCTCATTCTGCCTGTGCTTCACCGCACCAAATTCTATCTCGGTCTCTGCTCGACCGCATGTCTGTGTAATAAGCCGCACCATGTCAGCCACCGAGGTTCCAACGCCAGAGGCCAGATTGATCATCGATACACCTGACTGGCCGACGGCGGCGGGCCACCGCGCTTCGACTGCTCTCGCAAAGCCATCCGCCACGTCGTCGATGTGGATAAAGTCCCTGATCTGCCGTCCGTCAGTGCTCGTGATGCGCCTGCCCGATAGGGCGGCGCTGATGACTGAGGGGACGAGACGCGACCCCAGCTCACCGGGACCATACACATGAAAGGGTCTCATCAAGAACGTCTCGAGCCCCAAATCACGACTCAGCGGCCCTGTAATGAGCGTGATGGCTGCCTTGACTGCACCATAGACATTGACTGGATCGAGTCGGTCGTCTTCGCGCAGCCCTCGATCCCCAACGCTTTCGCCCGTTCGGCCGTATTCGAAGCACGAGCCCGCCAGAACGACCCGTCTTACGCCGTGTTTCGATGCGGCTGCAAGCAGATGGGCGTGCATCGGGAAATTGATATGCACAGCGTCGAATACATCGCCAATATTCGCAACGCCGGCAGCAGCCAGATGCACGAGCGCATCCACACCTGACAAAAGCCGTTCCCATATCTCAGGCGTCTCGGCGTCACCCGACACCCACTCCTGCGGCGGTTCCTGCAGCAGTTCCACTCTAGAGGTCGGCCGACGCAAGGCCCGCACCCGATGCCCGCGAGCCAACAGTTGATGCACGACTCGCCGGCCAATGAATCCAGTACCTCCTGTGACTGCTATTACCATAGGTGCCTCCAATCGATCATCTCGTTAATGCAATTAGAACCGCCCCTGCCAAAGAATTTCTCAATAACCTAGCGATCCAGACCTTATAAAATTCGCCAACTTTCGCTGCCCCTCAAACCGCCACCTGCAGACATTTCGGAGTCCGCGGATATCACATTTGCAATCCCGCCCAACATCCCTTCCATCCCCTCCATCCCTGCTAAATCATCGTATTCCTGCCCAAGGTAGGCCAATGGTAGCGGCATCATTGGTGTATTCCGCAATTTGAGCGCGCGTAATATCCACTGCAGCTGCGGTTCCCAAATGGGTTTCTCGATACCAAGAGATGGTATTCTTCACCGTCTCCTCGAAATTCCACACAGGCGTCCAATCCAAGAGATGAAAAGCCTTGTCGATTGTCAGGCTGAGAAGTTTCGCCTCATGGGGGGCGTTGGGATCACTCATGTCCTTCCACTTGCCTTCCCAATGCTTCAGCGCTTCCTGGACAAGATCGGCTACGGTCCGGTTGGAAGTCACGTTAGGTCCGAAGTTGAAGGCGGAGCAGAGCGACGCATGCTTTGCCAGCGCCGCCCGTTTAAGTGATAAGTTGAAGTTCAGGTCAGACGATCTTTCTGACTCAGTCGGTACTTCCGCACCTAAACCTAAACTTTCACCTTCAACTCCCTCGGCGAGCCTGCTCGCGAGGGTCAGATAACCACTGAGTGGTTCCAACACATGCTGCCACGGACGAGTCGCCACCTTGTTCCGAACGGGGATCGCTTCGCCCTTTATCAAATGCCGGATGCAATCCGGTACAATACGATCAAGCGCCCAATCACCGCCCCCGATCACGTTTCCGGCACGGGCGGACGCTACCAAGACGTTGCATCGGTTTAGGCTTAAGTTGGAAGTTGAAGTATGGCTAAAGTATGAATTGCGGTAGGCGGAGATGACGAGCTCGGCGGCGCCTTTGGACGAGCTGTAGGGATCGTGCCCCCCCATCGGATCCACTTCCCGATAACCATGCACCCATTCCTTATTTTCGTAGCACTTGTCGGTCGTGATGAAGACGGCGACGACGCTTCGCGAAGTTGAAGTTTCAAGATTAAGTTTAAGTGGATTCGTGCCCCCACTCAGTCTTAAACCTAAACCTAAACTCTTAAACTTCCTGAGCGCCTCAAGCACGTTCACCGTGCCCATGACGTTCGTGGCGTAGGTTTCCACGGGCTGGTCGTAGGAGAGTCGAACCAGCGGCTGCGCTGCCAGATGGAAAACAAAATCCGGCCGCGTTTCCAACATCACTTTCGTGACAGCTTCCAAATCCCGGACATCTCCAATCCGATGATCGATCCGTTTCTCCAGGTCCAGCTGTTCAAACAACGAAGGTACGGTCGGAGGCGGAAGCGAAAAACCCGTCACCTTTGCACCCAATGCCAGCAGCCATTCCGTAAGCCAGGCCCCTTTGAAGCCGGTGTGGCCGGTTATAAGAACGCGCTTCTTAAAGAACGCGCCTTGAAACGGTGCGCGTTGTTTAGGTTCTGAGTTTAGGTTTAAGTCTGAATTCATTGCGTTTGGTTCAGGGATTGCTGTAACGCAAAAAGCATCTTCGAAAGCTGTTTGGATTCGCTTATCATTTCAGTAGCATTGCTGACTTCAATATAGCCTAGATCGGATCCAATCATCAATTGCGTTCGCAATTCGCCAGCAGAACCCTTTGCGTAACCGACGAACAGCGCGAATTCCTTTCGAGTCGTCCGTTCGGCTCCCTCCGCGATATTGGATGGAATAGAGAGCGCCGAGCGAGTGATCTGGTCTCGAAATCCATAATCCCGGCAATCCGATGTTGATCTATACACCCTAACCGCTAGCTCCCGACTGCGCTTCCATACATCCAGATCTTCGAAAGTCTTTCCCATTTCCGGATGTACTAACTCTTTCTACCCGAAGAACCAGCTTGAATTCCTGACCTAAACTTCAACTTCCAACTTAAACGACTTGCTAAAGCTCCGCTTTACCAGGTCTCGCCTTACCAGGTCTTCCACGGCGCCTTGCCGCTGGCCCAGAGATTCTCAAGGTGCATCTTGTCGCGCAGGGTATCCATCGGCTGCCAGAAGCCGTTGTGGCGGTAGATGCCGAGCTGACCGGCGGCGGCCAATTTCTCCAGCGGCTTACGTTCCCATATACAATCGTCACCGTCGATCAGATCGATCACCGAGGGTTCAAGAACGAAAAACCCTCCGTTGATAAACGCGCCATCGCCGTCGGGCTTCTCTTGGAACTTCAGGACTTTGTCGCCTTCGATATCCAAGGCTCCGAATTTTCCCGGCGGCAGGACGCCTGTGAGAGTCGCTTGATTTCCCTGCGCACGATGGAAAGCGAGCGTCTCTTTGATATTCACGTCGCCCACTCCGTCGCCATAAGTGAAGCAGAAAGTTTCAGAACCGATATAGTCCTTCACCTTCTTCAGTCGCCCGCCGGTCATTGTGTCGTCGCCGGTGTCGACAACCGTAACCCGCCATGGCTCGGAACGGCGATGGTGAATTTCGACCTGATTACGGTTCATGTCGAAAGTCACATCCGACATGTGGAGGAAGTAGTTGGCAAAATACTCCTTGATGACGTATCCCTTGTAGCCCGCACAAATGATGAAGTCATTGATGCCCTGGCTGGAGTAGATCTTCATCACGTGCCACAGGATCGGATGTCCACCGATCTCGACCATGGGCTTGGGCTTGAGGTGGGTCTCTTCACTGATTCGCGTGCCCAGTCCGCCGGCGAGTATGACTGCTTTAGTTGCGCTATTCATGGTGAAAGGTGTCTAAAAAGCTGAAATTGTAAGGAAAATGCTGAAATGCTAAAAGCTAAGAGCTAAAATTGTAGTGCTCTTTTGAAAAAGGGCACTCAGGGTTGGGCGGAGCGGCGCTTAGTGTTGATGACGATCGTGGTGAAGATGGCCAGGAGCTCGCGACTTTCGTTGTGGAGATGTTCGACGCGCTCTCCTTCGATTTGGCAATCATCGCGGAGGTATTCGATCCAGAGCTGGCTTTCGTCTGCCTCCTGCAGGAGCCCCTCGAGCTTCGAACAGAATTCCGCGTCTGATCGCGCCCGCGACGCCTCCCTTGCGTGAGCCGCCACCGAGGTCCCCGAGCGCAGCAACTGTTTTCCCAATATCCGAACTTCCTCCCTATCCTTAGGTAGACCGCTATAGAATCGAATAATCCGCGAACCAAACTGCTTGCACCGATCACGCAGATCGTTGCTTAGGCGAGACATAAGGGAAAAGCTAAAATGCTGAAAGCTGAAATTTTACAGAAAATGCAAAACGCTAAAAGTAGAAATGCTGAAATTGTAGTGAGGTACCGACCTAGTCAGTTAGAGCTAAAGCTTTTTATAAACAACTGCCCGCACTATAATTTTAGTTGTTAGCTTTTTAGCTTTTAGCTTTTTTCCAGTGCGCGTAATGGCACTTTAATTTTAGCTTTCAGCTTTTAGTATTTTAGCGTTTTCTCTTTAGCTGTTAGCTTTTTAGCTTTCAACTTTTCCTATTACGTTTACCCGCACTCCAATTTTTGCTTTTAGCTTTTTAGCTTTTAGCATTTTTCTTCACCCTCCCAGGGCGAGGAAGGCTTTGATGATGGGGAGGAGAGATTTGGCCTTGCCCTGCCAGTTTTCGACGTGCTCCACGCGCGCCAGGAGCAGCTTGGCGTCGTCGGGATTGTCGGCGGAGACCTTGGACTTCATCTCCTTCAATCGCTCGCCCCCCTGATTTAGTTGGGTCTCGAGGCGGGTAGCCAGAAAGCGACGGACCATTTTACGAAGCTCGGTATCAACTTCGTACCACTCCCGACGATCGCCCGTGTGGTCGCTGCTCTTGATGGCTCCGATCTCCTTGAGGGCCTTGAGTCCCTGGCTGACCGAGCCTTTGCTGATGCCCAGCTTGGTCTCGATGTCCGCAAAACACAGCGGCTTCGGCGAGGCAAAGAGGATCCCATAAATCGCCGCCAGCGAATGCGGCGCCCCCAGGACGTCCGCGGTTTCCTGAAAGAAGGCGATGACGGATTGTTCGAAATCAGTGAGCACGTGGGAAAGCTGAAACGCTAAAAGCTAAAATGCTAAGATTGGTGCGCTTGGAGCATCCTTTTTGGAGTAGGAGTCTAGGAGCTAGGAGGTTATAGCTTAAGCTTTTGCTCAATTTTCGACTCTCTCTTTGGAGCACGATTTTCGGACTAGGCAAATTCTAGATCCTAGCTTCTAACTCCTAGATTCTCGTAAAGCGCTACTGCTTCGCCCCGTCACGTCCGGAGGTGGAAGCAACGTGTTTGGGTCGAAGGACTTGAACGCATGGTTAGCTGCGGTGATCGGAGCTGTTAGCGGAGAATTTAGGAGCTAGGAGCTAGAATATGATAGCAAATGCCTTACGATATTTTGAGGTCGGCCCGCTTGATATGGCGCCATCGACGCCGGAGGCTCGCTGAAGTCATTCTAACTCCTAGATTCTAACTCCTAGATTCTTCCTCCAATTCACTGCTTCGCCCCGTCACGTCCGGGAGTGGAAGCAACGTGTTTGGGTCGAAGGACTTGAACGCATGGTTAGGTGCGGTGATCGGGGGTATTAGCGCGGGGCTCGTGCCACCAATCGGTCGAAATGCAATCAGGTTTCATGCCGGTTTCAATTCATTTTGAAATGAAAGTACGGGTTTTTACACAGACGACACAGAAGGCAGCAGGAGTCAGGAGCTAGGAGGTAGGAGCTAGAAGGATTCAGCCTGTGGAGCCCTTCGACTACGCTCAGGACGGGTGCGGAGGCCCGACACCGCCGTCGACGGGCGGGCCTGACCGACCGCGGAGCGAGCGCAGGTTTCGGAATCCGAACCCTGCGGGCGCGAGTCCAGCCTCGCGTCCAAAAGCGGAGCCGAGGCTCCGCACTGCTCCACATCGGACGGCAACGCACTCCAATTTCAGCTTTTAGCTTTTAGCGTGTTAGCGTTTTCCCTCAACCACCGCACTCCACATCGGACGGCAACGCACTCCAAATTTCAGCGTTTCAGCTTTTCAGCCTTTTAGCGTTTTCGTCCCCATCCCCTTCATCCCTGTTAAAACCCTGCATGCGAAAGGGCTACCGAAAATCCATCCTTCGACCTCATTTCAATTTACCTTGCAAATCTTCCGTCGCGTGGAAGATTTGCGATATGATTAAGCGCCGCGCGGAGTCCAGGATCAAGGAATTGCTCACGCGCTTTCCGGCTGTCGCCCTGCTGGGTCCCCGACAGGTGGGGAAGACCACCTTGTCGCTCGACCTGATCGCACAGTCGATACGACCGTCGCTCTATCTCGACCTGGAGCGTCCCGCCGACCGGGCTAAGCTCGCGGATGCCGACGCTTACCTGGACTCCCACGAGGAGAAACTGATTGTCCTCGACGAGCTCCAGCGGGTGCCCGAGCTCTTCGGTGTCCTGCGTGGCATCATCGACCGCCGTCGGCAAAAAGGGGCTCGTCACGGGCATTTTCTGTTACTCGGATCGGCATCGATCGACCTGCTGAAGCAGAGTTCGGAAACGCTTGCCGGGCGAATCGCCACCGTGGAGCTCACTCCCCTGCTCGCGAATGAGGTCGCCGAGGCCGCCACTGCGTCCGGGCGCGATCGGCTCTGGTTGAGGGGCGGCTTTCCGGAGAGCACCTTGGCCAGGAATTCGGCGGAGAGTCTCGAATGGCGGGAGGCGTTCATCTCCACCTATCTCGAACGGGATATTCCCGCGCTCGGGCCGCGGATACCTGCGGAGACCCTGCGCCGATTCTGGACGATGCTCGCCCACCAACAAGGTGCCCTTCTCAACGCATCCGCGCTCGCGGCGGGACTCGGCGTGAGCGGTCAGTCGGTGGCGCGCTACCTCGATCTCATGGTCGACCTGTTCCTGGTGCGGCGCCTTCAGCCGTGGACCAGCAATCCCAGGAAACGGCTGGTCAAATCCCCGAAGTGCTACGTACGCGACAGCGGGCTCGTCCATGCCCTGTTGGGTCTCAAGGATCTGGATACCCTGCTTGGGCATCCGGTAACCGGGGGAAGTTGGGAGGGGTTCGTAGTGGAGTCGCTGCTCGCCTGTGCACCGGCAGGCACGCGAAGTTCGTTTTACCGAACATCGGCGGGCGCGGAAATCGACCTCGTGCTTGAGATCGGCCCGACCGAGCGCTGGGCGGTGGAGATCAAGCGCTCCAGCGCACCAACCGTCTCGAAAGGGTTTCATCTTGGAAGCGACGATATCGATGCCACCCGGAGAATCGTGGTCCACGCGGGAGCCGAATCGTTTGCACTCGGCGCCGGCGTGGAAGCGCTGACTCTGCAGGATGCGATGCAGGCGGTGGAAAACGCCGAAATTGCCGCGAGGAAATTTTAACAGGGATGGACCCGCCTACGCCAAGGCTGCGGGGAGGAGGTAGGAGTTAGGAGCGAGGAGTTAGAAGTTTGAATGTTTCGAGCGGCGCCCTGAGGCTGCAGTGGCTGTTCGATGTGGAGTGCGGTGGGCCGTGGCGGCCGCTAATATGGCGATGCCTGGCATCGATCCCTCAAGCTCGGCCCGACCGCCCGCGGGGAACGCCAGTTTCGGAATCCGAAACCGGCGGGCGCGAGTCCAGCCTCGCGTCCAAAAGCGGAGCCGAGGCTCCGCATGCACGTCCATCCCCATCATCACTGTCGCTCCCGCCTCGACGGGAGCACGCCTAACCTTAGGATTACTCTGTTTAGTTTGCATTGCGCCGACAGGTTAGCGCGCTACGCGCGGCCTGTCGGCTACATGTCTTCTCCACAGCAAACCCGATTCCCTGCGGGCGGTCTGGCCCGCCCGTCAAGAGCGGTGCCAGGTCACCGCACTCCACATCAGTCAGCGACGCACTCCAAATTTCAGCTTTCAGCGTTTCAGCCTTTTAGCTTTTCCGTCCCCATCCCCTCCATCCCTGTGAATCATAGCCCCGCCCCTCCCGGCTACTGGGACAGGCGGCGAACCATTTCTTCCTCAAATAGTTCGTACACCAGCTTTCGCCGCTCGATGTACACACAACGAATCCTGCGGCCTTCGACATACCGAAAGAGAATCCTGAATGCGCCAACCCGAAGTCGACAATAGCCGTCGAGCGGAGACTCGAGGCTCTTGATATCTCCACGTTCGGTCGCAAGGCCCTGCAGGGCTCGTTTGACCGCTTTCCGCGCGTCGGGTCCGAGTGCCTCATAGAACTCACGCACCTGGCGCTCGACCTCAACCTGATAGGCCATGGAACCGCGACTTGAACCCTATCCCAAGTCCGCCAGGGGCGTGTATTTGCCCGTCCCATCCCGATCGGTGGCGATCGCCCGCATGGCGGCCGCATCACCAAGGATCTCCAGCGTTTCGACGATCGCCCTGACACGCTCCCGGCCGAGCAGCACCGCGACGTCTTTGTCGTGACGGGTGATGCTCACCCACCCTCCGGCTTCCGCCTCGCGCACCGCCGCAGCCGTCTTGCGCTGCAACTCCTTGATCGTATATGTATTTTTCACCATAAAAAACATACTTTTTGAACGGTGCGGGTCAAGAGCGTAGGCGGTATCCACAGGGATCGGGAACGAAAACGCTGAAAGGCTGAGATCGGCGTGCCTTCAACCTGGAGTGCGGAATCACGCCGAAGGCCCTGAGCTTGTCGAACGGGATTCCGCCCTTGACGGGCGGGCACGACCGCCCGCCTCTCCCCGAACGCCGGTTTCGGAATCCGAAACCGGCGGGCGCGAGTCAGGCCTCGCGTCCAAGGGCGGTGCCAGGTCACCGCACTCCACATCGGACAGCGACGCACTCCAATTTCAGCTTTTAGTGTTTTAGCGTGTTAGCGTTTTCCCTCACCCTTCGCACTCCACATCGCCCCCCCAAACCCGGCCCGCCGGCCCGTTCGACTCCGCTCAGGGTGCACGTTTGCGCAGAGATCGGGCCTTACCGGGCGCGAGTCCCGTTCGGCTCTGCTCAGGGTCTTCGACGGGCCTCGCGTTCCAAGGGCGGTGCCAGGTCACCGCACACATCAGTCAGCGACGCACTCCAATTTCAGCTTTTAGTGTTTTAGCGTGTTAGCGTTTTCCCTTAGGCACTCCACATCGAGCAAAGTCGCCACCGCTGAGCTCACTCGAGCTTCTAACTCCTAGATTCTAAATTCTAGCTTCTTCCCTCAATACGCCCCCGAAGGCGGGCGGAAGACGTGGAGGATGGTCATCGTTATGATTTTGATATCCATCCAGATAGACCAGTTGGTGATATACTGAAGGTCCTTGTCCACGCGGCGCTGGAGAAGCGCGGGGTCGGTGATCTCTCCGCGGAAGCCCGATACCTGGGCCAAGCCCGTGATCCCTGGTTTCACCAGGTGGCGGGTACGGTAAGCCTTGGCAATCTTGCTGAACTCGAAGTCATGGGTCGGCAGGTGCGGCCTCGGGCCCACCAGGCTCATGTCGCCCATCAGGACGTTCCAAAACTGCGGGAACTCATCGAGACTCGAGCTCCTGAGAAACCGCCCGAAGGGATAGATCCGGCTATCGCCTTTCTTGGCCTGCACCGCCTCGCGGGCCGCGTCGGTGCCCTGCTCGTACATCGAGCGGTACTTGAGCATCAGAAACTCGGTGCGGTTGTGACCGCCCCGGGGCCGGACAAAGAAGACAGGCCCCGGCGCCTGGAATCGCTGAACGATCCAGACGAACAGCGTCAGGGGCGGGAGAAAGATCAGGCACACCGGAAGCGCGATGGCGATGTCGAGCAGGCGCTTGAGACCGCGGTTGAAGGGGTCTTCAAGCGGCTCGGTGCGTGCGGTCAGGAACAGATGACGTCCTTCGACGATTGGCGCCATGTGGACCGGAAAACGGTCCGCGAGATTGTCGTAGATCATCATCCGGCAACCGGAATTCTGGCAGAGCTCGAAGACCCGGCGTACCTCATCGCCAGACGAAGGGAGATCGAGCAGGACGATTTGATTGACCCGCTTCGATTCGAGCGTCTCAGGGAGTCGGCTTACCGGACCCAGGTAGCCGCCGGAGCCCCAGGCCTCCCCACCCTCTTCGTACTCGTCGCACAGCCAGCCCACGGGCACCATGCCCATCATGCGCTCGTGATGAATCCAGCTCTTAAGCCGGCGCAAGGAGCCGGCCCTGCCCACGAAGAGCGTGCGGCACTGGTTGGCACCGTCGAAAAAGGCTGCGGCCAGCTGGCGCGGAACGAAGTGATTGACGATAACCTGCAGGAGGAAGCCAAAGATCAGGTAGAGCGCGAGCAGCAGACGACTCATGGATGCCTCCTTGGTGGCAACCATGAGCGTGAAAATCGCCAGCGCGACGATCACGATCTGACGGAACGCAAGCTCGGCGGCATCCAACCAGGACAGAGCGGCAATCCTGGGGCCGTAGGCAGTTACGAATCGACCAGCGGCGACCATTCCGACCGTCGCGATCAGCATGAATAGCGGCAGATTGACCGTTGGGTCCAAATCCATACCGCGAATGAGCGGCATCAGCCACGCCATCAGGCCGAAGAACCCCACAGCCACCAACGCCGACACGGCGATGTGGATCTGTGCGAGACCTCTGCGGCGATAAGTGAGCATGACGGCAGGGGGATATGCTTAAATCCAGATGGAAACGGTTTGCAAGCGCCGCACCGGCTCGAATGACGCCTAGCAGGATTACTTAAGTATGAGACAGAGGATAATCTAAATGCATAAAATTTGTAAAACACGATACTGCGGGAGGAAGGAGGGAGCAGCGAGGAGTTGGAATTTAGGAGTTAGGAGTTGGAATACGGCGGCGGCGGTCTGCATTCCGATGTGGAGTGCGGAGTCGTGATTCCGCACTCCAGGTTCACGCTCTCTCAATCGTTGGACTGCGGTCCTGCAGACGCGGGCCCGTCCGTCAAGGGCGTGTCGGGCCACCGCACATCCGTGTGCGATGCGGTCGGCGCGAAGCGGGGACGCGGACTCAAAACAGGCCGGAAGGCAGAGCCTCCCGCGCAGGGCGGAATCGTGATTCCGCACTCCACATCGATCCCTCAAGCTCGGCCCGACCGCCCGCGGGGAACGCCGGTTTCGGAATCCGAAACCGGCGGGCGCGAGTCCAGCCTCGCGTCCAAAAGCGGAGCCGAGGCTCCGCACTTCTCCAGGTTCACGCTCTCGCAACCTTTGGACTGCGGTCCTGCAGGCGCGGGCCCGTCCGTCAAGGGCGTGTCGGGCCACCGCACATCGGTGTGCGATGCGGTCGGCGCGAAGCGGGACGCGGACTCAAAGCAGGCCGGAAGGCAGAGCCTCCCGCGCAGGGCGGAATCGTGATTCCGCACTCCACATCGGACAGCGGCCTGCAGTTGATTTTTATTGAGTGCGGAGCCTCGGCTCCGCCTTCGGACGCGAACCTCGGTTCGCGCCAGGAGGTTTCGGATTCCGAAACCTCCTACGCGGGCGGTCAGGCCCGCCCGTCGAGGGCGGAATCGTGATTCCGCACTCCACAGCAAACCCGATTCCCTGCGGGCGGTCTGGCCCGCCCGTCAAGAGCGGTGCCAGGTCACCGCACTCCACATCGGACGGCAACGCACTCCAATTTCAGCTTTTAGCGTTTCAGTTTTTCAGCGTTTTCCCTGCCCCTCAGTCCCTCCCTTCGCCTGGACGGGTGAAGCCGGCGAGGTCGAGGGCGCGCTGGACTTCCGGGGCCCGCATGAAGGTGCGCCAAACCAGGCCGCTGCGGAGGTTCTCCGCCATGAGGAGCATGATGCCCTGGTCGATGGCGATCACGTCGCTGGAGACCCAGCCAGTCTGCGGATTGAATGCGTCGGCAAAGCCGTAGGTTCCCCAGACCCGTGATCCGCCCGCCCGACGCATGGCCTCCAGGTCGTCGAGACACTCGCGCGGAGCAAAGGGCAATGAACCGCCCGGAGCACAGGGGACCAGCGTGCCGTCGGGTGCGACCGTGTCCGGCTCCGGCCCGCCCCAGGCCCGGTAGCCTTCGGCGCTGTCCGAGGACGTGAGACCCCAGAGGTTCTGAGACCAGGACGGAAACCGCGAGGACTGGTCGGCACACCAGGCGCGGTTGGCAAAGGTCGCGTCAACGGAGTTCTGCCAGTAATTCATGAATTCGTCGCGGCGATTGCGGAAATCGAAGAACGCCTGCGAATACTGGTGGGTGAACAAAGGGGCAGCTCCAACGTAGGTGATGCCGTCGTAGCGGACGACCGGGCCTCGGTTCCACGCATCCCAGGCGGAAGGCGGGAGCGCGTGCTCGGGGGCGCCGATGCCAAGCAGGACCATGCCGAGCAGCTCCGAGTAGGTATTCCAGCGATACGGCAGGAATCCGGTCTCGGGACGCCAGCCGAGGCTGAGGGTCGTGCCGCCGTCGAGCGCCCAGGTCCAGTCAACGCGCCGATACAGGGCGTCGACCAGGGTGGTGATCTGGGGGTCGCGAAAATACTCGCGCGCAAACAGGGCTCCCTGGAGGAGGAGCGCCGTGTCGATCGTCGACACCTCCGAGTGCCAGGCCCGGCGGCCGGTGTGGACGTCGACGTAGTGGTAGAACCAGCCATGGACCTGATCGGCGCCGTTGAGCAGGAAGCTGAGGGTCGACGTGACTTCGCGCCGGCCGGCCTCGGGAGGAAGCCAGCCGCGATCGACGGCGATGGTCCAGGCTGCGAGGGCAAATCCGCTCGCTCCGATGCTTGCAGGAGCGGAGCTGGGGAGTCCGTTGGCAGGCGCGCGATCACGGGTCAGCCCGGTGCGCGGATCGGTATGATCGACAAAATAGACCAAGGCGCGGGATTGGATATCATCGAGCAGACGGAGGTCAGCCGGTGTGAGGGAGGGATCGGGGGAGGCGGTCGTCGCGGACTCGGGTGAGGCAGGCGGGAAAGAATCGGAATCGCCGTGCATGCCGAAGGGTATGGCACCAGTCAGGAGGAGCGCGATGCCGGTGACCAGGACGGCCCGGGAGAGGGTTTTGGACTTCTGCGGATGGGGTATGGAGAGGTTGCCGCTCATGTCGTCCTCCTTGACGTTAGTATCGTCGCGGAGATGACCGGTCACGAGGGCGGGAAACGCGGGGTTCGGAGGGGAAAACGCGTAGCTGGGAGCTGCTCTGGGACGCGAATCTGGCTTTCCGAATCGGAAAGGCACCACGTCGTAGCTGAAAAGCGAAGACGGGGCGCACTCGGCGTGAAATTCGGGTTACCGCCCGCGGGAGGAACACAGGTTTCGGATTCCGAACCCTCCTACGCGGGCGGTCGTGCCCGCCCGTCGAGGGCGGAATCGTGATTCCGCACTCCACATCGATCCCCAAGCCAGGCCCGCCCGGAGGTCGGGCCCTACCGGGCGCGAGTCAGGCCTCGCGTCCAAGGGCGGTGTCGGGCCACCGCACTCCACATCAGGAAGCGACGCACTCCAATTTTAGCTTTTAGCGTTTCAGCTTTCAGCTTTTCCCGCCCCATCCCTCCATCCCTGTGAATAATCCTCCCCCTCAGTGCGCGAAGCCCCAGCGCTTCGTGAGCGGGTAGTAGATGAAGAGGGGGCGGCCGACGACGTCCTTGGCGGGGACAAAACCCCAATAGCGACCGTCCAGGCTGTTCGCCGAGTTGTCGCCCATCGCGAAAAACTTGTTCTGCGGCACGGTCATCACCTGCCCCCGGCGCAGGTAGTCCCACCCGTATGTCGTGGCGTCGGAATATCCCGGATACGAATCGATCCGCTTCGCCTCCTTGTCGAAGGCCTCGGCGCCGGTGATGGGCGCTCCATTGCGCCAGAGTACGGGCGCCTTGATCTGGAGCTTGTCGCCGGGCACGCCCACCAGGCGCTTGATGAAGTAATCCTGACGTCCGATCTGCGGGATGTGATCGGTGCGGAACACGAAGCCGGAGCCGACGTGCGGCTCCACGAAGTTGTAGCTCATGCGGTCGACGAAGAGCTGGTCGCCGGTGAGCAGGTCGAAGCGAAGGACCGGGGCGCCCTGGGCCACGGTGCGCCCGGTGTGCAGCAGGTAGGCGCGGCGGGCCTCGTCGGACCCGACGCCCACGGGCACGTAGCTGGCCTCGAGCTGGTGGTTGCGCGCAGCGTCTTCGAACGTCTTCTGGAAGCCGGCCTTGCTTCCAAACAATGTCTGCTCCACGACGTCGTCGAATTCGTTGAAGTCCTCGGGCACGTCGACCTTGGTCTCGGCGCCGTTCACGTAGAACGTGTACTCCTTGAGGGTCGTCGGGAGGATCAGCCACTTGTGTCCCCGCACGAGCGTATACGCCATCAGCCCATTGCCGTAGAACTTGGCGGAGACGTCGCCCGACTGCGGCGCGGACACCTCGTAGCGCATCGCGCCGAAGGCGAGCAGGCGGGCAAGGCGCTCGATCCCGGTGGGATTCTCGTGTTTCACCAGCAGGTTGTCGGCGGTCATCCCGTAGTACGACGGCCACATCGAGTTGGTGGGGATCTTGAAGGGCTGGACGACGTAGGTGCGGAGGCCGAGGATGACGATCGCGGCGACGAGGAAGAACTCGACGTTGTCGATCATCGACGTCTTCGGGTAGATCTTGCCGCCCAGGCGGGAGAGAATGGGCTCGAGGGCGTCGATGGCGAGCTTCAGATCGGCGGCATCGGCTTTGGCGCGGACTTTGGCGCGGAGGGCCTCGGTGCGGCTCTGCAGCTCGCGGCGCTCGGGCTCGTCAATCACGTCGCGCCGGTAGGCCCAGACTTTTTCGGCCATGGAAATCCAGTTCCGGGCCGTATCGCGCATTTTCTTGTTCTGGGAGGAGAAGAGACCGAACACGTGGCAGAGAGGGTTGCGGGAGAAGAAAGAGCGAAAAGCGGAGCGGAGGGAAGGAGCAATTAACAGGGATGGATGGGATGGAATCTCGGAGCTAGGAGTTAGGAGCTAGAATAATCCGAGCGCCGGACGGCTTCATGTTGAGAGTGCGGAGCCTCGGCTCCGCCTTGGGACGCGAACCTCGGTTCGCGCCAGGAGGTTTCGGAATCCGAAAACTCCTACGCGGGCGGTCGTGCCCACCCGTCGAGGGCGGAATCGTGATTCCGCACTCCACAGCAAACCCCAATCCCTTGCGGGCGAGCTCAGGTTTCGAAATCCGAAACCTCCTGGCGCGAGTCTGGCCTCGCGTCCCAAGGGCGGTGCCAGGTCACCGCACTCCACATCGGACAGCAACGCACTCCTATTTCAGCGTTTCAGCTTTTCAGCATTTCAGCGTTTTCCCTTAGGCACTCCACATCGATCAACGCCGCATCTTAACTCCTAACTCCTAAATTCTAGCTCCCAGATTCCAGACTCAGGAACCCTTCCTCAGTTCTGACTCTTCAGCACTTGGATGAAGGCGTCAGGCGGGATGGAGACCTTGCCGATCTGCTTCATCTTCTTTTTGCCCTCCTTCTGCTTCTCCAGGAGCTTGCGCTTGCGGGAAATGTCGCCGCCGTAGCACTTCGCCGTGACGTCCTTGCGCATCTCGCGCACGTTGTCGCGGGCGATGATCTTGCCGCCGATGGCGGCCTGCACGGCGATCTTGAACATCTGCGGCGGGATGATCGCCGCGAGGCGCTCGCAGAGGGTGCGCCCCTGCCCTTCCGCCTTGGACCGGTGCACGATGCTCGCAAAGGCGTCGACCGGGTCGCCGTTGACCATGATGTCCATGCGGACGAGATCCGACTCGCGGTACTCGCCCAGCTCGTAGTCCATCGAGCCATACCCGCGCGTGATGCTCTTCAGGCGGTCGTTGAAATCGACCAGGATCTCGTTGAGCGGAAGCGTGCAGGTGAGCATGACGCGCGTCGCGTCGAGCGTGTCCGTGTGATCGCAGGTGCCGCGCTTCTCCATGATCAGCGACAGGATGTCGCCCAGGAAGGAATTCGGGATGTGGATCGCCGCCTTGATCGTGGGCTCGAGGATCGCGTCGATCGACGACGGGTCGGGCAAATTGATGGGGTTGTCGACGTCGATCACGTTGCCGCCATGCACGCGGACCTTGTAAACGACGCTTGGATACGTGGAGATGATCTCGACGTCGTACTCGCGGCGGATGCGCTCCTGGATGATCTCCATGTGCAGGAGGCCGAGGAACCCGCAGCGGAAGCCGAAACCCAGGGCGACGGAGGTCTCCTGCTGGTAGATGAGGGCGGAGTCGTTGAGCCGAAGCCGGGCGATCGCGTACTTGAGCTTCTCGTAATCGTTGGATTCGAGCGGATACAGGCCGCAGTACACCATCGGATGCACCTCCTTGTAGCCAGGGAGCATCTCGGCGGCGGGCTTGTTGGAGAGGGTGATCGTGTCGCCGATCTTGATGTCGTCGGTGGACTTGATGTTGCTGACAACGTAGCCGACGTCGCCGGGCCCGAGCACCTCGCAGGGCTCCATCTTGGGACGGAAGACGCCGACCTCCTTGACCTCGGACTTCTGGCCCGTGCTCATCAGGAGCATGCCGTCGCCGGCCTTGATCGTGCCGGACATCACGCGCACGTAGGCGATGACGCCGCGGTAGGTATCGTACAGCGAATCAAACACCATGACGCGCGTGGCGGGGTAATCGGCGTCGCGCGGCGGCGGGACGCGGGCGACGACGGCCTCGAGAATGTCCTCGATGCCGATGCCGGACTTGCCGCTGGCGAGGATGGCCTCCTCGGCGGGGATGGTGAGGATGTCCTCGAGCTGGCGCGTGCAGAGCTCCAGGTCGGCGCTCGGAAGGTCGATTTTGTTGATGACGGGGATGACCTTGAGCTTCTGGCCGAACGCCAGGTGGGCGTTTGCAACGGTCTGGGCCTCGACGCCCTGGGCGGCGTCGATGAGGAGCAGGGCGCCCTCGCAGGCGGCCAGGGAACGGGAGACCTCGTAGGAGAAGTCCACATGGCCCGGCGTATCCATCAAATTGAGCTTATACACCTTTCCGTCCTTGGCCGGGTAGGTCATGGACACGGGGTGCATCTTGATCGTAATCCCGCGCTCCTTCTCGAGATCCATCGCGTCGAGGTGCTGGGCGTTCAGCTCGCGGTGGGACACCGTATTGGTGTATTCGAGCAGCCGGTCGGAGAGCGTAGTCTTGCCGTGGTCGACGTGGGCGATGATGCAGAAGTTGCGTGTGAGAGGGATGTCCATTCAGGCGGAGGGCGGAAGTGGGAAGGCAGGAGCTAGAATTTAGGAGCTAGAATCTAGGAGTTGGGAGGACGATTGCCAGAGGTCGGATGTCGGAGGTCGGAGGTAGAGACGGAGACCAGAGGTCGGAGGGACTAGGCGGAGGGCGGATTCCTTCTAGATTTTAGCTCCTAGCTCCTAGATTCCCAGCTTGCGGTTTCAGGCCGTGACGTCGGCGAATTCGGCGAAGCTTTTGGCGGGCCAGGTCTTTTCGATGCGACGGGCGAGGCCTGCGAGGACGCCACCCGGTCCGAGTTCCCAGAATTCGGTGGCACCGGCGGCGGCGGCGGAGCGCATACAGTCTTCCCAGAGCACGGACGAGACGACCTGTTTGACGAGCGCTGCACGCAAGGCGGCGGGGTCGGAGACGGCCTGGCCCGTGGTGTTGGTAAAGACGTTGAACGCGGGGGCGTTGAAGGTGACGCCCTCGAGGAAGCGGGCGAACTCGGCGCGGGCGGGCTCCATGAGGCGGCTGTGGTAGGCGCCGGCGACGTTCAGGGGCATGACCTTCTTCCAGCCCTTGGCCTTCGCGGCGGCGACGGCGGCGTCGATTTTGGCCTTTTCGCCAGAGATGATGATCTGGCCGGGAGCGTTGAAATTGGCGGCCTCGACGTCGAACTCACTGCAGAGTGCAGCGACTTCGGCGCGCTCCTGACCGACAATGGCGGCCATGCCGCCGACACTGCGCTCGCAGGCGACCTGCATGAGCCGGCCTCGTTCGGCGACGACGCGCAAACCGGTGGCAAAATCAAATACGCCGGCAGCCGTGTAGGCGGTGATCTCACCGAGGCTGAGACCGAGGGCGAAGCTCACTTCAGGCAGCTTTCCGGCTTCGCGCAGGGCGGCATGCAGGGCGAGCCCGTGCACAAACAGGGCGGGCTGGCAGACGCGGGTCTGAGTCAGCTCCGAGTCAGGACCCTCGAAGCAAACCTTCGTGAGAGACCAGCCGAGCACCTGATCGGCGCTGTCGAACAGAGCCTTGGCAGCGGGGGACGCGTCGTAGAGAGACTTGCCCATGCCGACCTTTTGAGCGCCTTGGCCTGAGAACAGGAGTGCGAGTGCCATGATGAAACCGACTAGGAAAAGGGCCGGGGAGGGAAAAACCAAGCATGAATTGAGTTTAACAGGGATGGAGGGGATGGAAGGGATGTCGGACTCCTGAGACGATTGAACAGAAGCAACGAAGACCGGGCAGGAGTTAGAATTTAGGAGCTAGTGTAGTGTCCCGCAAATAAGTGCCTTTTTGAACTGAGGCGCCAGGGATGGAGGGATGTCCTTCAAAAGCCCTCCGCTGGAGTTAACCGCGGAGCAGATCGAAGAAGTGGAGCGATGGATACGC
>MLJW01000295.1_pt1 | contig 29989 bp, 28 predicted proteins | sample 888231 | NCBI WGS metagenome assembly MLJW01 (sample SAMN05788063, study PRJNA343431) | mine drainage metagenome | isolation source: sample collected from the inflow into an acid mine drainage treatment plant... | place: Germany: Lusatia, lignite mining district
TTCGGTCTGCGCGGCCTCGACCGCTTCCAGCGTCGCCATCGCCTGCTGCTCGCTGAGGCGCAACGCTTCGTGCAGCGGATGACTGGCACCGGGCAGGTCGCTCGACGCGTGCATGATGCGACGCACGCCTTCGCTGAGCAGTGCATCGGCTTCGCGCAGGTTCAGCACCGCCGACACCGGGGTTGCGTTGTCGAAACCGTCCATCACGCTTGCCCCCCGCCGTGCAGACGTTGCAGGATGCCGTCGATCTTGGTCTTCAGCGTGTCGGCCGGGAACGGCTTGACGATGTAGCCGTTGACGCCGGCCTGCGCCGCCTCGAGGATGTTCTCCTTCTTGGCTTCGGCGGTCACCATCAGCACCGGCAGCACGCGCACGTGCGGGTCTTGCGATCCGCGTATCGCGCGCAGCAGGTCGATGCCCTGCATATTCGGCATATTCCAGTCCGTGACGACGAACTCAATGCCGCCGGCTTCGATGCGCTTGAGCGCCTGGACGCCGTCCTCGGCCTCGTCGATGGTGCCGGTGACGTGCCCGGTCTGCATCAACAGGCCGCGGATGATGCGGCGCATCGTCGGGAAATCGTCAACTACGAGGAACTTCAAGGGAGCGCTCCGTGAGGGCCGCAAGGAAAGGCTTGCTGGATTAGACGGCACAAGTCGCGAGGACTTGATGCCGCATGTTCGATTTCGATACCGGCGGCCGCGATCGCCGTTTGTGTCGGTCGACCCGTATCCTATGCGCGTCCACCACATGCACCTGGCCCAGCGCCGCGGCAAACCATTACCATGATGACGACGCTGCTCGACCCGACTGCTGTTGCCGCGGCCAATACTGTCGGACCGCTCCATTTCGTCAGCCTGACACCATGTTTCTCCTGATCGGATACGTCATTTCCCTTGCCGCGATTTTTGGCGGCTATGTCGCCGAAGGCGGCCACATCGGCGCGCTGATGCAGCCGTTCGAGCTGCTGATGATCGGCGGCGGCGCGTTTGGCGCGTTCTTCGCGTCGACCTTCCCGAAATCGTTCAAGGCCACGCTGAAGGCGCTGCCGACCGCGATGAAGGGGTCGACGTATTCGAAGGCCGCGTACATGGAGCTGCTGTCGCTGCTCAACGACCTGTTCACGCGCATGCGGCAGAACGGGCTGATGGCGATCGAAGGCGACGTCGAGGATCCGCACAACAGCGAGATCTTCAAGAAGTACCCGCACATCGCGGCCGACCACCACGTGCTCGAGTTCATCACCGACTACCTGCGGCTGATGATCGGCGGCAACCTCGGCGTGATGGAAATGGAGAACCTGATGGACGTCAACATCGAGACGCACCACCGGGAAGCCGAGATCCCGATCCACGCGATGACGCGCACCGCCGACAGCATGCCTGCGTTCGGCATCGTCGCCGCGGTGATGGGTGTCGTGCACACGATGGCGTCGGTCGACAAGCCGCCGTCGGTGCTCGGCGAGCTGGTCGGCGCAGCGCTGGTCGGCACCTTCCTCGGCATTTTGATCGGCTACGCGATCCTGTCGCCGGTGGCGTCACGCATGGAGGACCGCGCGCAGGAGGGCACCAAGATGTTCGAGTGCATCAAGGTCGCGCTGCTGGCGACGATGAACGCGTATCCGCCGCAGGTCGCGGTCGAGTTCGCGCGCAAGGTGCTGTATTCGAACGAGCGCCCGAGCTTCAACGAACTCGAGACCCATCTGCGCGAGATGAAGGGGAAGTAAGCGATGGCCGACAACAAGCCAGCGCCGATCGTCATCAAGAAGATCAAGAAGGTCACCGGAGGCGGCCACGGTGCCGCGTGGAAGATCGCCTACGCCGACTTCGTCACCGCGATGATGGCGTTCTTCCTGCTGATGTGGCTGCTCGGCTCGACGACCAAGGCGCAGCTGCAAGGCATCGCGCAGTATTTCCAGAACCCGGAGAAAGTGTCGCTGTCGGGCGGCTCCGGCGCCGGCGACGCCACTTCGGTGATCCACGGCGGCGGCACCGACCTGACGCGCACCGTCGGTCAGGTGCGCAACGGCGCCACGCCGGGGAAGAAGGTCGCGCCGAACGCGACCACCGTGGTGCGCGCGGCCGAGGAGCTCGACCGGCGCAACCTCGAAGCGCTGAAGAAGGCGCTCGAGCAGCAGATCCAGGCCAACCCGCAGCTCAATGCGTTTCGCTCGCAGCTGCTGATCGACATCACGCGCAACGGCCTGCGCATCCAGGTCGTCGACAGCGACAAGCGGCCGATGTTCGCGCTCGGTGGCTCGCAACTGGAAATCTATGCGCAGACGATTTTCCACGACATCGCGCCGACGCTGAACCAGTTGCCCAACAAGATCACGATCACCGGTCATACCGATGCGCTGAACTACCAGAACGGCGGCAAAGGATATAGCAATTACAATCTGTCGAGCGACCGTGCCAACGCGGTGCGCCAGACGCTGGTGCAATCGGGCCTGGACGAAGCCAAGGTGCTGCGAGTCGTCGGCATGGGTTCGGCGGCGCCGTACGATCCGCAGAACCCCAGTTCGGCGCTGAACCGCCGCGTGGCCATCGTCGTGTTGACCAACGAGGCGGCCGCGCGCATTCTCGCCGACCAGGGCGCCGAGCAGACCGCGAGCACCGCGCAGCAGGCGCAGGCCAAGCTGCAGGCGGCCAGTACGGCGAAGCCGGCGACGGCTCCCGCGACTGTGCTCGCGCCCGTTGCGGGCAAGCCCTAAAGTTTCCGGAATCGGTGTCGTTGTACGGGATGACAGGAGTAAAGCCGTGACCAATCCGATTCAGAATTCATCGTTGGGCGCCGCCGGCAGCGCCGGCGCGCGCACGCGCAGCGTCGACACCGGCGCCGGCGGGCGCGGCTCCGCCGCTGCCGCCACCGGGGGCAGCGCCGCGGCGGCCAGCGCCGACACGGTGTCGATCTCGCAATCGGCGCGTGCGCTGAACGCCGCGGCGGCGGCGTCGGTGGCCACCGCGCCGCCGGCGCAGATCGCGCAGCTGAAGGACGCGATCGCGTCGGGCCAGTACCAGGTCGACGCGCAGAAGATCGCCCGCGGCCTGTTGAGCGACAGCCGCGCGCTGCAGAACGGGACGCAGCGGCGTGGCTGAAGGCAGCGCCCGGGACGCGCAGCAGCAGGCGCAGCGCGCGCTGCTCGAGGAGCTCGCGCGCATCCTGCAAGGCGAGCTCGACGCGATGCTCGCCGGCCAGCCGCTGCAGCTGCCCGAGCTGGCCGCGCGCAAGAGCGCGCTGTGCGCCGAGCTCGAACGCCTGGGCACCGACGCGCTCGGCGACGAGCTGCGCGGGCTGCTGAAGGAAGTCGCGCAGGCCAACGCGCGCAACGGCGCGATCGTCGCGGCGATGATCCGCAACACCCAGGGCGCGATCGACATCCTGCGCGGCGCGGTCGGCGGCGGCGACGTCTACGACCCGCGCGGGCAGTCGCGCAGTCCGAGCTCGCGCCCGCTGGGCAGCGCCTGAGCGCGCCGCGGCGCCGTCCCATGCTCATTCTCAGCCGTCACGCCGGCGAAGCGATCCGTATCGGCCACGACGTTCGCATCGTTGTCATCCATGTCGGCGGCGGCAAGGTCAGGCTGGGCATCGAAGGGCCCAAACAGCTGCGCATCCTGCGCGAAGAACTTTACGATATGGTCATCGACCTCAACCAGCAGGCCAAGGCGAGCGACCAGGACGCGCTCGACGCCTGGCTGCACGGCGGCGATGCGCCGCGCTGAACCGATGGATTCTGATCGCACCGAGCTCCCGCTTCAAAACGACGTTCGCATCGATACCCGTTTCGGCCCGCTTGTCGTCGCGCCGGCGCAGGTCTGGCGCTGTGCAGAGCCGTTGCCCGGTTTCGAGGACCTGCGCGAGTTCGCCTTGCTGCACGTCGCCGAGCAGGGGCCGTTCCTGTGGCTGCAGTCGCTGGAGCTGCCCGAGCTGGCCTTCCTGCTCGTCGACGCGGCGCGTTTCGGGCTGAGCTACGACGGCGTCGCCGCGGGCGACGCGCCGGTGTGCCTGATGGTCATCGTGCCGCGCGCGCCCGGCGAGGTGCTGCGTCTGCACAAGCAGGCGCCGCTGCTGTTCGATCTGGGCACCGGCAGCTTCGTGCAGCAGGTGTTCGAGCCCGAGCAGGTGATCGGCGACGGCGTCTGGGTCGAGCAGCTGGCGAGCGCGTCGGAGGCGGCGTGGACGCAGCGCATCGTCGAAGTCGTGCGCGCCAGCGAGTAGCGCAGCTGCGGCAGGCTACTCGAACATTTTTCCGGTATCGCGCAGCAGCTCGCGGTCGCGACGCTGAACGTAGGCCTGGATACGCTGCTCGAACGCAGAGTGCATGTTGATGAAGCGCAGTCCCAGTGTGCGCGGCGCATCGCGCAGGCGGCTGCTGCGCGGCGCATTGACGAAGCGCACCTGGGCCTCGGCACTGAGCTCGAATCCGTTCAGCGTAAAGCGCACCAGCAGCAGCAGTTCGCCCTCGCTGAGCGCGTAATCGGTCGGGGCGCGGAACTGCACGCGCATGCCGGTGGCGCTGAGGTCGTGGCACTGGCCGAACAAGGCGCGCGCGCCGCGGCGCTGCAGCTCGACTTCGCCGACGTCGCTGGCACTGACCAGCACGCGGAAGAAGCTGCGCCGCTGCAGGTGGTAGAGCGCGTCCGGGTAGGCGATGCGCAGCGCGCCATAGCCTTCCCACGGCAAGGCCTCGAGCTTGCGGCTGACAAAGCCGGCCCAGACGCCGTCGCAGCGGCTGAGCACGTGCATCGGCCCGCCGCCGTCGAGCAGCGCGTTGCCGCGATCCGGGTTCAGTTCGTCGACGACAAGGCTGCCGCCGGCGCGGTCCACGTGCAGCAGCATCGACGTGAATTCCTCGCCGCTGCCCGGGGCGCTCACGCGCAGCGGCTCGCGCTGCTCGGCGATGCGGCGCAGCATGTGCTCGACCTTGTTCGCCGACGCGACGCGGTAGTCGTCGCGGAACAGCCGCGCACCGAGCTCGCTGGTCGTCGCCATCAGCCAAGCTCCGCGTTCAGAGGCCGAGCTGCTCGGCCCACGCCAGCGCTTCGAGGTGCGCCAGCGCGATGCGCTTGCTGCTCAGGCCCAGCAGGCTGATCTGCAGGTCGATCTCGTCCCAGTTGTCGCGCTCGCAGGCTTCGACGATCTGCAGATAGGGGCCGTATGGACCCTGGCGACGGGTCAGCGCCAGGGTGATCGGCTCGGCCAGCGTGACTTCGGCCAGGGCCTTGTCCAACGGCACGCCGAGCATCGCGTCGAGCATCGAAAACACACCGACGACGAAGGCGTTGTCGGAGTCTTCGGCGCCCAAGGTGTCTTTCGACAGCAGCTCCATCATGCGTCCGCGAGTGATCGCGTTGCGCGCCAGAGCCGACGCCGCGCTGTTGCCCGGGGTCGTCGCCATCAGCAGCACCAGCCAGCGGAACAGCTTCTTGTAGCCCAGGATCATCACCGCGTGGCGGAACGAGGTGATTTCGGTCATCAGCCCGAAGCCCGACGAGTTGATGTAGCGCAGCAGCTTGAAGGACAAGGCCGGGTCGCGCTTGAGCACTTCCTCGATGCGCGGCACGTCGGCCTGCTTGTTGACCAGGTCGATCAACTGCAGCACGGTCGAAAACGCCGGGTTGAACACCTTCGCGCCTATCGTCTGCGGGCGCGCGAAATAAAAGCCCTGGAACAGGTGGAAGCCGGCGTCGTGGAACTCGCGGAACGCCTCGACGGTCTCGACCTTGACCGCAAGCAGCTTCAGCTCCGGATGGATGGCGAGCCGGCGCAGCAGCGCCGGCACCACACCGGCCGGCAGCGCCTTGACGTCGATTTCGAGGTAGCTGAGCAGCGGCAGCCACGCGGCGTAGGGGCCGGCGGCGGCGAATGCGCCGCCCGACAGCTTGAAGCCGCGCTCGCGCAGAGCCTGCATAGCCGGGACCGCGGCGGCGATCGCCGCCGCGTCGTCGCCGGCCGCGCGCGGCAGCTGGAGCACGATGCGCTCGGGGTAGACGATGTCGAAATGCTCGCCGTCGAGGTCCTCGAGGCGCACGTTGAGGAAGGCCAGCTTGTCGCCGAACAGGTTCTCCGCGGTGATGTTCGACAGCGCGTTGAACAGCAACGCGGTGTCGGACGCGCGTGAGTGCGTGGTCGGCGCCTCGGTCGCGGTGGCCGACGCGCGCGCCAGCAACTCGTAGGCGACGATGCGCTGCTGGCGGTCGACCACCGGCTGGCGGGCGATGTAGGTATAGGCGGCACCGTCGTCTTGCGACGCGGCTGCGACAGCGGCTTCATCCATGCGCGTGGGGGGTATTCAGCGGTTTAACGCCGATGCTAGCAGTTGTGCATCTCCTCCACGCACAGCGCGCATGCCCGGCCGTGGGGCGTTTATGCACTTCCCGCCCAAAGGCAGCAGAGTTGCGCGAAGCCTCGCACGAGCGCGTCACAGTGCGCCCTTGCCGCTGCACCTGCGGGTTATCAACGCACACCAGGCCATGATCGATGAACTGGGTGCGACGCTGAAAAAAGCTCGGGTGCCGATCCGCAGCAGCGCCCGCTAGCTAACGAGATGCAGGGGGGCTCAGACCTAGCCGCTAATGTCATCGAGGCGAAGGTCTGCGTGGACATTGCGCGCCTCCCCATTGCGGGCCGTCTCATCTTCTGAGCCGGTCTGTGCCCGCGCAGCGAGAACAGTGCCGGAAAGCACCGCAGCACGGGCGTGCGCCACAGCGCACCTTGCTCAAGGCCACCCTGCGCACGGCCCGATGGTCTGCCGTGCGCGTCAAGACGGGTTACTTGCATACCGTTCCGGCGCATCAAGTTCCGGCGTGGCGCCAAAGCAACACTACTCGCCGTGGCGACGTTCACGCGCGCCACCGTGTTCTTTGCTCAGCACGAGCGCACCAAAACCATCTGGCATTTGCTCAAACGACTGAGCGAGCGCGGCGGAGTTGTTCCCTTGCGTGGCATGTAATCAGGGCCTACTAGTTGCATGGTGCTCCGGCGGAGGCGGGCTCGCTGCATGGCGCCGCGGCCGACGAGTTCGCATCCGGCTCGAAACTGCCAGATTCCGCGTGCGACCCGCCTGCCTCGATCTGACCGGCAAGCCGTATCCACTCGGCATCGAACTCACCAGCGATCTCCACCGTGATCCCGGCCGCGCGCAGCAGGGCGGCGGTTCGCGCGAGATGGTCCACCGCGTCGCGGATCCTGTCCGCGGGTAGCGATTCGACCGGCTCGACAAAATTGACCGGACCGATGGCGTCGTACTTGACAAGTTGCCAGAAGGTCACGAAGCCGATCCCCTCGGCGACACAGAATGAGACCAGATCGTCTAGCGTGGCGTAGTTGGCATCGTAGACGCCGCAGCTGATTCCCAACAGCGGTGGCTTTCGCCCATCGGCACGCGCCGCTGCGCGGATGCGTTCCAGATTCTCACGTATCGTCTCCAACTTCACGTGGCGACGTGTTTGGCGGAGCAGCTCAGGATCGACGGTATCCATCGACACCTGTATCGAGTAGAACGACGCCAGCCCTTTGGCCTCCGCGGGGTCGAGCAGCTTGGCGAGATTTGTGATCACCGAGGTGCGGAAGCCGAGTGCGGCAATGGCGCTGGAAAACGCCACCCAGTCGGGGTGGTAGGTCATCTCTCCATGGCCATTAAGCATGACGAACAGATCCCGCGGTTGCCGCTGCAGCATCGTCAGCAGACCCTGCAGGAATGGGTGCGGCATGTGCCGGCCAGCGTAGTCCGGATGACTGACTGCGCAGTACACGCAGCGCAGATTGCATTTGGACGTGACCTCGACCCTGAGGTTCCGCAGCGGCAGCGAACGCAGCAGTTCAGCTTCTCCGAATCGTCCCGTCTCTCGGCGAAGCGTCTGCAGCAAGCGCTGCGGGCTGCCTAGCGGGCGGATGTGGCAGTCGACGCAAGGTCCCTCGAGCTGCCCGCGTAGCAGGGAACGCCTGAGATCGCGGAACGACGCGCCCTCCCGTATATCGTCCAGATCTTGCGACGGATCCGACCAGCGATCGTCCACGACGCGCTTGCAGCATGGCTTGACCTGCCCTTGCACGTCGAGTTCAAGCTGTACCCAAGGGTCGAAGCAGATGCGGGTGTTGGGTTGTGGCGTCGGTAGGTCGCGGCCCTCGAACTGCCCGCGCAGTACGAAATGAGCCGCGCCGCTACCAAACAGGCCACTGGCGACCGCAGCCGCGACATCCGGGTTGCCACGAAGGTAGGCATCCTCGTCCCAATTCGCTGCAAGCAGCTTGGCGGCGGCCGCGTCAACGCCGTTGTTTCGCGGCTCGTTGACGCCGAAGCGCAAGTAGTGTTCCAAGCCGCTTCGGAAGCGCCCCTGCGCGACGGACTCGGCGACATCGGGATTGAGCTGAAGGTAGATGGCGTCACGCCAACCAAGCGGTTCGCCGAGTTCCAGTGCGGTGGTCAACATGTTGCAATCCTTGTTGAATTGTCGATTCGTCCGAGCCAACGTCGGCGCGTATCTTGTATCCGCCTGGCAGCGTAGCGGCCAGCGCTGCTGTGAAACAATTCGGTCGTTCCAGCAGGAGGTGGTAGATGGGGAATGGGGGAGAGGTGAATGGCCACGCGCAGGGATCGTGCGCTTTTGCGATCCTTGTACACGCGTTCTATGAGGACGTCTGGCAGTCGATTGCAGACCGGATTGCTACGATCAAAACACCCGTGGATCTGTACGTCACGGTGCCTGAATCGGGCGAATTCGACACGATTGCCGCGGTAATCGTGATGCGATTTCCCGCCGCACATGTCTTGCGGGTGCCTAACCGCGGACGTGACGTAGCCCCGTTCTTGACGGCCATGGAAGCCTTCGATTTGTACCGCTACGACACGGTGCTCAAGCTCCACACCAAGCGCAGCCGTCACTTGCTCCACGACGGCGCACGCTGGGCGAATGACTTGTTCCGTTCGCTTATTGGCGATGAGGCGACGGTCGACGCTGCACTGCGCATCTTCCGGCAGTTTCCTGCGATCGGGATGATCTATCCCAATTTCGTCAAGACGCCGATTTCCACCGAACTGATTCCAAACTTGAAGTGGCTTGACCTTCTGTTGCCACGAATCGGGCGCGAGCAAAGGGACGTAGCTGGATGGGAGTTCGCTGCCGGGACCATGTTCTGGTTTCGCGGCGCAGCGATGAAACCGCTGCGCGAGCTCCGCATTACGATCGACGATTTCGAGCCAGAAAACGGCCAGATCAACGGCACCTTGGCTCACGCTCTCGAGCGCATCTTTCCACAGCTCATTTACAGATCTGGCCAACTCATCGTGACAGCTGACGGTATTGCGGAGGTACCGCCGAGCGCCTTGGCGCGGGTGATTGCTGGCGTGCAGCGCGCACCCCAGCCAATCAGGAAGGGCTTTCGCACGCCCCCCAAACGCGGTGCTTCCAGGCGATGAAGACCCCAGCAGACCATGGAGCGGTCGAGATTGGCAGATCATGGAAGCCAGGCTTGCAGCCACCGATCCAGATGATCTTCCAGAAGCCAATTTGCTCGCACTTTGTGACGCAGCGCGTCGGCCTGCGCGCGTAGCGCGTCGGGCTCGGCCAGCGCTTCGCGGATCGCGCGCATCCAGTCGCGGTAGCGGTTGGCCACGCGGGTCACCGGGAAGTCGCCCTGGTAAGGCGTCAGGTCGGAGCAGATCACCGGATAGCCGAGGATGCCGTACTCGAGCAGGCGCAAATGGCTTTTCGCGTCGTTGAACGGGTTGTCTTCCAGCGGCGCCACCGCGAGGTCGAGGTCCAGGCTGGCCAGCTTGGCTGCGTACTGGTCGAGCGGCACGCCGGGGTGGAATTCCTTGACCACGCCCTTGAGCGAGTCCGGGCACATGCCGAAGAACACCCAGTCGACTTCGGCCGCGGTGTCGCGCACGACGTCGGCGATCAGCTCGAGGTCGCCGGTGTGGCCGATGCCGCCGGCCCAGCCCACGCGCGGCTTCGCGCGCTCGGCGCGAGGCGGCTGCAGATGGCCCCAGCGCGCGCCTTCGACGTGATTGGGGCAGACGACGACTTCGTCGGCGAAACCGGCGTAGGCCTGGGCCAGCGGCTCGGTGGCGACGACCAGCCGGTTGCACAGCCCCGCGGCCTTGCGGAAGCGCTTCGCGATGTCCTTGTGGATCTGCGCCTTGTGCACGCTCTTGACCGGCAGATTGGTGATCAGGTCGTCGATCTCGAACACGCGGAACGCGCCGTGGTAGCGGCCGTGGCGCTCGATGGCTTCGATCTGCGGCCATTCCATCTGCCGCTGCACGACGAGCACGTCGGGGTCCATGCGCTGCATTTCAGCCGGCTCGAACAAGCGCATCGTCTCCCAGCCCTGGGTCATTCCGGCGCGGTTCAGCGCACGCATCGGCGAAATGATGCGGTACTCGCCGCAACCCTCGCGGTCAGCCGGGTGCACCAGAATGCGCGGGCGCGGGCGCCATTCGGGGTCCCAGCTCAGGCAGGGCTGGTCGTCGAGCAGGAACTCGGTCGACGCCAGGCTCAGGTGGCGGTTGTACGCCGGGTCGAACGCCAGTTGCGGCAACCACTTGCGGTACATCGCGTCCTTCTCGGCGGCGTAGCGCTTGAGCTTGGCTTCGTCGGGCGCGGCCTCGACTTTGCCCTTCTGGCTCGCCGAGCCTTCGTGCAGCAGCAGCGAGAACGGCGTGAACACGATGCGCAGCCCGGCTTCGCGCACTTTCAGGCACAGGTCGATGTCGTTGTACGAGACCTTGAAGTCGGTCTCGTCAAGCCCGCCGACTTGCTCGTACACGCTCTTGCGCACCAGCAGGCAGGCGCCGGTGACCGCCGACAGATCCTGCACCAGCTGCGCGCGGCCGAAATAGCCGCGATCTTCGGGCGCGCGGCCTATGAACGGATGCTCGGCCGGCCCGCGCATGCCCAGGATCACGCCGGCGTGCTGGATCTTGCCGTCGGGGTAGAGCAGCTTGGCGCCGACGATGCCGACGTCAGGCCGTACCGCGTGGCCCATCATCTCGTCGAGCCAGTCGTCGTGCAGCGCCGCGGTGTCGTTGTTCAGCAGCAGCAGGTAGTCGCCTCGCGCGGCGCGCGCCGCGGCGTTGTTCATCGCCGAGAAGTTGAACGGCCCCGGCTGGCGCAGCACGCGCAGCCGCCCGGCCAGTTCGGCCTCGCGCGCCTCGATCGCGTCGAGGTAGCGGCAGGTGTCGGCGTCGTCGCTGTCGTTGTCGATGACGATGAGCTCGTACGCCGGGTACTTGGTCTTCTCGATCACCGATTCGACGCAGCGCTGCAGGAAGCCGATCTGGTTGCGCGTCGGCACCAGGATCGACACCAGCGGCTTGATTTCCGGCAGCGGCCAGCGCACGCGGAACGCCGGCGGAAACGGGCCCGGCTGTACTTCCGCGGCGATGCCGAGTCGCTTGAAATGCGCCTGCAGCGCGGCCTGGCCCGCGGCGAGGATCTCGGGCACCGATTTCTTCGTGTGGCCCGAGCCTTGCGCGCGGTGGTAGAGCACTTCGGCGACATGGCCGATCGCCTTGTCGCCGGCGCCCGTGGCCTGCAGATGTTCCCAGGCGCGCAGCACGAGGTCGTAGTCTTCGGCGCCCTCGAACGCCGGGTCGAAGCCGCCGAGCGCCTCGAACAGGTCGTGTCGGATCAGCAACAGGCCGCCGATGTAGGGCAGGCTGCGCAGGTAGTCGAGGTTGAAGTCGGGCTTGCAGTGCGGGTTGACATACTGGCCGTCGGCGGTGAGAGTGTCCTCGTCGGTGTAGACGAGTTGCCAGTCGGGGTGGGCGAGCACGGCGTTGGCGATGCAGAAGGTCGCATCGGGGGCCAGGGTGTCGCCGGCATCGATCAAGCCGACCCAGTCGGCTGACGCCGGGAGCAGCGCATGGTTGACGTGAGTGAGCAGATCCGCGTCGGTTGCCGGAAATTCGACCAACTCGGCGCCGTACCACTGCGCGGCGAGACTGTCGACGGTCGGCGCCATCGAACGCGCGTGGTGCTGGAATACCGTCAGTGTCATGCGTGGCAGGGTGCCGGCCTTGCGCCAGCGCTGCATCGCTTCACCTGCCCAAGCGGCGTTGCCGGGTATTGCGCGGGCATCGAGCAGCCACGGCGCGGCGCTCTGCGGTGGTCGCGACAGCACAGCCCCGCTGGTGTCGCCGACTTCGAGGCCGGCGCGCACGGTGCTGGGGGCGAACTGTCGCTCGACGGCTTGGGTCGGCACCGGCGGCGCCTCGCTGAATCGTGCGCAAAAGATTTGCGACAGCTCATTCAGGTAGTTGAACAAGCCCAGTTCGATCACAAGCGCGCCAACACGCGCCTCCGCGACCCTGGGCAGTGCGCCATTGACGCTGCCCATAAGGCGCTGCACGGCGTTGGACAGGTGTGCGTCGTCGGTCAGAAGATCGACGGTCGTCGCGCGCGCGACCTGGTGGGCCCAGTCCGCCAAGCCCCTGAGGTGCATACGCACTTCGTTGGATTGCTGACCAGGATGCGTGCGCAAATAGCTCAGCGTGTCCCGGATGAAGCCGAGATCGCCATGGCGCAACAGAACGCACCACGATGCCATGTCCACATTGCAGCCGTAATGTCGCCCAAGGAATACGCCGAATGGCTCGGTCAGCCACGCGCGCTTGAACAGCACGGTGGTCGGCTCTCCGAGGTAATTCGTGACCTGACTCAGGCACAAGTTGGCCGCATCGCGGCCGCGAATGATTGCGTCGCGATCCATCAGGGCATCGAGCCCGAGCATGGGGGCGCCGACTAGCCCATTTTCGTCAATGATCGCGCGCGTTGAGGTGACGAGTGCCAAAGCAGGATGCGCGCGGAACAGGCTGATCATCCGCTCGATCTTGTCCGGATGGAAAAGATCGTCATCCATCAGGTAATTCACATATTCGCCCCGCGCCAGTTCGAGGCACTTCTGGAAATTAATCGCCGCGCCCCAACCTGGTCGATTTCGCAGATAACGGATGTTGGCGTGCTTGCGAAGGTAATCGGACATCAGCTGCTCGGTTTCATCGTCACTGCTATCGTCCGAAACGATGATTTCGATGTTGCCGTAAGTCTGATCAAGTGCCGAATCCAGCGCTGCCTTGAAATAGCCGGGACGATTGAACGTCGGGATGAGAATGCTGACAAGAGGCGTGCGGTCCGTCATGACAAGGGGGATGGAAGGCGCTGCTGTTGGGTGGTATCGACGGGTCGTTGTATGACCAATTCATCGCACCAGTAGTCAACATTGCTTTGCTGGGGTGCACATGGTTTGTGAGTGATCAGCCCGTTCGTTTCATCGCGAAACAAGTGAATTTTTCCACGCGGCGAGAAGCCCAGCCGGATATAAAGATCGATGGCATGGCTGTTATACGAAAGAACGCGGATCGTGCAGTAGTCAAGGCGCAGCGCATCGAAGCACCATTGCAACAGGCGGCGTTGCGCGAGATACATCAAGCGCGGCGGCACCGGAGCATCTCCTCGCATGACGTTGTCGATCTCCGCGGATGTCCGCGACAGTTCGATCAACCCGATATGCCCCAATGCCACGCTGTCCGGCCCCTCGATGATGAAAAGCAGCCGCCGCGGGTCGCCGATCGCCAGACGTTCCAGGTAATTCCGCGTGCTGTCGGCGCTGCTCGCGAACTGTGTCAGGAACATGCGCATATTACGGGCTCGCCAAGCACATACCTGTTCGATCAAAGATGCGTCGCCGAGTGCCCAACGTCCCACAGGGACAAGACTCGCAATCAAGCGGCCCGTGTCATCGGCGACCGTCAGGGCTATGGCGCGAGCCGCCGCATGCGTACCCCGTTTCATGGACAGGACCGCGACAGGCAAGTCATGCATACGATACTCCTGCTCCCGCGCTCAGTCGCGTTGCGCGTATTCGATGACGCGTTCGGCGATTCGCGTGGCTTCGCCGCGACTCATGCGCAGGTGCATCGGCAGCGAAAGGATGCGTTCGCTCTTGACGCGTGCGCTCGGGCAAGTTCCGTCGAGACGACGATACATGGGATAATGGCTGTTATCCCGGTAGTGGACGCCCGGATAAATATCGGCACCATTCAATGCAAGAATCAGGGCGTCACGATTGTCAACCAGTATGGGGTAGAGATGGCGAGATGTCTCGCAGCCTTTCGTAATCGGTACGCGCTCGACATGCGCGGCATTTTCGAGTACCTCGTCATACCATGCTGCAATTTGACGGCGATAAGCGTTGTCAGCGTCGAGGTATTTGAGCTGGCTCAAACCTATGGCGGCCATGATTGAATTTCCATGGTATTTGAAACCAACGTGCTCGACGTCGTACATCCACTTGTACGCGGATTTGCCTTGGGTGCGGGTGTAGGTGTCCTTGTTGATGCCGAGCCATGATAGTTGGCGCGCAAACTCATCATCCTCCTGCTGCGCGAAGCAAATCATGCCTGAGTCTGCGGTAGGAAGATTCTTGACGGCTTGATAGCTGAAAACGGTGACATCGCTGTCGCGCCCGATGTGCTCGCCGTTGTACCATGTGCCGGCCATATGTGCGGCGTCGAGGATCAGCGCGATGCCATGTTGCCGGCAGATGCGCACGATGTCTTGGTAGGCTCCACAGTTGCCACCGATGCCCACGAAGATGACCGCGCGGGTGCGTGCGGTTATCTTTCGTTCCACGTCGCATGGATCCAGGCACAGCGACGCATCCACGTCGGCGAAGACGGGAGACATCCGCTCATACAGGATGGCGTGGTTGGTCGAGACGAACGTCAGTGGCGTCGAGATGATTTCGTCGCCATCGCTCCAGCCCAGGCGTTCCTTCAGCACCTTGACCGCCAGATGCAAGCCCGCGGTGGCGGAGTTCAGAAAATGTGCGTGTGCAAAGCCCGAATATTTTTTCCAGGCATCCTCGAAGGCGACGGTCTTGAAGCCCAGGCCGGTCCATCCAAGTTCGAGGCACTCGCGGATCTCCTTCATGCATTCGTCAATCCGATAGGTTGGCACGAACAGCTGGGTCGGCATGATGAACTCCTCGGGCGACACGAAGCGCGGTGCGCACGTTGGGGATGCGCCTTGGTGATTCCGTGTCTGAAAATCGGTTGGTGGATGCAAGTCCCGCGCCAGAACTTTGGCGCGCGACTTGCACGCATTGTTTTGAGCAAAAGTCGTGCCAAAAGATGGCGCGAACGTCTTACAAGTATTTGAACAGGCTCAAGCCTTGCATTTGCGAGAACGCGCTTTCCGACGCCTGCAGCGCCGTCAGGCTTTGCTCGTACTGGCTGATCACCGCAGGGTAGTTGATGTTGGTCAGCGATGACTGCTGTGTCTGCAGTTGCAGCGTGATCGTCGAGTTCTGGCTGCCGACCGCCTGCGCCTGCTGGATGCGCGCGCCTATGGTCGACTGCGTGCCGAGGATCGTCGTCTGCGCCTGGCCCAGATTGGCCAGCGCATTGCTGATGATCTGCCCCCGCTGCGCGTTGCTGCCCGGGGTTCCGGTGCCGGTCTGGAAGGCCTGCACCAGGTCCTGAATCGTCTGGAACACGCTGTGCGGTTTGGACGCCGAGATCGTGAACGTTTCCTGATTGGTCGGCGGGCCGTTGACGGCGTCGACCGGACCCGGCTCGCCCTGCAGCGGCACGCTGATCATCGCGGTGCCGCCCGAAGTCGCCGGAATGCCTATGCTCATGCCGGCGGTGTAGGTGCCGCTGCTCACCGTGCCCGACGTCGCCGCCCAGTTGCTGGCCACGCCGCTGGCGACGCTGTAGGTCATACCCGAGCTGGTCCGCGACACCGTGATCTGGTAGTTGTCGCCATTGGCGAGCAGCTGCTGCTGCGCCTGCGCCGAGTTCAGCACGCTGCCCTGGCCGACCGTGATCGTGCCGACTTGCGATGCGGTGCCCGACATCGACACGCCACCCGACGTGGTCCAGGTCGGCGGCAAATAATTGCCGCTGGCGGCCGACACGTCGAAGGTGCCGTTGCCGCTGAGCGAGCTCATGAAAATCGCGTTGCCGGGGTCGCTGATCGCGGTCTGCAGCCCGGCGCCGAGCGCGAGCTGGTTCTGGCCGCCGTCACCGACGTACTGCACGCTGCCATTCCCGTTTTGCTGGAACGGCTGCACGCCGTTGGCGCTGCCGGCGAACAGGTAGTGGCCCTGGCCGTCCTGCGAGTTCCCATACTGCAGCATCTGCTGCAGATAGCCTTGCATCGTCGTCGCGGCGTTCTGCAGATCCTGGCCGTTGACGGTGCCGTTGTTCATCTGCTGCGCGAGCTGCTGCACCTGGCCGAGCAGGGTGTTGACGCTCTGCAACGTCGACGATTCGAGCTGCAGCGCGTTCTGCGCGTTCTGGCCGTTTTGCGAATAGTTCGACAACTGGCTGATTTGCGCGGTCAGCTGGATGTTCTGCTCGGTCACCACCGGCTGGTCCGAGGGGTTGACCAGGCTGCTTCCGGTGCTGAGCTGCTGGCTCAGGGAATTGAGCTGGTTCTGCTGGTTCAGGATGCCGGTCAGGCTGGCGCCGAAGAACTGGGACGTGCTGATTTGCATGATGATCTCGCTCCCGCTCAAGCGTCAGCCGACGGCCTGCAGCAGCGTCGAGAACAGGCTTGATCCGATCTGGATCGCCTTCGCCGCCGCCTGGTAGGCCTGCTGGTACTGGATCAGGTTGGTCGCTTCCTGGTCGAGGTTGACCCCGGAATACGATTGTTGCGACGCATTGGCCTGCGCCGCGAGCGCGGTGGCCGCGCTCAGCGCGGTCTGCGCCTGGCCGCCTTGGGTGGCGACCTTGCTGGCCAGCTGCGCGTAGGCGTCCTGCAGCGATGCGGTGCCCGAAGACAGCGTCTTCGCGCTCTGCAGCGCGGCCATCGCCTGGGCGTTGCCGCCGTTGCCGGCGCCACCGGGCTGCAAGGTGAACGCGTCGCCCGACGAGGCAACGCTGCCGCTGAGGTCAACGGTCCAGTAGCCCTTGCTTCCCGCCGGCGTTCCGGGGTAGGCGATGCCGATCACGGTGCCGCTGCCGCCCATGCTGACGCTGCCGCTGCCGATCACCGAACCGGCGCCGCTGGTGACGACGAAGCCGACGCTGCCGGTGGTCCCGCCCGAGGTCAGCTGCACCTGCAGCGTCGCCGGCGGGCTGCCGATCGATCCCGACAGCACCAGGCCGATGCCGGCGCTGCCGCTGCTGTAGGCGCCTGCCGACAAGGTCATATTGCCCAGATTGGTGTTGACCAGTGCGCCGCTGGACAGTTGGCCCTGGCTGCTGACGTAGGGCGAGGCCGCGGCGACCGACGACGGATCGGACAGCAACGCCTTGAAGTCGAGCGCACCGATGCGCGTCGGCATGCTCTCGAAGCTGTCGTTCTTCGCGACGCTGCCGCTGGCCGGCAGGTTCACGCTGAGCCCGTCGAAGCTGACGCTGCCACTGGCCACGCCCGAGACGACGACGCTGCCGGTGTTCAGGTTGGTCACGGTCCACTGCGAACCATCCCACTGCGCCTTGTAGTCGGAGCCGGTCAGGCCGCTGGCCGCGACGACGCTGGCGCTCGGATAGGTGGTGCCGGACGCGCCGTAGTCGCTGTTGAGCGAGCTGGCCAGCACCTGGGGCTGGCCGTAGCTGAACATCGCGCTGCCCGAGGTTCCGGCCGTGGTCAAGCCCAGTGACTGCTGTTGGTTCATCGCGGTCGCCAGGCCGTCGGCGATCAGCCCGAGCTGGTTCTGCGCCGGGATCAGCACCTGGTTGCGCAAGTTCAGCAGCCCGCCGATCGCGCCGCCGCTGAGGTTCTGCGAAATGATCTGCCCTGTCGCCGCGTAAGCGACTTCGGTCTGCGACGAGTCGTAAGGGTTGGCCTTGGTCGTCAGCTGGAACGATTGGTTGCCGACGACCAGTGCCTGGCCGTTGCCGGCGTAGACGTTGAACTGGTTGCCTTGCTGCAGCACGGTGACGCCGACCTGGCCGGCCAGCTGCTCGATCAGCGCGCCTTGCTGGTCGAGCAGGGTGTTGGGCGCCGCTCCGGTGCTCGACTGGATCGCGATCTGGTTGTTCAGCTTGGCGATCTGGCTGGTCAGGTTGTTGACCAGGTCGACGCCTTGCGCGAGTTGCTGGTTGATGCCGTTGCCGACCTGCTGCAACTGCGTCGCGGTGCTTTGCACGGTTTGCGCGAGCTGTTCGGCCTGGCCGAGCATGGCCTGGCGCGACGCAGCGTCGGACGGGTTCGCGGCGACCCCGGCGACGCCGCTGGCGAAGAACTGGTTGATCGCCGTGCTCATGCCGGTACCGGTCCCGGCCAGCAGTTGCACGATGGGCTGCAGCTGGCTGTTGTAGGTGCTGGCGCCGCTGGCGGTGGCCGTCGTGCTCCACACCTGCGACTGCATGTAGGCGTTGTAGTTGCGCGTGACCGACGCGATCTGCGTGCCGTTGCCCAGGTACAGGCCGCCGACCAGCGTCGACAGCGCCGTCGTCTGGTTCGCCTGCTCGCGGTTGTAGCCGGCGGTGCTGACGTTGGCGATGTTGTTGCCGGTGACCTGCAGCGCCTGTTGCGAAGCCTCGAGTCCGGTCAGCGCGCTGCTGACGAGTCCGCTGATGCCCGACATGTCAACCTCTCCCCAGGCTTTGCGGTGCCGCGGCGCCGCTGCCGTAAGCGCCTTGCACCGGCAGGCGAGCCACATCGATCGAGCGCCGCAGCACTTCGCTCCAGACGTTGACGCCGTTGAGCACGGTGTCGAATTCGCGCTGCAGCGCGGCGACCTGCGTGCGCAACTCGGCCGACGCGGGGGTGTCCGGGGCGGCGCGGCGGCGCGCCGCGTGCGCGGCCAGCGCTTCGAGCAGCGGCGGCCAGATCGGCTCGACGAACGCGACCTCGCGCAGCGGATCGTCGCTGAGCAAGGCTTCGCGCTTGCGTCGCAGCACGTCGGTCAGTGCGGCGATCAGTTGCGCCTCGTCGGTCGGTACGGTGGAGCTCATTTCTGCCCCCGGTGATGCCGATGGAACGTCACGTTGGCGGAAAACTTTAGGGTTGCAGTCCGAGCGCGCTCAAGGCATCGCGCATTACCGGCCCTTGTGCGACCGCGACCAGCTTGGTCGCGTAATTCGGATCGGTCGCGTAGCCAGCGCGCTGCAGCGCGCTGGCGAAGCCGGCGATGTCGTCGCCACGGCCTCGCGCCTGCTGGTAGCGCGACGAACCGAGCAGAACTTCAGCGTAGTTGCGCACGCTGTCGGCGGCGCTGCGGTAGCTGCGGAACGCGGCCGACTCGAATTGTGCGACGCCGTTGCGCACCTCGCGCGTCAGCGTGTCGAAGCGCTCGCCGCTCCAGCTCGTCCCGGCCTTGACGCCGAACAGGTTGTGCCCCGGCGCATGGTTGCCCCAGCCGGTCTCGAGCGCGGCCTGCGCCAGCAGCGCGACCGGGCTGACCTGCAGTTGCGCGGCGGCTTCGCGCACGCTGGGCAGGATCGAAGCGACGAAGCGGCGTGCGCGTTGCGTCAGCGAGTCGTCGCCGCCGCCAGCCGCGGCGTGGCTGCCGGAAACAGCCTCCGGTGTCTGCGGGGTGGTCGTCGCGGTGGACGTCGCTGGCGGCGGCGGCGCCGCGGCGGCCGCGGCCGCGCCTAGGGTCGTGCGTGGCGGCACCGCGTACGTCGCGTTGCCCGGCGCGGCCTTGTCGGTGGTGGCGGACCTTGCGAGGGCGGCGTCCGCGCCGGCAGCCTTCGCGCCGTAGCGCTGGGCCAGCTCGCGGGCGAGAAAGCTCGCCATGCCGACGCCGTGGCCCTGCGCGATCGTCGTCGCCAGTTGCTGGTTCATCATCGACTGGAACATCGGCCCGCCGGTGTCGCCGAGCAGGTCTGGGCCGAGCTTGGTTGCCTCCATCGTCGACAGCATGCGTTGCAGCAGCAGCGCTTCGAACTGCTGCGACACCGCCTTGATCGTCTGCGCATTGCCCGGCGCCGACTGCGCCGCCACGGCCAGGCGGTTCAGCCCCGAGAAGCCGAGCGCATCGGACGCCGCGGCGGCGCCGATCATCGAGGAGGGCAGGGCCATCGTCGGTCTCCTGGCTTCAGATCACGTCGAGCTGCGCGTGCAGCGCGCCGGCCTGCTTCATCGCCTGCAGGATCGCGATCAGGTCGGTCGGCGTCGCGCCGACCGCGTTGAGCGCGCGCACCACCGCTTCGAGCGTGACCCCGGGCTTGAACATCAGCAGGTCAGCCTGGTTCTGTTTGGCTTTGACCTTGGTGCTCGGCGTGACCACGGTCTGGCCGGCACCCAGCGGGTTGGGCTGGCTGGTCGTGTACTGGGTGTCGATGGTCACCGACAGGTTGCCGTGGGCCACCGCGCAGCTGCTCAGCGTGACGTTCTGGCCGAGCACGACGGTGCCGCTGCGCGCATCGATCACGACCTTGGCCGGCGGCGCCTGCGGGTTGACGTCGAGGTCGAGCACGTCGCCGACGAAGGCGGTGCGCGCGCCAGGATCGGCCGGCGCCTTCACACGCACGACGCCGGCGTTGAGCGGCACCGCGGTGCTGGCGCCGAACTGCTGGTTGATGCGCTGCGCGATGCGCGCCGCGGTCGCGAAGCTGGCGGTGTCCAGCGTCAGGCTGAGGTCGCCGGGCTGGTCGAAGCTGCTGGCCACGCCGCGCTCGACGGTGGCGCCGTTGGCCACCGTGCCGGCGGTCAGGAAGTTGGTCTGCGTGCTGCTCGAGCCGCTGGACGCACCGAATCCGCTGACGACGATGCTGCCCTGGGCCACGGCGTAGGTCTGGCCGTCGGCGCCTTTCAGCGGCGTCATCAACAAGGTGCCGCCGGCCAGGCTCGACGCATTGCCTACCGCCGACACCGTGACATTGATCGTCTGCCCGGGCTGCGCGAACGCCGGCAGCTCGGCGGTGACCATCACCGCGGCGAGGTCCTTGGGCTGCAGGTTCGACGCGACCGACGCCGGCAGGTTGATGCCCAGACGCTGGAACATATTGAGCAGCGACTGCGTCGTGAACGGCACTTGCGTGGCCTGATCGCCGGTGCCCGACAGGCCGACGACGAGGCCGTAGCCGACCAGCTGGTTGTGGCGCACGCCTTCGACGTGGGCGAGGTCGCGGATCGCGTCGGCGCGCGCCGGCAGCAGCGGCGCCAGCAGCACGAGCAGCAGAAGCGCCTTTTTCAGAAGGGCGCTGTTCAGAAAGGCGCTTTTCAGAAAGGCCATAGCGAGAGGAAGAAGTTGGTCAGCCACGGCGTCTGCGCCGCTGCGTAGACGCTGCCGTTGCCGCTGTACTCGACGCGCGCGTCGGCGATCTGCGTGCTCAGCACGGTGTTCTGCTGGGTCACATCTGCGGCGCGGACGACGCCGACGATGCGGATGAACTCGTGCCCGCCGTTGAGCATGACTTCCTTCTGCCCCGAGATTTCGAGGTTGCCGTCGCTCATCACGCGCACCACGGTGGCTTGCAGCGTCGTCGTGAAGGTGTTGCTTTGCGCCACCGCTCCGTTGCCGCCGAACTTGGTCGCGCTGTTGCCGCCGATGCCGCTCGACAGCGCCGCCGGCACGCCGCCGAAAAAGGCGCTGATGCCTCCCGACACGCTGTCGGTCTTGCTGATCGAGGTGTTGGTCGACTTGGTCGCGTTGGCGTTTTCCTGGATCTGCACCGTGATCAGGTCTCCGACGCGGTGCGCACGCGTGTCCTCGAACAGCGCGACGTTGGTTCCCGACTGCCAGATCGCGCCGTTGGCCGGGTGCGCGTCGAAGGCTTCCGGGGTCGCCGGGATCGGCAGCGGCTGCAGCTTCTCGCTGGCGCTGCCGAGGCGGTCCGGGTACGACGCGCAGGCGCCCAGCAGCGCGCAGGCCAGCGCGGCGAGGGCGACGCGCAGCGCGCTGCGCAGGAAGGCGTGTTCAGACATTCTGTTCGACGTACTGCAGCATCTGGTCGGACGCCTGCACCGCCTTGCTGTTGATTTCGTAGGCGCGCTGCGTCGTGATCATGTCGACCAGCGCCGAGACGACGTTGACGTTCGACGACTCCAGATAACCCTGCTGCAGCGTGCCCAGGCCGTTGAGCGTGGGCTGCCCGGTGTTCGGGCTGCCCGACGAGCCGGTCTGCACGTACAAATTGCCGCCGACGTTCTGCAGCCCGGCCGGGTTGACGAAGCTGGCCAGCTGCAAGGTGCCGACGGTCTGCGGCGAGCTCTGTCCGGGCAGCGTCACCGACACCGTGCCGTCGGTGCCGACGGTGACGCTTTGCGAGTTCGACGGCACCGTGATCGTCGGCTGCACCAGGTAGCCGGTCGAGGTCACCAGTTGGCCCTGGTTGTTGAGCTGGAAGGTGCCGTCGCGGGTGTAGGCGACGGTGCCGTTGGGTTCGAGGATCTGGAAGAAGCCCTGGCCGTTGATCGCCAGATCCAGCGAATTGCCGGTCTGCGTCAGGCTGCCCTGGGTCATCAGCCGCTCGCTGGCCACCGAGGTGACGCCGGCGCCGAGCTGCAGCCCCGACGGGTATTGCGTGGTCTGCGACGACTGCGCGCCGGGCTGGATCATGTTCTGGTAAATCAAGTCCTGGAACACGGTTCGCGCGCTCTTGAACCCGGTCGTGTTCGCGTTGGCCAGGTTGTTCGAAATCACGTCCATGCTCGTCTGCTGGGCTTGCAGACCAGTGGCGGCGACGTAGAGGGAGCGGATCATCGCGGTGTCCTCGGAAGCGGTTCGGGTTGACGGGTCAGCTGACGTTGAGCACTTGCAGCGACGCCTGGCGGTTCTGGTCGACGGTCTGGATCAGCTTGGTCTGCAACTGGAACGCGCGCGTGTTGTCGAGCATCTGCACCATCGCATGCACCGGGTTGACGTTGCTGCCTTCGAGCGCGCCGCTGACCAGCTGCACATTGCCGTCGGGCTGTGCCGGCCCCTGCGGGTCGCGGAACAATCCGTCGGTGCCGCGCTGCAGCTGTGCTGCAGGCGGGTTGACCAGCTGGATGCGGTTGATCACGACCAGGTTGCTTGCGGTCGACCCGGCCGGAACGCCCGAGATCGTGCCGTCGGCGCCGATCTGCACCGACTCCAGCGCCGGCAGCGTGATCGGCGCGCCGCCCTGGCCGAGCACCGGCTGTCCGGTGCTGGTCAGCAACGCGCCGCTGCTGTTGAGCTGCAGATCGCCGTTGCGCGTGTACGCCGGCTGGCCGTCGGCGCCTTGCACCGTGATCCAGCCCTGGCCGTTGACCGCGACGTCGAGGTTGCGCCCGGTGTGGCGGATCGGCCCGCTGCTCATGTCGGCGGTGGTGCCTTGCGTCGTGACGTAGGCGTTGCTCGGCAGCGGCTCGCCGTACACCGGCAGCGCCCGGAACTGCGCCTGCGCGGCGCGGTAGCCGCCGGTGTCGACGTTGGCCAGGTTGTTGGTCGTGACGTCCTGCTGGCGCAGGACGGCACGGGCACCGGTGGCGGCGATCCAGAGCGTGTCCATGATGTGTCGAAATAGCGTCGTTGATTACAACGAAAGCAAGGTCTGGACCACCTGGTTCTCGGTCTTGATCGTCTGCGAGTTCGCTTGATACGCCTGCTGCGCGACGATCAGGCTGACCAGCTGCGTCGACAAGTCGACGTTCGATTCCTCGACCGCGTTCGACTGCAGCACGCCCAGACCGTTGTTGCTCGGAGTGCCGGTGACGGGCTGGCCCGACGCCGCGGTCGGCACGTAATAGTTGTTGCCGGCGCGCTGCAGCCCCTGAGGCGACGCGAAATTGGTCAACGTGACCTTGCCCAGCGTCCACGTCTGACCGTTGCTGTAGATGCCCTGCACGGTGCCGTCGGCGCCGATCGACAGATTGTTGAGCTGGCCGATGCCGAAGCCGTCGGCGTTGATGCTGCTGACGCCGTCGGCCGCCGCATAGTTGGTCGACCCGGCGTAGCTGACGCTGATCGCCGTGCCGCTGGCGCCGTCCGACCACGCGAAGCCCGACGCGATCAAGGTGCTGGCCGTTCCCGAAGTCAGCAGCTTGCCGTTCTGGTCGAAGCTGAGCGCGACCTGCCCCGACCCGGTGAACACACTGCTGCTCGTTCCGGGGGTCGCGGCGCCCGAGGCGTAGGCGCCGGCGACCGAGTAGTGCACGTCCCAGGTCTGCCCCGACGTCGCGGTTCCGCCTGACGCCAAGGTGTAATACGTGGTCAGCAAATGCGAATTGCCGAGGCTGTCGTAGACGGTGCTGACGGTCGAGTAGTTATACGTCGAAGGATCGTTCGGGTTGAACGCGGTACCGCTGGCGATCGGCGTGTCCGATGCGTTCAGATTTACCGCAAGCGTGACGTTGCCAGTTCCCGACGGTGCCAGCGTGTTGGCCACGACCTGCAACGGGCCGCTGCCGCTGGTCAGCGTGCCGTTGCTCGCCGGCACGCCGATCAGCTTGGCGCCGTTGCCGTCGACGATGTAGCCGTTGTTGTCGAGGTGGAACTGGCCGTTGCGGCCGTAGACGGTGGCACCGTTGTAATCGAACTCGAAAAAGCCCGAGCCGTTGATCGCGACGTCCAGCGGGTTGTTCGTCGACTGGATGTTGCCTTGCGAGAACTGCTGGGCGACGGCGGCCACCGAAGTGCCGACGCCGATCTGGCTGTTGACCGGCGCGCTGCCGGCGATCGCCGCCGCGTAGGCGTCGGCGAACTGAGCGTTCGACTGCTTGAAGCCGACGGTGCTGGCGTTGGCAATGTTGTTGCCCATCACCTGCAAGTCGGTCGATGCGGCCTGCAGGCCCGACAGCGCGGTCTGGAAGGAACTCATCTGGCGTTCTCCTCGATGCGGACGGCGGGGTTCAGACCACGCCCTGGATGTTGGACAGCGGAATCGACCCGTTCTGGCCCTGGATCTGCAGCGACGCGCCGTTGCTGCCACCCAGCAGCACCGCCTGCACCGTTCCGGTCCCGAACGGCGTGGCGCCGACCGCGTTGCCGCTGGAGTCGACCGCCTGCACGTTGAAGGTGTAGTTGCCGGCCGCGGCCTGCTGGCCGCTGGAGTTCTTGCCGTCCCAGCTGAAGCTCTGCACGCCGGCCGGCAGCGCACCGAGATCCATCGTGTCGACCGTCTGCCCGGAGCTGTCGAGCACCTGAACCTGCACGCCGGCGGCGGCACCCGACAGCGTGAAGCCGCCGGCGCTGCCGCCGCTGGTGCCCAGGCTCATCGAGTTGCTGTCGAACACGACGTTGTGGCCGACCAGGTTGGCCGCCTGCAGCCCTTGCGACTGCGCCAGTTGCGCGGTCAGCGCCGCCATCGACTGCTGGATCGATTGCACGCCGCTGGCGGTGCTGAACTGCGCCAGTTGGGCCGAGAGGTCGGAGTTGCTCATCGGGTTCAGCGGATCCTGGTTGGTCAGCTGGGTGACGAGCAGGTTGTAGAAACTGTTGGCGTTGGCCAGCGCCGACATGCCGCTGGCGCTGCTGCCCGAAGTCGCCGCGCTGCTGCTCGTCTGCAGCGAGGAGATCAAGGCATTGGTGCTGTTGTTGATCGGGGTGGTCATCGCGTTTCCTTCATGCCGTCAATGTCACTGGCCCAGCGTCAGCGTCTTGGCCAGCAGATTCTTGGTCGTGTTCATCACGTTCACGTTGGCCTGGTAGGCACGCGAAGCCGAGATCATGTTGACCATCTCGTCGACCGGGTTCACGTTCGGGTAGCTGACGTAGCCTTGCTTGTTCGCCAGCGGATTGCCAGGGTCGTAGACCAGCTTGAGCGGCCCGGGCTTCTCGACCACGCCGGCGACCTGCACGCCGTTGACTCCGGCCGTGCCGCCGTCAAGCGGCTGCGCCGCGAAGACGACTTCACGGGCGCGGTAGGTCTGGCCGTTCGAGCTGGTTGCCGAATCGGCGTTGGCCAGGTTGCTGGCGACGACGTTGAGGCGATAGCTCTCGGCGTTGAGGCCCGAATTGGCGACGTCGAGCGCGCTGAACAGGGACATGGTGGTGGCTCCTTCGATGCTTTGACGCTCAGCCGGTGATCGCCGACGCCATCGTCTTGATCTTCCCGGTCAGGAAGGTCAGGTCGGCTTCGTACTGCAGGCTGTTGCGCGCGAACGCCGCCTGCTCGCGGTTCATGTTCACGCTGTTGCCGTCGAGGCGAACGCTGTTGCCGGCCTGGAAGGCGACGAACGCCGCGGCCGGCTCGCCCTGCGACTGCGGCTGCATTTGCGCGTTGCTGTCGGTGGCCAGCGGCAGCGCCTGGCCCTGGCCCGACAGCGCGCCGCGCAGCGCGGCGCTGAAATCGAGGTCGACCGCCTTGTAGTTAGGCGTGTCGGCGTTGGCCATGTTCGCGGCGAGCAACTGCTGACGGTAGGCGCGCAAGTCCAGCGATTGCTGCAGCAGCGCGAAGTGTTGGTCGAGGGCGTTGGTCATGGCGGGCTTTCAAGTTCGACGCCGCATCCGTTGCATGAAACATGCCAGCGCGTCGCAGGTGATCGCGCAGGTGATTGCGCGAGGGGGCGGCGGCGCACCGGCGGCGGCGACGCGCCCCGCGGCGGCAAGGGTTTGCCGCCCGGCCTTGCCGCCGGAGGGGGCGCCGCCGCACACGCCTTGCTGGCCCGAAGCTTGCAACGGATCGGGCGTTGCCCATTCGGGCGCCATGAGCACCGTCGCTTCGATGTCCCACCGTCTGCGTTCCCTCGCGTTGATCCTGCTGCTGGCCTGCGCCGCGTGGTCGCGCGTGACTCCGGCGCGCGCCGCGGCCGCGTTCGAGCCGGCCGCGACGATACGCGACGCGGCCGCCCGCTTCGTGCGCGAGCAGATGCCGGCAGCGCTGCGCGGCAGCGCGCGCATCGACGTGCAGGGGCCGGCGCCGGCCTTGCATTTCCCGCGCTGCGCGCATCTGCAGGCACGCGCGTTCGGCGCGGCGTCGCCATTCGGCGCGCAGACGGTAGAAGTCTCGTGCACCGCGCCGCAGCGCTGGTCGCTGTACCTGCCGGTGCGAGTCGACACCCTGCAGGGCGCAGTGCTCGCGCTGCGCGCGCTCGGCGCCGGCCACGTGATCGCGCCGGCTGATCTGACCGTGGTGTCGCGAGACCTCTCCAGCCTGCCGGCTGGTGCGTTGTCGGACCCGCGTCAGGCCATCGGTCAGGTGCTGCGCTACGGCGTCGCCGCCGGGCAGGCGCTCAGCCGCGACATGTTGCGCGGACCGCAGCTGATCCATTACGGGCAGTCTGTGTCGCTGATCGCGGTCGCCCCCGGCATGCGGCTCAGTGCGCTGGGCATCGCGCTGCAGGACGGCAGCCAGGGCCAGAACATCATCGTGCGCAACGCTCAGTCGGGCCGTGTCGTGCACGGTGTGGTCAGCGCCGACGGCGACGTGCTGGTGCAGATCGGCGCCGGCGCGCAACTGGCGGCGTCAAATCCTTGACGACCGAAGCTCTCGCCGATACGCAGGCAGCGCAGCTTTGACGTTGGGCTTCTGATTTACATCGCAGGAACGTCGAATGTTTGCCGAATAAACCACGATTTTTTTGCTGGCACCGAGTTTGCTTGATAACCCGCACCAAGAATGAGGAGTCGCTCCGATGTCCGCGCTGGCTGCCGAATTGACCGTAGATCCTTCCGCGTCGCTGCTGACGCCGCATCCGCTTGCCGCAGCGCGCGAAGCCGGCGGTGCCGTCGGTGCGATCCGCGCCGCGCGCCGCGTGCTCACCGCCTGGCTGCAGCGCTGTCTGCGCCAGGGGGCCTATCGGCAACAGGCACAGGCGGTCGCTGCCTTGCCGCTGGCGGCGATCGAGCGGCAACTGCACGTCGCATTGGCCGAAGCGGGCGACGGCGGCATCGAGCCGACGCATGCCGAGCTGATCGCCGAGCTGCAGGGCATACAGCGCCTGGTCGCGCGTCTGGCCGGCACGCAGAAGTCCCAGCCCGACGCGCTGCGCGCGTACGACGCGCTGGTCGACAGCAGCTTGAGCGCGCTGCATCACCTGTCCGAGCTTGAAGTCGAGCTGACCGCGCAACAGGCCTGGCTGGACCCGCTGACCGGATTGCCGGGGCGGCGTGCGCTGCAGCAGCGGCTGCTGGCGGAACACTCGCGGGTTCGCCGACACGGCGGCAGTTGCGCGCTGGCGCTGGTCGACCTCGACCGTTTCAAGCCGATCAACGATCGCTACGGCCACCTTGCGGGCGACAGCTTCCTGGTCGCGTTCGCCGCAGCGCTGCGCCGTTTGCTGCGTCCCTACGACAGCGCGTTCCGCTACGGCGGCGACGAATTCGTGCTCGTGCTGCCGCAAAGCGGACAGGGCGAAGCCGAGGCGGCGATCGCGCGCATCCAGCAGGATCTGGGCGAACAGCCGCTGCTGCAGTTGCGCGGCCAGCCGGTGCACGCGGCGTTCTCGGCCGGCATCGCGCTGCTCGAGCCGGCGCGCAGCGTCGTGCAAAGCGTGGCCGACGCCGACGCGCGGCTCTATGCGGCCAAGGCCGGCGCGGCTCGCGCCGACCGTTGAGCGGACGCGACGACGCGCGGCAGCGATGAACCTGGCCGACGCCTCGCTGGCGCAGCTGCGCGCGGCCTTCCTGAACGACGCGCGTGAATTCCTGCGCCAGATCGACCATGCGCTGGCCGATGCGGCGCGTGGCGACGATGCGCCTCAGGCGTTCGGCCAGGCCGGCGAAGCGCTGCGCGGCTTGTACATCGGCGCCGATTTCCTCGACCTCGCCGACGTTTGCCGGCTGTGTCGCGAAGCCCAGCAGCAGCTGTTGATTCAGCTGCCGTTGCTGGCGCCGGCACGAGCTGCCGACACGGGCGTGTTGGACGCGATCGCCGCGCGCCTGCATGCGGCGCTCGACGCCGATCGGAGTGTTGCGCCGCCGATTGATCCGCCATCTGCCGCGATCGGCGCCGGCGAAGCGACTCCGGCCGGCGCGGAGATTGAAATCGCCATCGGAGCGGAACCCGAGGCCGGGGTTGCGCCCGTGGCGCAACACGAGCCGGTTGCGGAGCCCGAGCCCGTAGCGGTTGCGGAGCACCAAGCGATCGCGGAGCCCGAGGCGGTCGCGGAACCCGAGGCGGTCGCGGAACCCGAGGCGGTCGCGGAACCCGAGGTGGTCGCGGTGCCCGAGGTGGTCGCGGTGCCCGGACCGGTCGCCGAGCCCGAAGCGCAGGGCGAGGCAGAGCCGGAAGCAGAGGCCGAAGCGCAAGTCGAGGCTGCGCGTGAACGGGTCGACACACTCGCGTCCGCCGGCGGCGGCGCGAAGGGCGCCTGCGACGAGTCTATCGTCGTCGCGCCGCCTTCGCCGACGCCGTGCGCGCCGATGCTGCACGCGCTGCTGCAGCGCGTCGACGCGCTTGCCGATGGATTGCGCGAACAACGCGATGCGCTCGACGCCTTGCGCCCACCCAGCCCACCGCCGCCGACCGTCGCGCTTGCTGCCGATTCGGTGCCGACCAGCTTCGAGTTCGAGGTGGCACTGGCCAGGTTGGGGCCGTGGTGGCTGGCGTGGCCGGCGTCGGCGCTGCTTTCGATGACGGACGGCGATGCGCGCCGCATCGCGCTGGGCGGTCGCGGCGAGCTGTGGATGTACGGGCGCCACGCGCTGCGCGAAGCGCAGTTGCCGGCGCCGTGGCCGCCGCCGCGCGGCGTGCTGCGCTGGCCGCTGGACTTGCCCGGTGGCGGTGTCGCGTTGCGCGTCGATGCGCTGGAGCCTCCCCGCACCCTGCGCTTCGACGCGCTGCCGCGTGAACTGACGGCGCGTACCGGCGTGCGCGCGGTGGCCGCGCTGGACCATGGCGATGGGGCCTTGGCGCTGCTGCTCGACGCGCAGGCCTTCGGGCACGGCGCGGCGCTGGCCGGCGACCCCTCGAGCGGCGCCGTCGCGCCGCCCGATGCGACGCGCGCCGGCGCTACGGCCTGGCTCGCGTTCGACGTCGGCATGCAGTGCTGCGGCATCGACTTGCGCGCGCTGTGCGAGATCGCGCTGCCGAGGCCGCCGGTATACCCGCTGCCGGGCGCAGACGCTCGACTGCCCGGCGTGTCGTTCTGGCGCGGCGCCGCGTTGCCGCTGCTCGACGTCGGCGCGGTGCTCGACTCGCGCCCCAGCCTCGCGCGCGACGGTGCCCAGC
>MLJW01000296.1_pt1 | contig 29987 bp, 29 predicted proteins | sample 888231 | NCBI WGS metagenome assembly MLJW01 (sample SAMN05788063, study PRJNA343431) | mine drainage metagenome | isolation source: sample collected from the inflow into an acid mine drainage treatment plant... | place: Germany: Lusatia, lignite mining district
GTCAAGCCCGGCCAAGACGGCTTAAGGGACGGGCTGTGGCGCAGAGTCCTGTATCAGTTGCCACCGACGGAGCGGACCCACCGGGTATGAAACTGCTGGTAAGCCGCCTGACCTGGTTTCTTTCTAGAGGCCGCTTGCGGCGTCGCTTTGCTGAGCGGGGTGGCTGCGCCGGTAGTACTGGCTGTCCTCGTTGCGGATATGGCGGATCAGCCAGTCGCACAGGAATTCATAGACGGTATCGCGCAATGCCAGGGCCTCGCCGCGCTGGAACCGCTGCACGAAGCGGTAGGCCCCGGCGATGAACACCGTGTGCGACAGGAAATGCGCCTGCACGATATCGGGCGCCACCTCGGTGAAGTAATCCTCCTCGTCGCGGAAATGCACGGCGGCATATTCCAAAAGCCCGAAGATCACCTCGCCCAGCTCCTCCACCGACAGCTCGGGCTGGCCCAGGGTGTTGATCATGGCGATCAGCTTCTTGTGCTGGCCGTCCAGCACCGGATTGCCCACGGTCAGATCGTCGGTCCATTCGATGACCTTGCGGGACGGCGCCGCCGCCGGCGGCGGCGCGGGGTGCAGGTCCAGGCGGCGCAGGGCCTCCTTGGGCGAGCTGGCCGGTTCCTTGCCCAGCAACCGGCGGAAGGTGGAGACGATCTTGTTCACGGGCAACCTCGTCCGCTGACAGAGGAAACGGCGTCCGGCGCGGCGGCGGGGCGCGGTGAGGGGCGCGGCGCCGTCATGACCCGCCTCCCGCGGGCATGCGGCTGCGCAGGAAATGGTAATAATCGAGATCGTTCTGCACCACGGTGCGGTTGGCGTGATCGGCCTCGAGAATGCTTTCGGCGGCGGCGGCATTGCCGTCCAGACCGTAGGCCAGGGCCAGATTCTGCCGGGCCTGCGGCGGGGCGTTGACGGCGCCGGCGATATCCAGCAGCACGTTGATGGCCTGGCGCGGATGGCCGCTCAAGGCCAGCGACAGGCCCAGATCGTTGCGCGCCCCCATATCGTCGGGCTTCAGGGCCAGGGCCATGCGGTAATAGGCCTGCGCCTCCTCGTGCTTTCCCTGCAGATCATCCGCCGCCCCCAGGCCCAGCAGCGGGCGCGGATCCAGCGAGGCCAGGGTGCGGGCCTGGTTGTAATGGGCCACGCCGTCCTCGATGTGGCGCTGCATGAGATCGATCCGCCCCAGGGCCAGCACCGGCTCCAGGGCCTTGGGAAAGCGCTGGACGGCGGCGGCGTAATCCAGGCGGGCCTTTTCGCTGTCGCCCAGCAGCAGATCGCAATCCCCCACCCCCATCCGGGCTTCGAGATTGCCGGGGTCGCGCTTTTCGGCCTGGGCATAAAGATCGCGGGCGGCGGCCACATCGCCGTTGACCAGGGTGGCCCGGGCCAGCTTCAGGGTATTGTCGTTCAGGGTTTGCGCCGCCGCGCTGACGGGGCGGACGCCCTCGGGCGCACCGCCGCAGGCCGCCAGCGGCAGCAGCAGGAGCACCAGGGCCAGGCGAGGAAAGAGCGTCATTTTGCGAGTGTCTCCGTCAGGCTGAGATAGGCCGGAGCGCCGATGACGATGAACACCGCCGGCAGGATCAGCAGCATCATCGGCAGGGTGATCTTCACCGAAAGCTTGGCCCCCATCTCCTCCAGGCGCAGCAGGCGGGCCGCGCGCTCGGAGCGGGCCAGCACCTTCAGGGCCTGGGTGATGGGGGTGCCGTAGCGGTGCGACTGGATCAGGGTGGTCACCAGCGAGCGCACCGAGTCGACGCCGGTGCGCTCGGCCAGATGGCGCAGGGCGGCCACGGTATCGGCGCTGACCTGGGTTTCGTGGAAGGTCAGCTCCAGTTCGTCGGCCAGGGGCGGGCACAGCGGCTTCATTTCCGTGGCCACGGTGCGGAGGGTGGCGCTCAGGCTGTAGCCGGCATTGGTGCAGATCACCATGAGATCGAGGGCATCGGACAAAAAGCGGTGGATGCGCCGCCGCCGCCATCGCACCCAGCGCTTCAGCAGCAGCTCCGGCGCGATCATCCCCACCATGAAACCGCTCAGCATGACCAGCAGCGACAGGCTGAACGGCGCCGCCGCCGGGCGGCTGCCCAGCACGAACAGCGCCGCCGCCACCCCCAGGCCGCCGCACAGCACCTTGACCGCCACCAGCAGCTGCAGGCCGTACACCTGGCGGACCCCGGCGGCCACCAAAAGCTGCGACAGCTCTTTTTGCTGCTTGGGCGTGAACAGCGGCAGCCGCCCGCCCCAATCGGCCAGCAGGCGGCTGAAGGCGCCGCGCAGGCTGGCCGGCCCCTGTTCCTCGCCGGGGCGGCCGGGGCGGCGCACATAGCGCAGCGCCTCGTCACGCGCGCGCTGGGCGGCCCGCACCGCCGGACGCCCGGCCCGCACATAGGCGATCCAGGCCGCCAGCCCGACGATCAGCGCCGCCGCCATGTCCAGTCTTTGCCCGCCGCTCAGGTCCATCGCTCAGATCTCCAGCCGCGCCATGTGGTTGATCACCGCCAGCCCCAGGAACAGCAGACCGGCCGCCACCCACAGCAGGCGCTGGCCCGGCGCGGTGAAAAACAGAATGTCGAGATAATGGGAATTGCCCAGTTCCAGCACCCCCACCAGGGCGAAGGGCACCAGCGAGATCACCTTGCTGGCGGCCCGGCTCTGGGCGGTGAGGGCGCGGGTCTTCAGGCGGGTATCGCGCCGCACCCGGATGACATAGGCCAGATTTTCCAGGGTTTCCGCCAAAGGCCCGCCGGTTTCGCGCTGCAATTGCAGGCATACGGCGAAGAAGCGGAAATCGGCGATGCCGATGCGGCGGGCCGCCGCGTCCAGCACGTCGCCGGGATCCATGCCCAGATGCAGGGCATGGCCCATGCGGGCGAACTCCCGCCCCAGCGGCGCCGCCATTTCCTCGCCGGCCATCTGAATGGCCTGATGGGCCGGCACCCCGGCGCTCACCGCGCGGATGATCAGTTCCAGCGCCTCGGGAAACTGTTCCAGAAAGCGCTGCCGGTAGCGCCCGACGATCAGCGCCCGCCCCGCCCCACCGGCCAGCAGCGCCGCCGCCGGCACCCCCGGCAGCAGCAGCCAGGGCGACAGATGCAAGGTGAGCACCGGCGCCGCCGCCGTCAGGGCGGCCGCCACCATGCCCAGCGCCAGCAGCGGCGCCCCCCAGGGGCCGCCCTTGTCGGACAGCATCCGCCCCTGGGTCCGCAGCAGCAGCGCGAGCCGGCTGTCGGGCACGGGCGCGGCGCGGGCGCCGCCGCTGTCGGGCGCCGCCTGCGGGCGGTTGGCCTCGGTCAGGGCCAGGGCGCGGCGGCGGATGCGGGCATGGGGGGTATTGGCACGGGCGTGGCGCACCGCCTCCCAGATCAGGGCGGCCAGGATCACCCCCAGGAATCCGGCCAGGGCCACGGCGTCGGCGGGATCAAGACCGGGCTTGCTCATGCCTGCATCACCTCCGCCAGGGCCTTGTCGAGGCCGTAATAGGCGGCGCGCGCCGTCAGGGCCGGACGAATGCCGGAGGGCTCGAAGCGCCCATGCACCTCCTCGCCGAAATTGCTGGGATCGTAGCGGAAGGCGAACAGATCCTGGGTAATGATGATGTCGCCCTCCATGCCCACCAGTTCGGTGATCTGCATCACCCGGCGCACGCCGTCGCGCATGCGCTCCAGCTGCACGATGAGATGCACGGCGCTGGCGATCTGGCGGCGGATGGACAGCAGCGGCAGATTGCCGTTGGCCTGCAAAACCATGCCTTCCAGGCGGGTCACGGCATCGCGCGGGGAATTGGCGTGCAGCGTGCTCATGGAGCCGTCGTGGCCGGTATTCATGGCCACCAGCATGTCGAAGGCCTCGGCGCCGCGGGTTTCCCCCAGGATGATGCGGTCGGGGCGCATGCGCAGGGCGTTGCGCACCAGCTGCCGCTGATCGATGGCGCCGCCGCCCTCGATGCTTTCGGGCCGGGTTTCCAGGCTGACCACATGCGGCTGCTGCAGCTGCAGCTCGGCGGCATCCTCGATGGTCAGGATGCGCTCGCGCGGATTGATGACGCGGGACATGGCGTTCATCAGGGTGGTTTTGCCCGAGCCGGTGCCGCCGGAAATCAGGATATTGCAGCGGCTGGCGGTGGCCACCTCCAAAAGCCGGGCCATGCCCGCCGACATGTTGCCCTGCTGCGCCATGCGGTGCAGGGTGACGTTCATGCGCGAGAATTTGCGGATGGAGATGCAGGCGCCGTGAATGGCCAGCGGCGGCAGCACCACATTGACGCGGCTGCCGTCGGGCAGGCGGGCATCCACCATGGGGCTGGTTTCATCCACCCGCCGCCCCACCGAGGCGGCGATGCGCTTGGCCACGTTGACCACATGGGCGTCGTCGCGGAATTTGAAGGGGGTGATGTCCAAACGGCCGTGCCGCTCCACATAAACCTGATCGGGGCCGTTGACCAGAATGTCGGTCACGCTGTCGTCCTGCAGCAGGGGCTCGATGGGGCCGATGCCGAACATGTCGTTCAGCAGCTCCTCCACCATCATCGCCTGTTCGCTGCCGGTCACCATCAGGCGGTCGCGGGCCACGATATCGGCCACCAGGGCCGTCAGATCGTGGCGGGCCTGCTCGCGGCCGCCATTGGCCGCCGCCGCGATGTTCAGGCTGGCGAACACCGCGTCGCGCACGGCCAGAAACACCGGCGAGCGCACCAGCTGCTCGTGCGCCGCCAGATTGCCGCGCAGTTCGGCCAGCAGGCCGGGCCCGCGCGGCGTGGCGGCGGGCGGCTCATAAAGCGGCGGCTCCGGCGCGGCCGGGCTCAGGGCGGCGCTCTCGGCGCCGGGCCGCGACATTTCCTCGATCTCGAAGCCGCTTTTGCGTCCGAACATCAGGTCAGCCTCTTCCACAGGCCGGAAAGCCCCTGCATCGTGTGCGCCAGCAGGGGCGGCAGCCGGATGGTGAGCGCCGCCGCCGGCTCGGCCCGCCGCCCCGACAGATCGAGCGACAGGGCCAGCAGGGCCTGGGCCAGCGGCCCCTTGCCGCCGACGATGGGCGCGCCGAGATTTTCCGCCTCCACCGCCGCCTCGTTGTCGTGCGGCAGCTCCTGCGACACCTTGCGGCCGATGGCCTCCTCGAAATCGCGCACCGTCAGCTCGGCCTTGCCCTCGGGGTGGGTATGGTTGATCACCAGGGCCAGCGGCATGGCCACATCGCGGTTTTCCGCCAGACGGATCAGACGGGCGCTTTCGCGGGCGCCGTAGACCGAGGGATCGCTGACCAGCACGGTGGTCTGGGCCGCCTCGATCACGCATTGGCTCACCGGTCCGGCGCGGTCGGGCAGATCGGCGATGATGTAGTGGAAGTGCTTCTTCAGTTCGCCGAACAGCCGCTGCAACGCCATCAGATCGGGCTGGGTGCCCGCCGTGAAATCCATCTCCGACGACAGCACCGAAAGATGCGGCCCCACCGGCACCAGGGTGCGGTTGACATAATGGGGATCCAGGCGGTTGACGTTCTTCAGCACGTCGGTCAGCCCCTCGTTGCTGCGCACCCCCAGCAGCACGTTGGCCGGGCCGCCATGGGGATCGAGATCGATCAGGGCCACCCGGCGCTGCTGGCGGTTGGCCAGGGCCCAGGCCAGATTGACCGCCACGGTGGAGGCGCCGACGCCGCCCCTGGCGCCAACGCAGGCCACCAGCTTGCCGGTGCGCACCTGCTGCACCGGCTCGGCGGCGGCCTGACCGCCCAGGGTGCGGCGCAGCAGCTCGGCGGTGAGCGGCTTGGACAGATAATCATCCACCCCCATGCGCAGCAGTTCGCGGAACAGCCCCACATCGTTGCGGTCGCCGATCACCACCACCGAAACGCTGGGCGCGCAGGCATCGGCCAGGCGGGCCAGATCCGAGAGCGGCATGGACGAGGCGGAAATATCCACCACCAGCCGTTCGGGCGGGCGGTCGAGCTGCCCCAGGAGGGCGATGGCCTCGTCCATCGAGCCCTGGCGCACCAGGGCGTGCGGCATCATCTGCTCGACGGTGAAGCGCTCCATCACCTGGGCGCTGTCGGCATCGACGAGATAGGCCATGAACTCCACATTGCGCGGCGCGGCGCGGCCCCCTCCGGTCATGGCATCGCGGATCAGCATGGCGCCGCCTTTCGTTCGGGATGCGCGGCCACCCGGCGCAGCAGCCCCAGGGTGAGCGGCTTGGTCAGATAATCATCCACCCCCAGGCGCAGCAGATCGCGGAACAGGCTGGTATCGGTGCGGCTGGCCACCACCACCACCGAAACATCGGCGGTGCAGGCCTCGGCCAGACGGGTGAGATCGCCCAGCGGATCGTCCGAGGCCGACACATCCACCATCAGCCGCAGGGGCGGCCGGTTCTGGGCCCGCAAGGCGGCCACGGCGTCGGCGATGCCGCCCTGGCGCACCAGGGCATGGGTCAGCCGCCGCTCCGCCACGTAACGGGCCACCACGGCGGCGCTGTCGGGATCGGACAGAAAGGCCATGAACTCCACCGGCGGAACGGCGGGCGAAATCTCCTTCGGCGGCATAACGGCGGGTTCCGGTTCAGTTGGAAGAGGAGGAGGACATGCTGGAGGTGGAGGAGTTTTTCAGCAGCGGCGTCACCTTGCCGGCCTGATAGCGCTCCACCCCGGCCGCCGTCACCGCGCCGTCGGGCCCGGCCAGGCTGCGGCCGCTTTCCAGATCGGCGGGATCGGCCACCATGGCCGCCAGATTGGCGTAGGTCGCGCAGCCGAACGACATGCGGGGCCTGATGGCGGCATCCTCGGCCTCGGAGGGGGTGACCAGGGCGGCGCAGTCGGGGGCGGTGGCGGCCAGGTGATAGATCATCACCACGCTGTCCGGCCCGCCCGAAGGCTGCGCCGACAGCGCGGCGACGCCGGGCGCGATGCCCAGCCCCGCCAGGGCGCGGCGCAGCACGGCATTCTGCGGCACCGCCAGCCCCGCCGGCAGCCGCAGGCGCACCCGCACCCCGTTGCCGCCGTCGGCGGCCAGGGCCGCCTGGATCCGGGTCCGTTCCTCGACGGTGGGCGCCAGCAGATCGGCCACCGGCACCGCCGCCTTGCCCACCACGGCAAGATGGATCACCGAGGAATCCGGCAGGGCATTATATTCGGGCCGGGGCTCGCAGCCGCCCAGCAGGGGAAGCCCCAACACCAGCAAAGCGCATGTCACGCGGCGGATCATCCGGGCCTCCCTCAATAGACGAAACCGGCCTGGCCCATCAGGCGCGGGGCATCCGGCGCCATGGGATCGAGACCGAACTGTTTTTGCACGATATGCTCCACGTCGCTGGCCGGACGCAGGCTTTGCAGCGGCGTATGCAGGGCCTGGGAATCGGTGGGGCGCACGATATAAGCGGTGACGATGATCACCAGCTCGCTCTTGTTGTTCTGATAGTTCTTCGACGAGAACAGCTTGCCCAGCACCGGCAGGCTGGCCAGGCCGGGGAAGCGCGACACCGCCTCGGTCATATTCTCCTGCAACAGCCCGCCGACGGCGAAGCTCTGGCCGCTGGCCAGCTCCACCGTGGTCTGGGCCCGGCGCACCGACAGGCCGGGAATGGTGGTGCCGTTCAGGGTGATGTCGTAATCGGTGTCGAGCTGGCTGACCTCGGGGCGCACCAGCAGGCTGATACGGTTGTGCGACAGCACGGTGGGGGTGAAATCCAGGGCCACGCCGAAGGATTTGAATTCCACGGTGATGGCGTTGATGCCGCTGCTGCTGCTTTGCGCCACCGGAATGGGGAACTCGCCGCCGGCCAGGAAACTGGCGGTCTGCCCCGACAGGGCGGTGAGATTGGGCTCGGCCAGGATGGAGATCAGCCCCTCGGAATCCAGGGCGTCCAGCATGGACTGCACCGAATAGTGGCCGCTGGAATAGCCGCCCAGCATGGACCAGGCGTTGGTGGAGCTCATGGAATAGGCGTTGACGCCGGTCCCGTTGGTCGAGTCGTAGAACGCACGGCCGCTGAAGATGCCCGACACCAGATGGCCGGGCTCCATCAGGGCCTGCCAGTTGAAGCCGAACTGCTGATTGATATCGCGCGAAACCTCGGCCACCCGCACCCGCAGCTGCACCTGATTGGAGCGCGGCACCGAAACCTCGTTGATCAGCTTCTCGGCCTTGGACAGCAGCGGCGTCAGGGTGGCGGCCACGGCGGCCACCTCCTCGGCGCTGTCCACCGTGCCCTTGACCATCAATGAGCCCGGCGCCGAGGTCAGCTCGAACTGGTCCGAGGGGAAGCGCTGGCGCAGCAGGCTGTTCATTTCCGTCAGATTGTGGCGCACCACCACGGTGCGGCGCAAAATGGTCTGATTGTCGGCGTCGATGGCCAGCAAGGTGGTGGTGCCGGCGGTTTTGCCCAGCACGAAGATGGCCCCCGACGACGGCACCTGAATATCGGCCACATCGGGATTGGCGATGAACACGCTGGCCGAGGGCCGCGGCAGCCGCAGCATCGTCCCCTCGCCGATGGCCAGATTCAGGGCGCCGCTCCCGCCTTCGGGCTCCGCCGCCCAGGCTCCGGCCGACCCTGCCGCGCACAGCAGCAAGACGGCCACAAGCAGCAGGCCTCTGATCCAGACTCGCATCCAGGCCCCGGTTTCCTTGATCTCTCGCATGACATGTCCTTTGTCTTCAGTCCCTCGGGCGGCGGTTATTGCGGTACGGCCTCGGCACCGCCACCGCCACCGCCGCCGCTGCTGCGGCCGCCGTGGAAGACCAGGGGCAGGGCCGGGGCGGCGGAGCGCGGGCCCTCCGCGCGGGGGGCCGGCTCGGTCTCATCGGCCAGGCTGCGCACGGCGGCGGAAACGTCGCGGCCCCACACCGGCCCGTCCGCCGCCGGGGGCGCGGTTTCCGGCTGGGCCGTGGCCAGGCTGCGCAGGGCCAAAGACAGCTGGCCCAGGCGGGTGGCCACCGCCACCTTTTCGCCGTCGCGCGGGTCCACCTCCAGGGTCACGGTGCGGGCCCGGCTGGCATGGGCGCCGCCCCGGCCCTCGTCGTCGCCGGTGCGGAACTGCGAGCCCACGGCGATCACCCGCACCCCGCTCAGGATGGTTTCGCTGGCCACCTTGGCCGGAGCCCCGGTCTCGGCGCCGATGCGCTGGGTCAGGAGCAGATCCACCCGGTCGCCGGGCAGGATCAGCCCGGCATTGCCGGTGACATCGTCGATGGCCACCGATACCGCCCGCATGCCCGGCGCCAGCGCCGCCGCCAGAAAACCGGGATCATCGGGGAACACCACATCCTTTTCCGCCATCGGCGCCCCGGCCGCCACGGCATGGCGCACCACCGCTCCCAGCACATGCTTGGCCTGGGCATCGCCCTTGACGATCTCACCCTTGGTCACGGCATCGGCGGCGATCTCGCGCCAGGCCAGATCGGCGGCGGTGATCAGCCGCCCCGGCGGCAGGGCGGTGGCGGCCACCTCGATCTCGGCCTTGACGATCCGCGGCGGCCGGGTGGTGGTGACGAACAGCCAGCGCAGCAGCAGGGCGAACACCCCGGCCAGCACCAGAATGGCAAGAAGACGCGGCAGGGAGGTTTTGGTCATTCAGACGGATCCTTCGGGCAGAGCGGCCAGAACGGCCACGATGCCGCCCGCCGCCAGGGCGATGCCGTAGGGCACGCCGCGGTCGAGCGAAAGGGGGGACAGCAGACGGCGGGGAAGGCCGGGCAGCGGCAGCGCCAGCAGGGAACGGGCGGCAAGGCCCAGCAGCACCACGGCCCAGCCGGCCAGACCGATCAGAAACAGCACGGCCAGGGCATGGCCGCCGCCGGCCCACAGGAACACCGGCGCCGTCAGCTTGACGTCGCCGCCGCCGATCCAGCCCAGACGCCAGAACAGCAGCATGACGGCGAAGGCCAGTGCCGCCACTTCCACATGGCCGAGCGCGGCCCCCCAGCCGCCGTGCCTCAGCATGGCAAATCCCCCCCACAACACCAAAAGCCCCAGCACCGGCCCATGGTCGATGCGGCGCCACAGCAGATCGCCGGCGGCGGCGGCGGCGAACAGCGCCACCGCCGCCAGAGCCAGCAGCGTGCTCACCCCTTGATCGTGCCGCCGGCCGTGGTCAGCGCCGAGCCGACATCAGTGAACAACGTTTGCACATTGCTCAAAAAACCCGAACTGGTGGTACCGATCACGGTCACCAGGGCGGTGATCACCAATCCGGCCAGCACCGCATATTCCATGGCGCTGATACCGCGCTTGTCGCGCAGGAACGAAAGAACATAGGTCATAGCCAACTCCTCATGTCGTGCCGTGACGGCAAGATTTTTCCAAGACGACACAAGTAATCATCTGGAAAAATGCGCCCGTGTGGCTACACCATGACCGAGACCGGGGATGCCTTCAATACACCTAATGGATCTATGGTTATTCCGAAATTCATAGTTTCGGCCGCCATAAATAGTTCACATTTCATATAAAAATGTAATTATTTTCCCTATAATTCCTCCAGAGGTTGGCTCAACCCTATAATTTATAAGGATTTTCTCAGGCAGCGCCTGCCCTTCCGGAAAATTCAGAAACATCCAATATGCCATGCGGCCTATTTGGCTGAGAAATCGCTTGATATAGACTTTTCCTCAGCGCCTTCCAAAAAATTGCACAATTTACTGCGCGAATATTTACTCTGATCTTGAAGAAAGGAGAGATCGCGGTGCCAAGATGCGCGGAAACAGCAGGTCAATCAAAAAGAGAAAAGCCAAAAAATTTACGCCCCCTTTGCGCGTTTGCCTGGCACGACCACCGCGGCGTGGCGGCGTTGGAGTTCGCGCTGATCGCTTTTCCGCTGCTGCTGATGCTTTTCGGCATTCTTCAGGTGGGCTTTTACTTGAAAAGCCGCAACGATCTAGATCTTGCCACCGATGCCGCCGCCCGCCAGATCATGGTGGGCGGCGTGCAAAGCCAGTATGCGGCCCTGACCGCCGATCAGTTCAAGGCCGCCTATCTCTGCCCCAACCTGCCCAGCACCTTCAGCTGTGATCAGGTGGTGGTGAACGCCACCATGTTCGACGAGGCCGATACCGCCGGGGCCGGGTTCTACACTTTCGTGGGCGGCAGCCCGCCCGCCCTGCGGATCAGCACCAGCGAACAGAGCTTCTGCCTGGGCAACGGCGGCAATTACGTTTACCTGCAGGTGGCCTATCCGCTGTCGGCGCTGTCCTCGGCCTTCGGGGCCGCCGCCCTTTTGAGCCGCCTTTCCACCAGCGGCTGGCTGGCCTCGTCGGCGGCTTTCAAGAACGAGCCGTTCTCCGACTCTCAATATATCCTTCCCACGAGTTGCACATCATGAGCCGGGCCGCGTCCGTCCGCCCCGGATCCTGCCGCGCCGGCAGCGTGGCGGTGGAGTTCGCCCTGGTCATCCCCATCCTGATTTTTCTGCTCACCGGGCTTTATCAGATGTGGACGCTGACCGTGGTCAACCGCGAGCTGGAAACCGTGGCCGCCTCCATCGGCCAGATGCTGACCCAGAGCACCACCGGATCGGTCAGCGACGACGATCTCGCCTTTACCGCCTCTTCCACCATGGTGCTGTTTCCCGGCATTCTGAGCGATGCCGCCAACAAGGGCCTGAGCTGGTCCGACGATATCGGCATCACCATCAGCAGCGTGGTGTTCGGCCAGCAGGCCAACGGCAGCTATCAGGCCCAGGTGGCCTGGAGCCGCGGCACCAGCAAGCGGCCCTGCGGCACCGCCCTGAGCGCCGCCGCCGATGATGCCGCCCCCAGCCCCACCACCCTGCCGCAGGATCTGTTCGGTGCCGGCTCGCTGATCGTGGTGGATGTGGTCTTCGCCTATACCCCGAGCTTCGTGCCCACGGCGTTCCTGGCCCCGGCCACCTACACCTACAGAAAGTCGGTCTATCTGCAGCCCCGCTACATCGCCGCGCCCAGCTACATCACCCACAGCAGCACCGATGCCGACGGGGGAACCACCATCTGCCAGGGATACGATTAACGCCATGACGCCCTTTGCCCGCGCCCTTCTGCACGACCGTTCCGGCGTTTCCGCCCTGACGGTGGCCCTGATGATCATTCCCATCCTGGGTTTTTTCGGCCTGGCCATCGATTACGGCAATGTGCTGGCGGTGCGCCAGCAGCTGAACGCCGCCGCCGATGCCGCCAGCCTGCAGGCCATCAACACCGCCCGCGCCGAGATCCTGGCCAATCCCAACCAGGATAGCGCCACCACCCAGACCGATGCCCAGGCGGCCGGGGTCAGGGCCTTCAACGCCAATGCCGGCAGCGCCGCTTCGGCCGTCACCGGCTCGGGGCCGCAGGTTTCGCTGCAGATCACCGATCCCAGCACCCTGACCCTGACCCTGACCGCCACCGCCGCCTATTCCGCCAGCGCCAGCACCCTGCTGGCGCAGGTGTTCGGCACCAGCTCCTTCAGCTTTTCGGGCTCGTCGCAATCCTCGGCCACCATGGCCAATTATGTCGGCTATTATCTGCTGGTGGATGTCTCGGGCTCCATGGGCACCCCCTCGACGCTGAACGGCCAGGCGGCGCTGGCCACCCTGAACACCAAGGACATGCACGACAGTTACCCGCAGGGCTGCCTGTTCGCCTGCCATTTCGCGGGCTATGTCGGCTATACCATGTCGCGCACCGCCAGCAGCAACCTCTACGCCCCGCAGGTCAGCGGCGATTATTGCCCCTCGCCCAGCCAGAGCAACTGCATCCAGCTGCGCATCGACGCCGTAACCACCGCCCTGCAGGCCTTCACCATCAGCGCCCAGGAAGCGGAAAACTACCCCGATCAGATCGCCGTGGGGCTTTATCCCTTTATCGTCAATGTGGATCAGTACTATCCCACCGCCAGCAGCGGCAGCACCTTGTCCACCGATCTCGGCACCATCGCCAGCCAGGCCGGCTGCCTGCCCGCCCTGCTGGACAACGGCGGCGCCACCAACAGCAAAACCGCCAGCTGTCCCAATTCCGTCTCGGCCAATGTCACCATGGGCGCCGGCGGCACCCATATCAGCAATGCCCTCAACCAGCTTTACGGCCTGATCCCCCGCCCCATCGGCGACGGCTCCGGCGAAAGCAAGCGCAAGCCGGTGGTGTTCCTCATCACCGACGGCGCCGAGGATGATCAGACCTATTCCTACGGCAACTGGTACGGCAGCAACCACGCCACCATCGTCACCCAAAGCTACTGCCAGCAGCTGACCAAGGCCGGCGTGCTGCTCTATATCCTTTACATTCCCTACATCACCATCCAACCGCAATATTTCAATTCCAGCTTCGCCAACGACGAGGATGGGTTCGCCAACGCCAACATCCCCTACATCCCGCCCAGTCTGCAGGGCTGCGTGACCTCGCAGAGCAATTATTTCGTGGCCGACGCCTACAATCCCCAATCCATCACCGACCAGATCCAGGCCATGTTCGCCCAATCGCTGCAGGCCACCCGGCTGGTGAAATGACGCCCCGCCCGCGACCGGGCGGGGCGCCAACGACGGTTACGGGGTGACGGTAATGGCGCCCTTCATGCCGCTTTCATAATGGCCGGGGAGATTGCAGTCGTACTCCACCGTGCCGGGCTGGGTGAAGGTCCAGGCCAGGCTGGCCGACTGGCCGGGATCGAGACTGACGGCATTGCCCATATGGTGATGGTGCGGCGGCAAGCCCTTTTCGGCCTCGGCCGCCATCATGCGGCGGTGCGCCGTCTGCATGGCGGCGGTGCCCAGCATGAACTCATGCATCACCGTGCCGCCGTTGTGCAGCTTGAACAGCACGGTTTCCCCGGCCTTCACCGTCAGGCTGTCGGGCACGAAGGCCATATCCTTCATCTCGATGGCCACGCTGCGCCCGGCCTGGGCGGCGGCGGCGGGATGGCCGAAAGCCATCATGCCGCCGCTCATGCCACCGCCCATACCGCCGTGCTCCATCATGCCGCCCCCCATCATGCCGGGGCCCATGGCATCGTCGTCGTCGTGCGCCTGGACCAGGGAAGCGGCCAGCAGCGCCGCCGTCAGGGCGGCGGAAAACAGGATCGTCTTTTTCATGGCATACCTTCTTTCGGTGCCGGTCAAACGCCGGACACCCCAATCGCGTGCCGCGATGCGCCGGGCGCATCGGGCGGGTGTTTCAATGCGGAAAAGAAGGATCAGACCCGGGGCGGCTTGCGCGGCGGCGGCCAGTGAAAGCCGCGCAGGCGCCGGGCCGGCAGCGGCCAGGACAGCGGAACGGCCCGGCGGGAGACACCGGGCGCGGGCAGCGCCACGGCCCGCATCGCCACCGGGCGGCAGCAGGCCATATCGCAGGGAGGGGTGCCGGGCGCGGCGGGAGAACAGAGGGCGGCGGCGGCGCTGGTCAGGGCCGGCGCCGGCACGGGGGCGCTGCGGGCGCCGGCGGGCAGCATCAGCCCCGCACCCCAGACCAGCATCAGCACCAGAAACAGGCGTCGCATCGGCGGCAGCCCCTTAACCCTTGAGCGTTCAGGGGCAGGATGGCCCGGAAACATGTCGGAAAAAAGGCGGCCCCTCCACTGCAGGGCCGCCTCTGATCCTGTTCCGGTCTATACCAACCGGCCAACTGGTCACGTCAACGCTTGGCCGGTTTTACCCCACCGTGTGGTAGATCTCGCCGCCGCTTTCCTGGAACTCGGCGGCCTTGGCGGCCATACCCTGCTCGGCCGCCTGGGCGGCCAGACCCTGTTCCGCCGCCTGGGCGGCATCGCGCACGTCCTGGCTGATCTTCATCGAGCAGAACTGCGGCCCGCACATGGAGCAGAAATGCGCCAGCTTGGCCCCGGCGGCGGGCAGGGTCTGATCGTGGAAGCTTTCCGCCTTCTCGGGGTCGAGCGACAGGGCGAACTGATCCTTCCAGCGGAACTCGAAACGCGCCTTGGACAGGGCATTGTCGCGGTCCTGGGCGCCGGGATGGCCCTTGGCCAGATCGGCGGCATGGGCGGCCAGCTTGTAGGCGATCACCCCTTCGCGCACATCGTTGCGGTCGGGCAGGCCCAGATGCTCCTTCGGGGTCACATAGCACAGCATGGCGGTGCCCATGGAGCCGATCAGGGCGGCGCCGATGGCGCTGGTGATGTGATCGTACCCGGGCGCGATATCGGTGGTGAGCGGCCCCAGGGTGTAGAACGGCGCCTCGTGGCACCACTCCAGCTGCAGGTCCATGTTCTGCTTGATCTTGTGCAGCGGCACATGGCCGGGGCCTTCGATCATCACCTGCACGTCGCGGGCCCAGGCCCGTTCGGTCAGCTCGCCCAGGGTTTTCAGCTCGGCGAACTGGGCCTCGTCGTTGGCGTCGGCGATGGAGCCGGGGCGCAGGCCGTCGCCCAGCGAAATGCCGACGTCATAGGCGGCCAGCAGATCGCAGATTTCGTCGAACCGCTCGTAAAGGAAGCTCTCGCGGTGATGCGACAGGCACCATTTGGCCATGATGGAGCCGCCGCGCGAGACGATGCCGGTGGTGCGGCGGGCGGTGAGCGGAATGTGCGACAGCAGCAGCCCGGCATGGATGGTGACATAATCCACCCCCTGCTCGGCCTGTTCGATCAGGGTGTCGCGGAAAATCTCCCAGGTCAGATCCTCGGCCTTGCCGTTCACCTTTTCCAGGGCCTGATAGATGGGAACGGTGCCGATGGGTACCGGGCTGTTGCGCAGGATCCATTCGCGCACCGCATGGATATAGCGGCCGGTGGAGAGATCCATCACCGTATCGGCGCCCCAGCGGATGGCCCAGACCAGCTTGTCCACTTCCGAGCCCACATCCGAGGCGATGGGGGAATTGCCGATATTGGCGTTGATCTTCACCAGGAAGTTCCGGCCGATGATCATCGGCTCGCTTTCCGGATGGTTGGGATTGGCCGGCAGAATGGCCCGCCCGGCGGCGATCTCGGCGCGCACGAACTCCGGCGCCACCCCCTCGCGCTTGGCCACATAGGCCATTTCCGGCGTGATCAGGCCCTGCCGGGCATAGGCCAGCTGGGTGGGGCGGCAGCCGGGCCTGGCGCGCAGCGGCTTGCGGCCGGCGCGGTCGAACAGCGGCACGGTGGCGTCCTGGCCGGGCTTCAGGCCGTTGTCCTCGGGCTTTTCCACCCGGCCCTCATAGGCCTCCACATCGCCTCTGGCCAGAATCCACTCCCGGCGCAGGGCCGGCAGGCCGGCGCGGATATCCACACGGGCGGCCTCGTCGGTATAAGGCCCCGAGGTATCGTAGACGGTCATCGACGGCTCGCCGCCGGTCAGCAGGATCTCGCGCATGGCGACGGAGACCCCCTGCTCGCCCGGCAGATGCACCTTGCGGGAACCGGGAATGGGCCCGGTGGTGACGGAAAGCTCGTGAATGTTCGACACGTTGGCAGTCTCCCCGCCGCGCCGGGCGCGGCCGATGGCAGGATGGTGGGCGGACGGCGAACGAAGGAACAAGGCTCCATCCCTTCGCCGGCATGACCCGGATCAGGTTCGAAGGGTTGCCGCGCCGCCCCGCCATCATGGCCGGGCCAGCGGCCTCTCAGCCCCTTGCCGGGACGCCCCTTGGATTTGGCCCGAAGTGTGCGGGCTTTTCCCGGCTCTTGTCAACCGGTGGCCTTTTAAGGGCATTATGGAAGATATCGGAGATTAAGACGCTGAAGAGGTCTTCGCCACGCCATGATCCTGGATGCCCGCACCCTCGGCCTGTTCACCCTGGCCTCCCTGGCCCTGGCCGCCATTCCCGGCCCCGACATGATGCTGTTCGTCAGCCGCAGCATGGTGCAGGGCTGGCGGGTGGGCGTGGCGGCACTCTGCGGCGCCGTGCTGGGCTGCTTCTGCCAGGCCATGGCCGCCGGGTTGGGGCTGTCGCGCCTGTTCCTGCTGGTGCCGGTGGCCTTCCAGGCGGTGCGGCTGCTGGGCGCCGCCTATCTGCTTTATCTGGCCTGGAGCACGGTGCGGGCCCGGCCCTCCGCCCCGCCCTCGGCCAAACCCCCGCCGCTGCCCTTCGCCACCGCCCTGCGCCAGGGCCTCTTCACCAATCTTCTCAACCCCAAGGTGGCGCTGTTCATGCTGGCGCTGCTGCCGCAGTTCCTGCGCCCCGAACAGGGTCATATGGCGGCGCAGGTGCTGCTGCTGTCGCTGATCCAGATGAGCACCGGCGTGCTGGTCAACCTGCCGATCATCCTGGCCGCCGCCCATCTGGCCCGCTGGCTGGGCGGGCGCGCCCCCAGCCGCTGGCGCCGCCTGCCCACCCTGCTGCTGGGCGGTCTGTTCGCCGGTCTGGCCCTGGATCTGCTGCACGGCGATTTGCGCTGACGCGGCCCCCGCCCGGCCTTATAGTGGCGCCATGTCCCCAGCCCCGCTCTCCATGCCCTTCTTCACCCAGCCCCCCGCCGGGGGGCGCGCCGCCTTCAAACTGGTGTCTGACTTTCAGCCCTCGGGCGATCAGCCCGCCGCCATCGCCGAACTGACGGCCGGCGTGGAAGCCGGCGAGCGCGATCAGGTGCTGCTGGGGGTGACCGGCTCGGGCAAAACCTTCACCATGGCCCATGTCATCGCCCGCACCGGGCGTCCGGCCCTGATCCTGGCCCCCAACAAAACCCTGGCGGCGCAGCTTTACGCCGAGATGAAGGGCTTCTTCCCCGACAACGCGGTGGAATATTTCGTCTCCTACTACGACTACTACCAGCCGGAAGCCTACGTTCCCAAAACCGATACCTATATCGAGAAGGATTCCGCCATCAACGAGCAGATCGACCGCATGCGCCATGCCGCCACCCGCGCCTTGCTGGAACGGCGCGACGTGGTGATCGTGGCCTCGGTCAGCTGCATCTACGGCATCGGCGCCGTGGAAAGCTACGCCCGCATGACCATCACCCTGCAGGCCGGCCAGGAGATCGACCAGCGGGAGCTGATGAAGGGGCTGGTGGAGCTGCAATATACCCGCAACGATCAGGCCTTTCAGCGCGGCACCTTCCGGGTGCGCGGCGACAGCATCGAGATCTTCCCGGTGCACTACGAGGACCGCGCCTGGCGCATCAGCCTGTTCGGCGACGAGATCGAAAGCATTTCCGAGTTCGATCCCCTGACCGGCGACAAAACCTGCGGCCTGGCCGAGGTCACGGTGTTCCCCTCCAGCCACTATGTGACGCCGCGCCCCACCGTTACCGCCGCCATGCAGGGCATCAAGCAGGAGCTGAAGGAGCGGCTGGAATGGTTCCAGGCGCACGGCAGGCTTCTGGAGGCGCAGCGCATCGGCGAGCGCACCACCTTCGATCTGGAAATGATGGCCGCCACCGGCCACTGCAAATCCATCGAGAACTATTCCCGCTATCTCACCGGCCGCAATCCCGGCGAGCCGCCGCCCACCCTGTTCGAATATCTGCCCGCCGACGCCCTGGTGATCGTCGATGAAAGCCATGTCACCGTGCCGCAGATCGGCGGCATGTACAAAGGCGACTTCAACCGCAAGAGCACCCTGGCCGATTACGGCTTCCGCCTGCCGTCCTGCGTGGACAACCGGCCGCTGAAGTTCGAGGAATGGGACGCCATGCGCGGCCAGAGCATCTTCGTTTCGGCCACGCCGGGCGCCTGGGAGCTGACCCGCAGCGGCGGCGTCTTCGCCGAGCAGGTGATCCGCCCCACCGGCCTGATCGACCCGGTCTGCATCGTGCGCCCGGTGGAGCATCAGGTGGACGATCTGACGGCCGAGGCCAAGGCCTGCGCCGCCAAGGGCCAGCGCGTGCTGGTGACGGTGCTGACCAAGCGCATGGCCGAGGATCTGACCGAATATCTGCACGAACAGGGGGTGCGGGTGCGCTATCTGCATTCCGACATCGACACCCTGGAGCGCATCGAGATCATCCGCGATCTGCGCCTGGGCGCCTTCGACGTGCTGGTGGGCATCAATCTGCTGCGCGAGGGGCTGGACATTCCCGAATGCGCCCTGGTGGCCATTCTCGACGCCGACAAGGAAGGCTTCCTGCGCTCGAAAACCTCGCTGATCCAGACCATCGGCCGCGCCGCCCGCAATCTGGACGGCCGCGTGCTGCTCTACGCCGACAAGATGACCGAAAGCCTGACCTACGCCATCGGCGAAACCAACCGCCGCCGCGAAAAACAGCAGGCCTACAATGCCCTGCACGGCATCACCCCGGAAGGCATCAAGAAATCCATCGCCGACGTGCTGGACAGCGTCTACGAGCAGGATTACCTGACCGTGGCCCCCGGCACCGGCGACTCCCATTTCGTCGGCAAGGATCTGAAAACGGTGATGGCCGATCTGGAAAAGCGCATGAAGGCCGCCGCCGCCGATCTGGAATTCGAGGAGGCCGCCCGCCTGCGCGACGAACTGCGCCGCCTGGAACTGCAGGAGCTGGGGGTCTCGTCGGTGCCGTCCGCGGCCCCCCGCCCCGCCCAGCCGGGCCGCAAGGGCCGCAAGGGGCGGCGCTGACAAGGCCGCGCGGGCTTAAGACACCATTTTAATCCGCAGCCCCCCGAGCGGAACATCCTCCAGACGCCGGCGGTCCAGCTCGGTATAGGCCAGCCGCCACACCGCATGATGGCAGGCGCTGGTATCGGCCACGATGCGCCGCAGCTGCTCCAGGGGCAGATTGCGTACCCATTCCTTCAGCATGGCACGCCTCCTTGCGATATTGCACTGCAACATATTTGCTGCGGCGCAACATGAATTGCAAGCCCTTTTCGTCCCGGCAAGGAATTTGCTCCCAGGCCCTCGGGGCGCCATGGCTGGAGGGGGGCACCGAAGACCGCCGATTTCGCTTGCCCTTGATTTGCCCTTATTTCCGGTTACATCTTGTGCATGGGCCGTTGCGGAATGGCCCCTGGTGGTCCAACCCCGACGCTTGGTTCCCACGTGTCGGGATACGTTGGCCCACCACCACTAGACTCAGCGAAAGGCAGACCCATGACCCCGCAGGAACGGGATTTGATCCAAGGCGTGTTCGACCGTCTGGCCCAGGCCGGGCAGATGGGGCGCGATCCCGAGGCCGAGGCCCTGATCCGCGCCCAGCTGGCCCGCCAGCCCGAAGCCCCCTATAGCCTGGTGCAGGCGGTGATCATGCTGGAAATGAGCCTGAACCAAGCCCACCAGCAGATGGCCGACCTGCAGCGCCAGCTGGCGGCCGGGCGCGCCCCGGCGCCCGCCGGCGGCAGCTTCCTGGGCGGTGCCGCCGGGCCCTGGGGCTCGGTGCCCAACAGCGGCCCGCAGCCCCAGCCGCAGGCCTATGCCGCGCCGGTTTCGCCGCAAGGCTTCGCGCCGCAGGCGCCGTCGGCGGTGGGCGGGTTCCTGCGCAATGCCGCCACCATGGCGGCGGGCGTGGCCGGCGGCACCCTGCTGGCCGAAGGGCTGTCCAGCCTGTTCGGCGGCCATCGCGGCGGCTTCGGCGGCGGCGTGGGCGGCAGCCCCTGGGGCGGCGGCCAGCCCGAGATGGTGGAAAACGTCACCAACAATTACTACGACGGCCAGAGCGGCGGCGATGCCGGCTTCGATACCGCCTCCTACGATGACGGCGGCGGCTACGACGATGGCGCCTCCTCCTACGACGACGGCAGCGATCTGGTGTGATCTCCCCGGTGGGGCGCCTGGATCAGGGCGCCCCGCCTCACATCGATTCCATCTTAAATTCGTTGCGATTTAGGTTAAAACACCTGATAAATAACGGCCTGGCGGAGGGGAGCTTCATGGCCGACAGCAGCGGAGAGGAATTCGACGAGCGCGTCATCAACAGTGCCGCCCTGCTGGGGACGGCGGTGGATGACAAGGCCCTGCTGGAGATGACCGAAAAACTGGTGTCGGTCTATCTGCAAAGCCCCAACGACGCCGAGGTTCTGGCGCAAACCCTGCTGCAGGTGCGCGGGTTCTTTCATAAATCCGGCCTTTCCATGGATATTCTGCGCCAGTTTTCCGTGCAGGTGATCCGCGTGGTGCTGCGGTCGCGCCCCGCCGAATATTACGACGCCATGCTGAACATGGCGCCCTCCGACGATGGCCCGGGCGGCCTCGGCGGCCCCGGCGACGCCGAGGGACATCATGCCCCCACCGAGCTGATCCTGGTGCCGCCGCCGCAGGCCGTCACCTGCCAGAACTTCCAGGATCTGGTGGCCGAAGCCCTGTGCTACCGGCTGCGCCAGATCACCACCTTCTTCCAGCGCCGCAATCCCCTGGTGGCGCGCGGCGTGCGCGCCCCCTATCTGCTGTCGCCGGCCTTCGAGCCCCGGCTGTGCGCCGTGGTGCGCGAGACCATCGCCCCCCAGATGTTCCAGCAGAAATTCCTGAACGGCATGGCCGCCACCCGGCCCTGGCGCCAGATCAGCAGCGCCGATCTGTGGCGGCGGCCCGATCTGCACGCCGATCTGGAAAAGATCCTGAAGGCCTGGAACGCCGTGTGGAAAAAGCTCTACCGCGCCGAACATGCCCGCCAATATCCGCTGGATCAGCGCTTAAGCCCCAGCGAGGCCCATGCCCTGACCCGCGACCAGCAAACCCTGGGCGAACTGCAGCATCTGCTGTCGGGGCCGGAATATGCCCTGCCCAAGCTCAGCATGGGGCAGATCAAGATCTTTCAAACCCTGCCCACCCAGTTCGACCGCCCGGTGATGGAACAGGTGTGGAAGGGCCTGCGCCAAACCTACGAGCAGGAGCTGGATCGCCGCGCCTATCAGGAAAAAGCCCGCCACGGCGCCCTGCGCGACGCTTACCTCACCGCCCTCGACGTTTGCGGCCCGGCCCTGGGCGAAATGCTGATCGCGCTGTCCTTTTATTCCTTCCCGCGGCTGTCGCTGTTCTGGCTGGAACAGTTCAGCCATAATCTGGGCAGCCACCGCGACGAGCGCATGCACCACGTGCCGCAGCTGATCCGCTTCCTGGAGCAGGAGGACACCCGCCGCGCCGCCGCCCGCGAGCCCGACCGCAACCAAGCAGAAATGATGGCCTCGGCCTGCGCCGCCGAAGCCTGACCGCCCGGCCCCATCCCCAATGCAAGGACCGCCTATGAGCACCGTCGTCGCCAAGGATCACATCGTCACCCTCGATTACCGGGTCACCGGCCCGCAGGGCGAACTGGTGGATGCCGGCAAGAAACCGCTGGTCTATCTGCATGGCGGCTACGGCGCCCTGTTCCCGGTGATCGAGGACGGCCTGGACGGCAAGGCCAGGGGCGCCGCCTTCCGGGTGGAACTGCAGCCGCACGAGGCCTACGGCGATTTCGACCCCGCCCTGATCCGCCGCGAGCCCCGCGCCCTGTTTCCCGAGGATGTGGCCCCCGGCCGCGTGTTCGAGCAGCGCGGCCCCGACGGCGAGGACATCACCCTGTTCCTGGTGACCGAGGTGGACGACGACGAGATCACCCTCGACGGCAACCATCCCCTGGCCGGGGTGCCGCTGGTGTTTTCCTGCATCGTCACCGACATCCGCCCGGCCACGCCCGAGGAACTGGACGAGGGCGGGCCGCTGACCGACGACGACGACGACGGGGAAGACGGCGACGAAGAGGACTAGGCCGCCGCCTTCAATCAAGGCTCCGGCGCGATCAGTCCGGCCGAACGCCACAGGATCCGGATGGCGCCATCGGCCTCCAGCCGCCCCAGCATGGCCGGTTTGTGGAGGTGGCGGCTGGCGGCATCGAGAAACAGATCGAACCCGGTGAGCGAGCGCACCTTTTGCCGCGGCAGAACGGCGCGCACACGGGCGGCTTCGGGGCTGCCCGCCGCCGCCACCGCCGCCGCCCATAGGCGGAAGGCCAGCACCGAGGCCTCCATGGCATCGTTGCACACCGCCTGGGGATCCTGGCAGAAGGCCCGCCAGTCGGCCAGAAAGCGGGTGTTTTCCGGGCTGTCCACCGCCATCAGGTAGTTCCAGGCCACCAGGGTGCCGCGCAGGCTGGCGGCGGGCATTTCCGCCGCCTCGGTCTCGCCGATGGAGACCGTCAGCACCGGCACCCCGGCCCCTTCCATCTGGCGGAAGAAATAGAAGTTGGAGTCGCCGCCCACGGTGCTGACCACCAGGGCCGGACCGCCGCCGCCCTTGCAGAAGGCGCGGATTTCGGCGGCCACCCGGCTCCAGTCGTCGGCCCCCACCGGCAGCAGCCTCTCCCGCACCGCCGCCGCCGGCACGCCTTGCCCGGCCAGGAAGGCGGTCAGCACCTTATGGGTTTCGCGCGGGTAAAGGGTATCGTTGCCCACCAGGAAGAAGCGCCGGTAGCCGCCGCCCTCGGGCGACATCAGATGGGCCACGGCGGGCAGAAGCTGCTGGTTGGGCGGCGCGCCGCAATAAACCACGCGCTCGTCCCGTTCGCCGCCCTCGTACTGCGAGGGATAGAACAGCAGCCCATCGTGGCGGGCCAGCACCGGCAGCACCAGCTTGCGCGAGGTGGAACTCCAGGTGCCGAACAGCGCCGACACCTTGTCGGCGCCCAGGGCCTGCTCGGCCAGTTCGGCGTAGCGTTCGGGAATGGAGCGGGGATTGTAGAACACCGCCTCCACCGGGCGGCCCAGCAAGCCGCCCCGGGCGTTGAGGGCCGCCACCTCCATGCGCAGCACCTCCTTCAAGGGGCGCTCGCCCACCGCCGATCCGCCGCTTAAGGACTGCAGCACGCCGATGCGGATGGCGCCGTGATCCATATCGGCCAGGAAATCCGCCACCGCCGACCGCAGCCGTTCCGATTGTTCGCCAAGCCCCTCCGCCGCCAGATGCACGCGGTCGGCCTCGGAGCGGGTCTGCCCGGTGGCCGCGGCCACCTCGTGGATGGCCGCCTGCATGTCGCGGGCCTCGATGGCCGTGTTGCCCACCCCGGCGGCAATGGTGCGGCTGGCGGCGCTTTGCTGGTGGGTGGCCGCCGCCACCGCCGCCACCAGGGCGTTGACGTCGCGCATGGCGGCGCCGATGGCCGCCATGGCCTCCATGGTTTCACTGGCGGCCTGCTGAATGCCGCGGGCGAAGCCATCGATATCGCCGGTGGCCTTCTCGGTTTCCGCCACCAGATTCTTCACCTCCGAGGCCACCACGGCGAAGCCCCGCCCCGCCTCGCCGGCCCGGGCCGCCTCGATGGTGGCGTTCAGGGCCAGCATGCGGGTCTGCCCGGCGATATCGGCGATGACATGGGCCATGCCGCCGATCTGTTCGGCGGCGCTGGCCAGGCCGCGGATCACCGTATCGGCGGCATCGATGCGGCCCACCGCCGACACGATGCCCTCGGCGGCATGGCCGGCCCGCCCCTCCAGTTCGGCCAGCGACTGGTCGAGCTGGCCGGTGGCCTGGGCCAGGGTGCCCACCTCCTGGGTGGTGGCGCGGGCCGAGCTTTCCACCGCCTGGCTGCGCTCCGACACCCGCCCGGCCTGTTCGGCCAGGGCGGTGGCCGCCGTGCGCATCTCTCCGGCCGCCCCCGACAGCGAACTTTGCACCCCGGCCACCGCCGTTTCAAAGCGGGTGACGAACAGCTCCAGCGAGGCGCGCCGCTGCTCCTCGTGCTCGCCGTCGGCCTCCCGCTCGGCCATGGCGCCATCGGCCTCCAGCAACTGGTGGCGCAGCCGGTCCAGGGCCTGGGCCAGGTGCCCGGCCGCCCCGGCCTGCCCCAGGCAGGGCACCTTGCAATAGCGGCTGCCGGCGGCGATCTCCTCCGCCGCCGCCGCCAATGCGCGCAATGAACCGTTCAGAAACCGTGGTGCCATGGGCCGGACCTCCGTCAGATCATCCCCCAGGCCTTGGCAGCAAGGACCATGCCAGCGGGCATTCCAGGCCGAAATCCAGCCGCGCCGCCGCAAAAATACGACAAATGTCGCGTGATTTTAAAAATCTGCATCATCCTTGGGCAATGCTGCGGCGCAGAAATGAGCAGAATTCCGCCCCTGTTCCCAGCATTTTGCCGCAAATCGCCGTTTTGCCGCTTTTTCACGCATGGCACGGGGCTTGCTGATCACCCGGCAAACACCATAAACGCAGGGGAAGAAGAACCATGCAAACCGTCGAACGCCTTCTCGATCTCAGCACCACCGTCAGCTCCCTGGCCGACGACAAGATTTCCCGCATCCACGGCATCACCCGCCGCTCGCGCATGCTGGCCCTGAACGCCGCCATCGAGGCGCACCGCTTCGGCACCGTGGGCAAGGGCTTCGCCGTGGTGGCCGACGAAATGAAAGCCATTTCCAGCGAGATCAGCGAGCTGGCCTCGTCGCTGCAGGGCGAGCTGCGCGGCCGCCTGCAGCATATGAGCGGCTATGCCACCGAGCTGAATTCCGAGGTGGAAAGCCTGCGCGGCGAACGCATGGCCGATCTGGCCTTCAACGCCATCGAACTGGTGGACCGCAATCTCTACGAACGCTCGTGCGATGTGCGCTGGTGGGCCACCGACAAGGCGCTGGTGGATGCCGCCGCCCCCGGCGCCGGGGCCGAAACCCTGCGCCATGCCGCCCAGCGCCTGGGGGTGATCCTGGAGTCCTACACCGTCTATCTCGATCTCTGGGTCGCCGATGCCGAAGGGCGGGTGGTGGCCTCGGGCCGCGCCGGGCGTTTTCCCGCCGCCGCCGGCGCCAGCGTGGCCGGCGAGGGCTGGTTCCAGGACGCCCTGAAAACCCGCGACGGCGGCTGCTTCGCCGTGGCCGACATCACCCGCGTGCCCGCCCTGGACAACGCCGTGGCCGCCACCTACGCCACCGCCATCCGCGAAAACGGCGAGGCCGAAGGCCGGGTGCTGGGGGTGCTGGGCATCTTTTTCGACTGGGAAAGCCAGGCCCGCTCCATCGTGCAGGGGGTGCGCCTGTCCACCGCCGAGCGCGACCGCACCCGCTGCCTGCTGCTGGATTCCCGCCATCGCGTCATCGCCAGCAGCGACGACAGCCTGAGCCTGGGCCAGCCCTATCCCTTGAAGAGCGGCGGCCGCAGCCAGGGCTATTACCGGGACGGCGGCAAAACCATCGGCTATGCCCTGACCCCCGGCTACGAAACCTACCGGGGCCTGGGCTGGTTCGGCGTCATCGAGCAGGACCGGGGGTGATCGTCCGCCGGTCCTGCCGACAAAAATCAGGCACCGCATGAACGGTGCCTGATTTTTGCATGCGGCCCTTGCGCCCCAACGGTTCCGGACGTACTTTCGATGCCCACTCATTCATCCCCAGGAAAGGGATCTCCGTCATGTCGTTCCTTGCCAAGCGCCTGTCTCTGATCAAGCCGTCGCCCACCATCGCGGTCACTCAGAAGGCCGCCGAGCTGAAGGCCCAGGGCCGCGACGTCATCGGCCTGGGCGCCGGTGAACCCGATTTCGACACCCCGGACAACATCAAGGCCGCCGCCAAGGCCGCCATCGACCGGGGCGAAACCAAATACACCGCCGTGGCCGGCACCGAGGCCCTGCGCAAGGCGATTTCGGCCAAGTTCAAGCGCGAGAACGGCCTCGACTATCCCCCGGCCCAGATCACCGTGGGCTGCGGCGGCAAGCAGGTGATCTACAACGCCCTGCTGGCCACCATCGATCCCGGCGACGAAGTGATCATCCCGGCCCCTTATTGGGTGTCTTATCCCGATATCACCCTGCTGGCCGAAGGCAAGCCGGTGGCCGTGCCCTGCCCCGAGGAAAACGGCTTCAAGCTGCGCCCCGCCGATCTCGAGGCCGCCATCACCCCCAAGACCAAGTGGGTGATCCTGAACTCGCCCAGCAACCCCACCGGCGCCGCCTACAGCTTCGACGAACTGAAGGCCATCACCGACGTGCTGCTGCGCCATCCCCATGTGTGGGTGATGTCGGACGACATCTACGAACACCTGACCTATGACGGCTTCAAGTTCTTCACCCCGGCCCAGGTGGAGCCGAAGCTCATGGACCGCACCCTGACCATCAACGGTCTGGCCAAGGCCTACGCCATGACCGGCTGGCGCGTCGGCTATGCCGGCGGCCCGAAGGAAATCATCAACGCCATCAACAAGATCCAGTCGCAGAGCACCACGCACACCAGTTCGGTCAGCCAGGCCGCCGGTGTCGAGGCCCTGAACGGCAGCCAGGACTTCATTCCGAAGAACGCCGAGGTGTTCAAGGCCCGCCGCGATCTGGTGGTGAAGATGCTGAACGCGGCCAAGGGCATCACCTGCAAGGTGCCGGAAGGCGCCTTCTATGTGTATCCCTCCTGCGCCGGCACCATCGGCAAGAAGACCCCGGACGGCAAGATCATCGGCAGCGACAGCGATTTCGTGACCTGCCTGCTGGAAAGCGAAGGGGTGGCCGTGGTGCAGGGCGAGGCCTTCGGCCTGTCGCCTTATTTCCGCATCTCCTACGCCACCAGCACCGAAAATCTGACCAAGGCCTGCGAACGCATCCAGCGTTTCTGCGCCAGCCTGGTGTAAGATATTCACACTAAAAGAGAAAGGGGGCCAATGGCCCCCTTTTTATTGTTCTTATTGAAAGTTTTTTGTTCTTATTATCTTTTCTTGCTCTTATTGAAAGGCCGGCTTCATCGCGTTTAACGGCCCGGACGCGCCCCGCAATTGGCGCAGGGTGCGGGCTGCATCAAGATAGTTCTTGAAGCTGGCCAGAGCCGCTCTTTTTCCCTCGTCGTCCACCTGATAGATGGTCCAACCGGCACTGGGATTGGTCGAGCGCCAACAGACAAAAGTTGTTCCCGTCATTGTTGCCTCCTCTCGACCCGGTGATCCCATGCCAGAGGAAAAGCAAGCGCCGTACCAACTGCATGGCACGGCAAAAATGGCGGAAAACAGCCGTTTTTAAAAATGGGCCGCCGCCGTTTTTCGCATTTCGCAATGCAGCTTGGGGCCAGGCGGCATTTCGCGCTTTGCAAAAAGATGTTTCCTGTTGCCAGACGCCGGGAGCGGGTGGACCATAACGGCATAAGGAACACGGAGGGTAAAAATGACCACCCCGTCCAAGTCGCCCCGCGTCGCCGCTCTGGTCGGCCCCTACGCCAGCGGCAAGACCTCCCTGCTGGAAAGCCTGCTCGCCGCCGCCGGCGCCCTGCCCCGCAAAGGCTCGGTGCAGGGCGGCACCAGCCTGGGCGACGCCTCGCCCGAGGCCCGTCAGCATCTGATGAGCGTTGAAAGCAATATCGTCCGCACCCGCTATCTGGACGAGGACTGGACCCTGCTCGACTGCCCCGGCTCGGTGGAGTTCCAGCAGGATGCCTACCACGCCCTGCTGGTGGCCGATGCCGCCGTGGTGGTGGTGGAGGCCGATCCGGCCCGCGCCGTGATGGCGGCGCCGCTGCTGAAATTTCTCGATGCCAACGCCATTCCGCACATCCTGTTCATCAACAAGGCGGAAAGTGCCGAAACACCGCTGAAGGACTGCCTGGAGGCCCTGCAGTCGATCTCGGAACGGCCGCTGCTTTTGCGCGAACTGCCGCTGCGCCAGGATGGTGTTCTGACCGGCTATGTGGATCTGGTCAGCGAACGGGCCTACCGCTACCGCGAGGGCCAGGCCTCGGATCTTGTCGGCCTGCCCGCCGCCGCCCTGGACGAGGAACAGAGCGCCCGCCAGGAGATGATGGAGCATCTGGCCGATTTCGACGACCATCTGCTGGAAGACCTGTTGTCGGACGTCGCCCCGCCTTCGGCCGAGCTTTATCAGTCGCTGTCGCGCGATGTGGCCGCCGATCTGGTGGTGCCGGTGTTTTTCGGCTCGGCCCAGCAGGATCACGGCGTGCGCCGCCTGTGGAAATGCCTGCGCCACGACGTGCCGGATCTGGCCGACAGCCTTGCCCGCACCGGCCTGCGCGGGCAAGGCCCGGTTCTGGCCCGGGTTTTCAAAACCATGCATACACCCCATACCGGCAAGATGAGCTATGCCCGCCTGCTGCGCGGCGCCCTGCAGGAGGGCGATCCGGTGAACGGCCTGCGCCCCTCGGGGCTGTTCGCGCCGCTGCCGGGGGGGCTGGCCAAATGCGCCCGCGCCGAGGCCGGCGAGATCATCGCCCTGGGCCGCCTCGATCCGGTGCTGACCGGCGACTGGCTGGGCGAGGCCGAGGCCGGAGCCGCCCCCTGGCCGGCGCCGCTGCCGCCGCTGTTCCCGCTGGCGGTCAGCACCGAAAAGAAGCAGGACGAGGTGAAACTCACCGCCGCCCTGGCCCGCCTGGCCGAGGATGATCCCTCGGTGAGCCTGCGCCAATCCCCCGATACCGGCGAACTGGTGCTGTGGGGCCAGGGGGAAATCCATCTGCAGGTGGCGCTGGAACGGCTGAAAAGCCGCTTCAACCTGACGGTCGACGGCCGGCGCCCCCAGGTGCCCTACAAGGAAACCATCCGCAAAAGCGTTTCCGAGCATGGCCGCCACAAGCGCCAGTCGGGCGGGCACGGCCAGTTCGGCGATATCCAGATCGTCATCGAACCGCAGCCGCGCGGCGCCGGCTTCACCTTCGCCGACAGCATCAGCGGCGGCGTGGTGCCCAAACAGTACATCCCGGCGGTGGGCGAGGGCGTGGCCGAAACCCTGGGGCGCGGCCCGCTGGGCTTCCCGGTGGTGGATCTGAAGGTCACCCTGACCGACGGCAGCTATCACGCCGTCGACAGCTCCGATCAGGCCTTCAAGACCGCCGCTCACATCGCCATGAGCGAAGGCCTGCCCAAATGCGATCCGGTGCTGCTGGAACCGATCCTGGCGGTGGAGATCGCGGTGCCGGCCGACTGCACCTCGAAGGCGCAGCGCATCCTTTCGACCCGGCGCGGCCAGATCCTGGGCTTCGAGGCCAAGGACGGCTGGAAGGGCTGGGACGTGGTGCATGCCCACCTGCCCCAGGCCGAAATGAGCGACCTGATCGTGGAACTGCGCTCGCTGACCATGGGGGTGGGCACCTTTTCCTGGCGCTTCGACCATCTGCAGGACCTGACCGGCAAGGCCGCCGACAAGGTGGTGGAAGAGCGGCGAACCCTGCTGGCGGCGCAGTAATACCAACCGCCCAATGAATTGACCGGTTGTATCGTCCCTCGCCGGGCGGCGGCATCCGCCGCCTTGGCCGCTCGCTCAATGCTCGCTGGATACCGGCCAACGAGTCACTTCAATGGTTGGCCGGTA
>MLJW01000297.1_pt1 | contig 29853 bp, 30 predicted proteins | sample 888231 | NCBI WGS metagenome assembly MLJW01 (sample SAMN05788063, study PRJNA343431) | mine drainage metagenome | isolation source: sample collected from the inflow into an acid mine drainage treatment plant... | place: Germany: Lusatia, lignite mining district
GAGCAGCGCGTCGCTGCGCGCGTCGTCGGGCCATGTGTCGAACACGGCCTGCAGGCCGGCGGCGGCGCGCGTCGTGGATAAGCGCCAGCCGGCTTCGTCGCGCACCGGCAGGCCCAGGCGGTTGAACAAGGCATTGACGCGACGCGTCAGCCGGCGGTCCAGCGCGATGATGGCGATGCGCGCGTCAGGCTGGCTCGCGCGCCGGGCCAGGACTCGCGCGACGATGGCCTGCGCCTGCGCTTCGAGGGTGCCCCCTGCGCCCCATTGCACGCGCGCCGCGAACAGGCGCGCCGCGCGCGCGGAAAAGCGCTGCGGCGTGGCGTCCGCCCAGTCCCCGCCGGCGCGCCCCTCGTCCCGGCGGTGCAGCGCCTGGGGCATGTCATCCGCCGTGCCGGCGCAGGCACTGGCGCGGGCCAGCGCCAGGCCGAAAGCGCAACCGAATCCGGCTTGCAGCAGCAACACCGGCAGGCCGTGTCGCTGCGCGGCGCGCAGCAAGCAGCGCTGGCGGGCATCCGGCGGTTCGGCGAGCACCAGCGCCAGGGCGCCGCGCTGCGCGGCGCACCAGCTCTCGATCGCATCGGCTTCGTCCGGCCAGGCCGCGGACCCGCCCTGCTGGGCCAGGCGCAGCATCCAGGCGCCGTCCTCCGTGTCGCGCCCGGCCTCGCCGGACACCGGGGCCTGTCTGCCTTCGGCTTCTTGCGCCAGATGCTCGCGCAGGCGAAGGACATCCCGCGCCAGCGCGAGCCGGCCGGCGAATTGCGTCGGCGCCCGATAGGCCTGCGGCAAGTACGCGTCGCCCTGCAGGCGCAAGGCCAGTTCGAGCGCGTCCAGCTCGACGTGACGCGGCCATCGCGCCTTTTGTATCGCCTCGAGGGCGAGCAATTGCGGCAACGTGAGCAAACGCGGCAACACCCCGGCGGCAGGCGCCTGCCGCTGCCAGGCCTGGCGAAACAGGGTCTGATGGATGGCCTGGGGGAGCAGGACCGAAAGATCGGCCTCGGAAATGCTGATTTCCCGCAACCAGGCGGCGACTCCTTGCGCTGCGCCCTGCCAAAAATGTGAATTCGGGGTTAAATAGCGTAAATTGACTCGGGCAACCCCTTCAATTGACCTGTCCAATGGCTGCGCATGGCTGCCTGTGCCGGCGCCTTCTAATCTGGAATTCATATGAGCGATCTCATCAAGCAAACCACCGACGCGTCCTTCGACCAGGACGTCCTCAAATCCTCGACCCCCGTGCTGATCGACTACTGGGCTGAATGGTGCGGTCCTTGCCGCATGGTGGCCCCCATCCTCGACGAAATCGCCGGCGAATACCAGGGCCGTCTGAACATCATGAAAGTCAACGTCGACGAGAACCGTACCATCCCGGCGAAATACGGTATTCGCGGCATTCCGACCCTGATGCTGTTCAAGAACGGCGAAGTCGCCGCCACCAAGGTGGGCGCGCTGTCGAAATCACAGCTGACATCCTTCCTGGACGCCAATATATAATCTCGCCTCAACACGCATGGCAGGCATATCTGCCGTGCGCTGGGAACGCCGCCTACATCGGCGCTCCCCCGGCGCGACAAGCGCCCGATGCATTGCCCGCCGGGCTGCGTCACTCCCCAACCTTATTTCCCCTCTAGCGTTTGCATCGAGCGCCTGATCCAGGCCGATTGCCGGATTCCGATGCACGGAACCCGACTCCGGCGCCTGGATTCCCGCACAAACCGACGCAGTTCTCCTCTCTTACACGCCTCGCCCGCCATGCACCTGTCTGAACTCAAAGCGATGCACGTCTCCCAGTTGCTCGAAATGGCAACCGGCCTGGAGATCGAGAACGCCAGCCGACTGCGCAAGCAGGAGCTGATGTTCGCCATCCTCAAGCGCCGCGCTCGCACGGGCGAACAAATCTTCGGCGACGGCGTGATGGAGGTTCTGCCGGACGGCTTCGGTTTCCTGCGCGCCCCGGAGTCGAACTATCTCGGTTCCCCCGACGACATCTACATCTCGCCGAGCCAGATCCGCCGCTTCAACCTGCACACCGGCGACTCCATCGAGGGCGAGGTGCGGGTGCCCAAGGACGGCGAGCGCTATTTCGCCCTGGTCAAGGTCGACCGCGTCAACGGCGTGACCCCGGAGGAGAACAAGAACAAGATCATGTTCGAGAACTTGACGCCGCTGTTCCCGACGGAACACCTCAAGCTCGAACGCGACATCAAGGCCGAGGAGAACATCATCGGCCGCGTCATCGACATCATTGCCCCCATCGGCAAAGGCCAGCGCGGCCTGCTGGTGGCGCCGCCCAAGAGCGGCAAGACCGTGATGCTGCAATCCATCGCCCACGCCATCACGGCCAACCATCCCGAAGCCGTGCTCATCGTGCTGCTGATCGACGAGCGCCCCGAAGAGGTGACCGAAATGCAGCGCTCGGTCAAGGGCGAGGTCATCAGCTCCACCTTCGACGAACCGGCGTTGCGCCACGTCCAGGTGGCCGAGATGGTGATCGAGAAAGCCAAGCGCCTGGTGGAACTGAAAAAGGATGTGGTCATCCTGCTCGACTCCATCACCCGCCTGGCGCGCGCCTACAACACCGTAGTGCCCGCCTCGGGCAAGGTGCTCACCGGCGGCGTCGACGCCAACGCCCTGCAGCGTCCCAAGCGCTTTTTCGGCGCCGCGCGCAACATCGAGGAAGGCGGCTCGCTGACCATCATCGGCACCGCCCTGACCGACACCGGCAGCCGCATGGACGAAGTGATCTACGAGGAGTTCAAGGGCACCGGCAATATGGAAATCCACCTCGAGCGCCGCCTGGCCGAGAAACGGGTCTACCCCGCCATCCTGCTCAACCGCTCCGGGACCCGCCGCGAAGAACTGCTGCTGAAGTCGGACATCCTGCAAAAAGCCTGGATCCTGCGCAAGCTGCTCTATCCCATGGATGAAATCGAAGCGATGGAATTCCTGCTGGAAAAGATGAAACAGACCAAGAACAACGCCGAATTCTTCGACATGATGCGTCGCGGCGGATAAGCGCGCTGCGCACCGCGGCGAGGCTGCCGCTGCGTTCTCTGCACCCCGGCTCCAGCCCATGCCAGTGCGGATGCCGCGAAAGTCGGCCCGTGTTTCCCGGCGGGCCGATTTCGTGAAATAATGTTTTTCTTTTGGTTAAGTACAGTGGGCTATGCGTGCTCGCGCTGCGGCTGACCGCTCATTTGGAATCGATCATGAAACCTGGAATCCACCCCGAATACCGCGACGTGTGCTTCGTTGATTTGTCCAACGGCAGCAAATTCGTCATCCCGTCGACGGCGCAGACGCGCGAGACCATCAAGATGGAAGATGGCCGCGAACTGCCCCTGATGAAGCTCGACACCTCCTCCGAGTCGCACCCCTTCTACACCGGCACGCAAAAGAGCGTGGACGCCCTGGGCGGCCGCGTGGACAAGTTCCGTCAGAAATTCGCGCGTGCAGCCGCTGCGGCAGGCGCGAAAAAATAAGACGCATCCGGTGTCGCCGCGCCTCGCGGCGCGTCGTGGACGGTCGAAACGGGCAGCTCTGCTGCCCGTTTTCATTGCAGGCACGCTAAAAGACAACCCCGCCAGCCCGGAAGATGACCACACCCCACACCACCCCAGGCCAAGCGCGGTTGCCCGCTCGCCCCGTGGTCTCCGCGGCAGCCGTTGCCAGGTTGCCGCGCTGGCCCCTCTGGCTGCTCTGCGCTGCTTACGCCTTGCCGGGGTTTTTCGGCCGGGATCCATGGAAAGGCGACGGCTTGCCGTTCGGCGTCATGTGGCAGATCGCCGCCGGACACTCCACATGGTTGCAGCCGAGCATCTACGGCCACCCCGTGGGCGGCGGCTGGCTGCCCTACTGGCTGGGCGCGGCCAGCATCGACCTGTTCGGCCCCTGGCTCGGCGCGATCACGTCCAGCCGCCTGCCCTTCATCGCGCTGCTGGCGCTGGCCTTGATGCAAACCTGGTACGCCGCCTACCATTTCGCGCTGCGCGATGCGGCCCAGCCCGTGCAGCCCGCGTTCGCGACGCCGATCTCCGTCAAGGGCTATGCCCGCGCCATTGCCGACGGCGCCCTGCTCACCCTGGTGGCCTGCCTGGGCCTGCTGGGGCGAGGCCATGAGACCCTGCCGGAGTTGGCTCAACTGGCAGGCTACAGCGCCCTGCTGCTCGGGCTGTCCCTGGTGCCTACGAAACCCAGGGCATCGGCCCTCGCGCTAGGGTCGGGCTTGCTGGTTCTGGCATCGAGCGGAGCCCCCTGGCTGGCGCTGTTCGCCGCGCTGCTCATCGCCGCGCTCATCTCCAGTCAGCGTGAAGCCGCGCCTCGTTTCGCACCGGCACTGGCTGTCGCCAGCGGCCTGGCGTTCGCCATGGCCATTCTCGCCGTCGTGCATGGCAGCGCGGTCGCCCAATGGCCGGGCTTCGCATCGATACAGCATTTTTTCGGCACCTTCGCCTGGTTCGTCTGGCCGGCCTGGCCGCTGGCCGCATTGGCCGTATGGCGCTGGCGCGAATCGGCCGGGGAATGGCATGTGCTGGCCCCGCTAGGGCTGCTGCTGTTGGCCTGCCTGGCCGCCCTGCTTGCCGCCAGGAACGTTTCGACGCTGGTTCTGGCTCTCCCCCCGGCCGCGGCGTTGGCTGCCTTGGCGCTGCCCGTCATGCGCCGGGGCAGCCTTGCGGCGCTCGACTGGTTCTCGCTGCTGTTCTTCAGTTTGCTGGCGCTGGTCATCTGGGTGTTGTGGCTGGCCATGCTGACCGGGTTCCCGGCGAAGCCGGCGGCCAACATCGCTCGCCTGGCCCCGGGTTTCGTCGCCCATTTTTCCTGGCTTCCCACGCTCGTTGCCCTGCTCGCCACGCTGAGTTGGGCGGCCGTCGTGGCCTGGCGCGCCGGGCGGCATCGCCATCCGCTGTGGAAAGGCATGGTGCTATCGGCCGGCGGCGTGACCCTGGTGTGGGTGTTGGTGGGCACGCTGTGGATGCCCGTGCTCGACTATGCCAGCACATACCGCCTGCTAGGGCGTCAATTGGCAGCCGCGCTGCGCAAGCACTCCGGTCCCGAAGCCGAAGCGGCTGGGACCTGCGTCACCCCCGTGGGCTTGAGCCTGACCCAGCAAGCGCTGCTCGGCTACTGGAGCCAAGCCAGGTTCGGGTCGAAGACACATGGCCAGCAGTGCGGATTCGTCCTCGTGCTGCCGTCTCGCGCCGGCACGCGCTCCGCGCCGGCCGATGCGCAACCGCAGTCCCACGCCGAAGCCAGCGCGCAACGTCAAGCCGAGCGCGGGACGCGCCTGTGGAGCGGCCACCGCCCGGGGGAGCCGCAGGAGCGTTTCAGCCTGTACCGCCGCGCGACGACTGCGCCATGACCTCGGCGGCTTCGCTGCTGCGGCTGGCGGGATCGGTGCTGATCGGTCAGTTGGCGCTCAGTCCGCCTGCAGCGCCTCGATCTGGCCGGCGAGTTCGAGCCAGCGCGCCTCGACCATCCCCTCCTCATCCCCGATGCCCTTGATGCGCCGACCGCATTCGGCGATACGCACGGCGTCGCGCGCGACGATGAGTTCCTGCTCCAGCGCGGCGCGCTCGGCCTGCAGGGCGGCGAGGCGCTGCTCGGCCTGCGTCATCTCACGCTGCAACGGGCGCAGCTGCTGGGCGAGCTGCTGGCGCGACTGCGCCGCGTTGCGGCGCAGGTCCTTGCGGCTGCCCTGGCCGACCGTGGCCGGCGTAGACATGGCAGGCGCCGTGTCGGATGACGCCTGCGGTTCGCGCTCGCGCATGCGGGCCCGCGCGCGCTCCAGCACCCAGCGCTGGTAGTCGTCGAGGTCGCCTTCGAAATCCCGCACCTGGCCATCGGCCACCAGCCAGTAGTCGTCGCAGGCGGCGCGCAGCAAGGCGCGGTCGTGCGACACCAGCAGCATGGCGCCGCCGAACTCCTGCAGCGCCAGGGTCAGCGCCTCGCGCGTGGCGAGGTCGAGGTGGTTGGTCGGCTCGTCGAGCAGCAGCACATTGGGCCGCTGCCAGACCAGCAAGGCCAGCAGCAGGCGCGCCTTCTCGCCGCCCGACATCGACCCCACGGCCTGCTCGGCCATCTCGCCGCTGAACTGGAAGCGCCCGAGCCAGTTGCGCCAGTCCTGCGTGGTGGTCTGCGGCTGGGTCTGCGCGGCCAGGCGGGCGAGGTGACGCATGGGCGATTCGTCCGGGCGCAGCACGTCCATCTCCTGTTGCGCGTAATAGCCCACGACCACATCCACGCCCGGCTGCGCCTTGCCGGCCAGCGCGGGCAGCAAGCCCGCCAGGGTCTTGACCAGGGTGGACTTGCCCTGCCCGTTCGCGCCCAGCACGCCGATACGCGCGCCGGCCAGAATGTCGCGCTCCACGCCGCGCAGAATGGGCTGCCCGGGCACATAGCCGCAGTCCACGCCGCGCAGGCGCAGCAATTGCTGGGGCTGGCGCGCCGGCTTCAGAAACGCGAAGCGCAGCGGGTTGGACAGCATCACCGGCGCCAGCCGCTCCATGCGTTCCAGTGCCTTGAGGCGGCTTTGCGCCTGCTTGGCCTTGGTCGCCTTGGCGCGGAAACGCTCGACGAAGCTGGTGAGGTGGGCGATGTCCTGCTGCTGGCGCGCGTAGGCATGGGCTTGCTGCTGCAAGGCCTCCGCGCGGCGCTCCTCGAACGCCGTGTAGCCGCCGGCATAGCGGTGCAACACGCCGTGCTCGAGCTGCACCGTGACACGGGTCGCGGCGTCGAGGAATTCGCGGTCGTGCGAAATCACCAGCAGCGTGCCGGCGTAGCGCGTCAGCCAGTTCTCCAGCCACACCAGGGCGTCGAGGTCGAGGTGGTTGGTCGGCTCGTCCAGCAAGAGACAGTCGCTGGGCTGGAACAAGGCCTGGGCCAGGGCCAGGCGCATGCGCCAGCCGCCGGAGAAGTCGCGCACGGGGCGGCGCAGTTCGGCAAGGGTGAACCCCAGCCCGAGCAGCAGCGCCTCGGCACGTGCGGTGGCGGTGTAGGCATCGGCCAGCTCGAGCGCCTCAGCCGCTTCGGCTTGCGCCATGCCGTCGCGACGCTGTTCGGCGTCGCGCATGGCGGCCTGTGCGGCCTGCAAGGCGGTGTCGGCCAGGCACACGAAATCCGTCGCGGGCAGATCCGAGTCCGGCGCGTTCTGCGCCACTGAGGCCACGCGCCACTGAGGCGGAAACTCCACGGTGCCGGTGTCTTCGTGCAGCTGCCCGAGCAGCAGCGCGAACAGCGAGGACTTGCCGGCGCCGTTGGCGCCGACCAGGCCGATTTTCTCGCCGGGGCGAATGGTGAGGTCCGCGTTGTCCAGCACCACCTTGCTGGCCCGGCGCAGGGTCACGGACTGCAGGCGGATCATGCCGCGCTCCGCAAGTCTGCGGCCTCGACCAGGAATACGGCGTCCTCCCCGGCGCTGGTGGACAGCCAGACCACCGGCAGATCGGGGAACGCGGCTTCGAAATGCTTGCGCTCGTTGCCGATCTCGACGACCAGGACTCCACGCGGCGCGAGATGACCGCCCGCAGTGCGGAGCAGGCGGCGCACGAGGTCCATGCCGTCCTCGCCGCCGGCCAGTGCCAATTCGGGCTCATGCCGGTATTCCTGCGGCAACGCCTGCATGGACTGCGCGTTGACATAGGGCGGATTGCACAGCATCAGGTCGTAGCCCTGGTCCGGCGTGGCCGGCAGCGGCAGGGCGTCGAGCAGGTCGGATTGCAGCAGACGAAGACGGTCGGCGACGCCGTGCAGCGCCACGTTCGCCCCCGCCACGTCGAGCGCGTCGGCCGCGAGATCGGCGCCCAGGACCCGGGCATCGGGCCAGCGCATCGCCGCCAGGACGGCAAGGCATCCGCTGCCGGTGCAGATGTCGGCAATCCGCGCCGGCGAGCCATGCAGCCAGGGTTCGAGCCCCGTCGCCAGCAATTCGGCGATGAAGGAACGCGGCACGATGACGCGCTCATCGACGATGAAGCGCACACCCTGCAGCCATGCCTCGCCGAGCAGATAGGCCGCCGGTTTGCGCGACGCGATGCGCTGCTCGATGAGCGCATTGAAACGCGCCACAGCATCCGGCGGCACGGCTCGCTCCTGCAGGGCGTCGAACGCGGCGAAACTGTCCATCAGCGGCCAGCCGAGGACCTGGATCAACATCCATGCCGCCTCGTCCTGCGCACTGGAGGCGCCATGCCCGAAGGACAGGCCAGCCTCGCGCAACCGGCCCGCGGCGCGCCGCCAGACCTGGCCGAAACGGGGCGGCTCCTGCTGCTTGCCGCGCCTCACGCCACCAGGGCCTCGAGGGTGCGCCGGTAAATGGCGGCCAGGGGATCGAGATCGCGCAGATCCACGTGTTCGTCGATCTTGTGGATGCTGGCGTTGCGCGGACCGAACTCGACCACTTGCGGGCAGATCCTGGCGATGAAACGGCCGTCCGACGTGCCACCGCTGGTGGAGAGTTCGGCCATCCGCCCGGTCTCGGCGCGGATGGCCGACTGCAGCGCCCGGGACAGCGCGCCCGGTTGCGTCAGGAAAGGCTCTCCGCCCAGGGTCCAGTCCAGGGTGTAGTTCAAGGCATGCCGGTCGAGCACGGCATGCACGCGTGCCTTGAGCGATTCGGGCGTGGACTCGGTGGAAAAGCGGAAGTTGAAATCCAACGTCAGATCGCCGGGGATGACGTTGGTCGCGCCGGTGCCGGCGTGGATATTGGAGATCTGCCAGGTGGTCGGAGGGAAATGGGCGTTGCCGGCGTCCCAGGTCACCGCGGCGAGTTCGGCCAGGGCCGGCGCTGCCAGGTGGATGGGGTTCTTCGCCAGCTGCGGATAGGCGATGTGCCCCTGCACGCCATGCACGGCCAGGCGCCCGGAGAGCGAGCCGCGGCGGCCGTTCTTGATCACGTCGCCCAGGGTCTCGGTGGAGGTGGGTTCGCCGACGATGCACCAGTCCAGGCGCTGTCCGCGCTGCTGCAGCGCCTCGCAGACGCGCACGGTGCCATCGCGCGCCGGCCCTTCCTCGTCGCTCGTGAGCAGGAAGGCGATGGCGCCCTGCGGCTGCGGATTCGCGCCGAGGAACTGCTCCACCGCCACGACCATGGCCGCGAGCGAGGTCTTCATGTCCGCCGCGCCGCGGCCGTACAGCTTGCCGTCGCGCACGGTAGGCACGAACGGATCGCTGTGCCACTGCTCGAGCGGCCCCGTCGGCACCACGTCGGTATGGCCCGCGAAGACCAGCACGGGGGCCTGCGCACCGGCCGCCCCCGGGCGCAATGCCCAGAGATTGCGCACGCGGAATTCTGCGGGGCCGGCTTCGATGAAGGCGCAATCGAAACCCAGCGGGCGCAGCCGCCCGGCCAGGATGTCCTGGCAGCCGGCGTCCAGGGGAGTCACGGAACGGCAGGCGATCAGCGCCTCGGTCAAGGCGCGGGTGGGAGAGGTCATGGTTAGGACGGGCTCAGCTGCTGCCGAGGTCGAGGGAGATTTCGCGGAACGACGGTTCGTCGGAATCGAGCACGGCGCCGGCTGGCGCCTGGCTGGAGGGACGCGTCGAAAAATCGTTTTGCAGCCGCCACATCAGATTGGTGGGCGAATCCGCATAGGCCAAGGCTTCCTCGCGCGACACCTGTCCCTCGACGACCATGCGCGCCAGGCACTGCTCGAAGGTCTGCGAGCCCTCGGCCATGGTCTTTTCCATGGTGTCCTTGATGGTCGAGAAATCGCCCTTGACGATGAGTTCGCGGATCAGCGGCGTGTTGAGCATGACCTCCACCGCCGGGATCAGGCCTCCGGCAGTGGCGCGCAGCAGGCGCTGCGACACGACCGCGCGCAGCCCGGCCGACAAGTCGGAGAGCAGCGCGGGCCGCATGTCCAGCGCAAAGAAACCCAGGATGCGGTTGAGCGCCTGATAGCTGTTGTTGGCGTGCAGCGTGGCCAGGCACAGATGCCCCGAGAGCGCGTAGTTCAGCGCCGCCGTCATGGTTTCGGTGTCGCGGATTTCGCCGATCATGATGCAGTCCGGGGCCTGTCGCAGCGCGTTCTTCAGGCCCAGGGACAGGGTTTTGGCGTCGATGCCGACCTCGCGCTGGTTGACGATGGACTTCTTGTTCTTGAACAGGTATTCGATCGGCTCTTCGAGCGTCAGGATGTGCCCCGTCATCCGCGCGTTGCGGTGGTCGAGCATCGCGGCCAGGCTGGTGCTCTTGCCCGAGCCGGTGGAGCCCACCATCAGGATCAGGCCGTGCTTTTCCATCACCAGATCGGCCATCACGCCGGGCAGGTTGAGGCTTTCCAGCGCCGGAATGTCGCTCGGGATGTAGCGGATCACCATGGCCACGCTGCCGCGCTGGATGAAGGCGCTGAGGCGGAAGCTGCCAATGCCCGAACGCGACAACCCCAGGTTCAGCTCGCCCTCGTCGTGCAGCCGCTGCACATGCTTGGGCTCGACGATCTCCGACAGCAGCTTGGGCGGGTCTTCGGGCGTCAGCACCTGGCGGTTGATGGCCACGGCCTGGCCGTTGATGCGGATGAGAATGGGCGCATGCGGACTGATGTAGATGTCCGAGGCCTTTTTCTCGGCCATGAGCTTGAACAGGCGTTCCATCGTGGACATGCGTTTCTCCCGGTGTTTGAACGAAGCCGCGCCGCCACGCACATGGCCGCGCGGCCAGTCTCAATCGCGCAGCAATTCGTTGATGGCCGTCTTGGCGCGCGTCTGCGCGTCCACCCGCTTGACGATGACGGCGCAGTACAGGCTGTACTTGCCGTCGCTGCTCGGCAGATTGCCCGACACCACCACCGAGCCTTCGGGCACGCGGCCGTAGATGATCTCACCGGTGGCGCGGTCGTAGATCTTGGTGGACTTGCCGAGATAGACGCCCATCGAAATGACGCAGTTGTCTTCGACGATCACGCCCTCGACCACTTCCGAGCGGGCGCCGATGAAGCAGTTGTCGCCGATGATGGTCGGATTGGCCTGGATGGGCTCGAGCACGCCGCCGATGCCCACGCCACCCGAGAGGTGCACGTTCCTGCCGATCTGCGCGCACGAACCCACCGTGGCCCAGGTGTCGACCATGGTGCCCTCGCCGACATAGGCGCCGATGTTCACGTAGGACGGCATCAGCACGACGTTCGGTGCCAGGTAGGCGCCATGGCGCGCCACCGCGGGCGGCACCACGCGCACGCCGGTGGCGCGCATCTCTTCCTCGCCGAGATGGCTGAACTTGGTGCGCACCTTGTCGAAAAAGTGCAGATCCCCCGCGCGCATCATCGCGTTGTCGGTCAGGCGGAAACTCAGCAGCACGGCCTTTTTCAGCCACTGGTGCGTGATCCATTGGCCGTCGATCTTTTCCGCCACGCGCAGCCGCCCGGCGTTGAGTTCGTCGAGCACATGCTCGACGGCCTGGCGCAATTCCGCGGGTGCCGAGGTCGGGCCGAGACCGCTGCGGTCGTCCCAGGCCTGGTCGATGAGGGTTTGGAGTGGTGTCGTCATAAGGGGATCGGTCAGAGGCTACGGGTATGGGCTGCGATGCGCTCGGCGGCATCGACGCATTCATCCGCCCCGGCCACCAGGGCCAGGCGAATGCGGTTGCGCCCGGGATTGCGGCCGTCCTGCTCGCGCGCAAGCAGGCTGCCGGGCAAAACCGTGCAATTGTAGTTTTCGAACAGGCCGCGGGCGAATTCGACATCGTCGCCCGGTGTGGCCGCCCACAGGTAGAAACCGGCATCGGGCCGCTGCACATCCAGAACCGGCTGCAGGATGGGCAGCACGCGGGCGAATTTCTCGCGGTACAAGCGCCTGTTCTCCACCACATGGGCCTCGTCCGCCCAAGCCGCGATGCTGGCGGCCTGCACCGCGGGACCCATCGCGCTGCCGTGGTAGGTGCGGTATTGGAGAAAGGCCCTGAGCAGGTCGGCATCCCCGGCAACGAAACCCGAGCGCAAACCCGGCACGTTGGAGCGCTTGGACAGCGAGGTGAGCATCACCAGGCGGCGAAAATCGCGACGGCCAAGCCGAACCGCGGCCTCCAGGCCGCCCAGCGGCGCGCTGTCGCCGAACCAGATCTCGGAATAACACTCGTCGCTGGCGATCACGAAGCCATGCCGGTCCGACAGGGCGAACAAGCTTTCCCATTCCGGCAACGGCATCACGGCGCCGGTCGGGTTGCCCGGCGAGCAGACGTAGAGCAGTTGCGTGTTCTGCCACACGGCTTCGGGCACGGCATCCCAGTCCACCGCGAAATTTCGCTGCGCATCGACGGGCGCGAAGTGGCAGGCCGCGCCCGCCAGCAGAGCCGCGCCCTCATAAATCTGATAGAAGGGATTGGGGCACACCACGGTCGCCGCGTGCCGCGTGGCATCCACCACGACCTGCGCCAACGCGAACAGGGCTTCGCGCGAACCGTTGACCGGCAGCACCTGGCTTGCGGGGTCGAGCGCCACGCCGTAGCGCCGGCCGGCCCAATCGGCGCAGGCACGGCGCAACTCCAGTGTTCCGGCGGTCGCCGGGTAGTGTGACAGCCCATCCAGGTGGCCGACCAGCGCCTCGCGCACCAGCGCCGGGGCCGGGTGGCGCGGCTCGCCGATGCCCAGACTGATGGGCGACATGGACGGATTCGGCCGCACGCCGGCCATCAGGGCGCGCAACTTTTCAAAGGGATAGGCGTGGAGTCGGTCGAGCAGGGGATTCACGGCGGACGATCGGAGTGAAAGCGCATTCTAGGGATGCCGCCTGGCCCGATCGGCCCGGCCTGGTGCAAGCTGTTACAAAAAAATCGGCGGTGCCTGTCCTGAAAAACCGCTGTTCGCGCGTTGACGGAACAAAAATCGGCCGCATCGCCCGTCCGAACCAGGACACTATGCTATGCAATATGCAGACACACTCTTGCTCGATGACGTGAGCACCGATCCAGTTGCGCTCGACCGCTTCTGCCTCGAAGTGCGCCCCCGCGCCATGCGCATGGCCCTGCTGGAAACCGGCGGCAACACGCACTTGGCGGCCGATTTCGTGCAGGACAGCCTGGCCAAGCTGGTCAGCAGCTATCGCCACAAGCCGGCGGATGAATGGGCTCCGCTGTTCTACAGCATTCTGCGCAATCGCATCACCGACTGGCATCGGCGCAAGAAAATCGAAAAAGTCTTCGATTTCTTCTTCGCCAGCGACGAGGACGACGAAGGCACGTCGGCGGCCTGGGAAAGTTTGGCCGACCCCGCGCCCGGACCCGACCATCAGGTCGGCAACATGCAGCTCGCCGGGCGCATCGCCGACGCCATCACGCAGCTCAGCGCGCGTCAGCGTGAAGCTTTCCTGCTGCGCGAAATGGAGGGGCTGTCGATCGCCGACACCGCTGTGGCCATGCACGTGAGCGAAGGCAGCGTCAAGACACACCATCTGCGCGCCCTGACCCGGCTGCGCGAGTTGCTGCAGAGCGATAATCCATTCACCGGGGGTATTTCATCGTGAAAGGTGACGCCATGAACACCAACACAACCATCACGGCGGCCGAGATCGACCGTTGGCGGGCGGGCATGCTCGACGCCGAGCATGCACACCGCGTCCAGGATGCCGTGCAATCCAATCCTGCACTCGCGGAGCAGGCGCGGTTCGGCGCGCGCGTCGCTGCCGGCTTGGCGCCGTTGCCGCAACTCGCCGCGCGCCGCATGGCGCGCAAGCCTGCGCGCAAGCTGCGCTGGCCGCGTGTGATGGCCGCGGGTTTGGTCACGGCGTCGCTGGCGACCTTCACGCTGGTTGCGCTGCCCCTGCTGACCGGCCATACCCAGGCACCCATGCAGCCCATGCTGAACGCGCAAACGGCCGATGCGGTGCAGAACATGGATTTCTACGAATGGCTGGCCAGCCATCCACAGGCCCTGCAGGACGTGCGCCATGCCAATCCGGCCTGAAGTTCGCACCCCTTTGTCCACGCTCGCTCGCACATGGCGCGGCGCCGCATGGGTGGTCTGCGTGTCGGCAGGACTGGCGGCTGCGGCCGTGCCAGCCCTGGCCGAGCGGCCGCGTAACGATGAACGCGGCCCGCAGTGGAACCAGCGCATGGAGCAGTGGGAGCGCATGCCCCCCGAGCGCCGCGAACGCATCCTGCGCGAGCAGCAGCGCTATCAGCAGCTCTCGCCGCAGGAGCAGCGGCGCCTGATGGACCAATACCGCCAACAACAGCGCTGAGCCCCGACCAGCAAGCGTGCCTGCGCACGCTCGCGCGCGTGGCGAAGGGTCCTGGCGCCTATGCGCGCCATACCAACGAGCCCCGACCAGCAAGCGTGCCTGCGCACGCTTGCGCGCGTGGCGAAGGGTCCTGGCGCCTATGCGCGCCATATCAAACGATCCTCCGCAGGCCGTCGGCCCGCCCGTCATGCACCCCGCACGCAGTCGATGCAATAGCGCTTGCCTTGCGGCCCGTCCTCCTCGACCAGGCCGTGGATGTCGGTGGCGAAACCGGGGAACTGGTGGTTGAAGTCGCGCGCGAACTGCAGGTATTGCACGATCTTGCGGTTGAAGCGCTCGCCGGGAATCAACAGCGGGATGCCCGGCGGGTACGGCGTGAGCAGGGCCGTGGTGATGCGCCCCTCCAATGCGTCGATGTTCACGCGCTCGATGTCGCGATGCGCCATCTTGGCGTAGGCCTCGGTCGGCGTCATGGCGGGTTGCAGGTCCGACAGGTACATCTCGGTGGTCAAGCGCGCCACGTCGCTGGCTTCGTAGGCGCCATGGATGCGCTGGCACAAGTCGCGCAGCCCCACCCTCTCGTATATCGGGAATTTGGCCACGAACTCGGGCAGGATGCGCCATAGCGGCTGATTGCGGTCGTAGTCGTCCTTGAACTGCTGCAGCGCGGTCACCAGGGTATTCCAGCGGCCCTTGGTGATGCCGATGGTGAACATGATGAAAAAGCTGTAGAGCCCGGTCTTCTCGACGATCACCCCATGCTCCGCCAGGTATTTGGTGACGATGGCCGCAGGAATGCCGGTTTCACTGAAGCGGCCGTGCAGATCCAGCCCGGGCGTGATCACCGTGGCCTTGATCGGGTCGAGCAGGTTGAAGCCCGGCGCCATCTTCCCGAAGCCATGCCAGTCCGCCTCGGGGCCGAGCAGCCAGTCTTCACGCGCCCCGATGTCTTCCGGCGCCAACTCGTCCGGCCCCCACACCTTGAACCACCAGTCGTGGCCGAATTCCTCGGCCACCTTGCGCATCGCGCGGCGGAAGTTCAGCGCCTCCAGAATGCTTTCCTCCACCAGCGCGGTGCCGCCCGGCGGCTCCATCATCGCCGCGGCCACGTCGCACGAGGCGATGATGGCGTACTGCGGCGAGGTCGAGCTGTGCATCAGATAGGCCTCGTTGAAGCGCGGGCGGTCCAGGCTGCGCGTTTCGGAGTCCTGCACCAGGATCTGCGAGGCCTGGCTCAGACCGGCGAGCAGCTTGTGGGTGGACTGGGTGGAGAACACCATGGACTCCCGCGTGCGCGGCCGCCCATAGCCGATGGCGTGCATGCCGGTGTAGAACGGGTGAAAGGTAGCGTGGGGCAGCCAGGCCTCGTCGAAATGCAGGGTGTCGATGTAGCCATCGAGCATCTGCTTGATGACGTCGACGTTGTAGAGCACGCCGTCGTAGGTGGACTGGGTGATGGTGAGCACCCGCGGCCTGACCTTCCCTGCCAGATGCGCCGTGAGCGGGTTGGCCGCGATCTTGCGTTCGATGTTCTCCGGCAGGAATTCCTCTTTCGGGATCGGGCCGATGATGCCGTAGTGGTTGCGCGTGGGCGTGAGGAACACCGGCAGCGCGCCGGTCATGATGATGGCGTGCAACACGCTCTTGTGGCAGTTGCGGTCCACCACCACCACGTCGCCGGGCGCCACGGTGGAGTGCCACACCATCTTGTTCGAGGTGGACGTGCCGTTGGTGACGAAGAACAGATGGTCGGCATGGAAGATGCGCGCCGCATTGCGCTCGGACGCCGCCACCGGGCCGGTGTGGTCCAGCAGTTGCCCGAGTTCGTCCACCGCGTTGCACACGTCGGCGCGCAGCAGGTTCTCGCCGAAGAACTGATGGAACATCTGCCCCACCGGGCTTTTCAGGAAGGCCACGCCGCCGGAGTGGCCCGGGCAGTGCCAGGAGTAGGAGCCGTCTGCGGCATAGCCGACGAGAGCGCGGAAAAACGGCGGCGCCAGCGAGTCGAGATAAGCCCGCGCCTCGCGGATGATGTGGCGCGCGACGAATTCAGGCGTGTCCTCGAACATGTGGATGAACCCGTGCAGCTCGCGCAGGATGTCGTTCGGGATATGGCGCGAGGTGCGCGTCTCGCCATAGAGGTAGATGGGAATCTCGGCGTTGCGGAACCGGATTTCCTCGATGAACTTGCGCAGCGACTGCAGCACCGGCGCCTCGGCATCGCTTTCGGCGGCGGCGAATTCCTCGTCGTCGATCGACAGGATGAAGGCGCTGGCGCGCGACTGCTGCTGGGCGAAACTGGAGAGATCGCCGAAGCTGGTGACGCCCAGCACCTCGATGCCCTCCTGCTCGATGGCCTGGGCCAGCGCGCGGATGCCCAGGCCCGAGTTGTTTTCGGAGCGGAAATCCTCGTCGATGATGACGATGGGGAAACGAAAGCGCATGATGGGCTCCGGTGGCGTTCCGGCCTCTGGCGTGATAGAAGGGCGAAGTGTAGAAAAATCCGGTGAACGCAGCGAGAAACGCTTGGAGACGACGATCATGATGAGCACCCCGATTCAATGGTGGATCGCCGCTGCCGTGCTGGTGGCGCTTGAACTCACCAGCGGCAGCTTCTACCTGCTGATGCTCGCGGTGGGTGCCGCGGCCGGCGCGCTGGCGGCCCACCTGGGGCTGGATACCCCTTTTCAATGGGTCGTCGCGGCAGTGTTCGGCGCCGGCCCGGTGTATGTCTTGTACACCCTGCGCAAGAAACGCGTCAGGCCCGCGCCGGGCGCCAACCGCGACATCAACCTGGACATCGGCTCCACCGTGCAGGTCACCACATGGGACGCCAACGGCGAGGCGCGCGTGCACTACCGCGGCGCCGATTGGGCCGCCCGCTTCGGCGGCAAGGGCCAGGCGCAGCCGGGCCAGCACCGCATCAAGGCCATGGACGGAAACACCCTGGTCCTCGAACCCGTGCCGAGCGCGCATGGCAACACCGTGCAGGCACAATCCAACACGCCTGCCGCTTGAACCCCCGGTACGCGCCCGCCGCGTGTCGTGGCGGCGCCCCTCTTGATTTGCGCATTCGGAGAACATCCATGGAACTCGCCCTCATCCTGGCCATCATCGCCATCATCATCGCGTCGCGCGGCGTGAAGGTGGTCCCGCAGCAGCATGCCTGGGTGGTGGAGCGCCTGGGCAAGTACGACCGCACCCTGGCGCCCGGACTGAGCTTCATCGTGCCCTTCGTCGATCGCGTGGCCTACAAGCACATGCAAAAGGAGGTGCCGCTGGACATCGCCAGCCAGGTCTGCATCACGCGCGACAACACCCAGCTCACGGTCGACGGCATTCTGTACTTCCAGGTCACCGACCCGATGCGCGCCAGCTATGGCTCATCGAACTACCTGCTGGCCATTTCGCAACTGGCGCAAACCACGCTGCGCTCGGTCATCGGCAAGCTCGAACTCGACAAGACCTTCGAGGAGCGCGACTACATCAACCACAGCGTGGTGTCGGCGCTCGACGAAGCGGCCATGACCTGGGGCGTCAAGGTGCTGCGCTACGAGATCAAGGACCTCACCCCGCCGGCCGAGATCCTGCACGCCATGCAACGGCAGATCACGGCCGAGCGCGAGAAGCGCGCTGTCATCGCCACCTCGGAAGGTGCGCGCCAGCAGCAGATCAACATCGCCGAGGGCGAACGCCAGGCCTTCATCGCCCGCTCCGAGGGCGAGCGTCAGGCCGCCATCAACACCGCGCAGGGCGAGGCCGCGGCGATCGAGGCCGTGGCCAATGCCACCGCGCACGCGCTCGAGGTGGTGGCCGCCGCCATCGGCAAGCCGGGCGGCACGGAAGCCGTGCAACTCAAGGTCGCCCAGCAGGCCCTCGACGCCTATGCCAACCTCGCCAAGACCAGCACCACCCTGGTCGTGCCGGGCGACATGAGCCAGGCTGCCGGGCTCATCGCATCGGCCATGGCCGTGTTGAAAAAATCGCAGTGAAGCAGCGGACCGACACCGTCTGATGAACCCACCGCGCGCCGCGAGTGCGCCCGCCGCTGCCACGGCGGCCCCCCCGGTTTGCGCCTGCGCCCGCCGCCAGGCCCTGGCGGCGCTCGCGCAGGCCGACCCGGCCGTCAAGGTGCAGCGCACGCTGGCGCTGCACCGCGCCTTGCGTGCGGGCGACCTGCTCATCGACCCCGCCACCGGCCTGCAGGCGCACGCAGCCGGCACCCTCCTGCCGGGACGCCCTGCCCGCCCCGAACTGCTGCCCCCCAACCGCATGGCCTGGCGCGACCCGCGCCGCCGCGAAGGCCGCGCCGCGCTGCTGCACGCCATCGCCCACATCGAGTTCAACGCCATCAACCTCGCGCTCGACGCCGTCTGGCGCTTCCCCGGCCTGCCCGCCGACTACTACCGCGACTGGCTGCGCGTGGCGGCCGAGGAGGCCGAGCACTTCACCCTGCTGCGCGAACACCTGCAAAGCCTGGGCGCGGACTATGGCGACTTCCCCGCCCACAACGGTCTGTGGGACATGGCCGAGAAGACCGCCGGCGACTTGCTCGCCCGCATGGCCCTCGTTCCCCGCACCCTGGAGGCGCGCGGCCTGGACGCCAACCCCGGCATCCGCGCCAAGCTTGCCGCGGCGGGCGACGCGCTCGGCGCCGAGATCCTGGACCGCATCCTGGCCGATGAAATCGGCCACGTCGCCATCGGCAACCGCTGGTACCACTGGGCCTGCGCCCGGGCTAGCCGCGACCCGCGCACCGCCTATGACGCCATCGCCCGCGAATACGCTGCGCCGCGACTCAAGCCGCCGTTCAACCGCGAAGCGCGGTTGCAGGCGGGGTTTACGGCGGAAGAAATGGCGTGGCTGGAAGGCAAGACGTAAGGTGTGAGGCCATGCCGCCTAGGGCCTGTCTCACAACCCCGCCGCGCTCGCGGCGACCTGCTCGAAATCCACCGTTTCTCCCGACGACCGCTCGACGACCCGGAAGCGTGCCCTGCCCTGGGCGTCGAACTCGCGGCGCAGGGCGCCGGCGTGCCACAGGCGGTGGGCATGCGCGATGGCCTCGCCAAGGGCGAAACCGAGCTGGTGCGCATCGAGTTCGCGCCGGAACAGCACGGGGATGAGGTCGGCCGCCGTGCAGGCCTGCCCTTGGCAGGCCTGCAGCACGCGGGCGAGGCGCTCGGCGTGATGGATGCGCAAGCGCCGCACGCGGGCGTGCGCGCCGGTGAACGGCAAGCCGTGCGAGGGCAGCACGCGCATGCCCGCTGGCAGCGCGGTGAAGCGCGCGAGGGCGCGCAGGTAACGGCCCAGCGCGTCGGCCTCCGGCTCGATGGGAAAGACCGAGACATTGGTGGAAATGCGCGGCAACAGCAAATCTCCCGCGATGAGCAGGCCGCGCGCCTCGCACCACAGCGAGGCATGCTCGGGCGAGTGGCCGCCGCCTTCGATGATCTGCCAGTTGTCGCGCCCGACGCGCAGCAGCTGGCCGTGCACCAGCCGCTGGTAGGCGTGCGGCACCGAGGGCACCATGCGGGCATAGAAATTGCCGCGGCCGGCCAGCTCCTGCAGGTGGGCGGGATCGGCGCCGTGCAGGCGGAAGTGCGCGAGCATGGACGCGGTATCGGTGGGCGGCAGCCCGGCGGACAGCAGCCGGGCGCTGAGGTATTCGCCCTGGGTCATGCACAGGGGTGCGTCCCAGCGGTGGCACAGCCAGTCGGCCAGGCCGATGTGGTCCGGATGCATGTGGGTGCAGACGACACGGGTGATGGGCCGCCCCCGCAGCCCCTCGGCGAAGATCTGCTCCCAGGCTTCGCGCGTGGCGTCGGTGTGCAGCCCGCAGTCCACCACGGTCCAGCCCCGGCCGTCTTCCAGCAGCCAGAGGTTGATGTGGTCCAGCGCCAGCGGCATGGGCATGCGCAGCCAGTACACGCCGGCGGCCACTTCATGCAGCTGTCCGGGCACGGGGGGATTCTCGCCGGCGAAGTACGCCGGCTCGTGTGCGGCCTCGATCATGGGAGAACACTTGCAGGCCGCGCCGGCGTGGCGCGGTCGCAGCGTGAAGCGCTCAGGCGCCGATGCCCTCGAGCAGGGTGCCGAGTTCGCGCAGGACCAGGGCGACGGTGGGATGCCGCTCGGCGAAGCGCAGCGACAGTTCGCGCGCCCGCTCGACGAGGCCGGTCTCGGCCTGCGGCGGCTGGCCGTCGATCAGACGATGAATATCGGCGTCCAGTGCCGCCAAGTCGGACTTGAGCTGGTCGTCCAGCGGCGCGCCCGACTCCAGCGCGGCGCGCAGCCGGTCCAGGCTTTGTTTGACGGATTGGTGATCCACGGGCTGTCCTCTCGATGTCTGTGCACACCGCTATGGTAGACCGCCCCGGGCATCAGGCCGATCGCCTGGACCCGGCCTCGTACCACGCCTGCGAAGCGCTGACCACGCGCACCACGACGAGCATGATCGGCACCTCGATCAGCACGCCGACCACCGTGGCCAAGGCCGCGCCCGACTGCAGACCGAACAGGCTGATGGCCGCCGCCACCGCCAGCTCGAAGAAGTTGGACGCGCCGATGAGTGCCGAGGGACAGGCCACCGCGTGCGACTCGCCGAGCGCACGGTTGGCCAGGTAGGCCAGGCCGGAATTGAACACCACCTGCACGAGGATGGGCACGGCCAGCAGCACGATGACCAGCGGCTGGGCCAGGATCTGCGGGCCCTGGAACGCGAACAGCAGCACCAGGGTGGCCAGCAGCGCGACCATCGACGCCCGGCCGAGCGCGTGCATGGCGGCCTCGAACGTACCCGCGCCGCGCGCCAGCAGCACGCGGCGCACGACCTGGCCGATGGCCACCGGAACGAGCAGGTAGATCACCACGGAGATGACCAGGGTGGACCAGGGCACGGTAATGGCCGACAAGCCCAGCAACAAGCCGACGATGGGGGCGAAGGCGAACACCATGATGGTGTCGTTCAGCGCCACCTGCGACAGCGTGAACAGCGCGTCGCCGCCGGTGAGCCGGCTCCACACGAACACCATGGCCGTGCAAGGCGCGGCGGCGAGCAGGATGAGCCCGGCGACATAGCTGTCGAGCTGGCCGGCCGGCAGCAACGGCGCGAACAGCACGCGGATGAACAGCCAGGCGAAAAAGGCCATGGAGAACGGCTTGACCAGCCAGTTCACCACCAGCGTCACGCCGATGCCGCGCACATGTTGGCGCACCTGATGCAGGGCCGAGAAATCCACCTTGGCCAGCATGGGGATGATCATCACCCAGATGAGCAGCGCCACCGGCAGATTCACCTGCGCCAGCTCCAGCGCCGCCAGCTTGGCGAAGGTGCCGGGCGCAAGACGCCCCAGCCCGATACCCGCCAGGATGGACAGCGCCACCCACAACGTGAGATAGCGCTCGAACACCGACATCGGCGCACCCGCAGCGCGCGCGGCCGTGACTTCACACTGTGCGCTCATCTCAAGCTCCCGCGGCGTGACTTGCGCGCTGACTGGTGCCCAACCCTTGGAGCGCGGCATCGGCGCGTTGCGGAATGGCGGCGAGTTCCTGACGGGTGCGCGCGGCGTCGAGCTTGTCCAGCGGCAGCGCGAGAAACAGCTCGATGCGGCGCCGCAGCGCGGTGTAGGCATCGCGGAAGGCGCGGCGCTTCTGTACGTCGCTGCCGTCGACCGCCGCTGGGTCGGGCACGCCCCAGTGCGCCGTGGTCGGATGGCCGAGCCATACCGGACAGGCCTCGCCGGCGGCGGCATCGCAGACCGTGAAAATGAAATGCATCTCGGGCGCGCCCGGCGCGGCGAATTCGTCCCAGCTCTTGCTGCGCAAGCCTTCGGTCGGCCAACCGTTGCCGTCAATCAGTTCGAGCGCATAGGGGTTGACGCGACCGGCGGGATGGCTCCCAGCCGAGTAGGCGGCGAATCGACCGCCCGACAAGGCATTGAGCGTGGCCTCGGCCAGCACGCTGCGGGCCGAGTTGCCGGTGCACAGAAACAAGACGTTGCGGGAGTGGGGTTCGTTCATCGTGGGTCTCATCAGGTTTGATTCGGGTTCGGAGCCTGGCCTTGCGCCGCGCCAGCCTCAGGCTCAGCCTTGGCCGCGCGTGGGAGTCGATGTCCGCGGCGGCGCGTTACGCTGCGCCGCCCCGGGGGCACAGGCCTGGGGATTGCTGCCGCAGCAGTTCTCGCCCAGGTAGTCGCGCAGGGCGTGCATGCGGTCGAATCGCGCCACATAGCGCACGAACCGGCCTTCAGGCAGCACCTGCACCAGGTTGGCATGCGCCAGGGTGCGCAGGTGGAAGGAGGTCTTGTTCATCGCCAAGCCGGCGCTGGATGCCAGCGCCCCCACGGTCAAGCCCTGCTCGCCGGCCTGCACCAGCAAGCGGAAGAGGGCCAGCCTGGCCTCCTGGGCCAATGCGGCAAGTGCTGTGACGGCGTCGTCGCTATTCATTACGATAGTCCAAGTAATGTTGGAATAATAAGCGCATGCGTTGACTTTTGCATGCCACTTGCCGCTGAGGTCGCAACAGGCCTGCGAGATCGCACACAAACGCCAGATCTCGACACGGCGAACCCAGGTGCCGCGTGGCATACTGAACCATCCCAACGCAAGACCCACCATGAACCCCCATACCTGGCTGCTCTACGTCGTCACCGTCGGCGTGATTTCCGCCATTCCCGGCCCCAATATGCTGCTCGTGATGAGCCACGGCGCGCGCCATGGCTGGCGCCGCTCCACCGCGACCATGGCCGGCTGCCTGTCGGCGCTGCTGGTGATGATCTCGATCTCGGCCGCAGGCCTGGGCGTCTTCCTGCAAGCCTGGCCGCGCCTGTTCGACACACTGCGCCTGATCGGCGCCGCCTACCTCGTCTATCTTGGCATCAAGACCTGGCGGGCGGCTTCGCACGCCACAACCCTGGCCGAACCGGCTCCCGAGGCGGATGGCGATGCCCATCGCCTGCACACGCCGGCGGCGCTGTTCCGCAACGGTTTTCTGGTGGCCAGCAGCAACCCCAAGGCCATCCTGTTCGCCGCGGCACTCCTGCCGCAATTCATGAGCCCCACAGCCCACTGGCTGCTGCAATTCGTCGTTCTCGTCGGCACCTTCGCGACCATCGAGGTCAGCTGGTATTTCATCTACGCCGGCTTCGGTGCGCGCCTGGGCACGATGCTGCGCGGGGCGAAAGTGGCGCGCGTTTTCCATCGCCTGACCGGCGGCATTTTCATGGGGTTCGGCGCCGCGATGGCGGCCTTCCACAACTGAGTGGGCAATGCCGCATGGCGACCCGGTTCACCGCCTATGCCTTGAAGCCCGCGCGATCGACCTCCCGATGCCTGCGCCGTCTTGGTCGGGCAAGGGCTATGGACCAGAAAGACTGCGAAAAGGCCGGGAGGAAGCCGGATTCGGCCTTTCTGGCTGATCTGCGCTTCCACGATCTCCGTCACGAGGCCACGTTAAGGCTGTTCGAGAAGGGATTGGGCATCATGGACGTGGCGAGCATGACGGGTCACAAGACCTTGGAAATACTCAAGCGCTACACGCACATCGAGGCGAAGAAGCTGGCGAAGAGGCTGGGATAATGCGCGCTCATGAAGCCCTCACAAACCCTGCAAAACCATCGCGCGCATCGCGGAATGCACCGCAGGAGAACGGCATGAAACTCAAAGTCGATAACAGGTCGATGCGTTGTATCTGAGCCTCAGTGATGCACATGCCGCGCAGTCCGATGAGGTCGCGCCTGGAATCATCGTGAACTTCGACGCTGAGGGCCGCGCGGTCGGGATCGAGTTCCTGCATCTGTCCAAACGCGCTGCGCCGATTGATCTGCGCCAACTCATGTTCGAGTCCGTACCGATGGCTGCACAACCCCCGCAGGGGTTGTGCCCTGGTTCTGCTCGCGCGGGGAGTTGAGCCGCGCGGCTTGTGCCGGGCATGGGTTGCCTGGTGGTCATCAGCAGCGGCACAAGCCCTTGCGGGGCAACGATTTAGGCGCGCATGGCTCTCAAGGCAACGGCGACGCGTACATCCATGTGTTTACTTCCTGGGGGTGATGAAGTAGGATGTACGGGTACACACATGGGGGTTCGTGATGACGATTACGCGGATTTTTAAAAACGGCAACTCGCAGGCGGTGCGGATTCCAGCCGAACTGGCCTACGAGCGTGCCGATCTTGAGCTGGAAATCGAGCGCATCGGCGATGAGCTCCGCATCCGACCCGCGCGTCGGCGGCTAGATCATCTGCTGGAAAAATTCGGCCAGTTCTCGGCGGATTTCATGGCCGAAGGACGTGGGGAGAACCAGGAAGGCAAGCGGGACGCGCTATGACGCCCAAGTTCATGCTCGACACGAATATGTGCATCTATCTGATGAAACACCATCCGCCGGAGGTCGCGGCACGCTTTGCGCAGTGCTACGCCGGGGAGGTGGTGATTTCGTCGATCACGCTCGCCGAGCTCGAATACGGGGTCGCGTGTTCCGGCGAGCAGCAGCCCCGCAACCGGGCGGCCCTGTCCTCGTTGCTGGAAGACCTCGCAGTGGCCCCCTTCGATGGCGTCGCCGCGGTTGCCTACGGCCCGGTGCGTCTGGCCACCCGTGAGCGCAAGCGGGATGCGCTCGACAAGTTGATCGCCGCACATGCCATCGCGCTGGGGGTGACGCTGGTCACCAATAACGTCACCGATTTCGCCGGCTATCCTGGGCTGCGCCTGGAAAACTGGGTTGGCAATCACTGAGCCATCGACTTGCCGCCTGACCGGTCAACCAGCGATGTTCGCCCAGTGCTCGAAGTCGACGTCAACCACGTGCAGGGCCGTTGCGCTCGCGCTCGTGCGGCGCGTGGCGCTCCACATCGAGCAGCCCGCGCCCCTCGCCCCACGCACGCCGGAATGCTTTGCGCGATCTGATCGGCCGTCTCGCGCCCAACCCCAGCGGGCGCATGTCGAACGCCATCAGATCCAGCCACCGATCGAAGTGCCGCATCCCGCCCGACAGACCGCGGGCACGGCATTCCCTGCGCGCAAGCTGCGCCGCAGTCGCGATGTCCCCCTCGCCGCCGCATCGACAATGTCCTGCAGGGTCCCCCTGCTGGCGCCGCCATAGAAGCCATAGCGCCAGCTGCAGCCGCTTCGCACCTCGGCACGCTCGCTCGCGTCAACGGGTCCGGATTCAGGCCTGACCTCGAATGGCGCGGCTGTCCGCAAGTCGCGCAATGCGGATGGTGCGAGTGGATGGTCTGCTTCCGGCCGTTACACCGACCGTCCGCTCCTGGCCGAATGCAGCAGTTCAGGACGATTGCCCGATCGCGAGGTTGTCGCGCCCGAAGGATCCCAGTAGGGGAATTCCGGGGTAGTTGCCGCCAGCGGCGTTGGGGGAAATTAGGGGGAATCGTGGGGGAAATTTCCCCCAGAACTGCGCTCTCAAGGAAACGCCGGGCCGCCCCAAGTTTCGTTGACCCCCACGGGGGGCGGGCTGGGCGCAGCCCGGCCCTGGGGGCGCTCAGAAGCAACAACACCGCCAAGCGGCGGTGTTGTTAATTCATTGATTTTCAATAATTTATTTGGTCGGGGCGAGAGGATTCGAACCTCCGACCCTCTGCTCCCAAAGCAGATGCGCTACCAGGCTGCGCTACGCCCCGAACCTGATTATTTTACCGAGAGTGCCTGGGACGGCCTGGAAGCCAGGCTGCGTCACGTCTTGCAACGAGCCCGCAGCCCGTTGCCATCTAAGATGAAACGCAGCTGCTGGCGGCAGTCCCGAAGATGCGTCTCGCTTTATCCTCGGGTTTCCACGACCGAACAGCCGGGGATCGACACCAACACGCAGCCAATTCATGCTACCGCCCAGCTTCCCTGCCCTGACCCAATCCGCGCTCACGCAAGACGACATGGCGCTGCTCGAGGTCGTCGCGCCGCCTTCTGTCTTGCATGGCCTGTGCCCGGAATCCGCCGGGGCCGTCGTTTCACGCGCGCAGCTCGCCGCAGCCCTGACCCTGGTGCTTTTCGCCCGCCTGGTACGCGAGGTGCCTGAAGCGCAGCGTTACGTGGAGGCGGCGAGCGCGCGCGGAGAAACCATCACTTTCGACCATGGAGCCGTGCGCACCGTCCTGGCAAGCTCATGTGGCGCGCTCCCCTGCGGAGAAGCCTCCATCACCCGCATCCTGCGTCCCTTGGGCTACGCCCTGAATGGTCTTTACCCGCTCGAACGCCTGGGCATGACGGGGCGCTCCTATCTGCATGCCGACGCGCCGCAGGACATCCCGCAGTTCTTCCTGAGTGCCCCCAGGGCCGGGCTGCGCCCAGCCCGCCCCCCGTGGGGGTCAACGAAACTTGGGGCGGCCCGGCGTTTCCTTGAGAGCGAGTTGCATCCGGAGCGGTTCTCGGTTCGTTTTCAGCACGCTGTGCACGATGTGCTCGCCACATCCCGCGATCCGCTCGGCGAGAATGCGAAACAAGCATTGGACTGGCTCGAGCGCGACCACGCCGTGCCATGGACGACTGCATGCAACTTGCTACCCGATCTCGCGGCCTGCTTCGCCCGCCAGCACGATCTGCCCAGCGAGGAAGACTATGAAACATTGCGCGCGGAGTCGGCCGAGATGGCCTGGATCAGCACCGAGGGGCAAACCTTCAACCACGCCACCGACCGTGTGGCCGACGTGGAAGCGCTTGCAGCGCGGCTCAGGGCCGAGGGCTACAGCATCAAGGACCGTGTCGAGGTCTCGCAATCGGGCCGCGTGCGCCAGACCGCGCTGCGTGCCGCACTGGTCCGGCGCGCGCTCGGCGGCGCCGCGCCGCGCGAGGTGCCGGGTTCGTTCTTCGAATTCATCAGCCGGTCCGCGCGGCCTGGGACCTCCTTGCCCGCCGGCATGGACATGGGCTTCGACACCAGCAACGCCACTGGCATTTTCAAGATGACCGCACGATGAAACCATCCCAAGCAAATCCGACCCAGCTCCCGGCAACGCTTCTCCTGCTGGCCGCGCTGATCTGCGTCCTCATCCTGGCCGGCGCGCTCTGGCAGCAACACCTGGGTTTTGCGCCATGCCCGCTCTGCATCCTGCAGCGCATCGCCTACCTGGCCGTGCTGTTCCTCGCGCTGACTGCCGCCATCCTGTCGCGCCGCCGTGCCGTCGCCGCGGCCAGAGGTGCCGCCGTACTCGCCGTCCTGGCCTGCATGGCCGGTTTCGGCGTCGCGGCAAAGCATGTCTGGCTGGTCTGGCACCCCGGCCAGACTTGCGGGCTCGACCCCCTGGCCGTCACCATCAACCACTGGGCCATCAGCCAGTGGCTGCCCTGGATGTTCCGCGCCGACGGCTTCTGCGCCGATACGCCCTATCTGCTAGGCCAGTCTCTCCCGCTATGGTCGGCGCTGGGCTTCTTGCTGCTCGCCGCCTTGCTCGTGATCGCCATTCTGGGAACGCCTCGTGCGCGCGATCGCAACATGGCCATTCAGTCCGATTGAAGCACTTCGGCCAGCATGCGCTCGACCTGAATGGGCCATGCGGGCAAGGTGATGCCGAGCGCGGCCTGGATTCGAGCGCAGTCGAGCCTGGAACTGGCCGGACGTGTTGCCGGCAAGGGATAGTCGGCGGTCGCAATGGGCTGCACGGCTTCGGTGGCGCAACGCAGGACCGCGCCCAGCGCGCGCGCCCGTTCCAGAACGAAACAGGCGTAGCCATGCCAGGACGTGCTCCCCGTGGCGGTCAGGTGGAACAGGCCCGATGCGCCCGACGCCGCGGCGGCGAAGTCCGCGTCGTGACGCAGGCGGTGCAGCGCCAGCGCCGTGACGTCGGCGATGAGTTCGGCGCTGGTCGGTGCGCCCACCTGGTCGGACACCACGCGCAGGCTGTCGCGATCGCGCGCCAGGCGCAGCATGGTCTTGGCGAAGTTGCCGCCACGCGCGGCAAACACCCAGGAGGTGCGGAACGTGAAGTGCCGGCAGCCGCTGCGCGCGATGGCCCGCTCGCCTTCCAGCTTGGTGCGGCCGTAGACGCTCTGCGGGGCCGGCGTGTCGCGCTCGGTGTAGGGCTGGTCCTTGCGCCCGTCGAACACGTAATCGGTGGAATAGTGGACGAGGAAAGCGCCCTGCGCGGCGGCGTAGTCGGCCAGCACCGCAGGCGCCTCGGCGTTCACGCGCGCGGCGGCTTCCGGCTCGCTTTCGGCCTTGTCCACGGCGGTGTAGGCGGCGGCGTTGACCACGATGTCGGGCCGCTCGCGGTCGAGCAGGGCGCGCAGCGCGGCGAGATCGTTCAGATCGGCCTGGGCGCGGCCGCAGGCCTGCAGCATGCCCAGCGGCAGGAGGGCGCGGCGCAGTTCCCAGCCCAACTGGCCGTCGGCGCCGAGCAGGAGGATGCGCGGCGCCGGAAATGCCCGTGCGCCGCTCATGTCACGGCTCCAGGCGCCTGGATCTTGCCGCTCGCGCCATATTGCTTGCCGACCCATTCCCGGTACGCGCCGCTGGTGACGTGCCGCACCCAGTCGGCGTGGTCCAGATACCACCGCACGGTCTTGCGCAGGCCGGTGGCGAAGGTTTCCTGCGGCGCCCAGCCCAGTTCGCGTTCGATTTTCCTGGCGTCGATGGCGTAGCGGCGGTCGTGGCCGGGACGATCGGGCACGAAGGCGATCTGCGCCGCATAGCTGCTCCCGTCGGCCTTCGGCACCAATTCATCGAGCAGGCCGCACAGGGTGTGCACCACGTCGAGGTTGCGCACCTCGTTGCAGCCGCCGACGTTGTAGGTCTGGCCCAGGCGACCGTGCTGCAGCACGCTGGCGATGGCGCGGCAGTGGTCTTCCACATAGAGCCAATCGCGCACGTTCTGCCCGTCGCCATACACCGGCAGGGGCTTGGCCGCCAGCGCGTTGTGGATCATCAGCGGAATGAGCTTCTCCGGGAACTGGAAGGGCCCGTAATTGTTGGAGCAGTTGGTGGTGAGCACCGGCAGGCCGTAGGTGTGGTGCCAGGCGCGCACGAGGTGGTCGGACGCGGCCTTGCTGGCGGCGTAGGGGCTGTTGGGCGCGTAGGGCGTGGTTTCAGTGAAGGCGGGGTCGGTGGGCGCCAGCGAACCGTAGACCTCGTCGGTGGAGACGTGCAGGAAGCGGAACGCGGCCTTGTCGGCGGCGGGCAGGCCGCTCCAGTAGCCGCGCACGGCCTCGAGCAGCTCGAAGGTGCCCTGCACATTGGTGCGGATGAAATCGCCCGGGCCGTGGATGGAGCGGTCGACATGGCTCTCGGCGGCGAAGTGCAGCACGGCGCGCGGACGGTGCGCGGCGAGCAGCGCGGCCACGGCGGTGCGGTCGCCGATGTCGGCGTGCGCGAAGCCGTAGCGCGCGTCGGCCTGCACATCGGCCAGGCTCTCCAGGTTGCCGGCATAGGTCAGGGCGTCCAGCACCAGCAGCGGCTCGTCGCTGCTGCGCAACCAGTGGTGCACGAAATTGGCGCCGATGAAGCCGGCTCCTCCGGTGATGATGAGCATGGGAACCTCGCAGACGGAAAGATGGCGCGGCGCGGTCGCCGCCGCGGCCCAAGGCCTGGCCGGCCGATCGGGGGATTCTATGAAGGCGCGCCTGGCTCCTTCCGCGCGGCTGCGCCCGGCTTGAAAGCATGACCGCCTGGAGCACAATCGACGCATGGACAGCAGCGCATGGCAACTCTCGGGCTGGGCCGCGGCCATCGGTGCCGGGCTGCG
>MLJW01000298.1_pt1 | contig 29725 bp, 26 predicted proteins | sample 888231 | NCBI WGS metagenome assembly MLJW01 (sample SAMN05788063, study PRJNA343431) | mine drainage metagenome | isolation source: sample collected from the inflow into an acid mine drainage treatment plant... | place: Germany: Lusatia, lignite mining district
GCATAGCGATATTCAGCGTAGCGGGGGGACTGGCCGCAGTTCGACCGCCGGCGGCAACGGCTCACCCACCGCGACTCGCTCCTGAACTGTCACCGAAGGGACGCGTTCGCCCTGGATCGACGTGATCACGGCGTTCGGAATCTCAACCGCCGCGCCAACGGCGGCACCCACCGTCCCGCCGACGATCTCGCCGACGGGACCCGCCACCTCGCCGCCCGTCCTGACGCCGTTCACGGCGCCGGTGGCGGTAGTGGATTGGGCAAAGGCCGCGCTTGAGGCAAAGAGCGACACTGCGATCAACGAAACCGTAATCTTTCTCTTCATCATCATATCCTCCAACGAATTCACGACAGCCCCAACCGCCGGACCACAGAGTTGTTCCGAGGCCGGATTTAGTTCCGTCGTGAACCCGCAAGGAGCGGCCGCGAGGTTCCCGAACGCGACCGATGTCAAATAAAAATGCCGCCCGGGGAACCCGGGCGGCATCTGGATTTTCGGCATTACGGGTCTTGTTACAGCAGACCCTTTTTACAGAAGGCCCGCACCGCGCGCCCACTTGTATTTCGCACCGAGCACCTCGACCGGCAATTCTGTCGAGTAAGCATAGGCCGGGATGCCGTTCTGGTAGAGATACTCAGCAGCTTCCTCCACCTCCACGTCGCCGGCGAGCGAGGCCACGATCGGCTTCACGAAGCCCTTGGCCTCCATCTCCTTCTTCACTTCCACCATGTTGCGGGCGAAGACCATCGGCGGAGTGACGATGGTGTGCCAGTAGCCGAGGATCAGCGAATGGATGCGATCATCGGACAGGCCGAGCTTGACGGTGTTGACGTAGGTGATCGGCGGCTCGCCACCGGTGATGTCCACCGGATTGCCGGCGGCGCCGAACGGCGGGATGAACTTGCGGAAGGCGGCGTCGAGATCGGCCGGCATGGTCATCAGCGACAGGCCGTTGTCGACGCAGGCGTCCGACAGCAGCACGCCCGAGCCGCCTGCGCCGGTGATGATGACGACGTTCTCGCCCTGCGGCGTGGGCAGCTTGGGGATGCCGCGCGCGAATTCCAGCAGGTCGCGCAGCGAACGGGCGCGGATCACGCCGGCCTGTTTGAACACGTCGTCGTAGATCTTGTCGTTGCCGGCCAGCGCTCCGGTGTGGGAACTCGCCGCGCGCGCGCCCAGGCTGGTGCGGCCTGCCTTGAGCACCACCACGGGTTTTTTCTTCGACACCCGCCGCGCCACTTCGGCGAAGGAGCGCCCGTCCTTCAGGTCCTCGAAGTGCTGGGCGATGATCTCGGTGTTCTCGTCCTGCTCGAAGAAGGTCAGCAGGTCGTCCTCGTCGATGTCCGACTTGTTGCCCAGCCCGACGATGGCCGAGACGCCCATGCCCGCCGAGCGCGAGAAGCCGATGATGGCCATGCCGATGCCGCCGGACTGCGACGACAGCGCGGCCTTGCCCTTGACGTCGTAGGCCGTGCAGAACGTGGCGCACAGGTTCTTCGGCGTGTAGTAGAAGCCGTAGATGTTCGGTCCCATGAGGCGGATGTTGTACTGGCGCGCGATGCGCACGAGTTCGGTCTGTCCTTCGACATTGCCGGTCTCGGCGAATCCCGAGGGGATCAGCACGGCGCCGGGAATGCCTTTTTTCCCGACTTCGACCAAAGCCTGGGCGACGAGCTTGGCCGGAATCGCGAACACCGCGACGTCGATGTCGCCGGGCACGTCGAGCACGCTCTTGTAGGCCTTGCATCCCATGATCTCGTCGGCCTTGGGATGGATCGGATAGATCTTGCCCTGGTAACCGCCGTTGATCAGGTTCTTCATGACCGAGTTGCCGATTTTGCGGTCTTCCGACGAGGCGCCGATGACCGCCACCGTGACGGGGCGCATGATGCGGTTCATCTGGCGCACGATCTCGTCCTGGCTCGGGCGGAAGCGCTCGGGCTGCGGCGCGAAGTCGACCACGATGCGCACGTCGGCCGCCACCGCCCCTTTCGCGCTGGCGAACACGGGGTTGAGGTCCATCTCGGCGATTTCCGGGAAGTCGGCAATCAGCTGCGACACGCGCTCGATCATCGCCGACAGCGCGGCGCGATCGACCGGTTCGGCGCCGCGCACGCCCTTGAGGACTTCGGCGGCCTGGATGCTGTCGAGCATGGACAAGGCTTCGCCCTGCGCCAGCGGCGCCAGGCGGAATGTGACGTCCTTGAGCACCTCGACCAGGATTCCGCCCAGGCCGAAGGCCACCAGCTTGCCGAAGGAGGGGTCGGTCACCGCGCCGATGATCACCTCCTGTCCGCCGCCGATCATCTGTTGCACCTGCACGCCGAGCAAGCGGGCCTGCGGGTTGTGCTTCGCCGCGTTGGCCATGATGGTGACGAAGCCGCGCTCGACCTCGGCCGCCGACCTGAGCCCCACCAGCACGCCGCCCGCCTCGGTCTTGTGCAGGATTTCGGGGGACACGATTTTGAGCACCACCGGGAAACCCATGTCCTGCGCGAGCTTGGCCGCATCCGCCGCCGTGGTGGCCACGCCTTCCTTGGGCACGACGATGCCGTAGGCGTCGCACACCAGCTTGCCCTCGGGCGCGGTCAGCGCGTCGCGCCGCTCGGCCCTGACCTGATCGAGAATGCGCCGGACCGCGGTCTTGTCGCCAGCCGCCTTCGCCGGCGCCGAACCCCCGTAGCCGGCGCCGCCGGACTTCGCCTCGCGTTGAATCTGCCCTTCTACCGTTTTCTCGTATGCCATGGTTGTCTCCAGTATGGTTGGGGCGGGGCCCGCGCGCGGCGGGCGCTGCCAGTCGCGCCGTCAAATCACGCCGGCCGCGCGCAATTCCGCGATCTGCGCCGGCGTGTAGCCCAGCTCGGCCATCACTTCGTCGGTGTGTTCGCCCAGCAGGGGTGAGCGCTTGACTTCGGTCGGGCTGTCCGACAGCTTGATCGGATTGCCGACCGAGAGGTATTTGCCGCGCTTCGGATGGTCCACCTCGACGATGGTTCCGGTCTTGCGCAGCGATTCGTCTTCCGCGATCTCCTTCATCGACAGGATCGGCCCGCAGGGAATGTCGTAGGCGTTGAGGATTTCCATGGCCTCGAACTTGGTCTTGGTCATGGTCCACTGTTCGATCGTGGCGAACACCTCGGACAGCTTGGGAAGGCGTGCCGCAGGCGTCGCATAGTCGGGGCTGGTGATCCAGTCCTCCTTGCCGATGACCTTGCAGATCGCCTCCCACACCGGCGCCTGGGTGATGAAGTAGATGTAGGCGTTGGGGTCGTGCTCCCAGTCCTTGCACTTCAGGATCGAGCCGGGCTGGCCGCCGCCCGAGGCGTTGCCGGCGCGCGGCACCGCTTCGCCGAACTCGCCGTTGGGGTACTGCGGGTATTCCTTGAGCACACCGTTGCGGGCGAGGCGCTGCTGGTCGCGCAGCTTGACGCGGCTGAGGTTGAGCACCCCGTCCTGCATGGCCGCCATCACCCGCTGTCCGCGGCCGGTGCTAACCCGCTGATAGAGCGCGGTCACGATGCCCAGCGCGAGATGCAGGCCTGTGCCGCTGTCGCCGATCTGGGCGCCGGTGACCAGCGGCGGCCCGTCGTCGAAGCCCGTGGTCGACGCGGCGCCGCCGGCGCATTGCGCCACGTTCTCGTAGACCTTGCAGTCCTCGTAGGGCCCGGGACCGAAGCCCTTGATCGAGGCCACGATCATGCGTGGATTGAGCTGCTGGATGCGCTCCCAGGTGAAGCCCATGCGGTCCAGCGCGCCGGGGGCGAAGTTCTCCACCAGCACGTCGCACTTGCGCACCAGCGCCTCGAGAACCTCCTTGCCCTGCGGGGTCTTGGTGTTGATCGTGATCGACCGCTTGTTGTGGTTGAGCATCGTGAAATACAGGCTGTCCACGTCGGGGATGTCGCGCAGCTGCTCGCGTGTGATGTCTCCCGCCCCGGCGCGCTCGACCTTGATCACGTCGGCACCGAACCAGGCCAGCAACTGCGTGCAGGTCGGGCCGGATTGCACATGCGTGAAGTCGAGAATGCGTACACCTTCCAATGCCTTGCCCATCTGGCTTCTCCCTGTGCTGTTTACTTGTACATGGTCTGGTTCTTCGTGCCCGGCGCGTATTCGCGCGGGTCGACCCAGATGTTGACTACGGCGGAGCGCCCGGTGCGGTGGATGGACTCGCGCGCGCGCCGCAGCGCCGCGGCGATCTGGCCCGGGTCGCGCACCTCCTCGCCGTAGCCGCCGAGCATCTCGGCGAACTGGCCGAACGGGATGTCGCCGAGCAGGTTGCCGACGTTGCCGCGCGCCTCGCCGTACTTCGCCAGCTGGCCATAGCGGATCTGGTTCATCGCCGAGTTGTTGCCGATGACCGCGAGGTAGGGCACGCCGAAGCGGTTGGCCGTTTCCATGTCGAAGGCGGTCATGCCGAACGAGCCGTCGCCGTAGTAGCAGAGAACTTCCTTGCCCGGGTTGGCCAGCCCGGCCGCGATGGCAAAGCCGGTGCCCACGCCGAGCGAACCCAGCGCGCCGGGATCCATCCAGTGCCCGGGGCGGCGCGGGCGCACCGCTTGCGCCGAGATGGTGACCACGTCGCCGCCGTCGCCGATGTAGATCGTGTCGTCGGTCAGGAATTCGTTCAGCTCGTAGGCCACGCGGTAGGGATGGATCGGCGTGTTCTCGGACTTGAACAGCGGCATGAGTTTTTGCGTGGCCACGTCCTCGGCCTCGCTCAACTGCTGCATCCATTGGCGCCTTGCCTGGCGCTTGTCGTTCTTGATGCGTCCGCTGGCGGCCTGCAGCACCGCGCCGAGGATGGCGCCGGGATCGCCGACCAGGCCCAGGTCGATGTCGCGGTTCTTGCCGACGGTGCGGTAGTCCATGTCGATCTGCACCAGCGTCAGCTCCTTGCTGATGCGCTTGCCATAGCCCATGCGGAAGTCGAACGGCGTGCCGACGATGACGATGACGTCGGCGTTGGCGAAGGCCTGCGAGCGGGTGCGGTCGAAATGGTGGGGGTCGCCGGGCGGCAGCAGGCCGCGGCTGGCGCCGTTGAAATAGCCCGGGATGTCGAGCCCACGCAGTAAAGCCACGGCTTCCTGGTGGCCGCGTGCGGTCCACACCTGTTGACCGTAGAGGATGGCGGGCCGTTCGGCCTGGACCAGGATGTCGGCCAGCTTCTCGATGTCGCGCGGGTCGCCGATCGACTTGGTCGAGGCGCGGTAGTGACCGGGGCGTGGAATGATGGCGCGCGTCACATCGATTTCGCGGTCCAGCACGTCGCGCGGAATTTCCAGATAGCTCGGGCCCGTGGCGCCGTTGAAGCATTCGCGCACCGCCATCGAAATCATGTCCGCCACGCGCTCGGTGCTGGGCACGCTGGCGGCGAACTTGGTGATCGGCGACATCATGTCCACATGGGGCAGGTCCTGCAGCGAGCCCATCTTGTGCTGGCTGAGCGCGCCCTGGCCGCCGATGTGCAGGATGGGGCTCTCGGAGCGGAACGCCGTCGCCACCCCCGTCACGGCGTTGGTGCAGCCCGGACCGGCGGTGGTCACCACGCAGCCCAGCTTGCCGGTCTGGCGGGCATAGCCGTCCGCGGCATGCGCTGCGACCTGTTCGTGGCGCACGTCGATGATGCGTATGCCTTCGTCGATGCAGCCGTCGTAGATGTCGATGATGTGGCCGCCGCAGAGGGTGAAGATGGTGTCGACCCCCTCGTTCTTCAGGGCCCTGGCCACCAGGTGCCCGCCGGAAATGACCCCCGCGGCCCTGTTTTTCTGCTTCAGTGTGTCGTCGGCCGTGGTCGTTGCCGCTGCCGTTTCTGCAATCGCTGCTGCTGACATGGTTGTCTCCTTCATAAGAACGCATCGCGCCCGATTTCAAAAAGCGTCAGGAGTGCCGTGGATGGCGCCTCCGCATGCATGAACGGCTCGAGATTGACGGTGTGCGGCAAGGCCCGATCGACCAGAAGCTCATTTCAATTTTCAACACAATATGTGATATATCAGACGAAAGCAAGCCCTATCTTCTTGAGGATTTCAAAGCTTGTCAAGGTTGGTTGGCTGCGCCCGGGCTGCGTCAAGCGATGCCCCAGGCGCGGCCGTGCCCGAGCGGTCCAAGGCCTGGGCCGGACGCGGGGGCGCGAAGTCGCCGGCTGATGGCCCGGGTTGCGCGAACGCAGGGCCGCCCGCCGGGCGCGGGTGGAGAACTCGCGCGAACAGGCCCTAGGCTTTGTGCAGCAGGTCGCGGTGCAGGCGTAAGGCTTCGAGGACGATGGCGTCGAGCCCTTCGCCATGCCCTGCATCGATATGCGCGAGCAGCGCGGCGCGCATGCGGCGCTCCCAAAAGCGCTGGATGTGCAGCGCGATGCCTTGCAGCGCCTCGGCGCGGTCGGGCATGGCGGCGAAGAACTGGCCGATGCGGTTGGCCATGCGCACGAGATTGTCGGTATCCACGGGTCAATCCTTGGTGTCGAGAACCATGTGTTGCGGATGGGCATACACCACCAGATTGCCTTGCCGGGCCAGCCCGGCGAGGCACATGCCGGCGTGATGCGCGGTCTGCGCGGCGAGCTGGGTCGGCGCCGAGACCGCGGCCAGCAAGGGCACGCCGGCAACGGCCGCCTTTTGCACCATCTCGACGCTGGCGCGGCTGGTGATCGCGATGAAGCCGCCGTGGGCCTCGATGCCGGCGCGCGCCAGGGCGCCGATCAATTTGTCGAGCGCGTTGTGGCGGCCGACGTCTTCGCGCACGAGACGCACCTCGCCGGCGGGCCCGCACCAGGCGGCGGCATGGGTGGCGCCGGTGGCTTGGCCGAGGACTTGGCGCTCGCGCATGCCGTGCATGGCGCGCGCCACCGCGGTGCTGCGAATGGGAGGGCCGGGGCGCACCCGGGGCGCGGGTCGCAGCACCTGTGCCAGGCATTCGGTGCCGCAGATGCCGCAGCCGGTGCGCCCGGCCAGCGTGCGGCGCCGTTGCTTGAGTCGGGCGAAACAGCGCGACGACACCTCCATGCTCACCGTCAACCCCTCGGCGCAGGCAAGCACCTCGCAGTCGTAAAGGTCGCTGGCATGGTCGAGCAGGCCTTCGCTCAGACTGAATCCGAGCGCGAAATCCTCCAGGTCCATCGGCGTGGCGAGCATCACCGCATGCGAGATGCCGTTGAACTCCAAGGCCACCGGAACCTCCTCGGTGAGCCAGTCCATTTCGTTGCTGCACAAGCCGTCCCGCAGGCGCAGCACCGGCGCGAGGCGGGCGCCGCCGGGCAGTGGGGCGTCGTTCACGTTCATTTGGCCGGCACCGAGTCGGCGGCGTGGCGGCTGGCGAGCAGCTCGGCCTGCTGGGCGTTGAATCGCTTGTATTCGCGCTGCCAGCGCGAGGGCTGCGCCACGGGCATGACTTGCACCGCCGTGACCTTGTATTCCGGGCAATTGGTGGCCCAGTCCGAACTGTCGGTGGTGATGACGTTGGCGCCCGATTCCGGGAAGTGGAAGGTGGTGTAGACCACGCCCGGGGCGACGCGCTCGGTGACGGTGGCGCGCAACACGGTGTCGCCCGCGCGGCTCTGGATGCCGACCCAGTCGCCATCGCGGATGCCGCGCTCCTCGGCGTCGTGCGGATGGATCTCCAGCCTGTCCTCGTCGTGCCAGAGATTGTTCGGCGTGCGCCGCGTCTGCGCGCCGACGTTGTACTGGCTGAGGATGCGTCCGGTGGTCAGCAGCAGGGGGAATTTGCGCGTGACCTTCTCGTCGGTCGGCACGTATTGCGTGATGATGAAGCGGCCCTTGCCGCGCACGAAGCGCTCGCGGTGCATGATGGCGGTGCCCGCTTCGTCGGTGGTCTCGTTGCACGGCCATTGCAGGCTGCCCAGGCGTTCGATCTTCGCGTAGGTCACGCCGCGGAACGTGGGCGTGAGCGCGGCGATCTCCTGCATGATCTGCTCGGGGTGGTCGTAGCGCATCGGATAGCCCAGCGCTTCGGCGAGCCGCACCGTCACTTCCCAGTCGGCCAGGCCGGCCTGCGGCGGCATCACCTTGCGTACCCGAGAGATGCGCCGTTCGGCGTTGGTGAAGGTGCCGTCCTTCTCCAGGAAGGACGAGCCGGGCAGGAACACGTGGGCGTACTTGGCGGTCTCGTTCAGGAAAATGTCCTGCACGACGATGCATTCCATCGCCGACAGCGCCGCCGCCACGTGCTGGGTGTCAGGGTCCGACTGCACGATGTCCTCGCCCTGGCAGTACAGCCCCTTGAAGCTGCCGTCCAGCGCGGCATCGAACATATTGGGAATGCGCAGGCCCGGCTCGGGGTCGAGGCGCACCCCCCAGGCGGCCTCGAAGTCGCCGCGAACCGTGCTGTCGGAGATGTGGCGGTAGCCGGGCAGCTCGTGGGGGAAGGAACCCATGTCGCAGGAGCCCTGCACGTTGTTCTGGCCGCGCAGCGGGTTCACGCCCACGCCCTCGCGGCCGATGTTGCCGGTGGCCATGGCGAGGTTGGCGATGCCCATGACCATGGTCGACCCTTGCGCGTGCTCGGTGACGCCCAGGCCGTAGTAGATGGCCGCGTTGCCGCCGGTGGCGTACAGGCGCGCGGCGGCGCGCAACTCGGCCGCGGGTACGCCGCAGACGTCTTGCACGGCCTCGGGAGCGTTCTCGGGCCTGGCGACGAATTCGCGCCACGTCTCGAAGGACTTGTCGTCGCAGCGCTCGGCGATGAAGTCCGCGGCTAGCAGGCCCTCGGTGACGATGACGTGCGCCAGCGCCGTCACCACCGCGACGTTGGTGCCGGGCCTGAGCTGGAGATGGTGGTCGGCGCGCACATGCGGCGACTGCACCAGGTCGATGCGGCGCGGGTCGATCACGATGAGCTTGGCGCCCTGGCGCAGGCGTCGCTTCATGCGCGAGGCGAACACCGGGTGCGCATCGGTCGGGTTGGCGCCGATGACCATGATCACGTCGGCTTTTTCCACCGACTTGAAGGTCTGCGTGCCGGCCGAGGTGCCGTAGGTCTGGCCCAGACCGTAGCCGGTGGGCGAGTGGCACACGCGGGCGCAGGTGTCGACGTTGTTGTTGCCGAAGGCGGCGCGCACCAGCTTCTGCACCAGGTAGGTTTCCTCGTTGGTGCAGCGCGAGGAGGTGATGCCGCCCACGGCTTCGCGGCCGTAGCGGGCCTGGATGCGCTTGAACTCGCTCGCGGCGTAGGCAATCGCCTCGTCCCAGCTCACCTCGGTCCACGGGTCGGTGATCGACTTGCGGATCATGGGCTTGGTCATGCGGTCCTTGTGCGTGGCGTAGCCCCAGGCGAAGCGGCCCTTGACGCAGGAGTGGCCCTCGTTGGCCTTGCCGTCCTTCCACGGCACCATGCGCACCACTTCGCTGCCCTTCATCTCGGCCTTGAAGCCGCAGCCCACGCCGCAATAGGCGCAGGTCGTGATGATGCTGTGCTCGGGCTGGCCGAGTTCGATCACGCTTTTTTCTTGCAGCGTGGCGGTCGGGCAGGCCTCGACGCAGGCGCCGCAGCTCACGCACTCGCTGTCCATGAAGGGCTGGTCCTGGCCCGGCGAGACGCGGCTGTCGAAGCCGCGGCCGCTGATGGTCAGGGCGAACGTGCCCTGGGTTTCCTCGCACGCACGCACGCAGCGGCTGCAGACGATGCACTTGCTCGGGTCGTAAGTGAAGTAGGGGTTGGATTCATCCTTCTTCGCGTCGCAGTGGTGGGCACCCGCGGCGGCACCGACCCCGTAGCGCACGTTGCGCAGGCCGGTGACGCCGGCCATGTCCTGCAATTCGCAGTTGCCGTTGGCGCTGCAGGTCAGGCAGTCCAGCGGGTGGTCGGAGATGTAGAGCTCCATCACCCCCTTGCGCAGATCCTGCAGCTTCGGCGTCTGGGTGCGCACCTTCATGCCGGCCTCGGCCGGCGTGGTGCAGGAGGACGGGTAGCCCTTGCGGCCCTCGATCTCCACCAGGCACAGCCGGCAGGAGCCGAAAGGCTCGAGGCTGTCGGTGGCGCACAGCTTGGGGATCTGGATGCCGGCCTCGGCGGCGGCGCGCATCAGCGAGGTGCCTCGCGGCACGGTCACTTCGAAGCCGTCGATGTCCAGCGTGACCTCGGCCTCGGCCTCGCGCCGCGGCGTGCCGTAATCGATGTCGTGTTTCAGGTGGTCGAGCATGACGTGTCTCCTTGTCTCAGGCGGCCTGTTGGTCCGGCGTTTCGAGGCCGAAGTCCTGCGGGTAGTGGTTCAGCGCCGACAGCACCGGGTAGGGCGTCATGCCGCCCATGGCGCACAGGCTGCCGTGGACCATGGTGTCGCACAGATCGCGCAGCAGATGCACCTGCTGCGCGCGGTTCTGGTTGTTGCGGATCCGGTCGATGACTTCCACGCCGCGCGTGGAGCCGATGCGGCAGGGCGTGCATTTGCCGCAGGACTCGATGGCGCAGAACTCCATGGCGTAGCGCGCGAGCCGGCTCATGTCGGCGGTGTCGTCGTGCACCACGATGCCGCCGTGCCCAAGCACCGCGCCGACCGCCGCATAGGCCTCGTAGTCCAGCGGGATGTCCCACTGCGAAGGCGGCACGTAGGTGCCCAGCGGGCCGCCGACCTGCACCGCCTTGATGGGCCGACCCGAGGCCGTGCCGCCGCCGAAGTCGTGCAACAGCTCGCGCAGCGTCAGGCCGAATGCCTTCTCGACCAGGCCGCCCTGCCTGACATTCCCCGCGAGCTGGAACGGCAGGGTGCCGCGCGAGCGGCCCATGCCGTAATCGCGGTAGAACGCCGCGCCGCGCGCCAGGATGAGCGGCACGCTGGCCAGGGTGATGACGTTGTTGATCACGGACGGCTGGCCGAACAGCCCGGCGACGGCCGGCAGCGGCGGCTTGGCGCGCACGATGCCGCGCTTGCCCTCCAGGCTTTCCAGCATGGCCGTTTCCTCGCCGCAGACGTAGGAGCCCGCCGCCTTGCGCACCTCCAGATGGAAGGCGCGGCCCGAACCGCACAAATTCGCGCCAAGAAACCCGGCCGCTTCGGCGCGGGCGATGGCCTCGCGCATGGCGGCGATGGCATGCGGGTATTCCGAGCGGATGTAGACGTAGCCGCGCGTGGCGCCCACCGCGAGGGCGGCGATGGCCATGCCCTCGATCAGCATGTAGGGATCGCCTTCCATCACCATGCGGTCGGAGAAGGTGCCCGAATCGCCCTCGTCGGCGTTGCACACCACGTATTTCTGCGCTGCGCCGGCCTGCAGCACGGTCTTCCACTTGATGCCGGCCGGGAAGGCCGCGCCGCCGCGCCCTCGCAGGCCGGACTGCGCCACCTGCTCGACGATGGTGGCGCCATCCAGCGCCAGGGCGCGCCGCAGGCCCTCCCAGCCTTCGTGCGCGGCGTAGTCGTCCAGCGAGAGCGGATCGGTCACGCCCATGCGGCGAAAGGTCAGGCGTTCCTGCTTGGCGAGGAAAGGGATCTGCTCGGTCGGGCCCAGGCTCAGCGCATGGGCGCCGCCGTGCAACAAGCCCGCGTCCAGCAATCCGGGAACGTCCTCGGCGGTCACCGGGCCGTAGGCGACGCGTCCGTGCGGCGTGGCGACCTCCACCAGCGGCTCCAGCCAGAACATGCCGCGCGAGCCGTTGCGCACCAGTTCGACGGCCAGGCCGCGCCGGGCGCATTCGGCCTGCAGCATGGCGGCCACCGCGTTGGCGCCCACCGCCAGCGCTGCGGCATCGCGCGGCACGAAGACTTTCACGGTTCGGCTCATGTCAGCACCCTCAGTTGGGTGGCGATGCGGTCGAATTGGTCCGCGGTGACCCGCGCATGCGGCGTGCCGTCGACCAGCATCGCCGGCGACGAGGCGCACAGCCCGAGACAGTACACCGGCTCCAGCGTGACCGCTCCATCGGCGCGGGTGCCGTGTTGCGCGCAGCCGAGCGCTTGCTCGGCGTGTTCCATCAGGGCCTCGGCGCCGCGCGCCTGGCAGGCCTCGGCGCGGCACACCTGCACCACATGCCGGCCGGCGGGCTCGGCGCGGAAGTGGTGGTAGTAGGTGATGACGCCATGCACCTCGGCGCGCGAGAGGTTGAGGCCCTCGGCGATCAGCGCCACGGCGTCGGCGGGAATATGGCCCAGCGCGTCCTGCACTGCGTGCAGCAGCGGCAGCAAGGCGCCGGGTTGTGCGCAGTGGCGGGCCACCAAGGCGCGTACCACCTCGGTATGCGGCTGCGCGGCGGGTGGTGGGTTGTGGTTCGGTTCGGTCATGCTGTCTCCTCGTGCTGCATCCTGTTCCGGCGGTCTGCGCCGCTGGAGAGAATATGCCGCGCTATGCATAATGTCATCCAACTCGAGACGTCAATCTACGCGGCTGCCCAAGGCGGCGCAATATGCGCCTGCGGGCCATCAAGCTTGCGGTTGGCGGCACGATCCTTATGCCGCGTGGCGCTTAAAGGGGATACCCGGATGCACAAGGTTTCGATCCGTCCGCAGTGGACCATCCAGCACGCCGGAGGCCAGGTGCTGTCGCCGCGGCTGTTGGCGCTGCTGGTGCAGGTGCACGAATGCGGCAGCCTGTCGACGGCCTGCCAGCGGACGGGCGCCTCGTACCGCCACGCCTGGGACCTGGTGCGCCAGGGCGAGGCCATGTTCGGCATGCCGCTGTTGCAGATGGAGCGCGGCAAGGGCTCGAAATTGACGGCCCTGGGCGAGAAGCTGGTGTGGGCCGACCGCCGCATCGCCGCGCGCCTGACCCCCGCGCTGGACACGCTGGCGTCGGAACTGGAGGTGGAGATCCAGAGCGTCGTCGCCACCAACCCCGCCTTGCTGCGCGTGCACGCCAGCCATGGCTTCACCATCGAGAAATTGCTCGACGCCCTGGCGGCCGACCATGTGGTGGTCGAGCGCAAGTACGTCGGCAGCCAGGAAGCCGTGGCCTCGCTGCATGACGGCACCTGCGATCTGGCGGGTTTTCACGTTCCGCTCGGCGACTTCGAGGCACGGGTGCTGCAGCACCATATGCGCTGGCTCGACCCGCGCACCAGCCGTGTCATCTGCCTGGCCGTGCGGCGCCAGGGCTTGATGGTGGCGCCGGGCAATCCGCGCAAGATCTACGACATGCGCGACCTCGTGCGGCCGGACGTGCGCTTCATCAACCGCCAGATCGGCTCCGGAACGCGCATCCTGCTCGAGTGCCTGCTCGACCAGGCCGGCATCGTCCCGGCGCAGATCAACGGCTTCGAGCACGGCGAATACACCCACGCGGCGATTGCCGCCTACGTCGCCAGCGGCATGGCCGACGTCGGCCTCGGCGTGGAGCCGCCGGCACGGCAGTTCAAGCTCGACTTCATTCCCGTGGCCAGCGAGCGCTACTTCCTGCTGTGCCATGAGCAGTCGCTGGCCAAGCCCCAGATGCAGGCCATGCTGGACATTCTGCGCCGCCGGGAGTTTCAGGACGCGGTGAATCAGCTTCCCGGCTACAGCTTCGTCGAATCCGGCACGATGATCCAGACCCTGCGCCAGGCGTTCCCGAACCACAAATTGCCGCCGAAACGAAGCCAGCCTGGCGTGGAACGTCCGGGTGCTTGACGCGGCTGCGCGGTTCGGAACCGGGCATGCTGATGGCGCATGGCCGCGCCAGATTGGGAACAGTCCGGCAGGTGCCGTTGCGTAGGAGGGAATCGCCTATTTCTTATTAGAGATTTATTAAATAGGGATGATCGAATTAATTTGTTTGTTTTCCATGCCGACCATGCGCTAGCTTACGCATCCGCCCTGGAATGCAGGGATTTTTGAGGAGACCTAGTGTGAACATGTTGAAATCCTGGCTGACAACGATTTTGGGCACGATGGCCATTCTGGGGGCAGCCCCCGTTTATGCCGCCACGCAGCCCGATCCCATTCACATCGACATCCCGGTGCATTTCAAGAACAACGAGGCTTATGTCGTCTTCAACCTGGATCACCCGGCGTTTGTCGGCGATCATCCCGTCGGCATGCTGTACATGCATCTGCTGGCCGATCACATGAAGGCGATGGGAACCAAGGGGAAGATCATCGGCGTTTTCCATGGCCCGGCTGCGTATATGGTGCTCAATGACAACGCTTATGACGAAGCCCGCCATGTTACGACAGGTAATCCATATGCACAATTGGTTGCCGGCTTGGAAAAACAAGGTGTGCAAATCGAGGAATGCGGGTATTCCATGAAAGTCCACCACTGGGGTAATGCAAACCTGCTGCCGGGCGTTCTGGTGAATTCAGGCGCCATCGGGCGCATCACCCAACTTGTGCAGGAAGGCTACGTGCAAATCCAGCCATAACCCATATCCCGGGTTATCCCGGGTATTTTGCGACAGGCGGCCGGCATGCATCGCCGGCCGCCTGTCGCAGCGGGCCTTCGTGCTACCCAGCCTGCGCTCTCAATACATCTTGTAGGGCAGGAATTTGCCGCTCATCGTGATGTTGACGCGGTCGCCCTTGGGGTCGGGCTCGCGGCTGAGGTCCATCTTGAAGTCGATGGCGCTCATGATGCCGTCGCCGAACTCCTCGTGGATGAGTTCCTTGAACGTGGTGCCGTAGACGTTGATCAGTTCGTAGAAGCGGTAGATCAGCGGGTCGGTGGGAACGGTCGTGGGCAGCGAGCCCTTGTAGGGCACGACCTGCAGCAGTTTCACGGCCTCATCGGACAGGTCGAAAAGCTTGCCCAGCGTGGCCGCCTGCGCAGCGGTGAAGGTCATCTGGCCGAGACAGCCTGCGGTCACCCATTCCTTGCTCTGGCCCACCGTCTTGGCAATCTCGGCCCAGCTCAGGCCTTTGCTGATTTTGGCGGCGATGATGGCTTCGGTCACGTCGTTGCGGGTCATGTCAGCTCCTGGAGAGAATGTGAGAGATCGAGCCGCGCGTGGATGAGCAAGCCTCGTACCACGCGACGTCTTGAACTGTAGGCGCTGCGAGGCATTGCATGTTCCCGGGGGGCGCAACCAAGACCAGCCCGCACGCTGAACGGGCGCACACCGCTGGTTGCATCAAGCCGCGCGGAAGCGCCGGGGACGCTCTCGAAGCAAGTTGTCCTGGGTCACGGCCTGGAGCGCCTCGGCCATCGCGCTGCCGATGATCATCACGCAGGGCGAACCCAATTGCTCGGTTGCGATGGCGGCCTGCAAGCCGGCCAGGCTCGTGCCGACGCGGCGTTCGCGCGCGGTGCTGGCGGCCTGTACCAACAGCACCGGCGTGTCGGCCGGCATGCCGCCGGCGAGCAGGCCGGCCTGGATGTTGCCGGCCTCGGCCACGCCCATGTACACGACCAGGGTGAGTCCGGTCTGGGCCAGCAGATCCCAGCGCGGGGAGGCGCCGCCGGGCTGGCGGTGGCCGGTGACGAGGATCACGCCGGGGGTGTGGTGGCGATGGGTCAGCGAGGTGCAGGCCGAGGCGGCCGCGGCGATGCCGGCGGTGATGCCGGGCACCACCTCGACGTGCAGGCCGGCGGCGCGCAGCGCGGCGATTTCCTCGCCGGCGCGGCCGAACACGAGGGGGTCGCCGCCCTTGAGGCGCACCACGCGCTCGCCGCGCTGCGCCTCGGCCACCATCAGCCGCTCGATGAAGGCCTGCGGCGTGCTGGCGCAGCCGCCGCGCTTGCCCACGGCAACCACGCGGCAGGCGGGGGGCAGGTGAGCCAGGCAGGCCGGGTTGACGAGATCGTCGACCAGGGCCAGCGTGGCGTGTTGCAGCACGCGCACGGCCTTGAGGGTGAGCAGTTCGGGATCGCCGGGACCGGCGCCGACCAGGTGGACGGTGGTCGGTGCGCAATCCATCGCGTCGGCAGGCTTCATGGCGGTGCTCCAGGGGGGTCAGGCGTGTTGGGCAATCCCGGCGACGGTCTCGACGGCGTCACCGGCCGCGTCGAGGCAGGCCATGGCCGCGGCGACCTGGTCGACCTGCCGCAGCAGGGGAACGGGGATGGGTTTGTCGCCGTTGCGCACGTCGGCGATCCAGGCCAGGGTGGTCGCCAGGTGGGTGCCGTCGGCGGGCAGGGCGACTTCGGCCTCGCCCTGCGCCGCGGCAGGCGCGGCGCGCACCGCGCCGTCGGCGCCGATGTGCAGGAGTTCGCCGGCGCGGTGGGGATGGGCCACGGCCTCGCCCTCGCAGCCGCGCATCAGCAGCGCGGGCTGAGCCAGGCGCTGCAGCACTTCACGCATCAGCACCGCATATTCGGGATGCGTGTAGCTGGTCAGCAGCAGACAGGGTCCGGCGATCGGCGCGAGCAGCTTGACCACGGCGTGCCCGCTGTTGCGCACGCCCAGTTCCCGGCGCCAGGCCAGCAGCTCGCCGAGCTGCGGACCGATATGGACCAGGTCGAGGTAGACCGCCTCGCCGTCGGCGAGCAGGTTCTGCGCCTGCATCGCGCTGGCTGCGACGGGCAGGCCCAGCGCGCTCCAGACGCGCACGGTGTGCAGCCGGCCGTCGTCCTGCTCGGCGCCCAGCACCAGCACGGGAATGCCGCGCTGGCGCAGCAGCAGCGCCAGCAGCGCGACCTGGTTGGGCAGGCGGCGTGAACCGTTCACGCTGGGGATGACCACCACCGGCCGGCGCGGGGCGATGGCGGGGAGCGTGGCGCGCACCGCGCGGGCGAAGCCTTCCAGCTCCTCGGCGCTCTCGCCCTTCATGCGCAGCGCCAGCAGCACGCCGCCGATCTGGGCATCGGACATTTCGCGCCGCAACAGCCAGCCCATCAGGGTCTGCGCCTGCTCGGCGCTCAGGCCGCGGCTGCCGTGGGCTCCGCGGCCGATGCTGCGCAGCATCGGCACGACATCGGGGTTGAAGCCGCCTCGCGCCGGGCCGGCTGCAAGCTGGACAATTGAGGGTGCGGAACTTGCCACGGTGGTGTGTGTCATGGCGGCTTCCTCGCTCATTCAGGCCGGCAGCGCAACGTGTTCGCGCACCAGGCGGCGCAGCTCGGGCAGGCAGGAGCCGCAGTTGGTGCCGCATCGCAGGCGTTGCTGGAGCACGGCCAGGCGGGCGTCGGCATCGCCGTCGATCTTCGACAACTCGGCTTCGATCTTGATCTGCCAGACGTCGAAGCAATTGCAGACCTGGTGGCCCGGCGTGGGGATGTTCTGCGGCGGCTGGCTGCTGGGCAGCAGCAGCCATTGGCCGTAGGGCTTGGCGCTGGCGCCGCTTTCCAGCAGGTCGCGCAGCCAGCGCTGGGCGGCGACGCTGTCGGCCGGACCGCAGAGCATGGCGGCTTCGAGCCGCTCGCCGTGCAACCGCACCGCGCGGCGCACGCTGCGGCTGGGGTCGGCGTAGTGCAGGGCTTCGTCGCCGCGCACGCCGAAATGCGTCTCGACGCGGGCCAGCCAGGCGGCGTCGGGCGCGCCGCGTGCGGCGGCACGCAGCAGCAGCCCGGTGCGCTCGCGCCCGAAGGGCACGCACATGACGAAGGGCAGGTCGCCGAGTTCCTGCATGAGTTGCCGGCGCAGCGCGTGCGCCTGCGTGGCGGGCATCCAGCCGAAGGCGGCGAGGTGCCAGGGGAGGTTGGCGGCTTCCAGTCGCACCGCGGCGTGCTTGAGTTCGGGCTGGAAGGACTGCGGGTCGAACACCGGCAGGGTCAGCCCGTTGACGCCGAGGCGCGCCTGGCCTTCGGCGCCGCGCCCGGCCAGGTATTCCGCGCCCCAGTGCATGGCGATGAAGGCCTGGCCGCTGCGTAGGCCGTCGCTGGCCCGCGCCGGTAGCACGAGGTCGCCGCGGCGCGAGCTCACGCGCAGCAGTTCGCCGTCGCTCCAGCCGCGCCGGGCCAGATCGGCGGGGTTCAGGTCGATGCAGGGCTCGGGGGCGTGGCCGAACAGGCGCGGCACGCTGCCGGTGCGGCTCATGCCGTGCCACTGGTCGCGCAGGCGGCCGGTGGTGAGCGCGAAGGGATGACGCGCGTCGCAGGCCTCGGCCACCGGCGCGTAGGGCGTGGCGGCGAAGCGGGCGCGGCCGTCGGCGGTGGGGTAGGCGCCGTTTTCGTATAGGCGTGTCTTGCCGCCGCGCGCGCCTTCCGGATAGGGCCATTGCTGCGGGCCGTCGCGTTCGAGCAGGGCCCACGACAGACCGGTGATGTCGAGGTCGCGCCCGCGCGTGCTTTCGCGGTGCTCGTTCCACACCGCTTCGGGCGTGGCGTAGGGGAATAGCGTGGGCTTGCCATTGCGCCGTCCCGTCAGCAGGGCTTCGAGGCGGTGGGCGAAATCCACGGCGATGGCCCAGTCGTCGCGCGCATCGCCGGGCGGGGGGCAAGCGGCGCGCACGCGGGAGATGCGGCGCTCGGAGTTGGTCACCGTGCCTTCTTTTTCGCCCCAGGTGGTGGCGGGCAGCAGCACGTCGGCATAGGGCACGGTGGCGGCTGTGGCGTAGGCCTCCTGCACCACGACGAGTTCGGCGGCCTCCAGTGCGCGGCGCACCAGGGCTTGATCGGGCAGCGATTGCGCCGGGTTGGTGCAGGCGATCCACAGCGCCTTGACCTCGCCGCGCGCAGCGGCTTCGAACATCTCCACCGCGGTCTTGCCGCGCGCGGCGGGAACGTCGTCCACGCCCCACAGGCGGGCCACTTCGGCGCGGTGGTCAGGGTTGGAAAGGTCGCGGTGGGCCGGCAGCAGGTTGGCCATGCCGCCGACCTCGCGCCCGCCCATGGCGTTGGGCTGGCCGGTCAGGGAGAACGGCCCGGCGCCGGGCTTGCCGATCTGCCCGCAGGCCAGGTGCAGGTTGATCAGCGCGGCGTTCTTCGCCGTGCCGCTGCTCGACTGGTTCAGCCCCTGGCAATACATCGACAGCGTCGGTCTGCGCGTGGCGGCCGCGGCGCCGGGGCCGCCGAGGGCGAACCAGCGCGCCGCGGTGGTGATGTCGGCCTCGCGCAGGCCGCAGATGCCGGCGGCCTTGGCCGGGGTCATGTCGCGCACCAGTTCGCGCAGCGCATTGAATCCCGTGGTGTGGGCGGCGATGTAGGCGGGGTCGATCAGGTCTTCCCAGATCATCAGATGCAGCATGGCGTGGAACAGCGCCACGTCGGTGCCGGGCAGCAGCTGCAGGTGCAGATCGGCGAGTTCGGCGGTTTCGGTGCGGCGCGGATCGACCACGATCAGGCGCATGGCGGGCCGCGCCGCCTTGGCCTGCTCGATGCGCCGGAACACGATGGGGTGCGCCCACGCGGTGTTGGCGCCGGCGAGAACCAAGCAGGAGGCGTCGTCGATGTCCGCGTAGCTGCACGGCGGCGCGTCCGCCCCCAGGGTTTGCTTGTAGCCCGCCACCGCGCTGCTCATGCACAGCCGCGAGTTGGTGTCCACGTTGTTGGTGCCGATCAGGCCCTTGGCCAGCTTGTTGAAGACGTAGTAGTCCTCGGTAAGCATCTGGCCCGAAATGTAGAAGCCCACGCTGTCGGGGCCGTGCTCGGCGATGATGCCGGCGAAGCGCCGCGCCAAGTGGTCGAGCGCGGCGTCCCAGCCCACCGCCTGGCGCGGCGCTGAGCGTTCGGTGCGCAGTTCGGGGTGCAGGGCGCGGATCTGCGGCGCCAGCTCCGGCGCCGCGCTCAGGTGCAGGGTGCTGCCCTTGGCGCACAGGCGGCCGAAGTTAGCCGGATGGTCGGGGTCGCCGCGCACGCCGGTGATGCGCCCGTCGACGCTTTCGACGATGACGCCGCAGCCGACGCCGCAATAGGGACAGGTGGAGCGGGTCTCGCGCATGGCTCAGCAGCCCGGGCTGCGGCGGAACCCCCCGCTTGGCGGGGGGACGAAAGGGGGGCGCCAACATGCTCCGCCACGCGGGGCGCGCGGTAGCGCGCATCCGCAGCCGACGCCGCAATAGGGACAGGTGGAGCGGGTCTCGCGCGCCGCGCTTTCGGGCACGATGGCGATGGAACCGGCGGGCAGATCGGCGGCGTTCATGGGGCCTCCGCGCTCCCGCAGGCAGCACCGTCGCAACTGGCGGCGGCCAATGCAGGAATGGGTGCCAGCAACTGGTCGCGGCGCAAATAGACCTGCCCGCCCTCCACCTTCACGGCGAACACCGGGGTGCAGCCTGCGTCGGGGGCCTGGGCCTGGCCGTCGTCGAGGCGTATGGTCCAGTTGTGCAGCGGGCAGGCCACGCTCTCGCCGAACACGATGCCTTGCGACAGCGGCCCGCCCTTGTGCGGGCAGCGGTCGAGCAGGGCGCGCACCGCGCCGCTGGCGGTGCAGAACAGCGCGACGTTGACGCCGTCGGGGCGGCGCACCTGGCGCGAGCCCAGGACGGGAATGTCGTCCACGGCGCACACGGCGGTCCATTCCTTCTGCACGTTCATGGATGTGCTCCCCTGACGCTGCGCGTCGTCCCTCCGCGATGGAATTCGCCTTTGAGGCGGCTCGACAGGCTCATGCCGGCTCTCCTTGCCGCACTTCGACGGGCACGATGGGAATGAACTGCCGCGTGTCCACGCGCGCCTTGTCGGCCTCGAACCAGGGGTCGGGCTCGCCCTGCAGCGCGAACTGCAGGCGCTCCCACAGCGCCTTGCGTCCTTCGGGATCGTCGAGGATGCGTTTTTTCACGTGATCGAGCCCGACGCGCGACACGTAATGCACGGTGCGCTCCAGGTACCAGCCTTCCTCGCGGTAGAGCTGGATGAAGGCGCCGGTGTATTCGAGCACCTCCGCCTCGGTCTTGAGCTTGACCAGGAATTGCGCCACCTCGGTCTTGATGCCGCCGTTGCCGGCCACGTACATCTCCCAGCCCGAGTCGACGCCGATGATGCCCACGTCCTTGATGCCGGCCTCGGCGCAGTTGCGCGGGCAGCCGCTGACGCCGAACTTCACCTTGTGCGGGGCGTACATGCGCCAGGTGGCGCGCTCGAGCTTCTTGCCCATGCCGGTGGAATCCTGCGTGCCGAAGCGGCACCATTCCGAGCCCACGCAGGTCTTCACCGTGCGCAGCCCCTTGGCGTAGGCGTGGCCGCTGGGCATGCCGATGTCGCGCCAGACGTTGTGCAGGTCTTCCTTCTTCACCCCGAGCAGGTCGATGCGCTGGCCGCCGGTGACCTTGACGGTGGGGATCTTGTACTTGTCCACCGCGTCGGCGATGCGCCGCAGCTCGGCGGCGGAGGTCTCGCCGCCCCACATGCGCGGCACCACCGAGAAAGTGCCGTCCTTCTGGATGTTGGCGTGCGCGCGTTCGTTGATGAAGCGGCTTTGCGGATCGTCCTTGGCCTCGTGCGGCCAAGTGGAGATGAGGTAGTAGTTCAGCGCCGGGCGGCAGCTGGAGCAGCCGTTGGGGGTGCGCCAGCCGAGCTTGGCCTGCACCTCGGCAATGGTCAGCAGATGCTCTGCGCGGATGGCGTCGCGCACTTCCTGGTGGCTGACGTCGGTGCAGCCGCACATGGCCTTCTTCTTGGGCGTGGCGCTGTAGTCGCCGCCCGCGGTGAACATGAGGATCTGCTCCACCAGGCCGGTGCACGAGCCGCAGCTGGCGCTGGCCTTGGTGTGCTTGCGCACCTCTTCCAGCGTGAACAGGCCCTTGTCCTTGATGGCCTTGACGATGGTGCCCTTGCACACGCCGTTGCAACCGCAGACCTCGTCGCTGTCGGCCATGGTCGCGGCCTTGCTCTGGCCCTGGTGGCCGGTGTCGCCGAGATGGCTTTCGCCGAACATCAGCTTATCGCGGATGTCGCCGACGCTGCGGCCTTCGCGCAGCAGCTTGAAGTACCACGAGCCGTCCACCGTGTCGCCGTACAGGCAGGCGCCCAGCAGCTTGTTGTCCTTGATCACCAGGCGCTTGTACACGCCCGAGAACGGGTCGGACAGCACGATGTCCTCGCCGCCCTCGCCGCCCATGAAGTCCCCGGCGGAGAACAGGTCGATGCCCGTCACCTTGAGCTTGGTGCTGACCGCGCTGCCGGTGTAGCGGCCGATGCCGAACTGCGCCAGGTGGTTGGCCGCCACCTTGCCTTGCTCGAACAGCGGCGCCACCAGGCCGTAGGCCACGCCGCGATGCGCGGCGCATTCGCCCAGGGCGTAGATGCGCGGGTCGGTGACCGTCTGCATGGTGTCGGTGACGACGATGCCGCGCTTGCAATAGATGCCGGCCTTCTCGGCCAGTTCGGTGTTGGGGCGGATGCCCGCGGCCATCACCACCAGGTCGGCCGGGATCTCGCTGCCGTCCTTGAACTGCACCGCGCGCACGCGGCCTTGTTCGTTGCCGAGCAGCGCGGCGGTCTGCGCACCGATGCGGAAATGCAGGCCGCGGTCTTGCAGCGATTTCTGCAGCAGCTTGCCTGCGGTTTCGTCCAGCTGGCGCTCCATCAGCCACGGCATGATGTGCACCACGGTCACGTCCATGCCGCGCAGCTTCAGGCCGTTGGCCGCTTCCAGGCCGAGCAGGCCGCCGCCGATGACGACCGCGAGCTTGTAGCGCTTGGCCGTCTCGATCATGATCTCGGTGTCCTCGATGTCGCGGTAGGCGATCACGCCCTCCAGGTCCTTGCCCGGCACGGGCAGGATGAAGGGGTTGGACCCGGTGGCCAGCAGCAGGCGGTCGTAGGCGGCTTCGGTGCCGTCGTCGGCGCGCACGACGCGCTTGACGCGGTTGATTTCCACCACGGTCTTGCCGGTGTGCAGGGTGATGCCGTTCTCGGCGTACCAGGACAGCGGGTTGAGGATGATCTGCTCGACGGTCTGCTCGCCGGCCAGCACCGGCGAGAGCAGGATGCGGTTGTAGTTCGGATACGGCTCGGCGCCGAACACCGTGATGTCATACAGATCCGGAGCGAGCTTGAGCAACTCCTCCAGCGCGCGCACGCCGGCCATGCCGTTGCCCACGAGGACGAGCTTGAGCTTGTTCATGCGCGCTGCTCCTGCGCCGCGGGGTAGGCCGCGGCGATCATCACGCCCGACAGCAACCCGTAGGCATCGGTCCAGGCCAGCTTCACCGCGGGGGTGAAATCGGTGCCAAGGCCCTGGCCTAGCGCGTACAGCAAGGCGCTGCCCACGCATGCATAGTGCTCGGGCTGCACGCCGTAGTCGACATGGCGCCTGGCCATGTTCTGCGCGGCCGGCACGATGCTGTCCAGATTCGTCAGGCCGTTGACCACGGTGTTCAGCATGGCCATCAGCTTGCGGCCCTGTTCGGCCATGTCGCCCTTGAACATCGGCTTGACCTGGGGCGCGATCTCGAACAGGCGCGCATAGAAGATCGCCGCGGCCTGGTCGGCGACGGGCCTGACCTTGGCGAAACTCGATTGCACCAACTGGATTTGCTCGGCGGTAAGACTCATGGTGGAACTCCTCAAGGTGTTTGTGCGACAGCGGGCGGCGGCATCAAGCAGCCTTGGCCTGGGAACGGGCCTGGCGCTTGTAGAGAAACTCCAGCACCTGGGCGCGCAGATGGGCGTAGTGCGGGTCTTCCGACAGCGCCAGGCGCTCGCGCGGGCGCGGCAGATCGACGGCGAGGATCTCGCCGATGGTGGCCGCCGGGCCGTTGGTGAGCATGACGATGCGGTCCGACAGCAGCACGGCCTCGTCCACGTCGTGCGTGACCATCACCACCGTGCTGCCGCTGGCGGCGACGATGGCCTGCAGCTCGTCCTGCAGCTTGGCGCGGGTGAGGGCGTCGAGCGCGCCGAAGGGCTCGTCCATCAGCAGCACCTTGGGCTCCATCGCCAAGGCGCGGGCGATGCCGACGCGCTGCTTCATGCCGCCGGAGATCTCGTGCGGGTGTTTGTGCGCGGCGTGAGGCAGGCCCACCAATTCGAGCGCGGCCTGGGTGCGGGCCTTGAGTTGCGCTTTGTCCTCGGTGGCGCCGAACACCCGTTCTACGCCGAGGTGGATGTTGTCGAAGCAGCTCATCCAGGGCAGCAGCGAGTGGTTCTGGAACACTACCGCGCGGTCCGGCCCGGGCGCGGTGATTTCGCGCCCGTCGCAGACCATCACGCCGGACGACGGGCGTGTGAGCCCTGCGATCAGGTTGAGCAGGGTGCTCTTGCCGCAGCCGGAATGGCCGATCAGGGTGATGAACTCGCCCTTGGCGATGTCGAGGTCGATGCTGCGCAGGGCGTGGAAGGGGCCGCGCGCGGTGTCGAACAGCATCTCGACCTGTTGGACCGAAATGAAGCGCTCCATGATGTGTTCCTTCGCGTGGGTCAATGGGCCTGGTCGTAGCTGAAGCGGCGCGCCAGCAGCATCAGCAGGGCTTCGAGCAGCATGCCGGTGACGCCGATGACCAGGATGGCGATGACGATGTGCGCCATGTTGAGGTTGTTCCACTCGTTCCACAGCCAGAAGCCGATGCCGGTGCCGCCGGTCAGCATTTCCGCGGCGACGATGACCAGCCAGGCCGTGCTGACCGACAGCCGCACCCCGGTCATCATGTAGGGCATGACGGACGGCAGCAGGATCTTGGTGAACACCTTCCAGGTGGAGAGATTCAGCACACGCGCCACGTTGAGGTAGTCCTGCGGCACGCGCTGCACGCCGATGGCGGTGTTGATCATCATCGGCCAGATGGAGCAGATGAAGATGGTCCAGATGGCTGCGGCCGGCGCGCTGCTGAACACGTACAGCCCGATGGGCAGCCAGGCCAGCGGAGACACCGGGCGCAGCAGGCTGATGATGGGGCCGAGCATGCGGTTGAGAAAGCGCATGCGGCCGATGGCGAAGCCCAGCGGAATGCCCAGGGCCGCCGCCAGGCCGAAGCCGTAGGCCACGCGCTTGAGCGAGGCCAGCAGATTCCAGCCGATGCCCACGTCGTTGGGACCGTTGTCGTAGAAGGGATGCGCGAACACCTGCTGCGCCGACTTCCAGGTGGCCAGCGGCGAGGGGAACTGCGCGCTCTTGTCGGACGCCAGCGTCCACAGCGCCAGCAGCAGGCAGGCCCCCGCCAGCGGGGCGATCAGGGTCAGGGCGATCTGGCGGTTGCGCGCGCGTTTGCGGTCCTCGGGGCTCAGGGGGCGGATGCCCGGCCTGGCGCCCGGCGCCGCCGCAGCGTCGGGCGTCGGGGCCGGGGGCGTCTGGCTTTCGATGGAAGGCGCTTGCGGCGGGGGCGCGGGCTCGAAGGTCCCGGCGGCACCGGGCAACACGGCTGTATTCATGCTGGACTCCTGGTTCCCGGCTCGGACATCAAGCGGCGAGATCGTTGACCTTGAAGCCATGGGCGTAGGCCTTCGGATCCTTGCCGTCCCACACCACGCCGTCGATCAGCTTCGAGCTGCGCATGTCGCTGGCGGGAACCGGCACCTTGAGTTCGGCGGCGACTTCCTTGTAGAGGTCGACGCGGTTGATCGCCTTGGCCACGGCCAGGTAGTCGGGGTCGGTCTTGAGCAGGCCCCAGCGGCGGAACTGGGTGAGGAACCACATGCCGTCCGACAGCCAGGGGAAGGGAACCTGCCCGTCCTCGAAGAAGGTCATGGGATGCTTGTCGTGCCAGCTCTTGCCCAGGCCGTTGGTGTATTCGCCCAGGATGCGCGGCAGGATGGTTTCCACCTGGGTGTTGACGTAGCCGGGCGCGGCGATGGTCTCGGCCATCTTGGTGCGGTTGGCGTTTGAGGCGTCGATCCAGCGGCTGGCTTCCAGCACCGCGGCCATCACGGCCTTGGCGGTGTTGGGATACTTCTGCACGAACTCGGCGGTGGTGCCCAGAACCTTCTCGGGGTGGTCGGTCCAGATGTCCTGGCTGGTCACCGCGGTGAAACCGATTTTCTGGTTGATCGCCACGGCGTTCCACGGCTCGCCGACGCAGAAGCCGTCCATGCTGCCCACGCGCATGTTCGCCACCATCTGCGGCGGCGGCACGGTGATGACCTTGTCATCCTTCATCGGGTTGATGCCGTAGGTCGCCAGCCAGTAGTACAGCCACATCGCATGGGTGCTGGTGGGAAAGGTCTGGGCGAAGGTGTAGGTGCGCTTTTTCCCGGCGATCGCCTTGGCCAGCGCCGGGCCGGTGGTGATGCCATCCTTGGCCAGCGCGTCCGACAGCGTGATGGCCTGGCCGTTGCGGTTCAGGCCCATCAGGATGGCCATGTCCTTTTTCGGACCGCCGACGCCGAGCTGCACGCCATAGGGCAGGCCGTACAACACATGCGCCAGATGGATGCCGCCGGTGACGAGGTTGTCGCGCACCGCGGCCCACGAGGCCTGCTTGGATGGGATGATCTTGACGCCGTATTTCTTGTCGAAGCCCAGCACCGAGGCCATGACGATGGGGGCGCAGTCGGTGAGCGGGATGAAGCCGATCTTCACCTCCGCGAGTTCGGGCTTGCCGATGCCGGCCGCGCGGGCCTGGGTCTGCAGTCCGGGGAACAGGCTGGCGGCCGCGGTCGCGGCGGCGGACTTGATGATGGCGCGACGCACGGGCTGCGCCGGGGCATTCGACTGCGATGTGGCTTGTTCCTGTCTGCGCATGACGATCCAGTGAAGGTAGGGTCGAAAAAAAAGCCCCTGAGGGCAGCCACAGACGTGGTGCTCTCAAGGGCGTCATTGCCAAACTGGTGGGGGGAGACACCCGCACCAGAAGTCCTTGCATAAGCCGCCGTTGGCTTACAGCTTCATTCAAGCAATAGCCATGCCAGGTTTCGGGCGGGTGGTTTCCAGAGGGGGACGGGCTTGCGGACCGACGAAGCCGCACCGTCATGGATGGTGCGCTGCACCGCGGCTGTGCGCATGGGGCGCGGAAAACGCCCGGATGCGGTGCGTGCCTGGGGGAGTATTCGAGGTGCTGGCGGACGCGGCCAGCGCGGGCGCGGTCAGATGAGGCTGGCCGTGTCCAGGATGCGCTGCGCCACCTCGGCGAGCTTGAGTCCTTTTTCCATCGCCAGCTTGCGCATGCGGCCGAAGGCCTCGTCCTCGCTGCAGCCCTGGCGCTGCATCACGATACCCTTGGCGCGCTCGATCAGCTTGCGCTCGGACAGCTGGGTGCGCGCGTCGTCCAGCTCGGCGCGCAGGCCCTGCTCGCGCTGGAAGCGCGCCAGCGCCACCTCGATCACCGGCTTCACGCGGCTGGGCTTGAGGCCGTCGACGATGTAGGCGGTGACGCCGGCGGAAATGGCCAGCTGCGCGGTCTCGGTGTCGTCGTCGTCGGTGAACAGCACGATGGGGCGCGGGGTGTCGCGCGAGGCCAGCACCACGTGCTCCAGCAGGTCGCGCACGCCGGATTCGGCGTCCACGATCACCAGGTCCGGCCGGGCCTGGGCGATGCGGTCGTCCAGATCCGGCGTGGCCGGCAGCACCGCCACCACCTCGTAGCCCGCATCGAGCAGGGCTTGGACCAGCGCCGCGCTGCGCTGCGTCTGGCGCGCATGGTCGGCCGCGTGCTCATCCTGCGCCAGCGCGGGGTCTGGCGAGATGACGGCAACCTTCAGGGCGCGCAGCGAGGTCGGGCGTGGTCGGGCCATGCGAATGGGCGTGCAAGTTTCGTGCCCCGCGCCGCGTGTTCAGTGGCCGGCGCAGCGCAGGGCGTAGGCGGCGAGCGCGGCGACGATGTCCGGGCTGTCGCCGGCGGCGGCGGCGATGCGCACGTCGAGCCGCGGGTGGCGGGCCTGCGCCTCGCGCACCGCCTGCGGAATGTCGCGCCGCAGGTGACCGCCGGCACCCAGGAACAGCGGGACGAGGTGCACCAGCGCGCAGCCCGAGGCGCCGGCATCGTCCAGCGCCTGTGGCAGCGAGGGCTGCATGGATTCGAGATAGGCGAGTTCGATGTCGAGATCGGGCCGAGCGGCGCGCAGCGCGGCCAGCACGGCCTGGAACGGCTGCGCCCATTCGGGCTGGCGCGAACCGTGGGCCAGCAGCAGGAGGCGGGAGGGCGGAGCGGGCTCGCTCATGTCGTCCGCAGCAGTCCCTTGGTCTCGATGAAGCGCACCACCGTCTGCAACCCCTCCAGGGTCTTGAGGTTGGTCATGGCGTAGGGGCGCAGGCCATGCGGCCCGGTGCGCATGCGCTCGGTGTCGGCGCGCATCACGTCGAGGTCGGCGCCCACATAGGGGGCGAGGTCGGTCTTGTTGATGACCAGCAGGTCGCTCTTGGTGATGCCGGGGCCGCCCTTGCGCGGAATCTTCTCGCCGCCGGCCACGTCGATGACGTAGAGGGTCAGGTCCGACAACTCCGGGCTGAAGGTGGCGGCGAGGTTGTCCCCGCCCGACTCGATGAACACGATGTCGGCGTCCGGGAACTTGTCCAGCATGCGGTCCACCGCTTCCAGATTGATCGAGGCGTCCTCGCGGATCGCGGTGTGCGGGCAGCCCCCGGTCTCCACGCCCATGATGCGCTCGGGCTCCAGCGCGCCGGCCACGGTGAGCAGGCGCTGGTCCTCCTTGGTGTAGATGTCGTTGGTCACCACCACGAGGTCGTAGTCCTCGCGCATGGCCTTGCACAGCATTTCGAGCAGGGTGGTCTTGCCCGAGCCGACCGGACCGCCGATGCCCACCCGCAGCGGCGGCAGGCGCTTGCTGCGCCTGGGAATGGCGTGCAGCGGGGAGGCGTGGCTTGCGGGGCTGGCGGCGTTCATGATCGGAACAGGCGTGAATACTGGGTTTCGTGGCGGGCGCTGAGGATGGCGAGCATGGGCGCGAAGCTCTGCCAGTCGTCCATGCGGACCTGCAGGTTTCGTGCCTGGGCGACGGCGGCGGGGATGTCCGGCGTCAGCGCCGCGAGCAGGCGCTGGCCGGCGCTTTGCCCCAGCGGCACCGTGCGCACCGCGGCATGGACCTGGTTGTCCAGCCAAGAGAAGGCCAGCGCATGCGCGGTGTGCTCGGCGTCCAGCCCGAGGGCCAGGGCGCCGAGGGCGAAGGCCAGCGGCCAGGCCGGCGCCGGCGGCAGCTGGGCGGCAAGCGCCAGCCCGGGATGAGCCGGTTGCAGGTTGCGCAACCACTCCAGCATCGAGCGGCCCATCTGCAGGGTCTGCTGGCGCAGCTCAGCCGTTTCGCGCGTGCTCAGCACCCAGGTCTGGATGGTTTGCAGCGCGGCGGCGTCGCCAGCCTGCCACGCGGCGTGCGCGGCGCAGGCCACCGGCAGTTCGCTGCGGGCCAGGGTGAGCTGCAGCTGGCCGCGCAACCAGGCCAGCGCTTGCGCCTCGTCGGCCACCATTCCGGCGTCCACCGCGGCTTCCAGCCCTTCGGAATAGCTGAACCCGCCCACCGGCAAGGCGGGCGAGGCCAGCCACATCGCGGCGAGCAGCGCGGCGGGCTCGTGTGCGTTCGTGGGTGCGGTGCAATGCGGTGCGCGAGGCTCCCCCTCCCGGCCTCCCCCACCTTGTGGGGGAGGTGAGAACGGCGCTGCGCAAGCATGAGGATTGTCCTCCCGGCTTTCGCGATGCGGCGGGGACGAGTCTTCGCTCCCTCCCCACGCGTGGGGAGGGTTGGGGTGGGGATCTTGTGCAGTCACAGCGCCGCCCTCAATGCGCGTGGTCATGTCCATGCTCATGCTTGTGTTCCTGCGCATGATCGTGGCGGTGCCCGTGCCCGCCGCCCTCGCCATACGCCCCCGCCTCGGGTTCGAACGGCGCATGCGCCTCGGTGACGATCAGGTGCAGGCGCCGCAGCATGTCGCGCAGCACCGGGTCGGGCTCGAACTGCAGGCGGTCGGCCTGGACTTCGAGCTGCACATGGCGGTTGCCCAGGTGGTATGCGGCGCGCAGCAGGTCGGTTGGGGTACCGTGCGCGGCGCAGGCGCGCACCTGCAGCACGGCCTGCGGCGCGGCCTCGACGCGGATCAGCGAGCCGTCCTCGGCCACCAGCACGTCGCCGCCGGGCAGCACGCTGCCGCGCGGCAGGAACACGGC
>MLJW01000299.1_pt1 | contig 29618 bp, 28 predicted proteins | sample 888231 | NCBI WGS metagenome assembly MLJW01 (sample SAMN05788063, study PRJNA343431) | mine drainage metagenome | isolation source: sample collected from the inflow into an acid mine drainage treatment plant... | place: Germany: Lusatia, lignite mining district
CCGGCGCTTTGCCCGTTGAGCATGGGAACGTCGTATACGTCGGGGAAGGCGGTTTTATAGCCGCCGCCCATGTTGTGGCAACCTTCGCACATGAAGGTTTTGCTTTTGCCAGCCGCCGCATCACCCGAGACGGTTTGGGCTTGCGCACCGGCAGCAAGCAAGAGCGGAACGGCAACCAAAAAAATGCGAATATGGGGCATGGTTTGTCCTGGATGGGATAAAAGCGGAAATGGGTCAGCCCCAGCTTACGGGGCCGGCCGAGTATGGCTGGAGTGCGCAGCGGGCATCGCCGCTCGAACCGCCGGATGCCCCGATTTCGCGCTTTGAGGCGTCTGCGCATCATGGGAAATGAAGGCGACGATCCCCAGCAAGACGAGGACAGGGACGGCAAATCCGGCGACCATGATCAATATCATCTTCCGCAACGATGGCGCGAAAGGCAAAGCCCCATCCGCGCGGATCCCACTCTGTGTATGACGAGAAACATGCATGGCAACGCCCCCAAGAAATGAATGCGGCTTGAACGCCCTGGGGCCATCCGGGATGGCCCGCGGACTGTCGGACCTTATAACCAGTACACCAGCACGTACAACAACAGCCAGACAACGTCGACGAAGTGCCAATACCAGGCCGCACCTTCGAATGCGAAATGATGGTCAGCCGTGAAATCGCCGCGAATCAACCGGAACAGCACGACGGACAACATGGTTGCGCCCAGCAGAACATGGAATCCATGGAAACCAGTCAACATGAAAAAGGTCGATCCATAAATGCCTGAAGATAGCTTCAGGCCCAATTCCGTATAGGCATGGTGATACTCATAAGCTTGTAAAAATAAAAAGATCAATCCGAGAAGAATGGTCAGGCTCAACCAGAGGACGGCCCTTGAACGATGATTCACGCGCAAAGCATGATGCGCAATCGTCAACGTCAGTCCTGAACTGAGCAGAAGCGCGGTATTGATGGTCGGGATGGGCCAGGGGCTCATGGCCTGAACGGCCGGGATCAAACCAGCAGGGCCGACGTTCGGCCAAGTCGCGGAAAAATTCGGCCATAGAATTTTGCTTTGCAAGGAAGCTAGATCCGGCACACCATAGGCGCGCGCGTAATAGAGTGCGCCAAAGAACGAAGCGAAGAACATCACCTCGGAGAAGATGAACCAGCTCATGCTCCAGCGGAATGAACTATCCACCGCTAGGTTGTGCATACCCCCTTCGCTTTCGGAGATGGCACGGCCAAACCATCGGTAAAGGGTGGCAATCAGCCAGATGAAACCGACAATCAGCACCCATTCGGCGTGAGGCACGCCGTTGAGCCAGAATCCGGCGCCAAAAGCCATCAGCACGAGTCCCGTCGCCACCAGGAATGGAAATGGTGACGGGCTGGGCACAAAATAGTCGGCCGATTGTGTCGATGCGGTCATCGTGGTGTCCTCGAATAGGGGGGGCTATCAAAAAACGGGGCAATTGACGATAGCTTGGGATATGGGAGTCAAAATCGATACACCCACCAGTCCTAGCTTGTGGCGCCGGAAGGAGCCAACGCGCCGCCATTCTTTTTCAGCGTGACCTCTTCCGACTTGACCCATGCCTCGTAATCCGGCTGCGAGAGCACTTTGACGACGATGGGCATGAAGGCGTGGCCCCTGCCGCACACCTGGGCACACTGGCCGTAGTAGGTGCCCACTTGCTCGGCCTTGAACCAGGTTTCACGGATGAAGCCCGGGATGGCGTCCATCTGCACGCCGAAGGACGGCACGTACCAGCCATGCAGCACATCCATCGAGGTGGTGAGAATGCGGATCTTCTTGTCCACCGGCACGACCAGGGGGTGGTCGACCTGAAGCAGGTAATCATTGGGCTTGGGCGCGTCGCCGAAAACCTCCGACATCGGCGTGGTCAACGTCGAGTAAAAAGAAATGCCCTTGCCCGGGCCGTCCATGTATTCGTAGCCCCACTTCCATTGATAGCCCGTGACCTTGACGGTCATGTAGGAATCCGAAACGTTCTGCTGGGCCACCACGGTCTTGGTTGCGGGAATCACCATCGCGATCACGATCAGCAGCGGCACCACGGTCCAAGCCACTTCGACGGCCGTGCTCTCGTGGAACTGGGCTGCCACAGCGCCCTTGGACTTACGGTGCTTGAACACCGAATAGAACATGACGCCGAAGACGAGGATGCCGATGGCCAGGCAAATCAGCATGACCATGTAATTCAAGTCGCGCTCGTCCCTGGCGATGCTGGTCACTGGGTGCTGGAAATCGATGCCGTTGACTTGCGGACCGCCTGGCAGGCTTTGATCGGCAAAGGCCGACGAGACAAAAAGGGCCGAGGCCGCAGTCAGGTAGTACTTCAACTGTTTCATCTTGGATGTCACCTTATTTGAAAATGATTCGGGCGGCTTGTCTCAGACCACCAGCAATGCGCGGCGCAAATCCCTGGCCAGCTTCTCGCGCCGTTCGGGACGCGTATAGCGGCCGATGAAAGCCTGCCGACCCGCCCCGGAAACTTCGATCAAACCTTTCTCACCCACCACAATCCTCGCCCACCTCGGGTTGAATTCGGCCCGTTCGATGCGGCCGGCGCTCTCCCACTCGACGACCAACAACTGCGCGGACATCACCACACGCTCACGATCCGCGGCATGGCGCGCATACGCCAACAAGGCTGCCCCCAAGGCCAGCAACTCCAGCACCGTGAACGGCGTGACCAGGGTTGCCCCCGCCTCCCAGGTCAGCATCGCCACGCATGACGAGGCAAGCGCCAGCGACACGAAAAAAAACAGCAGTTGCTTCGGGCTGATCGAGCAGTTGCGCTTGAACTGCCAGACCAACTCGCCATCCTGTTCGGACGGCGCACAGAACGAACTGGAATCCAGGGTGCTCACCCAATGCGCTGCCATTTCGACCACCTAGTTCAACACCGCAGACGGGAACGGAGCAACGAACAACGCTCCAACCTTGACCCAGCTCCGCCTCGACAGTATCAGCGCCGAATTATAGGGACGGCCTTCGTCGCGCATCGCCCGCGGCGGGTCATTTGCACTGATTTTGCTCACAATCAACACGGCCTGCCACCTATCTCGTTCTCTGGATACAACAAAACCGTAGCTTTGTCGGGATGGCCGCGAAAACACAACCATTTGGCATCATGCCCGTTTCACCGCAGAACGGCCTCGGGAACTTCCCTGGATTGACGCCTGCCAGCGCCTCGCAATCCTGGACTCAACGCCTCCTGCCCGAAGCGCGCAATTGCTCAAGCGGAAAAGTCGCCACGCCGGCTTTGGCCGCCTGCGTCACGGGCTTGAAGGCATGACCGTAAACCAGTTCGAAACTCAATTCGATGGGAGGCCCGTCCACTGCCCGTGCATTGCGGAACAAGATGTCCTGCAAAGCACGCCATTGCCGTGGCGTGCGCAAGCCATGCGCGGCGCCGTCGTGCGGCGCACGGCCCAGCTCGGCCAGTTCGGCCAATGCGGCGTGAGGGCTCGGATAGCGCAAATGCACCATCTCCATGTCCATCACGGGCTCGGCAAAACCCTCGTGCACCAGCATGTCGCCAAGATCGTGCATATCTGGGTAGCTTGGCGGACGTATCCCCATGGCCTGCAATGCCGGAAGGCGCAGTTCGCGCAAGGTGTCGGGCCCGAATGTCGTGAACAGCATCACCCCCTCCGGCCGCAGGGCTCGATGCCATGCGCCGAACACGGCACGGATATCGTTCGCCCAGGGCAGCGCCAAGTTGGACCACAGCGTGTGCGCCCCGGTTTGCATGTCCGCAATGTTGCGTGGGAAGTCCAGCGGCGCGCAAACCACCTCGGTACTCCCCTGTCCCCGCAAACCCTGCAACCACCCCCTCCGCGCATGGGTTTTGCGCGCAACAGCGGCAAGCAAGGCCGAGGGCTCCAGCCCCACGAGGTGCGCTTTTGCGTACTGCCGGCGTAGCAGGGCAAGCCCATCCCCCCAGGCGCAGCCGACGTCGAGCACCCATTCCGGCTGCGCCCGCAACAGCGACAAGCGCTCGGCCATGCGGCGGCCCGCCTCCAGCCAGATGAAAGGGGCCGGCCTACGAGCCAGGCGGTCGCGGGCGTAGCCGACCCCTGGACGGGCCTGGTGCTCGGTGGAAACGGATGTCATGCTGCAAACGACGAAGGACTTGATAGGGAGCGCAATATAGTTCGCGCATGCCGAGCCGCCCCTTCCTTCTCCTTCAACGCTTGCGCGCCGTCCTGCGGCCCACCGGCTTGTGCGGGCTTTGCGCACTGCCCAGCACCCAGCCTCTGTGCGAGCCCTGCCAGACTCAGTATCTGCCGCCGGAGCCGACGCGCTGCCAGCGCTGCGCACTCGAGCTGGCCGGCGGCGCCGGGGTCTGCGGGACTTGCCTCAAGTCGCCGCCTCCATACATCCAGGCCCTGGCTCTGGGCGACTATGCCGAGCCGATCGACCGGCTGGTCCAGCGCCTGAAGTTCGGCGGCGAGCCCGCCATCGGCCGCTGGTTGGGGCGCTTGCTGGCCCAGCGCTGGCAGCAGGACGGCCGAACCCTGCCCGACCTCGTGGTCCCCGTGCCGCTATCCAAGGCCAGGCTGCAGGCACGGGGTTACAACCAGTCCTGGGAAATGGTGCGGGGTTTCGCGGGGGAATTGAACCTGAGGGCGCGCAGCGATGTCTTGCTGCGCGTGCGCGACGCGGTGCCGCAAAGCGGCCTGCCGCTGCGCCAGCGGGCGCGCAACATACGCGGGGCATTCACCGCGCCGCGCGCGCTGGAGGGGGCCCGTCTGCTGCTGGTCGACGATGTCATGACCACCGGCAGCACCTTGACGGAAGCCGCCGCCGTCCTGCTGCGCCAGGGCGCGAGTGAAGTCAGCGTGGCGGTTGCGCTGCGCACCCCGCCGCCGCGCTGAATCCCGTCCCGCGCGTGTTCCATTCCACGCCTGCCTTGCAAAATCCATGTTCAACATCGTCCTCGTCCACCCCGAAATCCCGCCGAACACCGGCAACGTCATCCGCCTCGCGGCCAATACCGGCTGCGCCTTGCACCTGGTGGAACCTTTGGGATTCTTGCTCGATGACAAGCACCTGCGGCGCGCCGGCCTCGACTATCACGAATACGCCGATCTGCGCGTGCACCGCGACTGGGCCAGCCTCCTCGATGCGGAGAAGCCGGATGCGTCGCGGATGTTCGCCTTCACGAAATTCGCCGACCGGCTCATCGGCTCGGCATCGCTGCGCCCTGGCGACTGGCTGGTGTTCGGCGCTGAAACCGCAGGCTTGCCTGCAGCGGTGCTGGGCGGCTTCCCCGCGTCCCGGCGCCTGCGTCTGCCGATGCGTCCAGGCCAGCGCAGCCTGAACCTGTCGAACGCCGTGGCAGTCGCGGTATTCGAGGCCTGGCGGCAATCCGGCTACGCAGGCGGCGTGTAAGCCCCGCAGGCAGGGCCGCGCCTGCGGTCAAAAACCGGAAAAATCCGGCTTGCGTTTGGCGAGGAAGGCGCTGAACGCCTCGCGGGCTGCCGGCCCCTTGAGCATGCGCTCGAAGTGGCCAGCCTCCTCGGCCATCACCGCATGCACGGCGCCCTGCTGCGGCTTGCGCAACAGGCTCTTGGTCACGGTGAGCGAGACCAGCGGCTTGGCTGCGAGCTTGCGCGCCTGGGCCTGGGCATAGGCATTCACTTCGGCCGGGGGCAGCACGCGGTTGACCAAGCCCAGTTCCTGCGCCTCGTCGGCGGCGAAGGGCTCGCCGAACAGCAGTTTTTCGGCCGCCGCCGCCTGGCCAATGCGCAAAGGCAGCAGCAGGCTGGACGCGGCTTCCGGGCAGAGTCCGAGATTCACGAAGGGCAGTGAGAACAGCGCGTTGTCGCCGGCATAGACGAGGTCGCAATGCAACAGCAAGGTCGTGCCGATGCCCACCGCCGGGCCGCAGACTGCGGCGATGGCCGGTTTCGGAAAGTCGGCCACGGCGCGCAGGAAACGGAACACCGGGGCGTCGAGATCGGCGGGCGGGCGCTGCAGGAACTCGCTCACGTCGTTGCCGGCGGTGAACAGGCTGTCCTGCCCCTGGAACACCAGCACGCGCGCCTGCGGGTCGTGCGCTGCGTGTTCCAGGTGATCGGCCAGTTGCGCATACATCGCGCTGGTGAGCGCGTTCTTCTTGTCCTGGCGGTTGAAGGTCAGGGTCAGGACCCCGGCATCAAGGTGGTGAAGGATTTCGCTCATCGTGTTGGCTTCCGGCTCCATGGTGATGCAGACGAACCCGACCCGTCGAGCCGGTCGGGCGTGGCGGTGTCAGACCCGCTCGAAAATCCCGGCCGCGCCCTGGCCCGTTCCCACGCACATGGTGACCATGCCGTATTTCAGATTGCGCCGGCGCATGCCATAGATGGCGGTGGCGGCGCGTATGGCGCCGGTGGCACCGAGCGGATGGCCCAGGGCGATGGCGCCGCCCAGCGGATTGACCCGGGCGGGGTCCAGTCCGCAGGTGTTGATCACCGCCAGCGACTGCGCGGCGAAGGCCTCGTTGAGCTCGATCCAGCCGATATCGTCGAGCTTGAGCCCGGCGGCCTTGAGCGCGGCGGGAATGGCCTCGATCGGGCCGATGCCCATGATCTCCGGCGGCACGCCGCGGCTGGCGAAGCTGACGAAGCGCGCCAGCGGCTGCAGGTTGAAGCGCTTGACCGCCGCCTCGGAAGCGAGGATGAGGGCGCCAGCCCCGTCCGAGGTCTGCGAGCTGTTGCCGGCCGTGACGCTGCCCAGGCCGGTCGCCCTGCCGGTGGGATCCTTGGGCGCGGCGAAAGCCGGGCGCAGCTTGGCCAGCGCCTCCAGCGAAGTATCCGCGCGCGGGCCTTCGTCCAGGCTCACGGTGCGGCGACGCTCGGCGACCGCGCCGTTGGCGAGATCGGGCATGCGGTCGATCACGTCCACCGGCACGATTTCATCGGTGAACTCGCCCGCCGCGAACGCCGCCAGCGCACGCTGGTGCGACTGCAGGGCGAAGGCGTCCTGCTGTTCGCGCGTGACCTTCCATTGCTGCGCCACCTTCTCGGCGGTCAGGCCCATGCCGTAGGCGATGCCGATGTTTTCGTCGCGCGCGAACACCAGCGGGCTGATCGAAGGTTTGTTGCCGCTCATCGGCACCATACTCATGCTCTCGGCGCCGCCGGCGAGGATCACGTCGGCCTCGCCGACGCGAATGCGGTCGGCGGCCATCTGGATCGCGGTCACGCCCGAGGCGCAGAAGCGGTTGATGGTCACCCCGGCCACGCTGTCGGGCAAACCCGCCAGCAGCGCGGCGATGCGCGCCATGTTCAGGCCCTGCTCGCCTTCGGGCATGGCGCAGCCGATGATGGCGTCTTCGATGGCCTTCGGGTCGAGCCCTGGCGCCTGTTTGAGTGCGGCGTGGATGGCGGCGATCAGCAGATCGTCCGGGCGAGTGTTGCGGAACACGCCGCGGTGCGACTTGCCGATGGGCGTGCGCGCGGCGGCAACGATGTAGGCGTCTTGGACTTGGCGGGACATATGGGTCTCCTGATTCAATGGGGCTCAGCCGCGCTCGCGCGGCGCGGCCAGAGGGGTGATGGTTCCTTGGGCCGCAGCGCACAGAATGCGCTCGGCACCTTGCAGGACATAAATTTCGCAGCGCACGACGGCCTGGCTGCGTCCGGCGTGCAAAACGTCGGCTTCGGCACGAAGCCGCTCACCCAGGGCCGGGCGCAGATAATTGATCTTGAACTCGGAGGTCACGACCGCCGATCCCATCACGCTGCCGCCGGCAAAGGTCAGCGCGTTGTCGGCGAGATAGCAGACCACGCCGCCATGGGCGAAACCGTTTTGCTGATGCAATTCCGCGCGCAGCGGCAATTCGATGGCGGCACGGCCCGTCTCGAAGCTCACGAGCTCGGCCCCCATCAAGCCGCTGAAAGGCTGCCGCGCCAGCACGTCGCGGCCCAATTCGAGCATGGCGTTCATCATGCCGCCCGGTGGTTCAGTTGCGCACCGGCTTGCCGGTCTGCAGCATGCCCATGATGCGTTCCTGGGTCTTGGCGTTGTCGAGCAGGGCGCAGAAGCGCTCGCGCTCCAGGCGCATCAGCCAATGCTCGTCGACCACGCTGCCGGCGTCGACCTCGCCGCCGCACATGACTTCGGCGATGGCCGTGCCCAGCGCATAGTCGTGCGCGGTGATCTGCCCGCCGTCGCGCATATTCACGAGCTGGCCCTTGATGGTCGAGATGCCGCTGCGCCCCGCGACCGCGATGCGCGCCGGCATCGGCGGGCGATAACCGGCATCGGCCAGACCGCGCGCCTGGCCGATGGCCACGTGCAGCAACTCATCCTTGTGCATGACGATCACGTCCTCGGGCAGCACATAGCCCATCTGCCGTGCCTCGATGGCCGACTTGGACACCGCCGCCATGGCCGGCTGCATGTACAACTGCTTGAGGAAAGCGAGGATGTCCACGCTGGCGCCGTTGGCTTGCGCCAACTCGCTGGCCCGGCGCGCCAGATAGGTCAACCCGCCGCCGCCCGGGATCAGGCCCACGCCGACTTCGACGAGGCCGATATAGCTCTCCAGTGCGACCACGCGGCGCGCGGTGTAGGCCGCAAGCTCGCAACCGCCGCCCAGTGCCATGCCGCGTATGGCGGCGACCACGGGGACCAGGGCGTAGCGCAGGCGCAGCATCAGGTCCTGCAGCTTTTTCTCCTCGGGTTCGATCGCCTTGGAGCCGCCGGCCATGAAAGCCGGCAACATGGCTTGCAGATCGGCGCCGGCGGAGAAGGGTTCGCCGGCCTGCCACACCACCAGGCCGGTGTAATCACGTTCAGCCAAGTCCACCGCACGGTGCAGGCCGGCGATCACGCCGGGGCCGAGGGTGTTCATCTTGGTCTTGAAGCTGGCCACCAGCACGTCGGCGGCCCCCGGCGCGGTCCACAGCCGGATGAAGTCGTCCTCGAAGACCGTGGTCCCGGCTGTGGCGGGGCCCGGCGCGGCCTCCCCCAGCACGGTTTGCGGGAAGATCTGCCGCCGCATCACCGGCAGCTCACGGCGCGGCTTGTAGCGGCCTTCCGCCGCCGACCAGGAACCCTCGGGCTTGTGCACGGCGTCGATCTGCGCCACCCAGGCCGGCAGCGGTGCGCCGCTCAGCGCCTTGCCGGCGGCGATGTCCTCGGCGATCCAGCCCGCGATCTGCGCCCAGCCCGCGGCCTGCCAGGTCTCGAACGGCCCCTCGCTCCAGCCGAAGCCCCAGCGGATGGCGAAATCCAGGTCGCGCGCGTTGTCGGCCACCGTGCCGAGATGCACCGCGATGTAATGCCACACGTCGCGGAACACACCCCACAGGAACTGGGCCTGCGGGTTGCTCGATTCGCGCAGCAGCTTGAAGCGTTCGGCCGCGGGCTTTTTCAGCATGCGCGCGACGATCTCGTCGGCCTTGCCGCCGCCGGCCACGTAGTCGGCGGTGGCCGGATCGAAGCGCAGGATGTCCTTGCCGACCTTCTTGTAGAAGCCGGCGCCGGATTTCTGGCCCAGCGCGCCCTTGTCCACCAGGGTCCTGAGCACCGCGGGCGTGGCATACAGCGCGGCAAACGGATCCTTGTCGGCCGGCAGCGTGTCGAACATGGTCTTGATGACGTGGGCCATGGTGTCCAGCCCCACGACATCGGCGGTGCGGAAGGTGGCGCTCTTGGCGCGGCCCAGCTTGCTGCCGGTGAGGTCGTCGACCACGTCGAAACTCAAGCCGAACTTCTGCGCCTCGTGCATCACCGCCAGGATGGAGAACACGCCGACGCGGTTGGCGACGAAATTGGGCGTGTCCAGCGCGCGCACCACGCTCTTGCCCAGGGTGGCGGTGAGGAAGGTTTCGAGCTGGTCGAGCATCTCCGGCCGCGTCGCCGCGGTGGGAATCAGTTCCACCAAGGGCATGTAACGTGGGGGATTGAAGAAGTGCACCCCGCAAAAGCGCGCGCGCAGGTCGGCGTCGAAGCCTTCGCTCAGACTGGTGATGGACAAACCCGAGGTGTTGGTGGCGAACAGCGCGTGCGGCGCCAGGTGGGGCGTGACCTTCTTGTACAGCTCATGCTTCCAGTCCATGCGCTCGGCGATGGCCTCGATCACCAGGTCGCAGTCCTTGAGCCTGGGCAGGTCGTCCTCGTAATTGGCGGCGCGGATCAGTCCCGCCTCGTCGGCGAGTCCCAGCGGCGCCGGGCTGAGTTTTTTCAGGTTCGCCACGGCCTTGTCGGCGATGGCGTTCTTCGGGCCTTCTTTCGCGGGCAGATCGAACAGAATCACGGGCACGCGGGCGTTGACGCAATGGGCGGCGATCTGCGCGCCCATCACGCCGGCACCCAGCACGGCGACTTGGCGGATGGGGAATCGGGATGTCATGTCGGGTCCTCGGAATGGAAGGGTCAGGCGAACACCGCCTCGGTGTCCATCAGCGGCTTGAGGCCGCTGCGGGCCATGCGAATGGCTGCAGCGGTTTCCGGGTAGAGCTTGGCGAAGTAAAAACGTGCCGTCTGCAACTTGGCCTGGTAGAAGGTTTCGTCGCTGCCGGCGGCGATCTTGTCCTGCGCCACCTTGGCCATGCGGGCGAAGGCATAGGAGAACACCAGATGCCCGACCACGCGCAGATACGGCGTGGCGGCGGCGCCGATCTCGTCGCGGTTGCCCATGGCCTTCATGCCGAGTTCCATGGTGAGCTTCTGCACCTTGTCGCCAAGATCGGCGAGCGGATTGACGAACTCCTGCATGGATTCGACCACGCCCTCGGCCTCGACGAATTCCTGCACCAGTTTGCCGAATTTCTTCAGCCTGGCGCCGTTGTCCATCAGCACCTTGCGCCCGATCAGGTCGAGCGCCTGGATGGTGTTCGTGCCCTCGTAGATCAGGTTGATGCGCGCGTCGCGCACGTACTGCTCCATGCCCCATTCGCGGATGTAGCCGTGGCCGCCGAACACCTGCATGCATTCGTTGGCGGCGGCGAAACCGTTGTCGGTGATGAAGGCCTTGACGATGGGGGTGAGGAGCGCGACCAGGTCGTCGGCGTCCTTGCGCACGTCCTCGTCCGGGTGGAGGTGGGACTGGTCCAGCATCAGCGCCACCCAGTAGGCCAGGAAGCGTCCGCCCTCGGCCCAGGCCCGCGCGGTGAGCAGCATGCGCCGCACGTCCGGATGGACGATGATGGGGTCGGCCGGCTTGTCCGGCGCCTTGGGGCCGGAGAGCGCGCGCATCTGCAGGCGGTCTTTGGCATAGGCCAGCGCGTTCTGGTAGGCCACTTCGGTCAGCCCGAGCGACTGCACTCCCACGGCCAGACGCGCCCTGTTCATCATCACGAACATCGCCGCCAGGCCGCGGTTGGGCTCGCCCACCATCCAGCCCGTGGCCTCCTCCAGGGTCATCTGGCACGTGGCATTGCCGTGAATGCCCATCTTGTGCTCGATGCCGGAGCAGAAAATGCCATTGCGCGCGCCCACCCCGGTTTCTGGCGTGGGCAGGAACTTGGGCACCACGAACAGCGAGATGCCTTTCGAGCCCTCGGGCGCGTCCGGCAACTTGGCCAGCACCATGTGGACGATGTTGCCGGCCAGATCGTGCTCGCCGCTGGAAATGAAGATTTTCTGCCCGCTGATCTTGTAGCTGCCGTCCGCCTGCGGCACGGCCTTGCTGCGGATGAGCCCGAGGTCGGTGCCGCAATGCGGCTCGGTCAGGCACATGGTGCCAGTCCACTCTCCCGAGGCGAGCTTGGGAAGGTAGAGATCCTTCTGCGCCTTGTCACCGTGGGCCGAGAGCAATTCGGCGACGCCCTGGGTCAGCCCCGAATACATGGTCCAGGCCTGGTTGGTGGCGTTCTCCATTTCATGCACCGCGCTGCCGACGATGTGCGGAAGCCCCTGCCCGCCGTATTCGGGCGCCGCGTTCAGCGACGGCCAACCAGCCTCGACGTATTGCTGCCAGGCTTCCTTATAGCCCTTGGGCGTGGTCACCGCATGGCTTGCGGGGTCGTAATGGCAGCCCTCGCTGTCGCCGCTGATGTTGATGGGAAGCAGGACTTCACTGCAGAACTTGCCGGCTTCCTCGCAGACCTGGTTGATCAGGTCCGCATCCACGTCCGCATGCGCGGCGAGTTCCTGCAGTTTCGGCACGACGTCGAGCACTTCATGCATGACGAACTGCATGTCGCGCAGCGGTGGGTGGTATTGGGGCATCGGGTTTTCCTCGAAGATGAAGGGTGATGAAACGTGGTCAGTCCGCCGCATCCAGCAGCGCCTGCAGCAGCTTCTGACCTGCCGGCGTGGCGTAATGACCGATCAGGCGGCGATAGCCCTGCCGCGCGAATTGGGCGCTACCCGGCACCCGCAGAAGCCGGGCATCGTGATGCAGGGCAAGAATCAATCCATGCAGTTCGAACAACAACTGCTCGGGTTGAGCGTCGGCACGCAGGTGCCCAACCTCGATGGTCTGCCGCACGACGCGCAGCAGGGCGTCATGCCAGGTCTGCACCATATGGACCAGGGCGTCGCGCACCGGGCCTGGGCGGTCGTCGAACTCGACGGCGCCTGATATGTAAATGCAGCCGGTTTCCACCTCGCGGCTGACCTGGGCCAGCCACCGCCCGAACATCATGTGCAGGCGCGGCAGGCCGCGCGGCTGCTCCAGCGCGGGATAGAAGGCCCCCGCCTCGAACAGCGCGTGGTAGTGACGGATGACGGAAATCTGCAACTCCTCGCGCGAGCCGAAATGCGCGAACACGCCGGACTTGCTCATGCCCATGCGGTCGGCCAGCACGCCGATCGACAGCCCCTCCAGGCCGATGCGGCCCGCCATTTGCAAGGCGCAGTCGAGAATGGCCAGGCGCGTCTGGCGTCCCTTGCCCTGGGGTTCGGCAGGGTCGACGCCCAGAACCACGGCCGCCGCCGTCCGGGGGATGGCTTCCATGACGGCGGGTGCACGTGCGGCCGAAGCTGGTTTGCGGGGCATGACAAAGGATTCCAAAAATCGAACGATCGTACTATTTCTGAATCCTTGCGGTTTGTCAACCCAAACCTGCGCTGAGCGGGGCCGAATCCCTGTTGCGTTCGTATGCGCGGCGCCGCGGACAACGGCGCGCCGCGCATGCCGGTCAAGCCGACACGGGATCAGGCCAGAAGAACGCGCAGGGAACGCTCGACCGAACTGGCCGACATGCACCCAGGTCCCGTGCGGGCGAACAGGAACAAGCACCCACTGACATAGGCCGCCAGGAGCTGGGCACGCTGCAAGGGATCGAATTCGGCGCCCGTCGCGCCCTGCTCCACCGCGAGCTTGAGGCTCTGGCGCAAGGCGGCTTCGACGCGTTCAAAAAACTGGTTCATGCGTGCCTGCAGGCGCGCATGTTCGCCCACCAGCGCATCGCCCGCCATGATGCGACACAGGCCGGCATTTTTCTCGGCGAAACCGAGCAGGGCTTGCACGATGCGCGAGGCCTGGGCCAGGCCTGACTCCTGGGCCTGCACGATCTGGTTGATCATGCCGAACATGCTGCGCTCGATGAACTCGATAAGCGCCTCGAACATCTGCGCCTTGCTGGCGAAATGCCGGTACAGGGCCGCCTCGGATACTTGCAAACGCTGCGCCAGGGCCGCCGTCGTGATGCGTTCCGCACCGGGCTCTTCGAGCATGCCGGCCAGGCATTGCAGAATCTGCTCGCGGCGCTCCCCCGGCTTGGGGCGTTTGCGCGGCGCTGCGTCCCGGGGCATGGCGGTGGCCGGACTCATCGAAGCGGGCTTGATCGCATGCAGCATAGCGAGCCGATTCTCGCATACACATAGGGCGGTCGGCCATGCAAGCCGGTACGCTCCATCGGCAGTTCGCGGCGCCTGCGCGCGGCGCGATGCGCGTAGCGCGTGAACCAGATGCCGCGCATGCCGATGGAGCGCGCCGCCTTCAGGTGCTGCAAGGTGTCCTCCACCAGCACGCATCGCGCCGGGTGCAGCCGGTGTTTGCGCAGCACATGGCGCAGCATGCGCGCATCCGGCTTGGGGCGCAGATGGCGGAACTGGCGCATGTCCTCGATGGCGATGACGCCGTCGAACAGGTGCAGCAGCTTCAGGTGCGTCAGCACCCGCAAAGCGTAATCACGCGGCGCATTCGTCAGCACCAGCTTGCGCCCCGGCAGACGGGCGATGGCCGCGCGTTGGCTGGCATCGGCGCGCAGCATGCGCGGCAAGTTGGGAAAGCGGTGCGTTTCGGCCAGGAAATGCTCGGCGCGCACGCCATGCTCGTGCATCAGTCCGAGCAGGGTGGCGCCGTAGCGCTGCCAGAAGTGGCTGCGGATGCGATGGGCCTCGTCGCGGTCCACGCCGAGATGACGCTGGATATAGGCCGTCATCTCGGCGTTCATCATCGGGAACACGCTCCACGACGCGTCGTGGAGCGTGTTGTCCATGTCGAACAACCAGGTCGGCGTGAACGCATTGGGACTGCCGCGCTCAACCGGCATACGTGTAGCGCCCGGCGCCGAAACGCTGCGGCGCCGTGTCGGCGGAAAATGCGCGCAACCGCGCGGTGAATACAGCTTCGTAATCGTCCCAGCTCGCTGGCGGCGCCACGAGTTCGGTGCCCAGGGCGTGGGCCTGTGCCTGCATCAAGGCCAGCGAAACGGCCCGCAGCGCGAGCATGGAGTCCTTGCCTCCGCTCCAGGAGGCCAGCGCCGGTTCGAGCATAGGGATGCTTGGCAATGGCCGATCGGTTTCAATGCGATCGGATCATGGTGCCGAAGGCCTGCTCGGTGAGAATCTCCAGCAGCATGGCGTGGGGAATGCGGCCGTCGATGATGTGCACCGAATTGACTCCGGACTTCGCCGCATCCAGCGCCGAAGCGATCTTGGGCAGCATGCCGCCGGAGATGGTGCCGTCGGCGAACATCTCGTCGATTTCACGCGCGGTGAGGTCGGTCAGCAGTTCGCCCTGCTTGTTGAGCACGCCGGGCGTGTTGGTCAGCAGCACCAGCTTTTCGGCCTTGAGCACCTCGGCCAGCTTGCCGGCCACGACGTCGGCGTTGATATTGTAGTTCTCGTTGTTGGCGCCGAAGCCCAGCGGCGAGATGACCGGAATGAACTGATCGTCCTGCAGGGCCTTGACCACGCTGGGGTCGATGGACTCGATCTCGCCGACCTGGCCGACATCGTGCTCGAGCGCCGGATTTTCGCGATCGCGCATGCGCAGCTTGCGCGCCTGGATCAAGCCGCCGTCGCGCCCGGTCAGGCCGACGGCCTTGCCGCCGGCCACGTTGATCAGGCCGACGATGTCCTGCTGCACCTGGCCCGCCAGCACCCACTCGACCACCTCCATGGTCTCGTCGTCGGTCACCCGCATGCCCTGGATGAAGGTGCCTTTCTTGCCGATCTTGGCCAGCGCCTCGTCGATCTGCGGGCCGCCGCCGTGCACCACCACCGGGTTCATGCCGACGAGCTTGAGCAGCACCACGTCCTCGGCGAAGTCCTGCTGCAGCGCAGGGTCGGTCATCGCGTTGCCGCCGTACTTGATGACGATGGTCTTGCCGTGGAACTTGCGGATGTACGGCAGCGCCTGGGCCAGGATCTCGGCCTTGTCGCGTGGGGAGACATGCGCCAGTTCGGGCGCGGCCTGCAACGGGGAATCGGGCATGGTGTCGGAGATAGCAGTGCGGGGTAGAGGAAGGGAAAAGACCGTCGTGTCGGGCTTGCCGCGGCGCTGCGCCTGGGCAGCCGGCGGCGAGCGCCTCTGTGCTTGCGAATTCTAGGGATACCCGGACACCCGCTAGGGTCGAGCGGGCGTTTGTTAAACTTTGTTGCATGAAGGCCTGGACTCGCCACCTGCTCATCGTCATGCTGATCCTGCTGCCACTGCGCGGCTGGGCGCAAGCCGTGATGGCCGGCACCATGGACATGCCCCAGGCAAGCTGCGCCTCCATGTCGATGGACGCAGATCCGGCAACGCCCATGACACCTGCGCACGAGGCGATGCAGATGCCTGCCGCCGATCCCGGTCCCGCGCATCAGGCCTGCGCCGACCACGAACACCAGCTGTGCGTGGTCTGCAATATGGCGGCGGCGAGCGTCTCGGCTCTTTTCATGCCCCAAAGCGGTCAGGTGCAGGTTCCTCGCCCGGCAGCAGCCTGCACCTCGTGGGACAGCGCCGATCCGCGCGCGCTGCTGCGTCCTCCCCGCCTGTAGAACCCGCTCGACCACGCGACACGCGTATCTGACGAAGCCGTTCGGCCTCGCCGTACGCGTCCAGGGCATGGCTTCCCGCATGCCCTGCGCCCAAGCCCAACCGCGTGCACCCAGGCCCCGCCTGGCCACGCCCGTCTTGCGAGGTTCACCATGCATCACCCCCCTTCTCGGGCCCTGCCACGCGCCGCGATGCCGGCACTGGCCCTGAGCGCCACCCTGCTGGCTGCCTGCGCGCCGCTGCAAACGCGCGACAACCTGCGCGCGGCCAATGCCATCGTCCAGCCGCGCATCGGTCAGGAGGCGCAGCTCTGGACCGACGCCGAAGCGCAACAACAGGCCCAAAGCCGCATCGACGCGCTGCTGCGCGAGCCACTGAGCGCCGACGCGGCCGTGCGCATCGCCCTGCTCGGCAGCCCCGCGCTGCAAATGCTGCTGGCGCAGAACGCGGCGCAGTCGGCGGCGTCCACGCGCAGCGCGCGCCTGAGCAATCCCGTGCTCGGCCTCGAACGCCTGCTGCAAGGCGGCAGCGTGGAAATCGACAGGTTCCTGAGCATCGGCCTGCTCGACCTCGTCACGCTTCCGGCGCGCGGCCGCATCGACGCTGCGCGCCAGCAGCAATTGCGGCTGGACCTGGCACGCGACGTCCTGCGCCTGGCGGCGCAGGCGCGCACGGCCTGGGTGCGCGCCCTGGCCGCGCAACAGGCGCTGCAATACGACAACGACGTGGAAGACGCGGCCTCGGCGACCGCCGAACTGGCGAAGCGCATGCAGGCCGCGGGCAACTTCACCAAGCTCGACGCCGCGCAGCAGGCCCTGTTCGCCGCCGACAGCCGCATGCGCGCGCAGCGTGCGCACCTCGCCGCGCTGCGCGCACGCGAGGCCCTGGTCCGCACGCTGGGCCTGGATGCCGCGCAGGCCGCCAAGATCCGCCTGCCGGAGCATCTGCCAGCCATTCCCGCGGTCTTGCACACGGCGAAACAGGAAACGCAGGAAGCCCTCGAGGCCAGACTCGACGTCCAGGTGGCGCGCGCGCAATACGAAGCCGCAGCGCGGACCGCCGGATTCGTGCGCACCACCAGCGTGGTCGATGCGCTGGAACTCACCGGCATCCGCAAGACGTCCAGCGATGCGACGCCGCAAAACGGCTTCGCCCTGGCGCTGCCGCTTCCGGTTTTCGACCTGGGCGACGCGCGCCGCGCCGAGGCCGGGGCACGCGTGCTGGCTGCGCGCAACCGTGTGGCCGAGGCCGCGGTGAACGCCGCCTCGCAACTGCGCGGGGCCTGGGCGGCGCGCGATGCGGCGTGGGCCCTGGCGCGCACATCGCGCCAGCAGGTGGCGCCTCTGGCGCAGACCGTGCTCGATGAAAACCAGCAGCGCTACAACGGCATGCTGATCGGCGTGTTCCAGCTCGTCTCCGCCGCGTCCGCGCAGGCGCAGGCGGTGCGCGAAGTCATCGCCGCCGAGCGCGATTACTGGCTCGCCGAGGCCGACTGGCAAGCCGCGCAATGGGGCGTGGAGCCGCCCATCGGCAGCCTAAGCGACTCCACCACCACCGCAGCGCCATCCCCGTCGTCCTCGGGCGGGCATTGACCGGCCCTCCCACTTCACTGGAACCCGACCATGAACACCCGACGTCATTTCCTCGGCGCCGCCGCGGGCCTGCTCGCCGCCGGCGCCGCCAGCCGCCATGCGCTGGCCGCCGCGCCGCAACCCGCCAGCCGCGACAGCGCCGAGACCGCCGCGCCACGCCATCCGCAGGCAGGCAGGCCCTACAACCCTGTCGTCACGCTCAACGGCTGGAGCCTGCCCTTTCGCATGAACAACGGCGTGAAGGAATTCCACCTCGTGGCCGAACCCGTGGTGCGTGAAATCGCCCCCGGCATGACGGCCAAGCTCTGGGGCTACAACGGCTCCAGCCCGGGCCCCACCATCGAGGCCGTCGAGGGTGACCGCATACGCATCTTCGTCACCAACAGACTGCCCGAACACACCTCGGTGCACTGGCACGGCATCCTGCTGCCCAACGGCATGGACGGCGTGGGCGGACTCAACCAGCCGCAGATCAAGCCCGGCCAGACCTTCGTCTACGAATTCGTGCTCAAGCATCCCGGCACCTTCATGTACCACCCGCATGCCGACGAGATGGTGCAGATGGCGATGGGGGCGATGGGGTTCTTCGTCGTGCATCCGAAGAACCCGCGCTTCATGCCGGTGGACCGCGACTACGTGTTCCTGATCAATGCCTACGACATCGACCCCGGCAGCAGCGTGCCGCGCATCAGCACCATGCTGGACTTCAATCTGTGGACCTGGAACAGCCGCGCCTTCCCCGGCATCGCCCCGGTGCTGGCCCGCACCGGCGAGCGGGTGCGGGTGCGCATGGGCAACCTGACGATGACCAACCACCCCATCCATGTGCATGGACACAGCTTCGAGGTGGCGGGAACCGACGGCGGCTGGGTGCCCAAGACCGCGCGCTGGCCCGAGGTGACGGTGGACATCGCGATCGGCCAGATGCGCGCCATCGAGTTCGTCGCCGACAACCCGGGCGACTGGGCTTTCCACTGCCACAAGGCCCACCACACCATGAACGCCATGGGCCACGGCGTGCCGACCATGATCGGCGTGCGGCAGGACGACCTCACGCCGCGGCTGCAGAAACTGCTGCCCGACTACATGGCCATGGGCTCGTCCGGCATGGCCGAAATGGGCGACATGGAGATGCCCCTGCCCGACAACACCCTGCCGATGATGACCGGCCGCGGCCCCTACGGGCCGATCGAGATGGGCGGCATGTTCACCGTGCTCAAGGTCCGCGACGACCTGCCGCGCGGCAGCTACGCCGACCCCGGCTGGTACCGCATGCCGCCGGGCACCCAGGCGTATGCGACGCAGGCCGGCATCCCTCCCGCGGCGAGCGATGCCACGGAACCCGCGCCCACCCCGGCCACGCTGGATGTGCGCAAGCCCGCGCACGACCATCAAGGCCACTGAAACCCTTTCCCCACCACGCCCTCGACAGGAGCACATGATGAAAACGACCCCTTCCACCCGCACGGCCCTGGCCCTCGCGCTGGCCACGACACTGGGCACCGCCACCATGACCTTCGCCCAGACCCATGCCGACCACGACCACTCCACCCCCGAAGGCATGCAGAAGCACATGCAACTGATGCAGCAGGAACAACAGGGAAAGGCCGCCGGGCAACACGAGGCTGAAGCCCTGGTGCGCAAGGTGGACCCTGCCGCCGGCAAGATCACCCTGCGCCACGGCGCCGTTCCCGGCATGGACATGGGCGCGATGACCATGGTCTACACGGTGAAGGACAAGGCCATGCTCGACGGCCTGAAAGCCGGCGACAAGGTGCGCTTCACCGCCGAGAAGGTTGACGGCAGCTACATCGTCACCCGCATCGAGAAGGCCGAGTAAAGCCTGCGGCTGCCACGCCCGGGAGCGGACAGGCCAGTCCCGGGCGTGCTTTTCCGGCGCGCAGGCCTGCGCCTACACTGCGCGCATGCCGCGCCTGAGCCGACTCCACCATGCCTTTCTGCAACGCCCTCGCCTGAGCGGCGCGGCCGCCTTCGCCCTTGTCCTCTTCGCCGCGCTCGACACGATGATGGCCCGGGGCCAGGCCCTGCTGCTGACCTTCGACATCGCCTGCGCCATCTACCTCGGCTCTGTCGCCTGGATGATGGCGCGCACCACGCCGCAGAGCTTCCGGCGCCGCGCCGAACGGCAGGTCGAAGGCAAGTGGACCGTTCTGGTGCTCAGCCTCGTCATCTCCGGCGTGATCCTGCTGTCGCTCAGGACGGAACTGCACGCCAGCAAAGGCGGCGCTTCCGGTCTTGACATGGCGCTCGCCGGGACCAGCATCGTGCTGTCCTGGCTGTTTTTCAGCGTCGTGTTCGCCCAGCAGTATGCGCACAGCGACCACCTGGAACGCCTCCGCGGCAAGCCCGGCCTGCTGTTTCCCGGCGACGCCACGCCGGACTATTGGGATTACCTGTATTTCGCCGTCGTGCTGAGCATGACCTTCCAGACCTCGGACGTGGACATCGCCGACCGCGGCCTGCGGCACATGACGCTGCTGCACAGCATCGTCGCCTTCTTTTTCAACGTGTTCATCATCGCCCTGACGGTGAACGTCGTCGCCGGCCTGCTTTAGGTCAGGCCGATTGCGACGGCGTCTCGACGCCCGCCGCGGCCTCGGCCACGCAGAAAGCCAGAGAAGCCATGGGCCATACCGACAGCGCGGCGCATTCCGCCGCATCGGGCGTGATGGGAAGCGCCAAGAACGCTGCCTCCAAGGCCCAGGGCGCCATCAAGAAGTAAAGGCGTCCCCCTGGATCGACGGCGCACGAAGCCCCCCTTTCCCGGCCTGCGCAAACATTGACAAGAACGTCTGCGATACTGCGCAGTGGACGGTTACGGCGCTCGGCCCTGCGGAATATCGCTTCCGCAGCGACGGCTGACGCGCCGACACCGGCAAAGCGGGGAAACAGCCAGGACATGAGCGCGCAACCTTCTTCGCCGTCCGCATCCCGACGCGTGGTGTTCCATGCCGCCGGCCTGATGAAAAATTACCGCATGGGCGAAGTCACCGTCCAGGCCTTGCGCGGCGTGGATCTCGACTTGTATGAAGGTGAATTCGTCGTGCTCCTCGGCCCCTCGGGCAGCGGCAAGTCCACCTTGCTCAACATCCTGGGCGGGCTCGACTCGCCCAGCAGTGGAACCGTGCGCTATGCCGATCACGACCTGAGCGTCTACGACGATGCCGCGCTGACCCGCTTCCGCCGCGAGCATGTCGGCTTCGTGTTCCAGTTCTACAACCTCATTCCCAGCCTCACCGCGCGCGAGAACGTCGCCTTGGTGACCGAAATCGCGCGCGATCCGCTCGCCCCAGAGCAGGCCCTGGCTCTGGTCGGATTGGAAGCCCGGCTCGACCATTTCCCGGCCCAGATGTCGGGCGGCGAGCAGCAGCGCGTGGCCATCGCCCGCGCCATCGCCAAGCGTCCGGACGTGCTGCTGTGCGATGAACCGACGGGAGCGCTGGACGTGCAGACCGGGGTGGTCGTGCTCGAGGCCATCAACCGCATCCACCAGGAGTTCGGCACCTCCACGGTGGTCATCACCCACAACGCAACCATCGCCGAGATCGCCGACCGGGTCATCCACCTGAGCAACGGCGGGATCGCGGGTGACATGCGCAACACGCATAAAAAACAGCCGCGCGAGCTGGCCTGGTAGGCCATCCGCCGAGCGCCATGTCCATGTCTGCCCTCGATCGCAAACTCGGACGCGACCTCTGGCACCTGAAGGGGCAGATTCTCGCCATCGCCCTGGTCATCGCCTGCGGCGTGGCAACCTACGTCATGTTCCTGAGCACGCTGGATTCGCTCAAGGCCACACGGGCGAATTTCTACCAGGCCTACCGCTTCGCACAGGTTTTCGCCTCGGTCAAACGCGCGCCCGACAGCCTGGCTGCGCGCCTCGCGGCCATTCCCGGCGTCGCGCTGGTCGACACGCGCGTGGTTGCGCCGGCCACCATCGATATTGCGCAGTTTCGCGGCCCGATCACCGGGCTCATCACGTCGGTTCCCGACGCGGGCGAGCCGCCCCTGAACCGGCTTGACATCAAGTCCGGTCACGGCCTCGACGCCGGACGCAACGACGAAGTGCTGGTGAGCGAAGCCTTCGCACAGGCGCACCGCCTGCGGCCTGGCGACATGTTGGCGGTGATCGTGCACGGTCGGCGCAAGATCCTTCGGATTGCGGGAACGGCCATCTCGCCCGAGTTCATCCACCAGTTGCGCCCCGGCGGCGTGTTTCCCGACTACCAGCGCTATGGTGTGATGTGGATGGCGCGCACCCCGCTGGCCAAGGCGATGGACCTCGACGGGGCATTCAACAACGCCGTGTTCAAGCTCGCGCGCGGCGCCGACGCGCGGGACGTCATCACGCGACTCGACGCCTTGCTCGCGCCCTATGGCGGCACAGGCGCCTACGCGCGCAAGGACCAGGCCTCGCACCGCTTCTTCTCCGAGGAACTCACGCAACTGGAGAACAACTCGGCGCTGTTTCCGTTCATCTTCCTCGGCGTGGCGAGCTTCCTGCTGAACGTGGTGATCACGCGCCTGGTCGGCACCCAGCGCGACCAGATCGCCACGCTGAAAGCGTTCGGCTACGCGAACCGCGCCATCGCCTGGCACTACGTGAAAATGGTGATGGTCATCGTGCTGCTGGGCGTGGCGCTCGGCACGGCCGGCGGCATCTGGCTCACGCGCATCATGGGCCATCTGTACATGGGTTTCTTCCGCCTGCCCTACATCGACTATGCCTTCTCGCCGCGCGTGCTGGTGTCCGCCGCGCTGATCAGCGCGGCTGCGGGCCTTCTTGGCACCATGTTCGCGGTGGCGCGCGCGGCTCGGCTTCGCCCGGCCGAGGCCATGCGCGCCGAAGCGCCGTCGGTCTACCGGGAAACCGCGTTTGAGCGCCTGGGCCTCAAGGGCGCGATGTCCATGCCGACGCGCATGATCGTCCGTCACCTGGAGCATCGGCCGCTGAAATCCCTGCTCGCGGTGATCGGCATCGCCTTCGCCGGGGCGCTGACCATGACCGGTCGCTTCCAGAATGACACGGTCAATTTCATGATGCACGTGCACTACGGCCTGACCCAGCGTGATGACCTCACGGTGACCTTCGTCGAGCCCACCGCGCGGCGCGCGCTGCACGACCTGCTCGGCATTCCGGGAATCGCCTACGGCGAACCGTTTCGCAGCGTGCCGGTGCGCCTGCGTCATGCGCACATCAGTTACCGCACCGGCATCCTGGGCCTGAGCCGCCCTGCGCATCTGATGCGCGTGCTGGACCACCGTTTCGAGCCCGTCGTCCTGCCGCGCGAAGGCCTGGTGCTCACCGACTACCTCGGCAAGCTGCTGCACGTGCGCCCCGGCGATCTGGTGACCGTGGAAACCCTGGACGGCAGCCGCAAGGTGCGCAGGATTCCTGTGACGGGCCTGGTGAAGCAATACATCGGCGTGTCGGGCTATATGGACCTGGACGCCTTGAACCGGCTGCTCGGCGAGGGCCCGGTGGTGTCGGGCGCCTACCTCCGCATCGATCCGCGCCAGCTCGGCGCGATCGAGCAGCGGCTCAAGGACATGCCGCGCATCGCCGGCATCTCGGTGCGCGCGAGCGAACTGCAAAACTTCCGCCGCATCATGCAGGAGACCATGTTGTTCTGGTCGGGCATCGCCACCGTCTTCGCGTCCATCATCGCCTTCGGTGTGATCTACAACGCGGCGCGCATCGCGCTCACCGAACATGGCCGCGAACTCGCCAGTCTTCGCGTGCTGGGCTTTACACGCGGCGAGATTTCCTACATCCTGCTCGGGGAGTTGGGCCTGCTCACGCTGGCGGCCATCGTCCCCGGCATGTTCATCGGAAGGTGGCTGTGCGGATCGATCGCGGCATCGGTGGAAAGCGATCTCTACCGCATCCCGCTCGTCGTGCAGCCGGATTCCTACGCCTTTTCGGCGATAGTCGTCTTCATCTCGGCCATCGTCTCGGCGTGGCTGGTGCGGCGCCGGCTGGACCGGCTCGATCTGATCGCCGTGCTCAAAACGAGGGAGTGAGACCGCATGAACGTCAACTGGCGCAGACGCTCGGGACTGGCATGGCTCGGCCTGCTCATCGCGGGTGGCCTGGCGTATGGCTTCTGGCCGCGCCCGGCTCCGGTCGACGTGGCGACGGTGGCGCGCGCTCCGCTCGAAGTCTCGGTCGAGGACGAAGGCAAGACCCGCGTGATCGACCGCTTCATCGTGGCCGCCCCGCTGGCCGGACTGGCGCAGCGCGTCGAGCTCGAAGTGGGCGACGACGTCAAGCGCGGCGCTCCCCTGCTGTCGATCGAACCCATGCTGCCCACGGCGCTCGACCCGCGCGAGCGGGCTCAGGCCAGCGCCCGTGTCGCGGCGGCCGAGGCCGGTCTGCACGCGGCCGATGCCCGCGCCCAGGCGGCCCAGGTCGAAGCCGACGTCGCCGAGCGAGAAGCCGCGCGGGTTGCCAAGCTTTACGCCATCCAGGCCATCTCGCAGCAGGAGCATGATCAGATCCTGGCCCGCGCACAGAGCGCCCGCGCCAGCCAGCGCTCGGCGTCCTTCGCCGTGCAAGTGGCGCGCGCCGATCTGGAAACCGCGCGCATGGCGCTGACCCATGGGCCCGGCGAACCGCTCGGCAAGCCTGCCGAACTCGTCCGCGTCAGGGCGCCGGTCGACGGACGCGTCCTGAGAATCATGCACGAGAGCGAAGGCCCCGTGCAGCCCGGGACGCCGTTGCTGGAACTCGGCGACCCACGCTCGCTGGAAGTGGAAACCGACGTGCTGTCCGAAAATGCCGTGCAAATGCATCCGGGAACCCCCGTGCAATACCTGCGCTGGGGCGGGGACGGCGTGCTGCAAGGTGTCGTGACCTCGGTCGAGCCGGTGGCCACGACCAAGGTTTCCGCGCTCGGCGTGGAGGAGCAGAGGGTGCACGTGATCTCCAACCTCGCCACCGCGCCGCAGCGTTGGCGCGGGCTCGGCGACGGTTACCGCGTCGAGGCGCGCTTCATCCTGTGGCGCGGCGACGATGTCCTGCAAGTGCCGTCGAGCGCACTGTTTCGGGTCGGCGACCGCTGGGCCGTGTTCGTGGTGCACAACGGCCGCGCGCAGCGCCGGTGGATCGAACTGGGCCACCGCAGCGGCCTTGCCGCGCAAGTCATGCAAGGACTCTCCGCCGGGGAGAAGGTCGTCGTCTATCCCGACGACACGCTCGACGATGGCGCGCGGGTTGCGAGCCGCGCCACCGAGCGTCAGCCGGCGCCCTGAGCGCTCCGGCCGCGGTTACTCGAACCCCGCGATGGCGTGCGGAACGTAGTGAGCCTCGAGCGCCGCGACCTCCTCGGCGCTGAGCTCGAGCGACAAGGCCGCCACCGCATCGGTCAGATGCTGCGGCTTGGATGCGCCGATGATGGGCGCCGTGACGACGGGCTTGCCCGCCAGCCACGCCAGCGCAACCTGCGCACGGGGCACGCCGCGCGCTTCGGCGAGCGCGGCCACGGCCTGCGCGACGCGGCGGTCGGAGTCTTCGGTTTTGGCATAGAGCGACTGACCGTAGGCGTCGGTTCGCGCGCGCTCGGAGGACTGCTCCCAGGGCCGTGTCAGGCGGCCGCGCGCCAGCGGACTCCAGGGCAGCACGCCGATGCCCTGGTCGGCGCAGAAGGGCAGCATTTCGCGCTCCTCTTCCCGGTACAGCAGATTGAGATGGTTCTGCATGCTGACGAATTCGGTCCAGCCATGCCGGCGCGCCGTGTAGATGGCCTTGGCGAACTGCCAGGCGTACATCGACGAGGCGCCGATGTAGCGCGCCTTGCCCGCCTTGACGACGTCGTGCAGCGCCTCCAGCGTCTCCTCGATGGGGGTGGCGTAGTCCCAGCGGTGGATCTGGTAGAGGTCGACGTAATCGGTGCCGAGTCGGCGCAGGCTGTTGTCGATCTCGGCCAGGATGGCCTTGCGCGACAAGCCCGCGCCGTTGGGCCCAGGTCGCATGCGGCTGTACACCTTGGTGGCGATGACCACGTCCTCGCGGCGCGCGAAGTCCTTGACGGCGCGCCCGACGATCTCCTCCGACGTGCCGTCCGAATACACGTTCGCGGTATCGAGGAAATTGATGCCCAGTTCGAGCGCCTGGCGGATGATCGGCCGGCTTTGCTCCTCGTTCAGCGTCCAGGGGTGGGTTCCGCGCTCCGGCACGCCGAAGGTCATGCACCCCAGGCACACGCGGGAAACCTCGAGGCCGGTCGAACCCAGCTTGGTGTATTGCATCGTCATGGCTCCATCGCAAGACAGACGTTGTAGCGCAAGCCCCAACGCCATGCTTGGCGCGGGTGCAGAAATGGCGTGAATAGGCCCTAGCGATCGACCGCCAGGTGCTGGCTTTCCTTGATTTCCTCCATCACCACATAACTGTGCGATTCGGCCGCCACCGGCAGGCGCTTGAGGATGTCGCCGAGCAGGACGCGGTATTCCTTCATGCCGCGCAGGCGCAGTTTCACCAGGTAGTCGAAGTTGCCCGAGACCAGATGGCATTCCATGACCTCGGGCATGTGCAGCAACTCGCGCCGCACGGTCTCGAACACGTCGCCGGATTTGGCCGAGAGCTTGATCTCCACGAACACGAGCAGGGTCTTGCCCAGGGCTTCGGGCTTCACCAGCGCGTGGTAGCCGGCGATCACGCCGCTGCGCTCCATGCGCTTGACGCGCTCGGTGCAGGGCGAGGCAGACAGCCCGACCCGGCTGGCCAGTTCGGTCATGGACATGCGCCCGTCGCGCTGAAGGAGGTCGAGGATCTTGCGGTCGAGGCGGTCCAGTTCGTGCATTTCACTTGCGGCGCCGTCAGCGCACCAGGATGGACATGAATTTCACTGCACATCACTAAAAAAACAATGAAATTCATTCCGATGAGATTCATATAGTGATCGAATCTCGAAATTCTAAAGAGCTATGCAATGAAAGTCATCGTTCTCGGTGCGGGCGTCGTCGGCACCACTACCGCCTACTACCTGGCCCGCGCCGGCGCCGAGGTCACGGTGCTCGAGCGCCAGCCCGGCCCGGCCCAGGAAACCAGCCACGCCAATGCCGGGCAGATCTCTCCCGGCTACGCCACGCCCTGGGCCGCGCCCGGCATTCCGCGCAAGGCCTTGAAGTGGATGTTCCAGCGCCACACGCCGCTGGCCATCCGGCCCGACGCCAGCCTGTGGCAGCTGCGCTGGATGGCGGCCATGCTGCGCAACTGCACCCCCGCGCGCTATGCGGTCAACAAGGAGCGCATGATGCGCGTGGCCGCGTACAGCCTCGACAGCCTGCGCGAGCTGCGCGCCGAAACGGGCATCGCCTACGAGCAGCGCACGGGCGGCACTCTCCAGGTGTTCCGCACCGAAGCCCAGCTCGACGCCGTGCAGCGCGACATCGCCGTGCTGCGGGAATGCGGCGTGCCCTACGAACTGCTGGACCGCGACCAGCTCGCCGCCGTGGAGCCGGGACTGGCGCATGCGCGCGACAAGCTCGTCGGCGGGCTGCGCCTGCCCAACGACGAGACCGGCGACTGCCAGATGTTCACGCAGGAGCTGGCCCGGCTGGCCGGCGGCCTGGGCGTGGACTTCCTCTTCGGCCAGCCGGTCGACGGCCTGATCATGGCGGGACGCGACATCGCCGGCGTGCGGCTGGGACGCGACATGCTCAGCGCCGACCGCTACGTGCTGGCCTTCGGCAGCTACTCGCGCGGCTTCCTCGCCCCGCTGGGCCTGGATCTCCCGGTCTACCCGGTCAAGGGCTATTCGTTGACGGTGCCGCTGGTCGACGAGGCGCTGGCGCCCCGTTCCACCGTGCTCGACGAAACCTACAAGATCGCCCTCACCCGCTTCGACCGGCGCATCCGCGTCGGCGGCATGGCCGAACTGGGCGGCTTCGACCTGCGCCTGAACCCGCGCCGGCGCGCAACCCTGGAGATGGTCACGCAGGATCTGTTCCCCGGCGGCGACCTGCCCAACGCCAGCTTCTGGACCGGCCTGCGCCCGATGACCCCCGACGGCGCGCCCATCCTCGGCGGCACACGCTACGCCAACCTCTTCCTCAACACCGGCCACGGCACGCTGGGCTGGACCATGGCCTGCGGCTCGGGCCGGCTGGTCACCGATCTGGTGCTGGGCAGGACGCCGGACATCAGCACGCAAGGGCTGGCGCTCGACCGCTACGACAAGGCCGCCACGCCCAGGCCACGCATGAAAACCGTGTCCGCCTGACTCCCAACCCGGGCGCGCGCTTGCCGCGCGCATTCCGGAACGACGCGCCACGCCGGCAGGCCTTGGGCGTCGCCGGCTGTAAGCTTGCGGGACCGAAGCGCCAGGATCAGCCCCCGCGCCGTGGCCATGGTTGTGCGCATGGCCCCGTTTGCCGCGGCCCCAGCCGGATTGCGCCATGCCCATGCCGCCGCCCCAAACCGCCCGCAACAGCGCGCCCGACGCCCTGGTCGAAGGCTTGCGCAGACTTCTGCAGGCCTCGACCGGACGCGCCGTGCAGCGTCTCGAAACGCATATTTCCTGGGTCTTGCTCGACGGCGAACACGCCTGGAAGATCAAGAAACCCGTGCGGCTCGGTTTTCTCGACTTCACGTCGCTGCAAACCCGGCACCAGGCCTACGACGATGAATTGCGCCTGAATCGCCGGCTCGCGGCAGGAATCTACCTCGACGTGCTGCCGATCCGCGGCAGCGCCGCGATGCCCGTGCTCGACGGCGCCGGCGAGCCGATCGAGTACGTGCTGCGCATGAAGCAGTTCGCGCCCGGCGCGCTGCTGAGCGAAAGGCTGGCCGCCGGGACCTTGGTCCCGACGTCGATCGACCGTTTGGCAGCGAGGCTGGCCGCATTCCATCGCGCCGCCCCCGTTGCCGCCAACGTTGCGCCTTACGGCGATGCCCCGCAGGTCCTGGCGCAGACGACGCAGGTTCTGGACGGCCTGGAGTCGTCGCCCGGCGCCGGCCGCCTGCCCGATTTGCGCGCCTGGTGCGAAGCCGAGGGCCGACGCCTGGCGCCGTGCTTCGCGGCGCGCAGGCGCCAGGGCTGGGTGCGCGAAGGCCATGGCGACCTGCACCTGGCGAACGTGGTGGCGCTCGGCGAGGATGTCACGGCGTTCGACTGCATCGAGTTCGACCCCGGCCTGCGCTGGATCGACGTGCAATCCGACATCGCCTTCCTCACCATGGACCTCGCCGCCCATGGCCGGCGCGATCTGGCGCTGCGCTTTCTCGACCGCTGGCTGGAGGGCTGCGGCGACCATGCCGGCATCGCGGTGCTGCGCTACTACGAGGTCTACCGCGCCCTGGTCCGCACGCTGGTCAGCGGCCTACGCCAGGCCCAGGGCATGACCATTCCGGGGCCCGACTATGTCGCCGCCGCGCGGCGGCTGGCCGCGGCGCGCGACGCGCGCCTGCTCATCACGCACGGCCTGTCGGGCTCCGGCAAGAGCTACGTCTCCGCGCGACTGCTGGAGGCTGCGGGCGCCATACGCCTGCGCTCGGACGTCGAGCGCAAGCGCCTGTTCGGCCTGCAGGCGCTCGACGCGACCCCGGCCGCCATGGTCCGCGAGGTCTACGCGCCGGCCGCCACACGGCGCACCTATGCGCGCCTGCGCGCATGGGCCGCCGCCGCGCTCGATGCCGGCTACCCGGTGATCGTCGACGCCGCATTCCTGCGGGCGCACGAGCGCGACGCCTTTCGCCAGCTCGCGCGCGGCAAGGGCGCACCCTTCGCCATCCTGGACTGCCGCGCCGAGCCAGCCGCGCTACGCGCGCGCGTGCTGGCGCGCAGCTTGCGGCCCGATGACGCCTCCGAAGCCGACCTCGCCG